>BNJS01003366.1_pt1 | contig 374251 bp, 476 predicted proteins | sample 8540461 | NCBI WGS metagenome assembly BNJS01 (sample SAMD00202454, study PRJDB9452) | human saliva metagenome | isolation source: human saliva | place: Japan
ACAAGTCCCTGCTCCTCACGGTGGATTCCTAGTATTACCAGTTGTGACACATCCATTTTTATGGGTATTAGCGATTGCGATTGGTTCTGTTATCGGCGGTGTTGTTCTTGGAGCCACTCGTAAACCACTTTCTGAATAATAGGCAGTCGTTTTAAAAAACTTAGGAGGTTTGAAATGTTAATTAGTAAAGAAGCTATTTTCTTAAATGAAAACCTTACTTTTTCAAGAAGAAGTCTTTCACTTCATTGCACAAAAAGCGGTGGCACTAGGCGTTTCAGCAGACGAAAATGCCGTGTACAACGGACTTGTAGAACGTGAACAACAAGGAACAACAGGAATGATGGACGGATTCGCGATTCCACATGCAAAATCAAGCGCCATCACGACTCCGAAAATCGTGATTGTACGACTTAATGAAGGAATCGATTGGAATAGTATGGATGGGAAACCTACTTTATTCATCTTTAGTCTGCTAATTCCTGACGGAGAAGCTGGAACAACTCATCTGAAACTACTAGCAACCGTAGCTCGGATGTTAATGAAAGCTGATGTGAAAGAAGCTTTATTAAGCGCTAGAACTTCTGAACAACTTGAAGAGGTATTAAATAGTCATTTAGGAGCTTAGTCTCCAATAATATGGGAGAGAATAACGATGATTATTCTCTCTTTTTTACTCCTTTTCCAAAATTCACTTATAAGTGAATTTTGGGAGCTGCTTTCATTTTTTCTGGGGATCATCATTCTTTTTCCTCCAATTCTATTGACGAAACCGATAAAAACTCTTACAATAAAGCTAACTGGTAGTGACCAGTTGTGGAAGAGTTTTTTTACGAAAGGAGGGAACCGATATGGTAGCCAAACCCTTCTCCACTCTACTCAACACTGAGTCTAGCGTTGATTGACTTCATTAAGACCAAGGGAAAAGCACACGAAAAAATGCTTTCGGAGCGCGAAATTACAAAAGTCTATAATGTCAGTCGCACCACCGTTCGAACAGCGTTGAAGGAATTGGAGACGCTTGGATATATTTATAAGCGTCATGGAAAAGGCACGTTCATTTCAACGCAATGGAAAGAACGCCAAAACTTGCTGGAAGGCTACAGTTTCACGGAACAGATGAAGGAACTCGGCAAAGTCCCTTCCACGAAAATTACTTCGCTGGATTGTTACGAAGCCGATGAATTTATCGCTCCACTCGTTGGAATCGAAGCTGGTGACAAGCTCTTTCGTCTGAAACGCATTCGGTATGCAGATGGCATTCCACTCATGAAAGAAACAACTTTCTTACCATACGACGTCTTCAAAACCTTAACGAAGACCCAGTTAGAAGGCCAATCTTTATATGAAGTGTTTGCGAATGATTTTAATCAGCAAATCCACTACGCCGATGAAGAATTCTCAGCGAGCATTCTCACGCCGGAAGAAGCGGAAATCTTGGATGTGGATCCGCACAGCGCTTGTTTACGGTTTATGCGAACCACATTAAATCCTGAAAATCGCATCATCGAATATACGATCAGTGTTGCCAGAAGCGACCAATTCTTCTACAAAGTAAGACACTATCGCACAAACAACTAAAAAAATATTTGGAGGGTATTATGTTTCAATTTTCAACTAGTCAATTAGAAGCTTTATCTGCAGAGATTACGACGCGCGAAATTCGCCAACAACCAGAATTGTGGAAAGAAGCTTTTGATTACTACAAAGCCAACTTAGAACGCATTACTGCTTTCTTAAACAACTTACCTGAAGGTCGCCTTCGTGTGATTTTCGCAGGTGCGGGTACATCACAATATGTGGGAGATACGATTCTTCCTTACTTAAAACATACAGGAAATGAAGATCGTTTTGATTTCCAATCTGTCGGAACAACAAACCTTGTAAGTAATCCACATGACTACTTCAAAGCAGAAATTCCTACAGTGCTAGTTTCATTTGCACGTAGCGGGAACTCACCAGAAAGTCTTGCCAGTGTGCAACTTGGCCAACAAATCGTGCGCGACTTCTATCAAATCACGATTACTTGTGCGCCAGAAGGAAAATTAGCCGTTGCTGCTAAAGACGACACAAACAACTTACTCTTAATGATGCCAGACCGCTCTAACGACGCTGGTTTTGCGATGACAGGAAGCTTCACTTGTATGACTCTTACAGCGCTTCTTGTATTCGACGAAGCACACTCACTTGAAGAAAAAGAAGGCTTCGTGAAAGCCATCCGTCAAATGGGGTCAAGCGTTCTCGAGCGTGAAGACGTGATTCAACATTACGTGAACTTAGACTACAACCGTGTGATTTACTTAGGTTCTGGTTCACTTAGCGGCCTTGCTCGCGAAGTTCAATTGAAGATTCTTGAATTGACTGCTGGACAAATCGCAACAGCGTTCGATTCTTCAATGGGATTCCGTCACGGACCTAAATCATTTGTAAACGGCTCTTCTCTAGCCTTCGTATTCGTATCAAACGACGACTATACACGTCAATACGATATCGACATCTTAAACGAATTACATGGCGACCAAATTGCACGCCTTGTTCTTGCGGTTGGAGTGGACGCAGAAAGCGACTTTGAAGGTCTATCTTTCAGCTTCGATAAAGAATATCGTTTCGTTCCAGATGCTTACCTTGCACTTCCATATGCGGTATTTGGACAAACGGTTTCTCTACTTTCTTCTATCAAAGTTGGAAACAAACCAGACACTCCTTCACCAACAGGGACTGTAAACCGTGTCGTTAAAGGTGTAACGATTCACCCATTAGAAGCATAAATAACTTTATTGAAAAGAGATGATCCTATGACAACTTATATTTATGCCAAAGCATTTTATTTTGAAGACGAAGTGAAAGGTCCGGGATACTTACCTATCTTGGATAACGGAACTTTCGGAGCCTTCCAAACAGAAAAACCAGAAAGTGGCGCTACGATTATCGACTACGGCAACTATCAAATTGCCCCAGGTCTTGTAGATACACATATCCACGGATTCAAAGGCGCTGACGTCATGGATAACGACGTAGAAGCACTTCGTACCATTTCAGAAGGACTTCCTTCCTGCGGAGTCACTTCTTACTTACCAACAACCTTAACCGCATCTCGCGAATTATTAGCGGATGTTTGCCAAACAGTCGGCGATAACGCCACAACACTTGGCGGCGCTAAAATTAGAGGGATTTTCCTAGAAGGTCCATTCTTCTGTGAAAAATACAAAGGCGCGCAAAACCCTAAATACATGGGCGACCCTAAATCTGAAATCTTGGATGAATGGCAAGAACGCGCTGGCGGTTGGGTGAAGAAAATCGCGATTGCGCCTGAACGTGAGGGTGCTGTTGATTTCATCAAACACGCGAAAACAAAAGACATCTATGTCGCTCTTGCACATACAGATGCCACTTACGAAGATTGTAAAAACGCCGTTGAAGCCGGTGCAAACATCTTCGTTCACACTTACAACGGAATGCGCGGCTTACACCACCGCGAACCAGGTGTTGTCGGCGCGGCACTTACATTGCCAAACGTATTCGACGAACTCATCTGCGACGGTCACCACGTCCACCCAGTGAGTGCAAGTATCGTAATGAAATGTTGCGGTCACGACCATGTGGCTCTGATTACAGACTGCATGCGTGCTGGCGGTATGGGCGAATGCGAATCGATGCTTGGAGAATTCCCTGTTATAGTAAAAGACGGTACGGCTCGCTTGAGGGACGGCGGTAGCCTTGCCGGAAGTATCCTAGAACTCATTCAAGGGGTTCAAAACGTTGTAAAATGGGGCATTGCGACTCCACACGAAGCTCTTACAATGGCTAGCCTTGTTCCTGCAAAATCAGTCGGTATCGACGACGTTTGCGGACGCATTGACCCAGGGTATGCAGCGGACTTCATCGTATTAGACGATGATTTACAACTCAAAGCGACTTACTTAGACGGTAAGCCTTATTTCGAAGCTTAATAAAATAAAAACAACTAAAGGAGAGTTATTATGTCAAAATTAGTATTAACAAAAGGAAAATATGATCACTTAGTAAAACTTTCAAACAAAAACCATGTCATCGGTGCTTTAGCGATTGACCAACGTGGTTCATTGAAAAAAATGATTGCTGCAGGAAATCCAAATGTAAAAGGTGACGAAGGTATCATCCGCTTCAAAGAATTAATCTCTGAAGAATTAACAAAATTCTCTTCTTCAATTCTTTTAGACCCTGAATACGGTCTTCCAGCTGCAAAATTACGCCACGAAGACTGCGGACTTTTAATCTCTTACGAAAAAACTGGTTACGATGCAACAGAAATCGGCCGCTTACCAGACTTACTTCCAATCTGGTCTGCAAAACGTATTAAAGAATTAGGCGCTGACGCTGTTAAAGTTCTTTTATACTATGATATTGACGAAGACCCAGCGATCAACGACATCAAACATGCATGGGTAGAACGTGTTGGTAGCGAATGTGTGGCAGAAGATATTCCATTCTTCTTAGAAATCGTTTCTTACGAAGCAAGTGACGACGATGTGAAATCAGCTGCATACGCAAAAGTGAAACCTCATAAAGTAAACGACGCAATGAAAGTCTTCTCTGACCCACGTTACAACGTTGACGTATTAAAAGTAGAAGTTCCAGTAAACATGAACTTCGTAGAAGGCTTCACTAAAGAAGGCGTTGAACCTGTATATACTCGCGAAGAAGCATTACGTTTATTCAAAGAACAATCTGAAATTACTCACTTACCATTCATCTTCTTAAGTGCTGGTGTTTCTGCTGAATTATTCCAAGAAACTCTACGCTTTGCTAAAGAAGCTGGTTCTACTTTCAATGGTGTGTTATGTGGTCGTGCAACATGGAAAGATTCTGTAGCGGTGTTTGCGACTGAAGGGGAAGAAGCTGGTCGTGCGTGGTTGGCGAGTCAAGGACGTAAGAACATCGAGGACCTTAACGTTGTTTTAGGCGAAACTGCAACTCCATGGTTAGATCGTGTTGAAGTAAAATAATAAACAATAAATTATTAAGAGCGTTGCTCTTGTAAACACCTAGGATTTTTTCATACGAGTAGTAATGGCTGTACCGGTCTGAGCCACGGTCTCAGACCTCTCGAGCCTCAAACAGACTCTAGGAAATTTCATTTCCTGAGTCTGTAATTCGCATCGAGTACTCTCGCGACTACTACTCGTATAGAATCCTAGGTGTTTTTTTCGCAACGCTCTAGCTTTTTACTTCTACTAACCATGGATGCAGAGAAAGGGTAAGAGATAGAAAGATGAGGCACCGGCTCGAGCCTAAGGTCTCTCACCTTTAAAGCCTCAAAGGGGACGTACGGAATTATATTCCTACGTCCCCTATTTCGCATTATAATGCACTTCCCATCACTATTACTATAGAATCCGCAAGATTCTTTGAAACCACACTAGTTGTTGTTAGCAACGCTCTTCTTTATCACTTCTTCTAACCATAGAGTGCGGAGAAAGATAGAGAATACAGAAAAAAGGCCGGGCGAAAATCGCTCGGCCTTTTTGGGGTTGATTATTTTTTGATGCTGTATTTTGTGCCTTCAAGAGATGCTTGTAATGCGTCGACGCTTGCGTCTCCTTCGACTGTGGCTACTTTGTTTTCTAAGCTGACTTCAACGTTTGTCACGCCTGGGACGTTTGAGAAACGTTCTTTCACTGTGTTCGCACATCCTGCGCATGTGATTCCTTCTAAATTGTATTCTTTTTTCATAATAGATCTCTCCTTTAAAGTTATGCTTTCCAGCGTTTTAATCTTAGGGCGTTGAGGACAACGGATACGGAACTGAAGCTCATTGCGGCTCCGGCAATCATTGGGTTGAGGAGTGGTCCGCCAAAGAGGTGAAGAACTCCCATCGCAAATGGAATCCCGATAATGTTGTAGGCAAATGCCCAAAATAGATTTTCTTTAATATTACGGATGGTGGCGCGGCTAAGTTTTAACATCGCTGGTACATCCATCAGGTCGCTCTTCATTAAGACGGCGTCTGCAGATTCGATGGCTACGTCTGTTCCGGTACCGATTGCGATACCGACTTGTGCTTGTGCAAGTGCTGGGGCGTCATTGATACCATCTCCCACCATCGCCACAATATAGCCTTCTTCTTGCAATTTTGAGACATAATTCGCCTTATCTTGCGGTAAAACTTCACTAAATACGCGGTCAATCCCCACTTCAGCAGCAATCGCTTGTGCAGTTCGTTCGTGGTCCCCTGTCATCATGGCTACTTGAATGCCCATTTCATGTAGGGTTTGGATGGCACGCGCGCTGCTTTCTTTGACAGTATCCGCTACAACAATCAAGCCTTGTACGGCACCGTTATAGCCGATATAGAGCGGTGTTTTTCCTTGTTCGGCAAAATGATTGGCTTTGTCGTTCATTTCAACATTGGCAAGACCATTTTCACGCATCCATTTTTCATTACCAAGGAAGACGAGCGTTTCACCCACGTGGCCTTTAATCCCAAAACCAGGAATGGCTTCGAAGTTCGTCACTTCATCAAATGCAGCCCCTTGTTCTTTGGCTTTGGCAACAATCGCTTCGCCAAGAGGGTGTTCGGACGCTACTTCAAGGCTGGCAGCTAGGCGAATGAGGGCATCTGCATCGGTAGAATCGGCAGTGACCACATCTGTGACAACAGGAGTTCCGTTTGTGATAGTCCCTGTTTTGTCGAAAACAACCATATTCACGTGGTTGGCTTCTTCCAACGCTTCCCCACTCTTAAGAAGGATTCCATTTTCGGCCCCTTTACCAGTCCCAACCATGATAGCAGTTGGTGTCGCAAGTCCTAACGCACATGGGCAGGCGATAACGAGCACTGAGATGGTAATCGTGAGGGCAAATACCCATGATTCTTGTCCAAGGAAATACCAAGCAAGTCCAGAAACAAGAGCCAAGACGATTACGATTGGAACGAATACTCCAGAAACCTTGTCGGCCAGTTTGGCAATCGGTGCTTTTGATCCTTGTGCTTGTTCGACTAACTGAATAATTTGAGAAAGGGCTGTGTCTTTCCCGATTTTTGTCGCTTTTAGAATGAAAGAACCTGTTTTATTTAAACTTGCCCCAATCACTTCATCGCCAACTGCTTTCGATACTGGAATACTTTCCCCTGTTAACATCGATTCGTCAACAGTTGAGTTTCCTTCTGTCACAATGCCATCGACTGGAACTTTTTCACCCGGTTTGACACGAATGAGGTCGCCCACTTGCACTTCTTCTACAGGAACTTCTACTTCTTGTCCGTCACGTAAAACCGTCGCCATTTTAGGAGCGAGTCCTACGAGCGTTTGAATCGCCATGGATGTTTTCCCTTTTGACACGTCTTCGAAGTATTTTCCAAGTGTGATTAAGGTTAAAATAACGCCGGCTGATTCGTAGTAAAGGTTCATCGCAAAATGCGCGTGCCCTTCTAATACGTGGTACGTTCCGTAAAGGCTATAAAGGAACGCAGCGCTTGTTCCAAGTGCGACTAAGCTGTCCATGTTTGGATGTCCTTTGGATAAGGCTTTAAATCCATCCACGAAGAAACGACGTCCAAGCCAGATAATTGGGAGAGAGAGAGCCAATTGAATCAACGCATAGCTAACTGGACTTTGCATTGGGCTTAGAAAGGCTGGCATTGGAATTCCAACCATATCGGCCATTGCGATAAAGAGAAGTGGCACGGTGAAAATCGCTGAAATGGTTAGGTTTCGCTTCATTTCTCTTAAGTGCGCTTCTTTCTTTTCGTTCTTTTCTTCGAGTTCTTCTTCCACTGATTTACCACGAGGACGAGCGCTGTATCCCACACCATCGACCACTTTGGCGATGGCTTCAGGGGTCACGCTATCGTTTGCTTCAACAGTCATGATCTCGGTTGCCAAGTTGACGCTGGTTTTATCAACGCCAGGAATTTTGCTGACGGCATTCTCGATCGTCATGGCACATGAAGCACAACTCATTCCTTCAATAATGTACTCTTTTTGTTTGCTCATTACTTTCACCGCTTTCGTTTACATTTGTAATTTACATTGTTAGTTTACACCAGTAATCTACAAATGTCAACAAGAAAGTTTAAAAAAATTTTTTGAATAAAAAACTCAAGCCAACAGCGATTCTGCCAGCTTGAGTTTGGGTGTAATCTATTTAATTTTCTGAAGATAAAATTTCTTCTATCGTAATTTCTCTCTCTTCGACTAAATCGTAAAAGCCAACATGAACACCCTCTTCATATAGCCAACATAAATCTGTCCCATACGGTGCTTCGAAAATCTCTAGCATTACTGGAGCAATCTCATATATGGAATCGGCTCCTAGAATTTTAAAATTAGCTGCATCTGAAAGATACTCTTCATCATCTTCAATGGATAATAGAGTCCATCCATTCATCGGAGGTATTGAAGATTGATCACGAAAAGTATATCGAATCGGCTTACCCTCAAGAATATTATTCGAAACAATAAAACCACCAAAATCACTATTATTAATCATAGTACTCCTCCTGTAAACTAGGAATTAACAACATTGATGTAAAAACAAAGTTTATTAGCCTCTTAATTTGCCGTTTTGGCCAAGGTTTTCGGCTTTAATTTCTTGAATAATGATATGAATATGTTCTGTTGGAGCGCCCGTGTGTTTAGAGACCACTTCTGTCACTTCTTTGACAAGGGCTTCTTTTTTTGTTCACGGCTTCTTCCTTCGATCATTTCAACATGAATAAATGGCATAGTTGTGCCTCCCTTCGTTTTGAACTAGTTTATATAGTTGTTCTTTGGTTTTATTTTACTCCTAAATGGTAGCGAATGCTAGGTGGGGTGCTGAAAAGGCCTCACACCCTGTGTAGTTGGGTTCGAATCACACCCTGTGTAGTTGAACTCAGGCTCACAGGACTGACGTCCACTTCCCAGAATATCCGCACGACTGCAAGCAGTCCCTTGCGTTATTCTGGTCCAGTGGTTCAGTCCTGAGCGTTCGCCCTCATATCCTGTATTTCTCTATTAAAATCTTCATGGTTTTGTTTGAAAAGAGCACGGTTAGGATGGCGGTATTCAATGGGAACGAAATCATATTTTTCAGGATTCGCAGTGGCATAAAGGCGGCGAAGGCTTTTTGCGTCATCATATACACCCAGATTGAATTCAGTCCGAGGTTACAGAAGATGGTGACGAGCAATACTGTCATAAAGATTTGTTCCCATCTGAGTGGTCTCTTGTATAAGAAGTATCCGTAGATGAGTCCTCCGATAAGGGCTGTGAAGGTGTATCCGATGAAGAATTGTCCACTCTCTCCGCGGAAGAAGTTTCCGAGGATATCGACTAGGATTCCCACAAGTGCCGCACGCCACGGCCCCAGCATCACCCCTGCGATGGCTGCTCCGATAAACCCGAATCCGATTTGTACGTAGAGGCCGAATTTTAATTGTCGGCAACATTTCCATCACAAGGCGAATGGCTACGACCATCGCCATCACTGTAATATCCAGTGTTCTTTTTCGATTGTATTTCTTTGTATTTTCCATATTAGCATCTCCTTTACTTGTAAAGAGTTGCTCCATTTAACTACTTCTATTTCTAGTGTTGTTTAAATGCAGCGAATGCGACTAAATTACCGCAATGTTTCCATTTTCGTCCCAGTGGCAACATTCCATCCGCCGGGCACTTAACGCAATAAAGTCTACTCTGATTTTAGGTTCTAGAAAATTTAGTTCCTACTTTCCATGAATCTCCTTTCTTACTCTTGGTTAGAATACCTGTCCTTTCTTGTTGCGTCAAGCAAACATGATTTTTCTTCGTTTAAACCGTCCACACCTGAATGAAAACTTGCTTCCAATATTTTTTCATAACTTTTTATTAAAAAATATTTCACTTAAAAATTTATATAATGTTTAAGATTGATATCGTTTTTCGCTAACGTGTATAATATTATTAACTCTCTTTACTAATAGAAAGGTTAGACAATGAGCAATGAACGTTATTTAATGATGGAATCCGATATTAAGAACTTATCGTTTCAATTGGAATCTATCACAAAATCTAAATATGACAGCGACTGGCATAGCACGCTCCATACACATCCTTTTACGGAATTATTTTACGTTGTAGATGGAAAAGGCGAGTTTAATATTCAAGGCCAACGTTTTCCCTGTAAAAACCAAACGACTTTTGTCATTATCAATCCGCAAGTAGAACATACAGAATTATCTTCTCCAGATGAACCGCTGGAATATATTGTGTTAGGGAATTAATGGGCTCTCCTTCTCAAACTTTAACGCCCGTCTCGGAAGGTGGACATCCATTTTCATTCTTCAACTTGCGAGATGAGCAAAAAGACATCTTGCGTTATTTGAATGCGATGGTACAAGAGGCAACTTCCCAATCGATGAGCTACGAATTAGTGTGCCATAACTTATTAGAAATCTTATTAATTAAAAATTTTGCGTCACCAACATTTTCGACCTTTGAAGTCGGCAAACAAAGCAAGGCTACAAAGGATATTTCGTTTTATCAAACACTACTTTAGAAAACGTACTATCATGAAAGTATCCAACTAGAAGACCTCGCTTCCATGACGCACTTAAGCCGATTCTATATTTCTCACAGCTTTTAAGAAAAGAAATCGGCATGTCTCCGATGGAATATCTCATTGACATTCGTATTAAAGAGAGTAAAATCTTACTACGAACAACCAATTACTCGATTTCTCAGGTGGCGGATATTGTTGGGTTCACGACTCCAACGTATTTCTCAAAACAATTTCGTAAGAGTACAGGGATTTCGCCAACGGATTATCGGGAACAATTCCAAAGGAGTTCAGAAATGATTAGACAACCTAAAGCGCGATGAGAGACGACAAATCATCCCGCTAATCGAACTGATTATGCAAGATATGGAACTGCCGATTCTGGAACATACAAGTCCCGAAATGCTCTACGCGATGCTAGAAGAAGCCATGCTCGATGACCAGTTTCGCTACGGACTGAAGAACACGCTCGTCTATATTCATGAAGGAAAAGTCGCGGGGGCCATCTTTTGGCTATCACGGACACTTAGAAGATGCGATTGACGACCCGTTTCACCGATTGTACGAAGATTACCAGATCGAACATCAAATTCCGCTCTACGAGGATAAGGAGACGATGCCCGGTGAATGGTACATCGATATTTTAGCGGTCTATCCCGAATATCGTCGTCATGGGATCGGTCGTAAATTATTAGTGGAAGTAGAGAACTTAGCGCGCCAGCAAGGAGCTACAAAAATCGCCCTCAACTGCGAGAAGGACAATACGAAAAGGCCTACAAATTATACGAAAAAAACTAGGCTACACGCCTGACAGTGAACGCGTCTTAAGTGGTCATCCGTATTACCATATGACAAAAGCCTTATAAAAAATCACTCTTTGGACGAAATCGTTCAAAGAGAGATTTTATAAAATGTAACTTATATGTTACATTTTGCTTTTTCAAAACGAAAAGAGACTCGAAAATTCGAGTCTCTTATTTTTTCTTCTATGATTATTTTACAGAGGCTTGACGAAGGTTGATGGTACGTCCGAATGGAAGTACTTCGAATCCGTCTACGTTTTCAGCAAGTAAGTAGCTTTTGGCTTGCTTGGTAGATTGGAGCAACAATCGCATCATCCATCACGATTTTTTCTGCTGCAATCATTTGTTTGTAACGTTCTGCTGGCTTCGTTGCGTATGTTGTTTTCACTTCAGCAACAGCTTTATCGTAGGCTTCGCTAGAGTAGTTCGCGAAGTTGATTCCGCCACCTGTTACGTATTGTTCTAAGAAGTTTACTGGGTCTTGATAGTCAGGTGCCCATGTTCCGAAGAAGAAGTCGAAATCATCTGCACGTTGTAATTCAAGACGATTTTTCAATGGCACTGATTTAATATTCAATGTCACGCCTGGTAAGTTCTTTTGGATTTGCGCTTGTAAATATTCGCCGACCACTTTCGCGCTACCTGCATCTGACGTTAATAATGTCACTTCAATCGTGTCCATGCCTAATTCTTGTTTAGCAAGCGCTAATTCTTTTTGCGCTTCTTCTACATTGTAGCTGAGTAAGTCGCCACGGTCTTCCACGTAATCTTTACCTGTTTCTGGGTTTTCAGCAAAACCCTTTTGGAACAAGACCGTTTGAAACGATTGAGCCGTCTTTTAATACGTTGTTTACAAGAGCCGCTTTGTCGTATGCCATCGCAACCGCACGACGGAAGTGTTTGTTTCCTGTAATCTTACGTTCTACGTTGAAACTCATGTATCCCATTGTTGCTTTTGGAATCGCGTGGTACGTTGGTTGCGTTTTGTATTGATCAACGAATTGTTCGCTGATTGTTGTGTATTGTACTTGTTTTCCGTCAAATAATTGAACAGAAGTCGCTACTTCTTTCGATACGTTCACAGTGACGTCTTGTAATTGAACGTTTGCTGCATCCCAGTAGCCGTCGTTCTTCACAAGTTTCCAAGAAAGTTCAGAACCTGTCCATCCTTCTAATTTGAACGGTCCGTTTGTCACGATTGAATCTGCTGAAGAACCATATCCTTCGCCTTTTTCTTTCGCCACTTTTTCAGATTGTGGTAAGAAACGTGACCCTGTTAATAATTTTGGTAAATATGGTGCAGGATTTTCAAGCGTGATTTCTAATGTTTTATCATCAATCGCTTTAACCCCTAATTCTTCTGTAGATAATTCCCCTGAACGAATTTTCTTCGCGTTTTTGAACACATCTGCTGATTGCGCCACATGTCCTTCTTTAGGGTCTACTAATTTACGGTAAGTGTAAACGAAGTCGCCTGCTGTTACAGGAGTTCCGTCAGACCATTTTGCATCACGTAATTTGAACGTATATACAAGGCCGTCCGCACTCACAGTTGGCTCCTCTGCTGCCATTCCTAATTCAACTTTATTGTCTTTAGCGACACGATATAATCCTTCGAAAATTTGCCCTAACATATCTGAGCTCGGAACATCATCGTAGTCCGCGCTATCTAATGTTGCTAATTCTCCAAATGTTGTAATCGTTAAACTTTGTTGATTACTTGATGTCGATGTTGAATTGCCACCACATGCAGCCAAACCTAAAGAAACAAGTAGTGTTGTCATTAATAATTTGGTTGATTTTTTTCATAACAATTCTCCTTTATTGGTAAAATACATCGCATTTCACGATAGCTACATGATAGCATGGAAAATAGAAAGCAAAAAATTTTCTGCTCATATCAAAAAATAACTCTAACTTTCATTCGTAGAACAAAATCCCTCCCTTTATGAACCTATATTCGTTCTTGCATTTCCTAAAAATCTAGTTTATGATAGGTGTATTATAAACATATTATTTAAGAAGGGAACTTTATTTATGAAAGAAAATCGCAATCACGGATTTAAGCTGCGTCTTATTTTCGGAATCATTTTAATCGCCCTAGCTGGTGTTGTCTTATTCAGCTTAAATAAATCTACTCCAGAAGACTTAGTAAAAGCAGGAAAAGTGTTTGATGTCGCTCGAAGGGAAGACGGAGATACACAAGTAGTTAAGGTCACTCAAATTTCTAGTAATCCTGTGGCTACAGTCGATAGTGGAAAATCAAAACTGTATATTATTGAATATTTAAAAGAAGATAATACGTATGGAATTATCGGACTTGAAGTTCCTGCTGATTCAAAATTAGCTTCTGATTTAATTTCAAAAAATGATACTTTGCCAAACAATCCAGAATTAGTTAAAGTCACTGTCATCGATTCTTTCCGTAATAAAAAAGCCATTGTAGACTACGATTCTAAATTTACAGAAGTTTTGAATGATAATAATTTATTATCTGGTAATTCACAAACGGTTTACTATCTATCTACATCTGAATCATCTTCTTCAGCTCAAGGTGGCATGTATGTAGCAATTGGGCTTTCTGCAGCTGGACTTCTTTTCGTTGGATTAGCTTTCCTAAAACGTAAGAAAGTAAATGCAGCTTACGATGAATTGTATGCAGCTTACCCAGAACTAAATGGTAACTTAGACTTAATGTTACAAAACGCAACTTATGCTGATGACGAAACACGAGTTTATATTTATAAAAATCACTTCTTTACTACGCTTAGCGGGTTAGAAGTCTATGATTTAACTCAAGCAAATCGAATTTATCATTATCAAATCAACCATAAACGTTATGGAATCACAACAAACCGCGATTCATATATCGTATTCTTGACTGATAATACAAGTTATAGAAAGAAAAAAACAAAAATTCAAATTACAAATATCGGTGAAGAAACCGATAACTTCTTACAACCTTTCTTCTTTGCAGCTCACCAAGAGTTCCCTAACTTAGAAGTTGGTTATGAAAAGAAAAGACCATTTTAATGTGAACTAAAAAAGACTCGCTAATGGATAAATCCCCTCTTTACTGGACACCCCAGTAAAGGGGGGAATTTTTATTCAATGCTCTTTCATTCCAGTGAGTGAAACTTTAAACAAACCTTTGCACTTCAAACTATCTTATGATATATTATTTCTGTTATACATACCTATAAAAGGAGAATTATTATGACTGAAAAACGTAATACTCGTGGGATTATTTCACTAATCGTTTTGGGAGTTGTCTCATTTCTTATCGCTATTGGACTTGTGGGCTTCTTCTATTTCTTCCAAACTGCAGATAATTTGTATAAACAAGGAAATATCTTCGGTGTGAGTCCTATGAAAGACAATGCAACTACTTCTGTTAAAGTTACTGGATTTTTATCGGATCCCATTGCGAGTGTAGATGGAGGAACTCAATTATATTTAATCGAGTTTACTCGTAAAGATAGCGAAGATTATGGTTATACAAGCCTTGAAATAAAAGAAGGCGATAAACTGATCGACGAACTCAAAGCTAAACAAGATGACTTAGTCGACAATCCAGTTTATGTTCTGGCTAAAGTCCGTAAATCGGATGGAGAGGGTGCCGTTATAAACTACTCGAGAGTGTTCAAAGAAACGATTAAAAAAGATAAAGTTATTTCTCAGTTAGCTGAAACTCAATATTATGTTTCAGCTGATGAAGCGAATACCGAACGTCTCTATGCTTCGGCTGGAGCCGGTATTGCTGTGTTATTCGGTCTTGTATTCTTCTACTCAGCCTACGCCACTCGTAGAGGAGAAGATAAAGCGTATGCTGAACTTTATGCAGCTTATCCAGAATTAAATTATTCAATGGATACGGTATTAGAAAATGCCACTTATGTAGATAATCAATTAGGCATCATATTATACAAAAATCACCTTATTTCTACATTCAAAAATTTCCAAGTATATGACTTAACAAAAGCTGAGCGCATTTACCATTATATCTACACACAAAAATCATATGGTATGACGGTAAGTCGTACTTCACAACTAATCATTTTAACCTCAGATAAATCTTATCGCAGAAAGAAAACTACTCTTCTCATTAAGAATGTGGGCGAAGACACCGATGACTTACTACAACCATTCTTCTATGCAGTAAGCCAAGAATTCCCAGAGGTTCTATTAGGATATGAAAACAAAAAGAGACCTTTCTAAATAAAAGGTCTACTGGTTCAAAAAAAGACTCGCAAAAAATGCGAGTCTTTTTTGTATTATTTCAATTAATCTACATAAGGTGTTTTTGTACGGTTTAAGAATGCATAAGCTAAGCCAATTAAGATTCCTCCACCGATCCAGTTTCCAACAAATGATACTGCCCAATGACGGATAATATTGAGCCAATTTAAAGCATCAATTGAGTTTCCAACTGGTGAGAATTTCACGATAGAGAACGATGCAAAATTCGCTACTACGTGTTCATTTACTAAGTAAACAAACATGAAGATTGCTGAGATGACAATCCATAATTTAGCTTCTTCACTCTTAATTAAGATAAATGAAAGAATCGCTACGTTAACGAAGACATTTGCTAAAATACCTTCCAATAAAATCAGTTCGTTTGAACGAGACAATTTCAATTCAGCAACTTTTGCGATGAACTCATTTGCATTGATTCCGTTAAATGCTGAACTATTCGCAAATAACGCTCCTATAAACATGGCTCCAATTAAATTAAATAAAGTACAATAGAATAAAATAGCAATTGCTTTAGACCATTTAATATGTTTTTGGTACGCTCCAGCTGTTAAGAACATCATGTTCGAAGTTGCTAACTCTCCGTTTAAAAATACAACATACACTAATCCCCAAGTGAAGATAAATGCAAAAGTAAATCTACTTAACGCAGGATTTAATCCAGCTATAATTTGTGCCGCATGGGCTCCTGCCGCAGTACTCATTGTTAAAAATGCTCCTGCAAACATTGAACGCAGTGCATAACGCATTTTACTTTCATCAAAAAGCGCTTCTTTTTTTTGACATGCTTTTTCAAGTTTTGTATTGAACTCACTCGTGTGTTCCATAACATTCCTCCTAAAAATTAATTACACTTCAGTATACCATTTTTTTCACAAATGCAAAGCCTTTTCTATTGTTTTTTGCAAAAAATCCTTTACAAGTTTTATGAAGATTGTTAGAATGAGGGCTGATTAAAACAGTATAAAGGAGATTCTTATGAAAAAGATTATTGGAATTTTAACAGCGACTTTATTATTAACCGCATGTGGACAAGCCCCTGCAAATACGAACTCAACGACGACAAGTGTTGAAACGACTACAGCAGTCCAAACTACAAGTGTGACTCTCAACATTACAAAAGATGGACAAGCGATTGAAGGAAGCCCGTTTACGCTCACTTTTAAAGAGGGAGATAATCTCCTAGATGTCATGAAGGCACAACTAAAAATCGTTGAAAAAGACGGATTCATCTCTTCTATTAACGGAGTTGAACAAGTTCCATCTGAACAAAAATACTGGTTATTTGATGTAAATGGACAAATGAGTCCTGTAGGTGCAAAAGAAGTTCTCCTCAAAGCTGGAGATGTCATCGACTGGAAATTAAACAAACTTCAATAATCTATGAAAATCTCGACTCAAAAGATCGCATTTATCGCAATAATGTCGGCATTTTGCGTGATTGGCAGACTGGGAATGCTTGCCCTTCCGAACGTTCAGCCGATTACAGTCATCGTCATTTGGATAACTTTAGAATTAGGATGGGGATACGGTGTTTCCATCAGTATCCTTTCCATTTTAATCTCAAATCTGCTCATTTCAATGGGACCGTGGACTCTTTATCAGATGATCAGTTTTTCAATTGTTTGTCTATGTGCGACCCTACTCTCCCCTTTATGGAAAAAAAGGGCTCGCTATCCGAAAGTAAGCTTTCTTATCTTCCCGATTTTTGCAGGTTTGATGGGATATTTATACGGATTTATCATCTCTGGGATTTGGGTACTTTCAATGCCTGGTCTGAATTTTTGGATTTATTATGCCAACGGAATTCTATTTGACACTTATCATGCTATTGGAAACATTGCCTTTTGGATATTACTGATTCCTATCTTTGAACGATTAAATCCCTTTGAAAAACTAAAACAATAAAAGGAACAGAGTGACCTCTGTTCCTTTTTTCTATCCTTTAAGTTGATAATTGACAATATCTTTTTTCAATTGACGGATTGGATAAGGAGTATCTTTCATGATTTTCTTTGCCTGACACCCTGCATATCCTTGAAGAATATCTACTTTAGGAAGAACGACCCAATCAGACAATTTTTCTTCGGCTTCTCTCTTAGTAGCCTCCGCTTCCTGGTTATCTAGAATAAACACAAATCGATACTCTCTCTCGTGACTCCATTCCTTGAATTTAGCGAAGGTTGCTTGGATGTAGAAATTCAAGTTTGAAAAAGAAAATCGATTACTGTGACTTCTTGTTTTGGGCCTTTGATCGATATATTCGACTTCCCCATACACACATAATCCATCAAGAGCAACTCCTTGGATTTTATCGAGCAAGCTAGAGTAGGAATATTGTAAAGCATATCCTTCATGACTATTAGCATAATAGGACCACATTAATATATTATCGTATTCATGCGTGAAGCAAAAAACTCTAAAAACATCCATCATCGTATTCCCATCCGCATAATAACAGTTACAATCAAAAGGGTCATTAAACCACTTAGGATTGCTAAAGGACACATTGCCTTCTGCCACCTGATAGGCATTTTTCTCCACAGTTTCTTTCCCATAGTATTTTACAAAATGGGTTTTCTCTTCTAAAATCTTCTGTTCCGCTTTTTTGAAGTAAAACTCTATGTCTTCTTTAATCTCAACTCCACATTGTTCAATCAATTGTTCTGGAGCTAAAAATCCCAATCGAATATTGTTATTCAATGCGTCATTAAACACTTTATCCGCCTTTTCTACAGTAAATCCATTCGGAATTTTTGCGTTTGGATTTTGAACAAAGATTCTTTTTTGAGCCTCTAATGGAATATCGGGTGGATTCTTTTTAGAGAACTGTGGCTGTTTCAAAAGAGAGACCAGCTCCTGTTTATTAGTTAAGGTATTCGACAACAAAAAACAATTACTATCTGGATAGGACTCTTCCACCTTATAGTGAGTATGTGTCTGAAGAAAGGTTAATTTAGCAATTAAATAACGATACAATTCAATATCTTCTTTTAAGATGATTTTCAACAATCCCACCTCCTCACTGAAAGTATAACATTTCTTCCTTTCAGTTTAAATATCCTTATAAAGCCATGCACACAGCTCTCCGAAATCCCTAGCACCTTTCCCTTCACGAAAAGAAGATCCATTTTTATAAGCATACAAAAAAGGCCCCCTCTTTTTGTATGCTCATAAAAAAAGTCTATCTGGAAGATTCCCGGATTCTATAGTAGTCATAATGGGGAATAGCAACCAATGTGAATTACTGACTCTGGAAATTCATTTCCTAGAGTCAGTTTGAAGCTTGGTAGAAATTGAGACGATAGACTCAATCCGGTGCCCCATTATGACTATTATGAAGACATCCGAGGAATCTGTAAGATAGACGTAAGTCTATTCCCCGCTCTTTTTCATTTACAACACAAACCGTGAAGAACTATAAAGGCGACGCCCCTCTTTTTGTATGCTCATAAAAAATGGTCTATCTGGAAGATTCCCGGATTCTATAGTAGTCATAATGGAGAATAGCGACCAATGTGAATTACTGACTCTAGAAATTCATTTCCTAGAGTCAGTTTGAAGCTTGGTAGGATTTGAGACGTAAGGCTCAATCCGGTGCCCCATTTTCACTATTATGAAGATATCCGTGGAATCTAACAGATAGACGCAAGTCTACTTTTATTATTTTTAGCACTTACAGCACAAAAAAGGAGGGGTTACCCCCTCCTTTTGTATTATTCATCATCTTCAACGGTGTCATCATTCTGGGCATCTTCGGCAAGAAGCTGCTCGAGTTCTTCTTCAGAAAGTTTGGTAACATGGATTTTACGAATACGATCATTCTCGATTTCTGTCGGTTGTAACATGTACCCTTCGAATCTCACCTTCACTACCTCATCATCATCTGGGAAGTAGCCAAGTTTTTCAATAATCGCACCCGCCATTGTGTCCACTTCATCAGACTCTAATGACGTTTGATAAATTTGATTGAATCTATCGAGCGATATTCCGGCATCAATCACCGAATTGTTTTCGTCAATTTCTACGATTTCTTTTTCTTCTTCATCGTACTCGTCTTCGATATCTCCGACGATTTCTTCAATCAAGTCTTCTAATGTAACAATCCCTTCAACCCCGCCGTATTCATCTTTTAATACCGCTAAGTGTTGACGCGTTTTTCTAAATTCTACTAATAAATTATCTACGAAAATTGTCGATGGTACAAATACTGGTTCATGCGCTAGGGCACGTAAATCAATATTGTCAAATCTTGCTCTCTTGCAGCACGGAAGACATCTTTCACGTGAACGACCCCTATAACCGTATCTTTATCTTCTTCGTAAAGAGGAAGACGTGAATAGGAGCAATTCAAGATAATCTCTAGGTTCTCCGCTAACTCATCGTCGACATCCAGCATCAACGTATCCGTACGAGGAACCATCACTTCACGTGCAAGTTTCGTATCTAGAGAAAGTACTCCTTGCATCATCGCAAACTCGGAAATATCAATCGCACCGTCGTTACGGCTATTGGCAAGTAGAGACTTCATCTCGCTTCGTGTTAATTTTTCTTCCACCTGAGTAAATTCAATTGGTGTCATTCGTTTTAATAATCCTGTTGAGAACGTCAAAATCCAAACGAATGGTTTTGCAATCTTTTTGACAAACAAAATAATTCCTGCAGTGTGTAACGCAATGGGTTCTGCCACTTGTAACGCCACTTGTTTTGGATATAATTCGCCAAAAACTAAAGTGAGGTATGATAGAACGACCGTCACAATCACTAATGCTAATGTTTCGGCTCCAGGAATGTTTCCTAATAATGGTTGAATTCGTGAAGAGAAACTTGTTGCTGCAGACGCACTCGAGAAGAACCCAGCAAATGTAATCGCTACTTGAATTGTTGCGAGAAATTCATCTGAATTCTCTAACAAGCGCATTACTTTAATTGCTTTTTTTATCTCCTTCTTGCGCTCTTTGTGCCATTTTTCCTTGATTGATAGACACAAACGCAATCTCCGCTGCAGCAAAAAATGCATTTAATGCAGTTAATAATACAATGATTAAGATCTGGACTCCCAACGAACTCCCATCTGAATCAGCTGTCATAATTTTGTTAACCCCTTTTAACTATAGATTTTACCCATTATTGAAAATGGTATAGAGATATCATATCAGTTTTTGATGAAAAATCAAGATTTAGTATTTTTGTAATGGTTCTTTAATGTTAGAATCTTCATTTTATCGTTTTTCTCCTCTATCCATTCTCATTTTCTCATCATTTCTTCACTTTTTCTAGTTACATTTCTCTCAAAAAAATGGTACTATTATTAAGAAAAGACATATATAGGAGGAATGAATATGTTATTAAAATCTCTTGTAGTTCCAAAAAAGAATCTAACGGTTGTTAAAGAATCATGCACGTTAGAAGAAGCCATTACGATTTTAGAAGAATCAGGATATCGTTGTGTGCCTGTATTAGATGAAACAGAAACTTTCTTTAGAGGAAATATTTATAAAATGCACATTTATCGCCATAAAGCAAACGGCGGTGATATGAGCCTTCCTGTTACACATCTCATTAAGAATTCTACGAAGTTTATTAGTGTAGATAGTTCTTTCTTCAAAGTATTCTTTACGATCAAAGAATTACCTTATATTGCTGTTTTAGATAAACAACAACGTTTCTACGGAATCTTGACACACAGCAGTCTCCTTGGCATGCTTCAAGAATCTTGGAACGTGAAAAACGGCTCTTATGTATTGACCATTATTTCAGGTGGTGAAAAAGGAGCCCTTGCTAACATCTCTAAAGTGATTAACAAATACGCATCTATCGCAAACGTAATGACTATCGATACTGAAAAAGATAAAAGCTTACGCCGTCTATTGATCACATTACCAGCAGGTGTTTCAAAAGACACCCTTCAACAAATCGTCGATGGCCTCGAGAAAAAAGACTACTCCGTAGCCGAAGTAGAGGATTTACAAAACAACTAGGCAGAAAGACAGAAGCTAAAAAAAGACTCGCAGTGCGAGTCTTTTTCGCTTCGTAGTCTTTCGCCCGCAAAGTTTATTAGACTTTCTTGAATCACAAGTGATGAAAAGAAAGTCAATAAACTACTGCGTATACGTGGATGCGTATAAATATGGTGATGCCTAAGGACGTAAGCGACTTGTATAGTCGTGCAAAATCCTTCACAGTGCGAAGGATTTGGATGTGGGCATTGCCATTTGTATTGTAGTATATGTAATATAAGACATTGCAATATCAACTCCAATGTACTCCACTGCACTTTGTACCTATAAAACTCTACACAAAAAACCAGCACACCAGCCCTCAAAGCTAGTGTGCTCTTCTTTTTTATTATCGAATTACTGAGCGTGCCATACGAGCTACCGTATGACGAACCCCTCGAATCGCAACTGACATCGCGTAAATATTTTCTATGGTTGCTAACCCACCGTATCCGGCATCGCCAATATGTTGAATATCCACGCCAGCTACCTTATTGCGGATGGCGATTTGTTCGATTACTTCCTTACTAGACCCTTCTTGGCTTGTTCCAATCGCAGATAATACAAGTGCATCATTCGCATGAGCCACTTTAACGATGGCCACTAGTTCTTCATCCGTAAACCCTGGTACAGTACCGACTGCAGGCACTAATAGAATATCTGCTCCGGCTTGAATAAACCTCTTCGCAATTTCTTCATTCATAACAGGTTCCTTTGAGCCCGCTCCGTGCATTTTTCCAGCAATCACGATTCCTGTAAAATGAGATTTTGCCATCGAAATAGATTTTTCAATAGCTTCATTCGTCACCCCTGTACCAGGATTTCCAGTTAAACAAATAAAATCTAAACCGAGTTTTTCAGCTCTAGATACTGTTTCAGCTGTACATTTTCTTCCGGGGGCAATTTCAATTCTGGACTCTAACATTTCTGCATGCTCGTCCACTGGTTCCAAATTGGCTCCAATCGGCAAGCCACTAAGATCTTTAACCCGTTGCACTGGATTCTCACTTTCTTCTGCTCCGAAAATCAGTGGGTCGAAACAATCAAATCCATTTAATAAGACCATATCCGCTCCAAATGCTTTTGCAATTTCTGCATTGGATAATTCATTCAAAAAGGTTGGTCTCACACAAACCGTTTCACAACAGACCGTTCTACCTTCTGCTGCTTCAATTGCTTTTTTTCAGTGCGTTACCTCTCATTTTTTTAAAGTCACTCGCAACACAATTCAGCATTCTTTTACCCATTTTAACTCCTCCTAACGATTAATAAGTGCCATTACTGTTTTTAATAAAAGTTCATTCGTTTGTTCGTAGTCTCCACTTTCATGATAGGCATAACTCATTCCATGATTTTTTGTCGTTGGATCAACCTTCCACATTTTAAAACTACCGTGTATTTGATGAATTCCTGTTTCTTGGATTAAATATTGAATATTCTCTTTAGTTACACCACCCCCACAAAGGAGCTGAATTTCTTCACCATATTTTTCTTGCAATTTCTTTAGTAAAGGGATCCCTTCTTCGATGTTAGCTTGTTGTCCTCCTGTTAAAATGCGCGTGCATCCTAATTGAATTAATCCCTCAATCGCTTCATATACATCAGGAACAATATCAAAAGCTTTATGAAATACACTTTCTGCATGAAATTGCTGACATAAGTCAATCATTTGTTTTGTACGATTCCAATCAATCGTTTTATCTTCTTTCAAAAATCCAAATGCGAGTCCACTTGCACCGGATTCTAATAATAGTTTTGCATCCCAACATCATACTTTCAAATTCTTCCTGAGTGTAACAAAAACCTGCTCCGCGCGGGCGAACCATACAGATGATAGGGAGTGTCACTCCTTTATCAATCACTGTTTTCAATGTTCCTAAACTGGGGGTTAATCCCCCTAGAAACAACGCACTATTTAATTCAATGCGGTGAGCTCCTTCTTGTTGGGCAATGAGGCAATCTTCAATACTTCCCGCACATACTTCTACAATGGTCATTTCATACCTTCTTTCATATTCGATAACGCTAGAGTGCCAGTCCGTAAATAATCGTATCTGTTTCTAAGTCTTTGACCCCTATCCATTCATTCGGTAGATGCGCGATATCTCTTTGACCTGGGAAGCTTGGCCCATACGCAATAATATTTGGAATTATTTTTGCATACGTACCCCCTGTGGTCGTGACAGGAATGCTATCGCTTTTAGTAACGTCAGTATATACCTGCTGAAGCGCTTGGACATACTTAGAACTTTTATCATATAGCACTGGAGACCAATGGGAAATAACCTCTAATGTCGCCTTTTCTGGCAGATGCGCAGTGATTTGGTTTAATAAATCCGATTTTGTGCAACTGGCAGGATAGCACATCGTCCATTCCACATAATGCTGATTTTCTTCTATCCCAAAGGTTTCTCCCCTTAGTTGCATCATCCCAAAGTCTTCATCATGATAAGCAATTCCAAGCTCTTCGCCACGATGATTTGTATGCAATAATTTACGATTTGCAAAATCATACAAATCTGCCACCCTCGATTCTGGCAGCGATACTCTTACTTTTAATCTTCCACGTTCCCCGTATACAACGGGCCATTTACAATCTGGCGTCCACCCAAACGTCGGCGGAATTTCTTTAGTGAGATAGTGCTTCACACATCCAAATCCGGTCTCTTCGTTCGTCCCAAACACGATTCGCACGGGACGGTCAAAGGTCACTCCGTTTTCCTTCAACACATATAGAGCATATAAATTCGATAAAATGGGCCCTTTGTTATCTAAAGTCCCTCTTCCAAATAATTTCCCCTCTCGAAGAGTTAAACTAAGTGGCGGAGAATTCCATCCTTCCCCAAGAGGCATGACATCCACATGACCAAAAACCCCATAATAAGCGCCATCTGCACGATTTTCTCCATATTCGGCATATCCAATTTTATCATCGATATTTTTAGTGTGAAACCCTAATTCTGTTGCAATTTTTAAAACTTCTTCTAGTGCTTGTTTAGGACCTCTTCCAAATGGGGCATCGGGTTCCTCTTTTCCTCGAATACTAGGAATCGCCACCATTCGTCTTAAGCCATCAAAAAGCATTGGTTGTACTTCTTTTAGTCGATTAATCCACCTCTTCTCGATTCATTCTTTAACCTCCAAAGGCTTCATTCTTTCTTCTAAATACGATTCCAACCATTCTTTAGACGCTAGCTCATGAGACATTGTGCCATCTGGTTGAGGATGTACTCAAATACCGTTGGCGCTAAGGATTTCGGTAGCTACCACGAATGAAAAAGTTATCGATATTCGTCGCTGCACCAAAATCTCCGTTTCGATTCATCGCAACTACTGAAATATCCCCTGCTTCTCCTCTCGTTCTCTTTTAGCCGAGCATCCAACTCTTTCACCGCTTTTTCACACGCTTTTTGAGGAGAGAGCCCTTCTTTCATTAATCGGACGATTTCGTACGAAATAACTCCCTTCATCAAATCCTCCCCTAGTCCAGTCGTCGTTGCACCGCCAATAGTACTATCTACATAAAGTCCTGAACCAATGAACGCAGAATCGCCCACTCGACCAGGTTTCTTCATAAAAAAGTCCGCTAGTGGACGTTCCAGCAACTCATATCTCCGTGCGTATCTAATGCTACCATTCCTACCCGTATCATGGCCTGCATATGGAGAAAGTTGCTCCTTCTCTAAATCCTTTAAGCGATTATGATAATGAATTTTGGCCCTGGTCCGTCAACATCTCTTTTTCTTCAAAATGACGGCTTCTAGCAAACTCTTGTGCTCCCTGTCCTACAGTACATTATTCACTTTATAATGTGCTGAGTTCTCTTGCAATCGAAAATTGGATTAGCAAAGTTTTTTTAATAGCACATACTGCTCCAAAATCAAAACGACTTCCATCTAAATAAGCGGCATCCAGTTCCACTTCCATTTTTCATTTGAAGACCACCATATCCTACAGATTTAAAATATGGAAAATCTTCTACTTCTTTAATCGCTCCTTCAATAGTCCCCGCAACTCCTTCCTGAGATAGAATAGGAGTTACTTTTTGAATTCCTTCTAGTGCCATTCTCCATGTTGCAATCATTTCCCCACATGACTCTTCACCTCTTTTATTGAAATTGTTGCATCACGCTTCTTTTTCGCCACTAATAATCGCAATGGCTCCACTTAAAAGCTTCGCGCAACCCTACGCTCCTTTTTAGGCATTTCTAACATAATGAGTTTTATCTTTAGAAATTCACAATCGTTTCTTCATTTTTCTTTTAGACAAATCACATGAGGTTTTGCAATCCGTTTGTTCTTGTATGCTAAAAGCAATTTCCGCAGCCATTTGAGCATACATATCATAATTAAAAACACGGGCCTGCAAATAGTACCTCAGCTTTCGTTTTCAAAAATAAGATTATGAATCTTATGGATGACCTCTTCTTTATGCGCTTGAAAATAATCAGGTCCACAATAAATCGTCGCTAGCGCACTTAATCCTGCTTTTGTAAATTCATCTTTGAACATTAAAAAGGAGCCGATTCCTCCTTTTCTAATCCTAGTTCCGTATCTGCGCGTTCCTTTCCACCATATCCTGCTTGAATTTGATCAAAAGTATACTACTGCATACTCTCACCCTCTCTATGAAAAAGAGTGGCCATGCCGTTCCCCGCATACCACCCTCTTCATTATAAATTAATGACTTCTTTTTCTAAAGATTACAAATCATCAAAAAGATAAGTCGTTTTAAGTCAACATCATCTAGCTCATCGCCTTTTAACATACCCTGCATTTTCTTCTTCGTGTAAGTATTGTTTATCTAATGCTTTAAAGAATGGATAGTAGATTAAGCAACCGATAATAATTAATCCAATTTGGAAGAATCCTACAATGCTACCAGTTGATAAACCAACCTGAGAAGAAGAATGGTGTTGTCCAAGGAAGAGATGCCCCCGTCGTATAAGGAATGATTCCCCATAAGGTCGCAAGTGTTGATAATCCAATATTTACTAAAGGTGTTAATATAAATGGAATTGCAATAATTGGGTTTAATACAACAGGCAAACCAAATGTAACCATTTCATTAATTCCAAAGATACCAGGAATGATGGCTAATCGACCTAGTTTCTTCATTCGTTCTGATTTAGCAAGGAAGACCATAAGGAATACTAGTGATAAAGTACTACCTCCACCACCAAAGTTACCAAAGAAGTCCCCAAATGGACCTGTAAAAATATTTGGTAATGAGTCCTGCTTTGAACGCTTCTAAGTTTTCTGTTGTTAAAGCTAAGTGAATTGGATTAAATACCGTATTCGTTACGGCAGGTCCATTGATACCAAAGAACCAGAACAATGTAGATAGGAACTGATAGATTGGTTCAAAGAAGATATTTCTACCAAAACCTAATAATGGTGCTTGTAAAATCTTGTAAATGAATGTATGTGCATATTGATACTCTGTTAATGAGAATAATAAGTACACTGCAAAGAAGAAGAACATTGCAAACATACTTGGGATCAATGCTGCAAATGATTGATAAACTGCTGGTGGTACCCCATCTGGTAATTTAATGACCCAACCGCGTTTTTGAACAAAGACGAAAATGCGAACTGAAACAATCGCTGTAATCATTGCTAAGAACATCCCTGCAGATCCTAAATGTCCTAGAGAGAATCCATTAAACACTTTGTTGGTAGTTGCATTCACAAAATCGGGATGAACTTTAGGTGTCATAATTAAGAAGCAGACTAGGGATAATGCTCCCCCTGCAATCGGATCACTTTCTAATTGCTTCGCATAAGCATACCCAATACCAACAGCACCTAGTACAGCAAGAATACTAAATGTTGAATCAATCACCGCATCCATTGATTTTTCCCAGCCTTGTCCAAAGAATTGGGCTATAAATTCGCTGTATCCAGGAACAGGGAAATTTGCAATCACTAAGAAAATAGATGCCACAATAATTAATGGTGTTGCTACTAAGAAACCGTCACGAATAGCTACGAGCACTTTGTTCGTACTAAGTTTTTCAGCAACTCTACCCATTACTTTTTCTAACTTAGAAAACATGTCACTGACCTCCTATTTTTTTGATTTCAATAATTGTATAGCTCTTTTTAAAATACGTTCTCCATCGACATTCCCGTAATCTTCCAAATTGATAACATCTACTGGAACGCCTTTTGGTTCATATTTATCGCGTACCGCATTAAATTTAAATTTCACTTGCGGCCCTAATAAAATAACATCTGGATGATATTGTTCATAAATAGCATCTAGTTTTGGATCTGGAAACGCTTTTATTTCTAACGGCAAATTATGCTTATCTGCAACTTCTTGCATTTTACTTGCCACTAAACTTGTGGACATTCCCGCATTACAAAATAAATAAATCCTTTTCATCTCTATTTCCTCCTTTCTTTTCTATTATTTGATAGCTTCTAAACGTTCATATAGCGCAATAATTTCTTCTGCGGTAATCTTTAGAAATTCTGCACTCATTAATCGATCCTCTGCATGGACCAATAGCAATGATAATGTCACTGAATCTCCAGAAGTTTCCTGTTGTAAAAAGACCAAAATGCGCTTCATGGCCTTCCACTTGAAAAATTGGAACCTTCTTCAATACAATTTCTAGCTTTTATCAAAGTTTCCTAATTTAGCCTCTTGGATAGCTTCCATAAAACTGGATTTTACAGCCCCCAAGGCACTAATCATCTTGAAACAGACTAATTCGATACCTTCCATGCTTATTCCTCCTTCTTTCTATCGAATCGCTTCTATAAATGATTCCACATTTTTGCTTCTAATAATGACATCATCTTTTTCTGGAGAATCTAACTGCTTTTCCCTAACCATCCTAGAAACAGCTGCATAAACTCCATATCCTCTTCTTTGAGTGCCAGTAAAATAACCAATTTAACAGGGAAATGATTCCACTGAATGGGTTCTTTTAAAACGGCTATCGAAATCATTGATCGTTTACTTTCTGGACGTAATGGATGAGGAATCGCTAATGCATAATCAAAAATCCGTCAGAAGATAAATTTTCTCTCCAGAACTGAGGTTAGAAAACTCTTCGTAACGATATTCTCTTGAATTAAATGGTGTCCCATCTCATGGAGTAATTCATCTCGATTATTGGGCTGGATGTTCGCATAAAAGAACTTTTCACTCATGAAATCCGGGATTTGCGAGCGAATCTTATGACTCATTTGTTCTGTCTCTAAGGTATTCATCACCTTTATCAACTGAATTTCATCTTGAGTATTAAAGAAAAGTCCTAAACGAACAGTTGGAATTTCAAGGGGATGCTCTATTTGGTCAAATGTAATGAGCAAGTCTGCATCGTAGAATTCCGATAAATCGGTCGTAAATGTACTCTGCTCCACGACAAAAATCTAAACGATGAGAAAACCCGATCTTTCAGGCGACTAACACTTCCTGCAATGAGTGGATACTGTGTATTCGCAATGAGAATCGCACGTAATTTTTGCGGTTTAACTCGCTGCATATATGCTGCTCCAATATGTAGAGCGATAAATCCTATTTCCTCCTCTGTCATCTCACATTGAAAGACTGACATCAAATATTGACTAATCGATACGGCCGTATCAAATACTAGAGGGTATTGTCGTTTAAAGGTTTGAACATAGACATTAGGTAAGCTCAAATTCAGCTGCACTCGTTCCAAAAATCCTTGCAAATGCAATTGGAAACGCATGGTAAAATCTTCTTGTTCTATAAAAGAAACCCCCATGATACTGTAAAGCTGTTCTCCGATTTGTCTAACTACTTCTTCTAAATCGACTATTTCTCCACGAAAAGAAATTTTTGATTCAACGGCATCAGAGTTATGATAGGCTTTTAAAAGTTTTGCAAAAGATACCACCTCAGCTTCTGGAATGATTGTTTCTTCTAGAATTTTGGAGAAAATAGAGCGCACAATCTGATACTCTACTTCCAAATCCAATTCATCCTGCGAGAATTCTTGAACGGTATGTCCCACTTTAATCCGTTGTAATACAATCCCCATATGAAGCAGTAAAAATGGCATCAGTGACTTACGAATAGAATAGCGATTATGCTTTAGTTCATCCCAAATGATTGATTGAATATGTTCCATATCCAATTCTGGATACACTTGCATTAACTCGCTACTATTTAAAAAGTCCTCTCCCACTTCTTTTTTTAATAGATTTCTATACAGTTTTCTTTTTGCTCGTTTCGCATCCTTCTAATTGTAAAAATCCATTGTTCAACTGTAATGACAGACCTTCATATTCTTGCAATTTTTGTTGAACACGAATTCGAACTAACTCAAAAGTTTTAGCGCTTACAAAACACTGTTCACAAAAACGATCGATGAACACTCCATCCTCTTTAAACAATAGTTGCTTTTAACAAAATGAACACTGCGTTCTTCATTGTCCTGAGGAGTCTTTTGTCATATTCAATGGTGTAATATATCTCGTTTTTGTTGAAAAGGCTACGAGATGGTACCCTTTTTGACGATTTGCTTGAATGATATGAGGAGCTTCTTGGTTAATATGTTCAATATCTAGTCGAACTGTTCGAGTACTCACACCCAAACAGGTCGCTAGCTCTCTCCCTTTCATCCATTCTTGACGAGATAGTAGTTTGCAATAACTGTTGGTGACGCTGTTTCATAAAAATCCCTCCATCTCAACTTGACTATACCAAATTCTTCACATCTATTATACCTAAAATCTTTTCCTATTGTTAGGAAATTTTAGCCCATTCGTGAAATTATTCGTAAATTCTTCTTACTTTTTGACAGGTTTTGGATGATTGGTGTGCTAGAAAGAAAAAGATGCTCTTCGATTGAAAAGTTTTCTAATAGTAGCTGTAATAGGGCACCGGCTTGAGCCGAAGTCTCAAGCTCTTTCAAGATTCAAACGACCTCTAGAAAATCAATTTCAAGAGGTCGTAATTCACTTTGAACGCTATCCCTATTACTGCTACTATGGAACTTTTTCAACTCTTTTTCGAGACATCTTTTTCAACTACTCAATCAAAAATCCAGTCAACAAGAGAATTACAAATGGTTTCAGGCGGAAACCAAAACAACAAGGTGCGCTGCAGCAATAACGGCACCCCCTCGAGCCTTCATCTCAAGGGTAGCAAGCCTTAAACTGAGGGTAAGTGATCAATCGCTAACCCTCAGTAATTCGCATTGCTTGCGATTACCTTATTGTTATTATGATGAAATCCATTAGGAGTTCTTTTGAGACTCCATTTAATTACTGCTTTCTATAGATTTTCCTTTAGCACATATCCCATATTGAGTGAATAAGTAAATTACAAATTGTTTCAGGCGGAGGGACGGGAAGGACAAGGTGGGTGCTTTTTGAGAGGCGGTTTTTGGGCAACAAAAAGGCACCAGAATCGGTGCCTGCAGGACTGGGGTAGCTGGATTCGAACCAACGAATGACGGAGTCAAAGTCCGTTGCCTTACCGCTTGGCTATACCCCAATCGGTGGAGGGGGCAGATTCGAACTGCCGAACCCGAAGGAGCGGATTTACAGTCCGTCGCGTTTAGCCACTTCGCTACCCCCTCCAGCAAATATTAAAATTTTCGTACTCAGATATCTTACAACAGTTTGAAGGAGAATGCAAGGATTTTACCGCAAAAACATAAAGAATCTAGTCGATTTCCTGGCTAGATTCTTTATAAGTTTATTTTAATTTAGACGTGACTTTCTTCTTAGAGAAAGTTCGCTCTTGTTTATTTCCTAATGCGTTCAGACGTGCATCCAAGAGAATATGACGGCCTTCTACATTACGAGTGTATATGATTTCGTACTTGCCAATGTATTTTTCAATGTTGGCTACAAAAGCGACGACGTCTTCTTTACGTTTATCAAACATACTTGGAACGGCAAAATATTTTGTTTGATCATTGACCCTAGTCGTAGCTCTTAGAATATAGCGCTGGTTCTCAATTGGAGCAAAGAATTCCGATAACGCCTGTGCGAAGAGTTCCTTCTCACGCAAGGTTCCCCCTTTTAGATAAGTGGCTGTTTTGAAAAGAATCTTTATCCTCACGAACGACTCTAGCCTTGCAGTTTTGTGTCTGCAAGTGTCCTGATGCAAGCAAGGCTTTTCGGATGGATTCCGCAAAGAGTTCGAGGCGTTTATACGGACTCTTGTAAAGGAAATATCTCAACCAGACGATATTTAACACGATGAGCGATAAAATCCCCACTGGATAAAAGAGTTGGGACGGTCCTTTTACAAAATCGAGAAATAAATAGACAATCAATTCCGTCAGTACAATTGCTTGCGCGTAGGTGAGAAATTTTTCGTGCATCTGTTAGAAGAACGGTCGGCAAGAACGCCTTGTCCACTTGCACTTCACTAGCGACTTCCATATCTTCTAGAAGCGGAAGAGATTCATTCCAGCGCTCTCTCAACTCTTCGCGGTTACGCGAGCGGCTGATGGTTTCTTGGTTGAGTTTTGTTAAATTCTTCTTCGTAAACTCGATATTTCCAAGGTCTAATCGATCCACGCCCGATTCAATCGTGTTCTCATTATAGTGTAGTCCTAAAAATTGCTTCATGCGGCGCTGCAACAATTCCATATCCGGACTATCGATTCCGACAGCAACCTCTTCGTCTTCTTCCTTCTTGAAGAGTTTTTTCTCCGCCAGATTAATGGACACAAGATGCCAAACGCTGCTTGTTTTATCCGGATTTTCCGGCCAAATACGAATCGCACGCCCTCGCATCTGATTGCTGAGCATGAAACTTCCGACAAAGCTAGCGAGAATCAATGAGTTCACGCACGGCGCATCCCATCCTTCCCCTAGGAGCGATTTTGTCCCAATTACGACATGAATATGCCCTTCTTGGAAGAGCTGCGTCACGGCGCTGACTAAATCATGTTGCGAACCTACTAAACGGACCTTCACATAGTCCTTCTCGTCTAGTTGTCCGACTGGTTGGAAGGTAATCTTATCGGCTCCAAAAACAGCCTCTAGACGCGATTTTACACCTGTTGGAATAATCACGAGACTTCCTGTTAAAACGGCCATAGGAACGTCTAATTGTTGTTCCTCAAACTCTCTACGAAGGACTTCGAAGTAGGGCAATACGCCCAGTTGGCTATATTGAATTTCTGGATTTCCTAAGTGCGTCTCAAAGTCCTTTCGAATGAAGTCGGTCAGAATCAGTTGTCTTAACTCACTGCCTAATGTTTCGTATTCTGCCTTAAAAATATCTCTGACGGCATTTAATTTTCCAAGAGATTGGTTCAATAGCTGGTCTATTTTTTTATTACGACATAACTGTACTTGTTTGCGGTCGATTAACCCCAGAGATTTCAATTCACTCTTTAACTCTTTCAGGTCTTCTTCGGATAAATCATACCAATGTGGTACATCAAACAACATTCCTTGTAAGAGGATTTCAAACCACGCCAAGTCAAACATCGGAAGGCGGCTTGCCCCTAGTAATTGTTGAAACTGTTTCGGGAACTCGATTCCTTTATGACGTAGAAAAATCAGTGTAGCCGAGAGATACTTCGGTTCGTTTAAGAGTTCATCTTCCGAAATGGTTCCATCGAGCGCACGGCTAGTTCTCACCGCCTCGCAAAACATCGAATCAGAGGATAGATTTTTCAAAAAGGCTCTCTTCTGCGTAGAAAACTGATCGAGTTGATTCTCTTCTTCCTTCGTTGGGAAAGAGAAATACACATAGTCCTGGTGCGGACACAAACTGCCCTCTTTGACGAGTTCTGGGACGGTAATTTCTTCATCGATTTCTCCACACATGGTCACATAACGCTCCCACAGTGCAGGCTCTCCTTCATATGGAGGTGTTGCCGTCAGCGAAATCACATTGATATCCGCAAAGGATTTGCGGAAGATTTCCAGACTCTTCCACCATTCATTTCGTAAGTGATGGCACTCGTCGAGGCACAATGTTCCAAGATTCGCTTCGTTAAAGAGCCCAACGATATCGACTCCTTTAAAATCAAAATGCTCGTTTTCGACGACATCGTCCGTATCCTCTACTTCCGCGTCGCCTTCCAAACGATTAATGGCACTGTGCAACGCTTGATACGTCGCAACGGTGATCGTCTTTGGCTGTTTCAGATTTTTGCGAAATCATTTCATCGGCTAGATTCGCATCATCCAAAAACGCCTCACGAATACGGTCTACCCACTGCTGGCGAATAGTTACAGTCGGCACTAAAATAAGCGCCGGCTTACTATTCCGACGGATAAATTCAATTCCTAGCGTCGTTTTCCCTGAACCTGGAGCCGCCACCAAATGAATATGACCATCCGCCATAATCGTCTCGCTCTTTTCTAAAATGCGCTTTTGATACTCTCTCCACTCGCCTTTAAAAGATAAGTGTTCTAACACCTAACCCCTCCTTTACTCATTCATTATACCATTAGATTTCTTCTTTTAATTCGATTTTGATGACACTGTCCACTTCATCAGGTAACGGATAGGTGTAAGCCCCCATTTCTCCATATTGTGCAAAGCAAATGTCTTGAAAAGCTAAAGTAGTCCAACTGTTAGAAATCCTTACTTCGCTACCATCATGGACAAAACTCAACCGTTCAATCTGCTCTTTATCGATTCCTGTTAACGCAATCGGACCAATAGGTTGTTCAAACACATGGGCGTACAACATTTTCCCATTCTTTGTGTAATAACCCCATTCCGGTTTGGCAGATTCACTAATTCTCCTTCGTAGATAGATTCTCCATTACTCTTCATCCACTGTCCAATTTCCTGCAAAATTTCTATGCTTTCTCTTGGGAATCTTCCTTTAGCGTCTGGTCCTACATTTAAAATCATATTTCCGCCCTTGCTGACACATTCCACCAATTTACGAATAAGAACTTTAGAGCTTTTAAAGAGTTTGTCAGACGGATTATACGCCCAGTGATTATTCATCGTAAGACACAATTCCCAAGGTAACAACTCTCCCTTATCATTCCGAATCCCTTCATGAGGTACAATTTGTTCAGGACTAACAAAATCTCCAGAATAAGAATGAATCTCCTCTGTAGCAATGCTTCCAAATCCTTCCCCGGAAGTCTCTAATCGATTATCAATCACTACATCCGGTTGATGTTTGCGAACTAGTTCTATTAATTCACTTGCCTTCCATTTTTCTCCAAACATTTCCCCATACGAAAAATCAAACCAAAGAATATCAAGTTTCCCATATTTGGTAACTAGTTCCTCGACTTGGTGATGCATCAATTCTAAATACCGATCAAAATTGATTTGCTCATTCTGATACTGCTTATTTCCTCTCATGGGATGGTGGCGATCTTCATATTTAGGATAATCTGGATGATACCAGTCTAAGAGGCTGAAATAGAGTCCCACTCGCAGTCCTTCTGCACGAACAGCCTCTACAAATTCCTTTACCAAATCTCGTCCAAAAGCGGTATTGGTAATCTTATAATCCGTGTACGCTGAATCGAATAAGCAAAAACCGTCATGATGTTTCGCAGTTAACACAACATATTTCATCCCTGCCTCTTTTGCAGCTTTTGCCCACTTCCTTGCATTGAATTCAGTAGGATTAAAGGCTTCAAAATAGGGTTGATAGTCCTCAATCGTCATTTTTTCATTATTACGGATCCATTCTCCTCTTCCAGGAATGGCATACAGTCCAAAATGAATAAACATTCCAAATCGAGCCTGTCTAAAACCACTTTGTTCTCTCTAAAATAACCTCTAGTGAATTTTCCATCTTCATCCGCTCCTTTATTCTATTGCCCCAATACTATGCCTTCATTCTAGCACTCTTCCTCTTTTAAAAACATCCCTAATTTTGGTGAACACATCAAATTTCTTCTCGTTATTTGAAAATAAAAAAGGACTCATTCTATGAGCCCTTCTCTACAAGCTAAATCAAACGAATTCTATTCATCCATTTGTATTTTTGATAGTCTTTGGAGACTTTCATTAAAGTCTCATATACTTCACGAAGTTCTTCCTTTAATCCTTCGTCCGTTAAATACGATTGCACTTTTGCAATCACTTCTTTTTCACGACTGGCATCGAAAATGGCTATCCCATTTTCCTTTTTAATTCGAGCAACCTCCATAACGACTTGCATCCGTCTTTCAAAAAGAGAGACGATTTCGCGATCGATTGCATCGATTTCTGCACGTTGTTTGTCTAACATCTAAAACCTCCTAAATTCCAAAAAAGACTCCTAATGGATAGCCGATAGCAACGGCACTAATCGCACTAAGCAAGAATAAAACTCCCCCATAAAGAAATGCATCTTTTGCGTTCGTCCATCCAGAACCAACCGAAATAGCCACATAAGGCATCGAAGGTGGTGTCATAAACGCTAGGCTCGCCATGAACCCAATCAGGCAGGCAATCGTTCCAGCTTGAACTTCAATGATCCCTGTAGCATAAACAGTCGTTAACACTGTTGTTACAACCGAAACGGTGACTAAATTAGAAGAGACATTTGTTTGAAAACCTGCCCACAATACAAAGATAATCACAACCAATAATGGCGAAAGTGTCGCAAACAGAGGCACTAACGAGCTTTCGAGTAAGCTAATCACCCCAAATTCAGGTTTCGTAATTAAGGTTCCCATACTCAATGTTGCCCCCACTAAGAACATACTTGGCCAATAAACGCCCTTTTGTAGGCCTTCTTGAATGGATAGGAGTGGTTTCCCTTCAAATGATAGAATCGCTAAAAGAATTACTCCAATCATCGGAGGAAATGCCATTCCAGCGCCTTTTAAGAATGTAGCCACGTCTGGTAATAGTCCTCCAATGAGCTCTGGAAGAACCCATAGAAGAACAACACTCATAAAAATAAGGACCGTTGCTTTCTCACGTCTATTTTTTGGCGGTAAATTTTCTAGCGAAGTCATTTGTTTCATTTCTAGTTGGGATAAATCCACTCGCCAAATAGTTCTAAGAACAACTCCCATCGCGATAAAGAGCACGAGTCCTGCTGGAATGCCAATCATCATATACTGTGCATTGGAAATCGCAATTCCGGTTGCCGTCTTATAGAGCGCCATCGCTGTTACGGAAAAAGACGTGATTGATTGGTGTCATCGCAGTTCCGATGGCAATTGTCGAGAATAGAACAATTAATAAAATGGAAGCTTCTCTATCTCCTTTTTTAAATCCTAACAGAACCATCATCTCTTCATAAATTGGAAAAACAATCATAAAGAGAATCGTCGGGGAAATAAAGAGACTAATAAATAAGACACTTGTATAGAATGCTCCGATAAAATGCCAAGGTGTTTTTCCTGCAAATGAACTTCCCAAGGCCTTTGCGACAAATCTTCGAAGAGATGGAGTTTGCTCCAAAGCATAGGTCATTAAAAATGTAAATAATAGGAAGACAAAAGTCGTATTTCAAACGACAGATTAAAAATCTGCCCATAAGACACTCCTGGAAGTATCCCTGATTCCTAATAGTATGTAGCAGAGAACGCTTGGCCAATCCGTTGCCACAAATAACCAGAGCAATAAACTACTCAAAAAAATGGATAAAATAGAAATCGTTGGTGCTGCTAATCCAAAAAGAGTCCCTTGTGTAAAGGTTAAATAACCGCTAAGAGCTATTAAAATACCACTAAGTGCAATAATGAACCGCTGCGGTTTCGTCCAATTTTTTCCTTTCATTGTTTCACCTCATTCCTATCTATCCTACCTCATTTTAGATCAGATTGCTATTGAAACTAGGAATAAACTTTGGAATCCATCATCACTTTCCTTCTATATTATATAGAAAGATTTTTCCAAAATAAAAAAGCCAGGGATTACACCTGGCTCTTCTTTAATGTTCAAATTTTAATGCTTTTGCAAGACGTTTATATAAGAATAATGCAAGAATACTATTGAGCCCAAATTTAATGATATTAAATGGCAATAATGCAAACGTCATTAATGAAGCTAAGTCTGTTACATAAGGGTTAAGTGCATGAGCTGCTGCGACAATTTTTTCCATTGGAAAATTCATAGCAGTCGCATATAAAGGAAACATCACAAAATAATTTGCTGTTAATAAGACAACTGTAGCGGCAATCGTCCCAACGATTAAACTCATAATCGCCGTTTTAAAATTACGATTTCGTTGATACAACAATACTGCCGGTAACATAAAGCTTAAACTTCCTATTAAGTTCACCGTTTCCCCAATTCCATAGGTCATCGACCCATTATAGACAAAATTCAATAATATCTTGATAATGGCGATAAAACTTCCATAAACTGGACCTAAAATATATCCCCCCAACAATACCGGTAAGTCTGAAAAATCCAACTTCACAAACGTTGGAATAAACGGCACGTTAAAAGATAGAAACATTAAAACGGTACTGATGGCACCAAAAACACCTACTAGAACAATTTTTTTAGTCGCTGTTCCTGTCGACTTTTTTACATCTGTACTCATCGTACATCCTCCTTCTTAGGGCGAAGGAAATTGCACTTTTCACCCAATTCCAATAAAAAAAGCAGTATTGAAATGGACCTTCCAATACTGCTCGTCAAATAGACTCGTTGAAATAGTGCCATTTTCTCACATCTAGACTATACTATCGGTTCTGGAATCACACCAGATCATGCCAAGCGGCTCGTGGACTATACCACCGGTCAGGAATTTCACCTGCCCTCTGAAAATGTTATTTTTATAGGTTGATTGTAGCACTTCCTGTATCATTGCGCAATCTCCCTGCTTATAAAAGTTTTAAAAACGATTCCCAACTAAAAAAATTGGATGCCAAACACTGGCATCCAATTTTTAGAAATCTATTTTACTTCTTTAAATCCTTCTTCTAAAAATCTTTTTCTTAGATTCTTCGAAACTGTAATGATCATTTTTCTTCACCAAAGCAGAATGAACACTGCTATAGAGTGATGGTGCTTTCGAACGACTCTCTTCATCATCATATTTGAACTTCTTAAGGTCAACCTCAACCGTAAATGAGATTTCCTTATCACTATCCGATTGAGTAACTTTAATCCCCTCAATCCCATCCATTTCTTTTACGATTTTCTCACGTGTTCTACGTGCTTTTTCTTCGTAACCCTTATTCTTAGAAAGATCATAGCTGATGTTAAACGTTAGTGAGGAAACCGAATCTTTTTCCTTGTCGTACATGTACGTTACTTTTTGCTTAGAGATAGAAACTTCTAAGGCGAATTCCGCTTTACTTTCAGAACGACACCCTAATAAAACAAAAAATGCTCCTAATAGGACAATCGATAATTTAACTATTTTCTTCATTTTATACTCCTTTATTCTGACTTATTGTTATCATAGAAAATCCAGTGTAGGATGTCAAATTATACTTGAAGTGTGTTGGGCCAAATAGTGCAAACAAAAACCGCCTCCTTTTCAGGAGACGGTTATTTCATTTCTTATTAGAAACGGATGTAAGTCGCACGAGCTGCAACACTTGCAGAAATTGTACGGTAAGAGATTACGTTTAATCCTTGCACGTTCATTTCAGAGATGTATAATGAACCATCTGCGTTAACTGCTTCTACGAATGCAACGTGTCCGTAAGTTGGGTCAGCACCAGCTAAACCTTGTTGGAATACGATTGCTGAACCAGCTGATGGTGAGTTAGATACTGAGTATCCATAGCTACGAGCATATGCTGGCCATTCAGCCGCGTTACCCATCATGCTGTGTCCGATTGGTGTTCCAACTTGTGCCATACGGTTGAATACGTAGTAAGTACATTGTCCGAAGTATCCACCGTTTAAAGCTGCACGGTAACTTGGGTCAACTGCTGGGAATCCTCCGCCAGTTGTGTAAGTGTAGCTAGAAGATTGTTTTGTTGCTGCAGGAGCCGCTGTTGCTTGTGCTGCTGGAGCTGCTGCTGTTTGAGCTTGAGTATTTGAAGCTGCTGGAGCTGGAGTTGAAGTTGCTGCTGCAACTGTTTCAGCTGCTTCTGCTGCTAAAGCTTGACGAGATGCTTCTGCAATACGTGCTGCTTCAGCTTCTGCTTTTGCTTTTTCTTCAGCTAAACGTTTTTGGAAAGCTTCTTTTTCTGCTACTAATCCATCACGTTTTGAGATTTCAGCTAATTCTTCTTGAGATAAGTTTGCTAATAAAACTTTATTTTTGTCAAAAGTTTCATTTAATTTTGTTTGTAATCCTTGTAATTCTTCCTCAGCTTTTTGTTGTTCAGCTAATTTAGCTTGTTGTTGCTCTTCTTTAGCTTCTACTTGTTTCTTATCTTCTGCTTGTTGTTGCATTAAATCACGGTTAGCACCGATTAAATCCATAACAACACCGATACGGTTAACGATATCTGATAAGTTTTCTGCATTTAATAAGAAGTCAACATATGAACGAGCTCCGTTTGTTTGTACTGCACGAGCTTGTTCTTCTAAACGTTCGTTACGTTCAGCAATTACTTTTTCTAATTTAGAAATTTCTGATTTTAATGAGTCGATTGCTGCTTGAGCTTCAGCTTTTTGAGCTTGAGTAGCATCAATCTTAGTTTGTACTCCTGATAATTCAGATACTAATGAATCAATTGTTGCATTAACTGCAGCTTTTTTATCATTGATATTTGCAATTGTTGAATTAACTGAGTTGATTTGTGAATCAAAGTCTTGCGCACTAACTTTTGGTGCTAAAGCTCCTAATGTTAATACTGTTCCTGTTACTAATACTGTTAATAAACGTTTCTTCAAGTGAGTCCCTCCAATAGTTCCAATAAAAAAATTAATTATATATTCGAAGTAGCCGATTCGGCTTAAATAAAACTTAACTTGGTACTATAATACCATAGGGACTTTAGTCCCATGTTGTTTTTCTTTGAATTGACAATACCTTGTAACAAAGCTGTAACATAAAACGATTAGCTGACCTTTTTGATACAAAAAAGGAGAAATTTATAAAATATTACAGAATAATTTGTCTTTTTATAGAATAATTCAATGAAACTATGTAATTCCTTTAAGCGCGGTACATTTATCTTCAAAAAGTTTTGTAACAAACCAAACTTTAGCCCTCAAAAAAGGGGAAATATGGTATATTTAACGTATCCAATTGAAAATAGAAGGGAGCTATTTTTATGATATTAACATTAACAATGAATCCGGCGGTAGATATTGGGTATACGGTCGAAACATTAAAGATGGATACGGTGAATCGTACTCAAAAGGTTAGTAAAACACCCGGGGGAAAAGGCCTCAACGTGAGTCGTGTTTTAAAGCAACTCGGTTCTCCAGTGCTAGCAACAGGTTTACTAGGCGGCCACATCGGTGCTTTTATTAAAGAAAAATTGGATGAGATTGACTTGCAAAATAACTTCTATCCTATCCAATCGGAAACTCGTAATTGTATTGCCATCCTACATGAAGGCCTTCAAACCGAAATCCTAGAGGCTGGTCCTACCATTACACCAGAAGAACAAGCAGGTTTCCTCGCTCATTTTGAACCTTATTAAAAGAGATCGATCTTATCACGATTTCTGGTAGCCTGCCTGCTGGAATGGACGATGACTTATACGCAACGATTATTGAAAAAGCTACTAAAGCCAGCGTCCCTGTGCTTTTAGACACTTCTGGGAAAACATTAAAGATTGCGCTTGAAGCTTCTACCAAGCCAGCCTTAATTAAGCCAAACCAAGAAGAACTCGCTGGGTTATTAGGGGTTCCTGAAGCTTCAACGGTGGAAGAATTGAAGAAGCAATTGAACTCTCCATTATTTGACGGGGTGGATTGGGTGGTTGTTTCGCTTGGATCAAAAGGAGCACTTGCAAAACATGAAGGTGACTTTTACCAAGTCAGCATTCCCAAAGTCAACGCCGTGAATCCTGTTGGCTCTGGAGACTCAACGATTGCTGGGTTAGCTCATGCGATTGCAAAAGGCGAAAGCGTTGAGTCCATTTTGAAAACGGCAGTGACTGCAGGTACACTCAATGCCATGGAAGCTCAAACAGGCTTTATAAACATGGAAAACTTCGATGCTATTTTCAATGCGGTAACGGTGGAGAAAGTATAAAATAAATAGGATTTCGGAAAAGCCTTATGGCTATCATCATAGTGACGGTAACGTTGTACCGGTTCGAGCCGAAGTCTCTCACCTTTAAAGCCTCAAAGAGGGCGTACGGATTATAAATCCTACGCCCTCTTATTCGTTTTAATACGAAACACGTTACTGTCACTATTGAAGCCATACACTTTCCGAAATCCAAACCCAATTCCATCTTCTCCATCAAGGTTGCCGCATTGAAAGAATCTTGTCATAAAGCAGTTGTTCTTTAATGGATTGAGCAGCTGCAGTTTTAAATGGAAAAGTGCACGGTTTTGCATTCGAAATGAGCTAACTAAAATATTGAGTTTTTGAGCCAATAAATTCGGGCTTTTTACCAAAAAAGTTATTTTGCGTTATAACGTATACGTTATATTGTGTTTTTTTCATTCGCTTTTGAAATGTTATTGTGTAGGCGTTTATAGAGGATTTGAAAATCTATTTAAAAACTTTTTTAATTTCTAACTTTGTGAACGGCTCGTTATCGTCAGTTTAGTTAAGAATAATTTTCTAAGTGACTTTATATATAACAGGCACAGGATGATTCTGGAGAATACTGCGGATTTTATCATCACAGTTACGTGGGCGCATAAAATAAGAGAAGCTTAAAGAGTTATACGCAGTAGCTGATTGGCATAAGCTACATCACTCGTGATTTGCTTATGCCTAATCAGTCTTACTCCCGCAAGGATTCAAAAGAATCATCCGTAAGTCTTTTATTTCAACACCACTAAGAAGTATTTTTTCTTACCGCGGCGGACGATAACAAAGCGTTCTTCAAAGGATTGTTCTTTCGTCCATTCGAATTCGAGGTCGGTTACTTTTTCCCCATTGATAGAAATCGCGCCGTTTTGAATGTCTTCGCGTGATTGTCTTCTTGATGGTTCGATACCAAGGTCAACGAGCCATGTTGCTAAGTTTTGGCTTTCTTTTGAGCTTTCGAAGGTTGGCATGTTTTTGAAGCCTTGTTCGATTTCGTCGGCTGTTAATTGTTGTACGTTTCCTGTGAAGAGCGCGTTTGTAATCTTCTTCGCATCTTCTAGGGCTTTTTCGCCGTGAACGAAGCGAGTGACTTCTTCAGCAAGGCGGATTTGCGCTTCACGTTTATGTGGTTCTGTAGCCACTTTTTCTTCGAGCGCTTCGATTTCTTCACGGTCTAAGAATGTGAAGTACTTGATGTATTTAATCACGTCACGGTCATCTTGGTTTAACCAGAATTGGTAGAATTCGTATGGAGTTGTCTTTTCAGGGTCGAGCCATACAGCGCCACCAGCTGATTCCCGAATTTTGTGCCGTCTGATTTTAACATCAATGGAATGGTTAGACCGTACGCACGAGACTCTGCTCCTTCTACTTTACGGATTAGTTCAAGCCCTGAAGTGATGTTCCCCCATTGGTCCGCACCTCCGATTTGGACTTGCACGTCTTCTGTCTTGAATAAATGCAAGAAGTCCATTGATTGTAGGATTTGGTATGAGAATTCTGTAAATGAAATCCCCACTTCTAGACGGCTTGCAACCACGTCTTTAGCAAGCATGGTGTTCAAGTTGAAATGCTTCCCGTAATCACGCAAGAAGTCTAATAATGATAAATCTTTTGTCCAATCGTAGTTGTTTACAAGGCGTAATGTTGCTTGGTCTTCATCTGTGGTGAAGAATAATTTCTTCATTTGCGCTGTTAATTTTTCTACATTGTGTTGAACTTGTTCCATTGATTGAAGCACACGTTCGCTCGTACGACCACTTGGATCCCCGATTGAACCTGTTGCTCCACCAATTAAGATAACTGGCTTATGTCCTGCTAATTGGAAACGACGAAGAATCATAAATGGAATTAAGTGTCCAATGTGCATGCTGTCCCCAGTTGGGTCTACCCCACAGTAGAGTGATACAGCCTTTTCGTTTGTTAAGGCACGTAAGCCTTCTTCATCTGTCATTTGGTTGATGGCGCCGCGCCATTCTAAATCATCGATAATGTTCATCTTGTTTCTTCCCTTCTTTCTTGTAAATAAAAAATCCCTAATAGCCAAAAAGACTATTAGGGACGATTTTCACCGTGTTACCACCCTTGTTGACGATGCGAGGCATCATCCACTCGAGCATCCTTATCGCGGATGAGACGTCCTGACGGATTGCTCCCAAGTGTACTTCGCGGATGTGGGGGATTGTCTTGCACCGACCGACAATTCTCTTCTTTCTCCCGTGGACAACCACTACTGCGCTTGTTCATTGCTTATATATGTGCATTTAGTATACGGCTTATAGTGCGTCATGTCAATGACTACATTTCATCTGGTGCAGCCACGCCAAGAAGCGCTAGGCCTTGTTTTAGAAGGCTTGCTGTTGTTTGTACTAAAGCGATACGGCTGTTGAAGGCTTCATCTTCAACCAGTACTTTTGTATGTGCGTAATATTTATTGAACGCTTGTGCTAAGTTGATCACGTATTTCGCAATCGCTGATGGTTCGCATTTTTCTTCAGCAAAACGTACAACATTTGGATAGTTTTCAATCAGTTTCAATACTTCCCACGCATCATCGTCTGTTAATGAGAAGGCCGCTTGTGTATCGACGGTATGGTTGGCTTTACGTAAAATACTCATCGCACGAGCATGTGTATATTGCACGTATGGACCTGTCTCACCTTCGAATTGCACGACTTCTTCAAGCGCAAAGTCGAAGTTGTTTGTACGGTCGTTCTTCAAGTCGTGGAAAATAACCGCACCCACCCCAACAGCGTGTGCCACTGCTTCTTTGTTTTCGAGTGATGGGTTTTTCGCTTCGATTTGTTTCAAAGCAAGTTCTGTTGCTTCTTTTAACACGCCTTCAAGAAGGATGATTTTTCCTTTACGTGTCGATAATTTCTTACCGTTCAATGTGATTAGTCCAAATGGAATATGGACAATCGTTTCAGCCCAAGGTAAATTGAGTTCTTTTAAGACTGCTTTTAATTGTTTGAAGTGGTTGGATTGTTCCATCCCTACCACGTAAATACATTTTGCGAAGTCGTAAGTATTCTTACGGTAGTTTGCGGCTGCTAAGTCACGTGTCATGTATAGTGTTGCGCCGTCTGATTTTTTAATTAATGCTGGTGGTAAATCATATTTTTCAAGGTCTACGATGGTAGCGCCATTATCCACTTTTAGTAAGTTCGCTTCTTCAAGCATGTCGACCACAACGTCCATCTTGTCGTTATAGAACGCTTCACCGTTGTATGAATCAAATGTCACGCCGAGTAAGTCATACACGCGGTTGAATTCTTTTAAGGATTCACTTCTGAACCATTCCCATAGACGAACCGCTTCTGGGTCTCCATCTTCTAGTTTCTTGAACCATGCACGGCCTTTGTCATCTAATGTTGGGTCTAGTTCTGCTTCTTCGTGGAAACGAACGTATAATTTAATGAGTTCTGCGATTGGGTCTGCTTTTACAAGTTCTTCGCTTCCCCATAATTTGTACGCTTCGATGAGTTTCCCGAATTGTGTTCCCCAGTCTCCTAAGTGGTTGATACGAATTGGCTCATAACCCACTTTTTTCTCAAGGTTCGCAATGGCGTTTCCGATTACTGTTGAACGTAAATGTCCCATTGACATTGGTTTCGCGATATTTGGTGAAGACATATCGATGACCACTTTACGGCCTTGACCGTAATCCCAATCACCGTAATGTTCGCCAAGTTCTAACACTTCTTTTAATACTTCATCAGCAAATGCACTACGTTCTAAGAAGAAGTTCGCGTAAGGTCCCATTGCTTCTGCGCGTGCGATATGTTTATCACTCACAGCTTCAACGATTTCTGCTGCGATAGCTTGCGGTGCTTTACGTAAAACTTTTGCAAGTGTAAATGCAGGGAAAGCTAGGTCCCCTTGGTTTGCGTATTTAGGCACTTCAATCATTGATACGATTTCGTCAACGCTTAAATGCTCGCCGACTGTTTTTGCGATTTGTTCTGCAACAATTTTCTTATAATTCATCTTTGTTCTCCTTTTTTTGTTTTTTTCATTTTGGATATCCATTTACACAAAAAAATCCCTATACGACGACAGTCATATAGAGACGAGAATTCCCGTGGTACCACTCTGATTGCTCCTATTGAGCCACTTTACTCGGTAACGGCGAATCCGGATTATCCTACATTTCAAATAATCATTTCAAAAGTGCGGTTCATTTTTAATGAATGGTTGGCTTTCACCCTTCCAACTCGCTAATACATTCGGTTAAAAACTACTCTCTTTTTCATCAATTTTGCTATTTAACTGTCATCCACTGTACCATAATCAGCACGAATTTGCAATTTTACTTCTTTTTAAAATAGCGAACACCTTGCACCACTGACGAGATGGCAAATAAGACTGCACAGATCGCATACAATGGTTTTGAAACCACCGCCAAAATCACAAAGGCAATCGTACAAATGGCATAAACAATACATAAATATAAGGACTGATCCATTTACTCACCTACTTTAATTTATCATGGTCATACGTGTGCACGAGTTCAAGTCCTGCAAAACGTTGTTGGCGAAGTGCTTCGTATACAACAATCGCTGCCGTATTCGATAAGTTCAATGAACGCACATGCGTATCATTCATCGGAAGACGCAAGCATTTCTCTTCGTTTTTCGCGCATAAATTCTTCAGGAAGGCCGGTTGTCTCTTTTCCCGAACATGAAGAATTGCTCCTCATCGCGGGCTAAATCCACCTCATCATAGGTGTGGTTGGCGAATTTTGTAATCAAATATAAAGGACGCTCTCCTAAATAGTCGAGGAACGCTTCCAGCGATTTGTGATACGTAATATCGACATCATGCCAATAATCTAGCCCCGCACGCTTCAAATGCTTATCATCTGTTGAGAATCCAAGCGGTTCAATCAGATGCAGTGGCGAATTTCGTCGCCGCACAGGTTCTTGCGATATTCCCCAGTATTGGCTGGGAATTTGTGGTTCAAATAATACGATATGATTTACCGTCATTTTGTTTGCCTCTTCTCTATATTTTTTTCTTGTAAAACTACAAATTGCTTTTGTCTAATTCTTCGATTAACTCGATATCTTCCTTCGACTGGATTTTTCGAGAGATCTCAGTTTCTTCGCTGCTGCTGCTTTTTGCTCGTTAAAATAATCAATCATCTCTTGGTTCGATTCGTTCACGATTTCTGCCACTGCCCAAGCAGCGGTTCCCCTTCATCACGGGACGCATATCTTCTTTCATAACGCGAAGCAGCAGTGGAACCGCCGATTTTATCGCGGTAATTTGGCCAGGGCGATAATCGCATTTCTCTGCAACGGTTTCTTTCCCACGCCACGATCCCGCCATTTGTCCAAAAACGTTCCTTAAATTCCTTTGTTCGAAATCGTCACAAGCGGCTTTAATAGTGGATGCGTCTCCTCAACGGATGGCTCCATCTCAGGATGCAAATGGAAATCTTTTCCCTTATTATACGGACACACTTGCTGGCAAATATCACAGCCGTAAATCACATGCCCGATTTTTTTACGAAACTCTTGTGGCATGAAGCCTTTCGTCTGCGTCTGATACGACAAGCAGCGCATGGCATTCATACGTCCGTCGCCAAGCAGAGCACCTGTTGGACAGAAATCCACACAGCGCGTACAATCGCCGCATCCCGTAATCCACCATTTCATCGGTTGGAAACTCGATATTCGTAATCAGCTCTCCCTAAAGTAGACATACGAGCCAAATTCCTTCGTAATGAGAAGGCCATTCTTGCCGACAAAAGCCAATTCCCTGCACGCTCAGCTACGCGAACATCGATTAATTCGCCCGTATCAACCATCGGCTTAAAGCGGGAATCATCGTCTTGAACCTCTTCTTTAATATAATTGATTAATGCTTCCATGCGTCTTGAAAGAATAAAGTGATAATCCTCTCCCCACGAAGCCCGTGCAAAGGCCCCGCGACGCTCTCCCTTCACACGTTCCGGCTTATTTCTTTAGGAAGTGTCGGATATGCCAGCGCAATGGAAATAATTGTTTTTGGAGTATCGAAAGATTTTTCTCAGGATAAATACGCTCTTCTAACACTGGATGCTCAAAACCAGTCGTATGACCGAGTTCTTTTAGAACGACGCATGCTCTCTTCTAAGTGCGTAAACGGCTCGGCAGAAGCAAAAACCAATCTTATCGATGCCCAGCTCTTTGCTTTTTAGCGATAATTTTTCTGTTTTAAAACTGCTGTATCCATCTAAAAACCTCCTCTCCATTCTTCCTAACTATTGTACTATACTTCTTTTTATCACAAAGTTTCTAAATTTTGCACAAAAAGAACGCTAGCCTTCGGTGAAAATCACTGCGAAAGTTAACGTTAGTCGAACATCAATTGCCGTGCAAAATAAATTACAGAGCAAAGAGATTATATGTATAATAGCGCTTTTTCATTTTTAAAAAGCAACTATAAAGTTAAGAAATTCTAACGTTTTTTTGATAAAAATTTTTATCATTCCTCGAATTGTTTTTAGTTTGTTACTGAAAAAGACTTCTGTTTATACACTTTAAAGAGACTTCTAACCAGAGAAAAGCAACTCAAGGGGTTGCTTTTCTTATACTGTTTTCCTCTTCACTTCATTATACCATTCTTCCGTAATCGTAGCAGCTGCCATCGGATGGTCTCCCGGATTAATAACAACATCATGAAATGCTAATGGTTCATCAAGCGTCACAATTAATGCTTTACAATCTTCTCCATAGTGCTTACGAAGTCTTTTCCAGTCCGTATACACTTTGAGTGTCAACTCTTTCGTTTTTCCGGTTTGCATTGCTAAATCAAAAGGAATATTAGGTACTACGTCCGTTTGCGGGTTATCTTCTAGAAGTTGGTCATATCCATGAAGCCTCATTGGGCGCAATAAATTTTGCTGTTTTTAAAGCTTCATAAAACTCATATAAATAGACTTGGCTTAGTCTTTTTTTATCTTTCGTATTCAGTTTACCCAATTGACGTGCCAAATATAACCACTTGATCACATTCGGATTCGTTACAGGTATTTCTATTTTCATCCATCCCTTTATACCGCGGAAGATCCACTAGTTGTTCCGCAAGAATCGTTGTTTTTTCACCACAATATTGAATTCCACGTATTCCATCATAGATAAATAAGTCTCTTATGAAATTACGAATCCCTTCTTTATCAGGCCCATTCTCAATTCGTTTAAAATCAAATATCTCATTTTTTCCAAACGACTCTTTAAGATTATGGATATACGAACTTGGAATCAGTCGAGCCATTGGCATTGTAACAGAAAGTGTGCCCTTCTCATCTTCTGATGCATGAGAAAACAAATAAGGCTCATCTGTTTCTACTGAATACACTACATAAACATCATCTAATAAAAATAGTTTTTCTCGAATCAGTTTATACAATTCTCGTCTTTTATAATTTAATAGTACCTGTTTGGCTTCAAATTGTTTAGCCTCTTCAGCATGCGCTTTATAGTATAATTGCCAAATCTCCGAAATATCTGATGCAGCTAATCTTCACAATCCTCTTTAGTAAGTTTGCACTCTTGTTCATTCACAAAAGCGTTTCCCAGCGCAGCAATATAAGCATTATATCGTTGTTCATCCGGAGCATTTTCCGAATGCAACACCGTTCCTTTATAAATATCAAGTTTAGCCCCATCTTGGACTCTTGCCATCACCATTCTGTCTGAAGCTTCTTGTAGCTCGCCTTCAGGAACCATGAGTGATAGAACAGTTGTTTTCACAGGGGTTTCCGTCACACAACTCATCTTTGTAACAACAATTTCGTCCCCAACTTTTATGGTCCCTTTCACGAAACCCACTACCATTAAGTCTGAAGAATTGTCCTCTCCCTTAAAAAAAATAACAACACCAAGAGCAAAACTCGGAGCCTGTTTCTTCTTTCCAAATAAAAAATCGAATAATCCCATTCATATTCCTCCCGTTTTCCAATAGCTGATACTTGATACTTAAATTATATCATAGCTTATTTCGAGAATATATAAACCACTAAACCAGAGAAAAGCAACTCAAGGAGTTGCTTTTCTTATAACTATTTAATCTACTGCATTAAAGAATTCTTCTGTCATAAATAGAGCTATCGGATATTCGCCAGGATTAATAACAACATCATAATCCTTTAACAATTCATCAAGCGTTACAACTAACCCTTTATACTCTTCACCAAAGTGTTTACGGAGTCTCTTCCAATCTGTATACACTTGAACGGCCTTCTCTTTTGTTTTCCCTTGTTTTATCGCTAAATTAAAAGGAATATTAGGTTCTGTGTCCGTTTGCGGGTTATCTTCAAGAAGTTGGTCATACCCATGAAGTTGCATAGGCGCAATAAATTTTGCGGTCTTTGTAAATCTGGCAAGCAGATAAAAATATGCTTTACCGATATTCTTTTCTTCTTTATCTTCTATTCCGTCCAATTGACTTGATAGATGCAAAAACTTCATTAAATCTGGATTCGTTACAGGGATTTCTGCTTCATCTACCCCTTCATAATTCGGAAGGTCCATTAATTCTTTTGCAAAAATAAACGTATCTTCTGTGAAATATTGAATCGCTTCTACTCCATCATATATAAATAAATCTCTTAGAAAATTACGAATCCCCTCTTTTTCAGGTCCGTTTCAATCCGTTTAAATTCTGCTCTCTTATCATTCCTATAAATCTCTTTACGGTAATGCATGTATGAGCTTGGAACCAGATAAACCCGTGAATGTGAAACAGTAATCCCCTTATTTCCATCTAATGATGCAGTAGCAAACAAATGAGGTTCGTTCGTTATTGGTGAGTATATTACATAAATGTCATCTAATAAAAATAGTTTTTCTCGAATCAAATTAAAGAAATCTCGTCTTCTCTGATCCACCTTCAGTTCTATTTCTTTTACCCTTTCAAAGTCTTCAAGATGGGCCTTCCAATATAAACTCCAAATCTCCGAAATATCTGAAGCGGCTAATTTTTCACGATCCTCTTCAGTGAGTATTCCATCTTGTTGCCTTACAAAAGCGATATCCATTGCAAAACGATAAGTATAATAAACCTGAGTATCTGTCACGTTTTCCGAATGCAACACAGTACCTTTATAAATCCCAAGTTTATCCCCATCTTTGACTGTTACCTTCACCATTTTTTCTGAGGCTTCTTGAACTTCTTCTTCATTAACATAAATGGATGTAATGACGGTTTTTACAGGCGTCTTGGACAAACAACTTATCTTTGTAACAACAAGTTCGTCACCTACTTTGAGGGTTCCTTGAACAAAGCCCTCAATAATTAAGTCTGTAGCGTTGTCATCAACACCAATTACATTAATTACTCCAAGAATACAGCTTGATTCTGCTTCTGATTCTGCTTCTTCCTTCTTTCCAAATAAAAAATCGAATAATCCCATTTTGTTTCTCCTACTCCAAGTTATTCACTATCTTTGGTTTCATTACCCGTTTCGAAATATAGCGTTCCGTTAATAAGGACAGGATGCGGAATTAATGGACCTCCCAACGGTTGAAGGAGACCTCTCCACCCATCCCCGTACTCTTCATTGAATCTCTTCCAATCTGTAAAAATTGGAACAGCCTTCTTATTGTCTTTTAGCTCTTTCATTGCTAACTCATACTTCACATCTTCTGCAAAAGAAGTCTCCCCATTTTCATTGGGTTTTGGTAATTCTCCTTCTACTTTGATAGGTACAATAAAACGTGCTGTTTTTAAGGCTTCCGTCAAACGGTTTAAATACAAATTGGATAAGAAATCTCGATCTCTCTTCCCTAATGTAGTAGTATCGCTAATTTGGCCTAGCATTAGCAAGCAACGAACCACATCCGGATTCATGATAGGTTTATCAACCTCTCTCATTCCTTCTAAATCCGGGGATTTTATTAGCGCTTTTGCATTAATTGACGTTTCATCTGAAATAAACTCAATTCCTTCAGCTCCATTTAAGAAAATAACTTCGTTTAAGAAATTCTGGATTCCATCTTTATCAGGTCCGTTTTCAATACGACGGAGCACAAACTCATCAGGATATGTAATTTTCTCTTTATATGCCGCAGGAATTAAACGTACCATTGTTTCAGCTGGCTCAAGGCTACCATCTTTATTTCTTGTTGAACTTATGAACAAAGCTGGTTCTCCAGTCTTTACAGAATAAACTGCATATATTTCATCGAGTGTTAATAATGTAGCGCGAACCTGTTCCATTAAAAGAAGGATTTTTTCAAGATAGAATGCATGTGTTCCATGTGAATGCTGTGCAGCACTATCATCACAAAAACGGATAGATTGTCTCCATATTTCTATTAAGTCCGCAATCGAAAAGCGTCTACGATCCTCATCCATTAATTTCCCATTTTGCCAGAAGAAAAAAATGCATTAATAATAGCGTAAAGATAAGAAGCTCTTAAATCATCTTCGCTTACCCCTTCGAAATGCAAGACTGTACCTTTATACACGTTGTGTTTTTTACCATCTTTAATCGTTACCACAACATTGTCGCCGGACGCCTTCTTCACTTGACCTTTATTCGCGTCTTCAAGTGCGGATATGACAGCTTTTGCAGGTTTATCATTATCACTTCCTAAATTTGTAATAATGACTTCATCTCCAACGTGAATCGTTCCTCTTACGAGTCCTATAACGACTAAGTCTTCTGAGTCGTTTGGATTAGGGAGTATCTCTTCTACCCCAAAAACAACAGTTCTATTTTCTTTCTTCTTTCCAAATAAAAAATCGAATAATCCCATTCATTTTCCTCCGCTTTCCAATAGCTGATACTTGATACTTAAATTATATCATAGCTCATTTCGCGAATATAGAGACAAAAAATAAGGACCCACCCTGTGAGTCCTTATGCTTTTTGATTCTTTTTATTCGGCATTCTTAATTTTATTAAAGATACTTTCCGTAATATAGGCTCCTGCTTCTTCTTTGCCTGTTCCATTGATAATAACATCATGAAGACTCAAGTTGCCGTCCAATTGTTGGATCAGTCCTTGCCATTCTTCTCCAAATTCTTTACGCAGTCTCTTCCAATCTGTAAAGAATAAAAGTGCCTTCTCTTTTTCTTTTCCATCTTGCATGGCTAAGTCAAATGTGAATCCTTCTTTAAAGGTGGTATTGCCATTTTCATCCACCTTTGGCAATTCTCCATGTCCTCTCATCGGAACAATAAAGCGCGCTGTTTTCAAGGCTTCGGCTAAATGGTGGAAATACATATTGAATAGAATTTCGCGGTCTGGCGTATCTGGTTTACCTAATTGTCCAAGGAGATGTAACCAGCGGACCACGTCTGGATTCGTTACGGGAATATCGATTTCTCTCATCCCTTCGTAGTTCGGAAACTCGATTAATCCTTCTGCTGCAATTGACGTTTCTTCTGCCACAAATTGGATTCCTCGAGCTCCATCTAATAAATAACTTCACTTAAGAAATTACGGATACCGTCTTTATTCGGCCCATTTTTAATGCGACGTAATTCAAACTCGTCATTATCTTCAAATTTTTCTTTGAGATTTTCTTTATAAGCCGCTGGAATTAAACGTACTAATGGCGCAGTTGTATAGTAGCTGCCATCTTCTTTTTTCATCGTCTTTGTGAATAGATAAGGCTCTCCGGTTGTGACCGAATAAACTGCATAAATTTCATCCACTAAGAATAATTTATCACGGGTAATCGTTACTAAATTGCGGATTTTCTCCATGTTTTCAGAACGTCTTTCTTCCGTATCTTCTGCAGCATTAATATTGCAATACCATAAGAAAAGACGCCAAATTTCAGCTACATCCGTTACGGATAAGTACACACGGTCAATATCTGAAATCTCGCCATTTTGAACACCTACAAAAGATTCCCCGATAGCGTTAATATAGGTTCCGTACAGATCATTTTCACTAGTGCCTTCTGAATGAACGACTGAACCTTTGTACAGACCATATTGAGCACCATTTTCAATCCATGCTGCAATTTTTTTGTTAGAAGCTTCCATCACGCGTCCGTTATTGCCATCTTCTAAAGCATATACAGCTGACTTCACAGGTTTGTCAGTATCACTTCCCAATTTTGTAATAATGACTTCATCCCCAACTTTAATCGTTCCTGTGACATACCCTGTAACAACTAAGTCTGGAGAGTCCTTCCCTGCGCTAAATACATTTTCTACCCCAAGTACAAAACCTTTCTTAGCGTCCTCAGAAGTTTTGCTCCCTTCAGCTGGTGTGGCAGTTTCTTCTGCTTTTACCGCTTCCTCTTTCACTTCTGCTGTTTCTTCCTTTTTAAGCTCTTCATGTTTTACTTCTTCTTGAACCACTTCGTCTTTCTTTGGTTCTTCTTTTTTACGAGAGAAAAAATCTTTTAATCCCATTGTAAAACCTCCTAATGGTTAATAGTTTCATTATAGCACATTTCATTCATTCTTTACGGCTTTTTCACGACGGCGATGATGTAATGGACGGTTACTGTAGCAAGTGGATGTTCATTACTATAGGCTTTGTCTTCTGGAGTGGCACCCCAGTATAAAGGCGTCATCTCTAGTAAATGGCGATAGGTCGCATCCGTTAAATTCACCGTGTAGCGTACCTCTTCAAACGTGACTTGAGGACATTCGGACTGCACTCGCTCTAGAATATCCGCATTCGAATACGTTTGTTTTTCAGGATTGGAACGGTAGAGCTGTTGGCGAAGCTCCGACAAATAATCGTTGCCAGGAATTACTTTAATAAGCGAGCCTCCTGGAGCCAACACGCGCATAAATTCTTGGTAGTTCGACGGCGTTAAAATGTTGAGAAGTGCCCCGCAGGATTCATCCGCAAATGGCAAGTTCGCTAAGTCCCCTAAGAAGAATAGCGCTTGGTTTCCAAAATGAACCGACGCTTGATGGATGCCTTCTTTGGCGATATCCATTCCACATAAAGGTGCCTTCACACGCTTAGATAACCAAGATAAATGACTGCCTTCCCCGCATCCGATATCGACAATAAACTTCTCTTCGTTTCCTGAAAGATACGGCAAAAGCGCCTCTAAAAGTGGCTCAAAGAAACCACTCTGTGCGAGTTCATAGCGGTGCTGGAACAACGTCGCATCATAATCTGTATTTGCATTTTGCTTCATGAGATGCAAAGTGCCTTTTTTCGAAATATTAAACCGATGTCCCTTCTCGCAGACCACGCTATAATTCTCGGCAGAAACCATGGCTTCATGGCAATACGGGCAACGAAATGCTTGTAAATGTTGGTTGATAAATTGCTCGGCCCAATCGATTTTCTTAACGGCCGCATTTGGTGCTTCCTGTTTTGTCATTCGACACACTCTTTCTAATGTTCTCCATTTCAGTATAGCACATTCAGTTATCCCCTGCTGGAATCGTGAAACAAGAGAAATCAGTCTGTTTTGAGTTTTTTCAGGAGAGTGCTACAATTAATTTACGAGAAGAAAACGAAAAAATCTGAGGAGAGGGAGAAACTATATGACTCAAAAAATTCCAGTTACAATCGTCAGCGGCTTCCTTGGCGCTGGGAAAACAACTTTAATCAACAAAGTTTTAAAAGAAAAACACGGCGAACATATCGCTGTTGTCATTAACGAATTCGGCGAAATCGGTGTAGACCATCAATTCGTTCTTGACGTTGAAGAAGAAATCTATCAAATGGATAACGGCTGCCTCTGCTGTACACTTCGTACGGACATTGCCGATATGTTGAAATCCATCTTAATGGTCAAAGAACAAAACGGCATTCGCGTGGACCGCGTGTTATTCGAGACAACAGGTCTTGCTGATCCAGCTCCAATCGCACAAACCTTTATTAATGTGCCATTCTTAAACGAGCACTTTATCTTAGATGCGGTATTAACCGTTGTGGATGCTAAAAACTTCCTATACCAAACAGCGCATCAACCTGAACCAGCAAAACAAGTTGGGTTTGCAGATAAAATTTTCATGTCAAAACATAGCTTAGTAGACGAAACGATTTACTCTAAAGTGATTAACGAAGTTCGTAGCATCAATGCCTTTGCGGAAATCCAAGACCTTGACGCACGTCCTGTTCATATGAGCGACATGTTCGGACTTGAATTGTTCTACGCATCTGAAAAGAAAATCTTAGAAATGCAAGAACACGCCGAAGAAGAATATTGCGAAGAATGTGGCCACACACATGCGCACGGTGACCACGATCACGACCATCACCATCATGACCACGACCATGAGCACCACGATCACGATCATGAGCATGAACACGAACATGACCACCATGATCACGAACATCATCATCACCATAGTCATAACCACCATAGCGGTATTAACTCATTCGTTATCGAGACTGAAAAACCATTAGTTCTCGCAAACATTAACGAATGGTTGAACGAGCTTGTTTATATTTACGGGCCAGAATTATACCGTTACAAAGGAATCTTAAACGTGGAAGGATTAGATTACCAAATCATCTTCCAAGGGGTTCAAATGAGCTTTGACATTTCAAGAGGTCGTGATTGGAATGATACAAAACGAGGCTCTACATTGGTCTTCATCGGAAAGAACCTTCCAGAAAACCAATTACGTGAAAGCTTTATTAAATGTACTGAAAAATAAATCAAACGAAAAGGCCGTCCTACTTGGACGACCTTTTTTATTTTAATAGAATATTCTACGATAAACCATCCAACAAAAAATCCCATTATAATCACCTTGTATCATACACAAAAGAAGGCCAAGACTCTTCTTGACCTTCTTCGTTTACCGCTTTATTTTCCAAGTTCATCTAATAACTCTTGGTGCTTTTGTCTCCATTCCGCTTTCTCTTCTTCGGTAATTTCACGAAGAACGCGGCATGGATTTCCGACCGCAATCACATTACTTGGAATGTCTTTTGTCACCACAGAGCCAGACCCGATGACCGTATTATTGCCAATCGTCACTCCTGGATTCACCGTCACATTCGCCCCAAGCCATACGTTATTGCCAATCGTAATCGGCTGCCAAATTCTGGACCCGCATTGCGCGTTTCGGCATCAGTCGGATGTCCTGGCGTCACAAGCGATACGTGCGGACCGAACATGCAGTTGTCCCCAATCGTAATTGGCGCTACGTCTAGTAATGTACAGTCAAAATTCGCATAGAAGCCTTCGCCAATCGTTGTATGAACTCCGTAGTCCACATAGACAGGTTGCTCCATGTAAATCTTCTCGCCTGTTTTTCCAAATAACTGTTTTAACAACGCACGTCTTCCTTCGAAATCATCAAAGTCCAAACGATTGTATTGTTGCGCTAGTTTTTTCCCTTTAATCGATAAGTCTCTTAGCCCTTCTGTGAGAGACGGAATATACAAGTCTCCTGTGAGCATACGTTCTTTCATGGTTTTCATTTAGTCTCCTCCGTTTCCGCAAACGCCTTTGCCTGAACGATTCGTTTCTCGAGTTCTAACAGGTCGATAAAGCGTGCTTGGCGGGCGAATTCTTTATCCCCAAGCGTCAGAATGACCGCTGGCACTGTTAAGACTTCATAGAGACTCGCCACTTCTGGATGAAGAGTGGCGTCGATTTCTTCTACCGGAATCTTATACTCTTCGGCAAGTTCCTTTACTCGTGGTTTAATCGCATGACACACCCCACATGTTGGCGTGGATATATATATGATTTTTACTTCGTCCATTTTTCACCTCACTTCTATCATACCCGATAGTCTATGAATTCTTGCAAACTTTGCTCACGGTTCAATTTTTAGTAGAAAACACTTAACAAACCGCGTCTTGATTGTGTATAATGGAAGAGTTAAGTCCAGATGAAAATCAGAAAGTGAGTGAAACAATGGGACGTAAATGGGCAAATATTGTCGAAAAGAAAACAAAATTAGATGCAAATAACAGTAAAATCTACGCTAAATTCGGGATTGAAATCTATGTAGCTGCAAAACAAGGGGAACCAGATCCTCATTCAAACCAAAAATTAAAATTCGTTATTGACCGTGCGAAAACTTATAATGTACCACGTCATATCATCGAACGTGCGATTGAAAAAGCAAAAGGTGGCGGCGATGGCGACTACCAAGAACTCCGTTACGAAGGTTTCGGACCAAACGGCTCTATGATTATCGTAGATGCCTTAACAAATAACGTAAACCGTACAGCAGCTGACGTACGTGCCGCTTACAGCAAAAACGGCGGTAACATGGGTGCACCAGGTTCTGTAACTTACTTATTTGACCACACAGCAATCTTCGGTGTTGCCAACAAAGACGCTGACGAATTATTAGAACAATTAATGGAAGCAGACGTTGACGTTCGTGACGTTGTTCAAGAAGACGATCAAGCGATTGTTTACGCTGAACCAAACGACTTCCACGCAGTTCGTAAAGCATTAGAAGACTTAGGAATCACTGAATTCACAGTGAGTGAAATCGAAATGATTCCTCAATCAGAAGTGACACTTGAAGGCGACGATTTACGTTTATTCGAACGCATGATTAACGCTCTAGAAGACAACGAAGACGTTCAAAAAGTGTACCACAACGTAAATTTAGAAGACTAAAAGTAGAAAAAGCAAAATGTAACATATATGTGAAGTGCACCCTGTCAAGTAGACAGGAAAATAATTAAATTGTATGACGAGTTCATAAGAACTCGTCTTTTTGTTTATGCAGGGATTTTTAACCCCATTGATAAAGTAATTCTTTTCTCATTATAGAAGTGGATATACTCTTCAACTTTCTTGAAAAGAGATTCATAGTTTTTGAAATGATATAAACGATATACTTCTTCCTTTAATGTTCCCCAGAACGATTCAATTGGGCCGTTATCGATACATCTGCCAGGACGGGACATGCTATGTGTTATCTGACCTTTTTCTATAAAGTGCTTAAAGAAATGAGAAGTGTATTGAAATCCTCGATCACTATGAATCATTGTTTTTGTTGGGAGTATCTTTCTCTTTATTTGATCAAAAGTGTCTTTAACGATTTGATTATTATTTTGTTTAGATATTTGATATGCAACTATTTTCTTTGTGCCATAGTCTAAAAACTGCACTTAAATAAGCTTTTTTTCTCCCTTTCCATACTTTTAATTCAGTAATATCCGTTAATAGTAGAGCCATTGGCTCGTATTCTTTCTTAAATTCTCTATTTAAAAATATTAGCTGCGGTGTATTCTTCAGAGTTGGATTTATAACGATAACGTTTTTCGTATAATTGCCTTTAATCCCATTAGTTTCATAAGACGCTGAATACATTTATGATTCACTTTTGCATTTCTATAATAGTTTAAATAGATTGTGATACGACGATATCCATATATACCTTGAACAGATTCATATACTTCGTGTATTAATTCCATTAAACGACATAGTCGTTTTTCAGATTCCGAAGGAACACGATTTAACCATTTATAATAGCCAGCTCTACTGACTTTTAACACTTTACATAATTGAGTAATATGAAATCCTCTTTTACTTAATTTTTTAATCGTTTGATATTCCGCTTCAAATCTCGTCTGGCAAACATCAGCTCGCTTTCCACTTCTTGTAATATTTTTAGTGCGGCATTTTCTGTTTCTAAATATTCGTTTCGTGCCTTTAATATAGCCATTTCTGCACGAATACGCTCAGTTTCTGTCTGTATATTATCTGGTTTTCGTTTTCCTCGACTGTCTATTAATCCATCAGGGCCATATTTTTGATATTTTTTTACCCATTGATACACCAAGTTGTAAGAGATGTTATATTTCTGTGCGGTTTGTTTATAGTTTAATTGATTTCGAATACAGTCTTTGACGATAAGGATTCTTTTCTTCGTGCGATGTTTTTCTATATTTCATAGTGTATACCTCTGGCTTTAGGATAGTAGGCCTTCGTGGCCTCACCATTAGTATACTTAATAATCCAATTTCGTACAGTTGTAATAGAAGGAATTTTTATATTTTTCTTGTGATTGCCGTTAAATAGGTTTTCGATTCTAAAAACTCTTTAACCACCTTTTCTTTAAATTCATTTGTATAAGTGTTAAACCCATCTCGATCTTCTAATGCAGAAGCTCCATATGCTTTATAGTTCAAAAAATGCATATTAAATGTTCCAGGTGAAATCCTTAAACCATATTCACTACGCAACTCACGAAAAGGCACACCATCTAAATACAATTCTATGAATCGTTCTAATTCTTTTGCAGTATGTTTCTTAGCCAATCTAAAAAATACCCCCTCTAAAGTAGTTTACTTTTTTAGTGTCTACTTTAGAGGGAGCATATCACATATAAGTTACATTTTGCTTTTTTGTTTCCTTTCAACCTGAAAACGCACTTCCCATCAGCTTCTTATCTTGTGGGACTCCTCACTCAGGAAGCTCCCCATTAACTTTTCAGCAAAAGGACAAAACAGGACACGTAAAGCTCCATGGATTCTATAGTAGGAACAATAGCGTGTGCATTCAATGTGAATTATTGCCGCTTAGAAATTCATTTTCTAGCGGCAGTTTGAAGCTTGAAAGGAATTGAGACGTAAGGCTCAATCCGGTGCAGCTATTGTCAACTACTATGAAGATATCCATAGGAGCTTGCAGTGTCCTGTTTTTTGTCCGTCCTATTTATTTTGCACATACTGCTCAAGGCGGTAGCTTCCTGCAGTAAGAAGCACCATCGCCATTCCAAGAAGCACCCATACGGATGGGAACATGGATTGAAAATCAATCGCCTTTACGATCCAATACATCGGACTGCAATAAGCAAGCACATTTAACCACAGTAAATTCGTTACAGCCCCCGTAGCCACTGGCATTCCCATTGCACTCATGATAATTACAATCAGCACTCCAACTGCCGTCGCAAGTTGCGGATTTTTAAACAATCGGAATAAGAATAAATTCAAACTCAAGCTGAACATCGTTGTTGCTAGTAACATTCCTAAGAACAGACCCCAGTTTAAGTGTGGAACCATCCCTATCAATGTGAAGAAGAGCATCAATAGCGTATTCGCACCAAACATAAAGACAAAATAAGAAAGAATAAAGGATAAGACAATCTCCAAATTCGAACTAGGTGAAACGACTGAACGTTTTAACACTAGTGATTTCTTAAATTGAATCCAGTCAGACGAAATCGTTGAGGCGTTAAAAATAACGTATAACAAAATCATCATCACAGCCATACCCGAAGCAATCGGATTCGGAGCCGCGCTTTCCTCAATGACCATCTCTTGTGAAATGCTAGGAAGTGATTCTCCTGGCTTGAGGACGCCTGCTTCTTGTAATTTCGCATCGAGCATTACTTTTTTAAGAGTTTGCATTAACTGTTCATCTAATAGAAAATCACGAGTTCCTCTTTGTGTATTCCACACTAAAATTGTTGGAACTTTTCCAGATTTTGCGTTTTGTAAATAATGAGCAGGTACCTGGTAAATAACGGTCATCTCACCCTTTTTTAAAGCTGCTTTAGCAGATTCTAAATCTGAAAAGACATGTTCCTCATTGATATAAGGCGCAATCAATGAACGATACTCTTCATTTCCTTCCTCGAAAACAAAAGCCACAGTGGAAGCCACAGGAAGAGTAGAATCACTATTTGTATTCGTATTTTGGACAAAAAGCATCAGTCCTGACATAAGAGAAGGCATTCCAATCGTCATAAAAAGAAATGTAGGATTTTTCAACATACGCTTCAGGTGAAAAAGAATCATTCGAACGAATTTCATTGTTGTGCCTCCTTTCTCTTGATTCTTAAGACAAAGACAAATGACAAAATACAAAGAATTAGAGTAGCACTTGGAATCATGTCCCCTACAGAAGCCCCGTTCATTAAGTCTACAAATGGCGTATAGATGAATCGTTGGACTAAATTACCAGATAAGAATCCAAACACTGGACTAATCTTATCTAATGGAAGAATCCCTGAACTAAAAATCAAGAGCATGTTGACCAGTGTTGAAATCATTTGATGATTCTTCTCTGTAATCAGCGTTCCTACAATCGTTGCGACAACTCCCGTAAACAGACTATAAAATAGCGCAAATAAAAGAAGTCCCATCCAATTATTCCCAAACGTTGTTGCATCCACTAATTTCCAAGCAAGAATATATAGTAGAATCAAGAACGTATTAAAGATGACATGAGTTGCTAAGTCTAAGCGCTCTTTCTCGCTAACGGAATATGGCAAGATTTCCATCCGTTTTCGATAGCCTCCTAGTTCTTTTTGAACCTTTGAACGCCATAAAGCTTCCATTAGCATGATTAACAGTAAACTGATCCCGGTAATTGAAAAATGTTGAGCACTGGTTAATTGCGCCTCTGCTTCAACTTGTTCCATTTGAAAGGCTTGACTAGCAATCTCTTGTTGCAAGCTGGCAAGTAATGTAGCGACTTGTTCCTTGGAGATGGTCGCTGCTAGAGTCGCATCGATTTTTCTAGCGACTTGATTCACTTCTAGCAATTGAGTGGTGATTGTTGAAAACAACTCTTTATAGACTGCAAAAGCAATATTTGAAGAGCGCCCTAATCGACGAATGACAATAGGACTGTCCTGACTGCCTGATTGAATCGCTTTGGTAAAGCCTTCTGGAATACTAGCGCTGAATTTCGCCTCTTCTGGATTACTCGTTAATAAAATTTGCTTTTCTTCAGATAACTGTTGAAAGAGTTGAACAATTTTATCTCCATACTCTCCCTGATCATTGTTTTCAATATATAGTGGTACATCCACACTCAATTTTGGTTGCGCATAAATTCCTCTCATCGAGAAAGCTAAAAACAACGTTAAGAAAAAAGGCGTTAAAATAATCATCAGAAGGCCTTGAAATTGTTTGAAAGAAGCTATTACTTCGGTCTTAATATAGCGAATGTATCTCATAATGCCCTCCTTAATCTCGAAGTGTCTTCCCTGTTAATTGCAAGAATGCTTCCTCTAATGTCGTTTCTTTGATACTTAGCGACTTGATTACGAGTTGTTCTTGTTCCACAAAACCAATCAATTTCATCATGGAGAAAATCGTTTGGTCCACCGTAATCTCGAGGGTTTCCTCTTTCAACAGGACATGTTGAACGCCATTCTCACTGGCTTTAAAGATTCTTCAAAACCATTTGGAATGCGGTCTAAGGTCAGTACCACTGTTTGCGTATGTCCGACTAACTTTTTCACTTCTTCTTTTGTTCCGTAAGCCACTTCTTCTCCAAGATCTAAAATAAATACACGATCACAAAGGGCTTCAATTTCTTCCATATAATGCGAAGTATATAAAATCGTTGTACCTTGCGCGGCTAACTCTTGGATGTAATCAAAAATATATTGACGTGACTGCGCATCGACTCCAACAGTTGGTTCATCCAAAATAAGAATCGAAGGATTATGTAACATCGCTACCGCAATATTCAATCTGCGTTTCATCCCACCAGAATAGTTTTTCACTTTTTCTTTTCTCTTATCCGTCAATCCTGCAACTTCTAGTAACTTTTCAATTTGTGCTTTTAACTCAGCACCATATAATCCATAAAGACCGCCAAAGTATTCCAGATTATCTACCGCATTCAATTCTTCTAGCAAGGCAATATCTTGAGGTACGAGTCCTAAATGTTTTCGGATTTCCACTTTATATGTTTTAATCGACTTTCCATTAATCAAAATATCCCCGCTATCCATTGGTTGGATGCCTGTTAAAATATCAATTAAGGTACTTTTTCCTGCGCCATTAGGTCCTAATAGACCGAACAGCTCTCCCTTCATAATTTCAAAGGAAACATTTTGCAACACTTTATGGCGTCCATAAGACTTTGTAACATCTTTAATCTCAATCATGTTTACACCTCTTTAAAAAATAAATAGAAATGACATACTTAATAACATACAAAATAGAAAGCAACTGGCAACGACAATCTTTTCTTCTCGTAAATCTTTCTCTGTTCTTCTTTCTTCTCTCATCTATCGTAAACTCCTTTGTTACTGTACCCCTATCATAGCAAGCTTCTCTTATAACTAGTAGTTTCCAACGTCACCAACTACCATGACCAAAGTCACTTTTATGAATGGGTTTCTGGTGAGTAGAAGAATCTTCTCTGAAAGAAGAACCTCTAGTATAAAAAAACTATCGCCAGGACTCTCTAGCTTCCAAGTAGCCACAATAGTATGAGGACCCGATTTTTCTTCATCCCAATCGGTAGAGAGTCTTTAAACTCCACACACACTATTGTCGCTACAAAAAAACTAACCATCCGAGCAATAGTTTATTGTTTTAATTTATTCTCGTAAGCAAAAATGACTAATTGCGTTCTGTCGCGTAGTTCTAACTTAGAAAGAATCGTACTAATATTATTTTTTACCGTCCCTTCTGAAAGAAACAGTGTTTGGGCAATTTCCTTATTACTGAGGCCTTTTGCCACCTGTGCAATCAGTTCCACCTCTCTAGTTGTTAAGCCCCATTTTTCGGCATCGAAACTTTCCTCTTTCTCTACAGAGGTGTTTGTTAAGAGTGCTTCAGAGATCACCGTATCCATCACGACTTTTCCAGAAAGGGCTACTTTAATACCGTCAAGAATGGCATCTGGACTACTATCTTTTAACAAATATCCAGAAGCCCCATTTTGAACAGCTTCGACAATATATTCAGTATCTTGGAAAGTCGTCACAATTAACACTTTCACTTCTGGAAAGGCTTCTTTAATCAGCTTTGTGCCTTCAATTCCGTTACTTTCGGGCATTCGAATATCCATCAGCACGACATCTGGCCGGTGAATGGTACAAGCTTCAAAAGCTGCTTTCCCGTTTTCTGCAAGAGCTAGCACTTCTACATTCCCACTGGCTTCGAGCATGATTTTTAATCCTGTCCGAATCAGCATCTCATCATCTGCAATAATTAATCGAATTGGTTTTGTCATTAGGTTCCTCGTTTCTACCCCTTATTCGGGTTTGGAATAATGAATTGAATGGTCACTCCTTGGTTGGAAGGGTTCATCTCTACAACTCCACCCTCTCGTCGAAGTCTCTCTTGTAGGGATTTTAATCCACCCTTTGGAACAAGCTCTTGGCTAGTTGCGCCTTGTCCATTGTCCTTAATCGTGACCACTAATTGCGCTTGATTATACATCAAAAGTACGGTGATTTTTGTTGCGTTTCCGTGTCTCATAGCATTCGTAATCGCTTCTTGGACTCCGCGAAAAACACTCAGTTCCGCTTCACTGTTAAGTGCAAATGTAGGATCATTTTTTCTAAACTGTATTTCAATCCCTGAATTCACTTGAACTTCATGGAAGAATTCTTCAAGTGCAATATCCAATTGCTTCCTATCCATTTGCTCCGGTTTCAAATCATGGACAATTTTACGAACCTCTTGCAGTCCTTGCGTCGCAAATTCACGTAATCCTTCACTCATTTCTTGAATCGGAGAATTTTCCATCTTCGCTAATTGACTAATCGCACCTAGTTGAATAATAATCGTCGATAAACTATGGCCAACAGAGTCATGAATTTCACGGGAAATCCGATTCCGCTCTTGTAGTGTGAAGATTTCCTTCATTGTCCCCATTTTATATTGCGCTTGCTGCAAATCGTACCGTTGCTCACTTAGTTTTTGATACACTTCATCTAATTCCTCTTGCAGTGCTCTTCTTTCTTCTAAAATATAATTTCCATACAAGAAGAAAAGAATAAAGAAGACGGTCATAATCGCTTTAAGCGTATCGAACTGCTGCATGGCCGGGATGATAATAATTAGGCCCAGAAGCACCTGCATCACTACCGCGTTCTTAAAAGAGAAGCGTAGACTAATTTCAAAGCAGAGGAGTAGGATGAGGCCCGCAAAAACTGTTTGGAAATAAAAACAAAGAAGTGCCACTGCAATTCCTTCTACTAAAATATACCATTGATATTTTAACCAATAATAACCAATCTGAACGACCGCGATAAAGGCCGTAAAGAAGACGATTTGATGAGCACTCATCCCTGGCAATTGGCTCCATTCAAACAATGAAAAAAGAATGAAACCATACCGAATAATGAATCTTACCCATTGATCGACTTTCATGATTTCATCCTCCTAAATTACATACTCATTAAAAATAAAAATGCAACAAAATTATTGATAAAGTGCATCGTAATCGATGCAACAATATTATTCTCATAGTAACGATACATTCCTACGATTGGAATCGTTAAAGGAACGTATAGCAAGGCAGACATCCAATTAATGCCACTTCCATCACTAGAAAGCGAATGTAAAGAATGAATAATACAGCCGAGATGACGGTCAACACATGGACATTCATCGATTTTTTGAAAGAGCCAATGATGGCTTCACGAAAGACTAATTCTTCCAAAATAGGTGCCACCACGCAAAGCAATACAAACATCATCACAAGATTGGATTTTGACATCATAGATTCAATTTGCGCTTGATTATCTGAAGTAAATTCCCCTAATAAATTTGACACAATGATGGCAAGTACGATTCGAAGGACATATCCTATCGCTAAATCACGTATAAAAGGTCGTTTAACAAACTCTTTTGCCGCTTGCGCTATTTTGGTTCGGTAGAGCCAAATTCCAATGACCATCGACACGACTTGTAATACGACATACATTTGGGTATCTACCACATATTTTCCTGAAGATACTTCTACAATAAAGAAACTTGGGAAAATAATTAAATTCAGAAAATAAACAATCCATAGTAAAACTGCATTCTTTTTCATGATTCACCTCTAGTCATCCGTGAAACGGACTGGTTTTGTATTTTTAATGCTATAGATTTTTTCGATTTTGCCATCATGCCATACGATACCGTGAAGTGCGCCGCCAAAGACAGCTCCGCCATCGATACCGATTTTGCCATCATGTTGCCATAATTTCATAAAGTCGCCATCTTCGTTCAAACCACGTAAAGGCGTATGACCGAAGATAATCGTTTTACCAGTGTTGTTAACCCCTTTATGGAACGGTTCACGAATCCAGTAAAAGTCTTTTGGCTCCGTGTCGTGCCAGTCGTCCAAACGTAAATCTACCCCGGCATGTGCTAAGAGTAAATCTCCTTCATCGATATAGAGTGGACGCTCTCTTAGAAAGGCAATCAGTTCTGGATATTTCGCTTTGATGGCTTCAGCATCTTCCACAGGATTGACCGGAGTATCTTGCGGACGTCCGAGTAAGTCATTAATCGTTGTATCTCCGTTATTTCTTAAGTAATGTGGAAAACGTCCCTCTGGATCATCGATAAACGCTAGGAACATGACTTCATGGTTTCCCATCATATACCATGCATTTTTTTCTTTAGCATATTTCATCCCGGTAAGGACACTTCGTTTATTGTCGGGACCACGGTCAATTAAGTCACCCATGAAGACCAGTTGCTGAGTTTCCTCATCCCAGTTTTGAAGCATCTCTTCCATCATATCTGCTTCACCGTGAATGTCTCCAATAATAAAATACTTTTTCTTCATCTATTCCACCTCAAATAACTATCATACTGTTCATTATAACAAATAACCCCCTGAATATGAAAGAAGCTTCTTTTAAAACAAAAAGAAGATCGAACCATCGCCCGATCTTCAGTCTTTAAAAGACATGATTATGCTTCTTGTTTACGAAAAACTAAGAAACTACCTGTAATCGCTGCTAGTGCACCTAAAACAAGGATAAAAGGATTTTCCAATGTTCCAGTATTTGGTAACTCTGGACGTTTTGGTTCCTCTGTAGTCGTTGTTTGTGGTGTAACGGTTGTTGTCGTTGTCGTTCCTTCAGTCGTTGGTTCTTCCGTAGTCGTTGTCACAGTAGTCACTTCCGTTGTAGTTGACTCTGTCGTTGTTGTAGCAGTGGTTGTCGTTTCTGTTGTACTTGTAGTGGTGGTCGTAGTAGTTGTTGTTGTTGTTGTAGTTACTGGCTTTTCACCATCAGCAAGCCCAATCCCTGTTAACATTTTATACGTCACATCTGTAGAAATCGCATCGTCTAACTCCTCAGCTGTAATCGTAATGCGATTCTGAGGATTTTTACTTGGATTGGCTAATTGAACTTTATAGTCTATAAAGATAATTTTATCCGTAGAATTGATTTTAACAGTAATTCCAGTAGGAGTGATTTCATAATCACTTTCTGAAAGAAATCCAGCTGATTTCCAAGGATAAGTCGATTCTACTAACTCTACACGTAATGAACCTGGTACATAAGTTTGATTTGCATCCCATACGTCCTTAATTTCAATATTCGATAAAGTCTTTCTAGCATAGTTCAAACGAGCCCACCAGTGAACTTGTTCAGCATTATCCGCTTGTTGAGCTCCCCATTTAGCAGCCATTTCATTTGGTCCTGGCATTGGTAAAGGCTTAATTTTTTGAGTGATCACTGTTCCATTGAAATCCAATTCTTGGGTCGTATCCGCAAGTCGATCATCTGAAGCCCAGAATACTTCAACAGAAAGTTCCATGTTCTTTTTCAAATAGTTTTCTTCAAAATATGAACTAAACGTCACTGTTACAGTTCCTTCAGCAGCATTCACTTTTGCATTGGCTACGACTTGATTCGCCTTATTATAAACTGGAAATGAATAATCCGATTGCAGACGAATGGGTGCTTTTAAATTGAATTGTAATGTATCATTTTCGTTGATCGTTACCTCATCTGGAAAATCAACTTGGAATGTTAATCCCCATCGTCCATAAATATCTGAAGCATCTCCCGTTACGGTCACTTTGGGATTCGTTACTTTTAAAGTAGTCCCTTCCTTTTGAACCTCAACTGCATTTACTTTTGCAGAAAAGACGAGCACTACTAAACTTAATAATGCTACGATAGAATATAAAATCTTTTTCATAAATATCTCCTTATATTTTTTTATTAAGATTATATTCATAATTTTTAATTGATTATTACATTTTTTTATATAATTGAATTGTGAATTTTATATGAAAAAGAGGCAAGAAATGAAAATTCATTTCTTGCCTCTATAATTGCTTGATCTATTTTTCTAAGCTACTTGCCGGGATTGAACCGGCGACCTCCACCTTACCAAGGTGACGCTCTACCGACTGAGCTAAAGCAGCATTTTTGGGTAAAAAAAAAGAACTCCGCCAGTAGGACTCGAACCTACGACATCATGATTAACAGTCATGCGCTACTACCAACTGAGCTATGGCGGAAAAATAATAAAGCGCGGCAACATCCTACCCTCGCAGGGAGAAACCCCCAACTACTATCGGCGCTAAGAAGCTTAACTTCTGTGTTCGAGATGGGAACAGGTGTATCCTTCTTGCCATCGTCACCACACTTTATTTCTGAAAAAACTTTCGTTCTTTCAAAACTGAATCTATATCCAACTCCATCAATCTACCAGCTATACAACTCGTGGTTAAGTCCTCGACCGATTAGTACTAGTCCGCTCCATGCCTCACGGCACTTCCACTTCTAGCCTATCTACCTGATCGTCTCTCAGGGGTCTTACTCACTTAATGTGATGGGAAATCTCATCTCGAGGGGGGCTTCACGCTTAGATGCTTTCAGCGTTTATCCCGTCCACACATAGCTACCCAGCGATGCTCTTGGCAGAACAACTGGTACACCAGCGGTGTGTCCATCCCGGTCCTCTCGTACTAAGGACAGCTCCTCTCAAATTTCCAACGCCCGCGACGGATAGGGGACCGAACTGTCTCACGACGTTCTGAACCCAGCTCGCGTACCGCTTTAATGGGCGAACAGCCCAACCCTTGGGACCGACTTCAGCCCCAGGATGCGATGAGCCGACATCGAGGTGCCAAACCTCCCCGTCGATGTGAACTCTTGGGGGAGATAAGCCTGTTATCCCCAGGGTAGCTTTTATCCGTTGAGCGATGGCCCTTCCATGCGGAACCACCGGATCACTAAGCCCGACTTTTCGTCCCTGCTCGACTTGTAGGTCTCGCAGTCAAGCTCCCTTCTGCCTTTACACTCTTCGAATGATTTCCAACCATTCTGAGGGAACCTTTGGGCGCCTCCGTTACACTTTAGGAGGCGACCGCCCCAGTCAAACTGCCCGTCTGACACTGTCTCCCACCCCGGTGAGGGGTGCGGGTTAAGTGGTCATGTCACAGGGTAGTATCCCACCGTTGCCTCCTCCGAAACTGGCGTCCCGGATTCTTCAGCTCCTACCTATCCTGTACATGTGACACAAACACTCAATATCAAACTACAGTAAAAGCTCCATGGGGTCTTTCCGTCCTGTCGCGGGTAACCTGCATCTTCACAGGTACTATAATTTCACCGAGTCTCTCGTTGAGACAGTGCCCAGATCGTTACGCCTTTCGTGCGGGTCGGAACTTACCCGACAAGGAATTTCGCTACCTTAGGACCGTTATAGTTACGGCCGCCGTTTACTGGGGCTTCAATTCAAAGCTTCGCTTGCGCTAACCTCTCCTCTTAACCTTCCAGCACCGGGCAGGCGTCAGCCCCTATACGTCATCTTTCGATTTTGCAGAGACCTGTGTTTTTGATAAACAGTCGCCTGGGCCTATTCACTGCGGCTGGTATTGCTACCAGCACCCCTTCTCCCGAAGTTACAGGGGTCATTTTGCCGAGTTCCTTAACGAGTTCGCTCGCTCACCTTAGGATTCTCTCCTCAACTACCTGTGTCGGTTTGCGGTACGGGTCCTATAAATCTTGCTAGAAGCTTTTCTCGGCAGTGTGACATCAGAAACTTCGGTACTAAACTTCCCTCCCCGTTACAGCTTGTCGCATCTGTGATAAGCATTTGACTCATCAGCCGACTCACTGCTTGGGCGTACACTTCCGGTCGTACGCTTTTCTTAGCCTCCTGCGTCCCTCCATTGCTCAAACGATTTATAGAAGTACAGGAATATCAACCTGTTGTCCATCGACTACGCCTATCGGCCTCGCCTTAGGTCCCGACTAACCCTGGGAGGACGAGCCTTCCCCAGGAAACCTTAGTTATTCGGTGGACGGGATTCTCACCCGTCTTTCGCTACTCATACCGGCATTCTCACTTCTAAGCGCTCCACATGTCCTTACGGTCATGCTTCACCGCCCTTAGAACGCTCTCCTACCACTGGACCATTAGGTCCAATCCACAGCTTCGGTAATCTGTTTAGCCCCGTTACATTTTCGGCGCAGGGTCACTCGACTAGTGAGCTATTACGCACTCTTTGAATGATGGCTGCTTCTAAGCCAACATCCTAGTTGTCTGTGCAACCCCACATCCTTTTTCCACTTAACAGATATTTTGGGACCTTAGCTGGTGGTCTGGGCTGTTTCCCTTTCGACTACGGATCTTATCACTCGCAGTCTGACTCCCGGATATAAATACATGGCATTCGGAGTTTATCTGAATTCGGTAACCCGAGATGGGCCCCTAGTCCAAACAGTGCTCTACCTCCACGATTCTCACTTCCGAGGCTAGCCCTAAAGCTATTTCGGAGAGAACCAGCTATCTCCAAGTTCGATTGGAATTTCTCCGCTACCCACACCTCATCCAAGCACTTTTCAACGTGCCCTGGTTCGGTCCTCCAGTGCGTTTTACCGCACCTTCAACCTGGACATGGGTAGATCAGCTTGGTTTTCGGGTCTACGTCCACATACTTCATACGCCCTATTCAGACTCGCTTTCGCTACGGCTCCGACTCTTCATCTTAACCTCGCATGTAAACGTAACTCGCCGGTTCATTCTACAAAAGGCACGCCATCACCCATTAACGGGCTCTGACTACTTGTAAGCACACGGTTTCAGGTACTCTTTCACTCCCCTCCCGGGGTTCTTTTCACCTTTCCCTCACGGTACTGGTTCACTATCGGTCACTAGGTAGTATTTAGCCTTGCCAGATGGTCCTGGCGGATTCCGACGGGATTCCTCGTGTCCCGCCGTACTCAGGATGCTAGTAGAGTTCGTCAAGATGTCGCGTACAGGATTGTCACCTTCTTTGATGGGCCTTTCCAGACCACTTCTGCTATCTTGATGTCTTCTCACGTTCTAGTCCTACAACCCCAACAAGCAAGCTCGTTGGTTTGGGCTCCTCCCGTTTCGCTCGCCGCTACTCAGGGAATCGATTTTTCTTTCTCTTCCTGCAGGTAATGAGATGTTTCAGTTCCCTGCGTGTACCTCCTAATGAGCTATGTATTCACTCATTGGTAACACCCTATGAAAGGTGTTGGGTTCCCCCATTCGGAAATCTTTGGATCTTAGCTTACTTACAGCTCCCCAAAGCATATCGGTGTTAGTTCCGTCCTTCTTCGGCTCCTAGTACCAAGGCATCCACCGTGCGCCCTTATTCACTTAACCGTTGGTTAAATGTCGCATAGCGTTGCGTTTTGTTAAAAAACTCTTTTCGTTAGATGTTACTCTAACGCTCGGTAAAATTAATTGGTTATTTGTTGTGATATAGTATTCAGTTTTCAAAGAACAAAATTCTCTGTTATTTCTAACAGATATGGAGACTAGCGGGATCGAACCGCTGACCTCCTGCGTGCAAAGCAGGCGCTCTCCCAGCTGAGCTAAGCCCCCTAAATTCAAACTAATGGGCCTAAATGGACTCGAACCATCGACCTCACGCTTATCAGGCGTGCGCTCTAACCAGCTGAGCTATAGGCCCTTGTTCGCATTTAGAACTTTTGTTTTGAGAGATGAACCTCTCAAAACTAAACAAAGAAGTCTAAACCCTGTAGGGTTCCGTATTACCTTCAATACCTTTCGGCACTGAGGTTTATCCTTAGAAAGGAGGTGATCCAGCCGCACCTTCCGATACGGCTACCTTGTTACGACTTCACCCCAATCATCTATCCCACCTTAGGCGGCTGGCTCCAAAAGGTTACCTCACCGACTTTGGGTGTTACAAACTCTCGTGGTGTGACGGGCGGTGTGTACAAGACCCGGGAACGTATTCACCGCGGCGTGCTGATCCGCGATTACTAGCGATTCCGGCTTCATGTAGGCGAGTTGCAGCCTACAATCCGAACTGAGAATGGCTTTAAGAGATTCGCTTACCCTCGCGAGTTCGCTGCTCGTTGTACCATCCATTGTAGCACGTGTGTAGCCCAAGTCATAAGGGGCATGATGATTTGACGTCATCCCCACCTTCCTCCGGTTTGTCACCGGCAGTCTCACTAGAGTGCCCAACCGAATGCTGGCAACTAGTAATAAGGGTTGCGCTCGTTGCGGGACTTAACCCAACATCTCACGACACGAGCTGACGACAACCATGCACCACCTGTCACTTTGTCCCCGAAGGGAAAGCTCTATCTCTAGAGTGGTCAAAGGATGTCAAGACTTGGTAAGGTTCTTCGCGTTGCTTCGAATTAAACCACATGCTCCACCGCTTGTGCGGGTCCCCGTCAATTCCTTTGAGTTTCAACCTTGCGGTCGTACTCCCCAGGCGGAGTGCTTAATGCGTTAACTGCAGCACTGAAGGGCGGAAACCCTCCAACACTTAGCACTCATCGTTTACGGCGTGGACTACCAGGGTATCTAATCCTGTTTGCTACCCACGCTTTCGAGCCTCAGCGTCAGTTACAGACCAGAGAGTCGCCTTCGCCACTGGTGTTCCTCCATATATCTACGCATTTCACCGCTACACATGGAATTCCACTCTCCTCTTCTGCACTCAAGTTCCCCAGTTTCCAATGACCCTCCCCGGTTGAGCCGGGGGCTTTCACATCAGACTTAAGGAACCGCCTGCGCTCGCTTTACGCCCAATAAATCCGGACAACGCTTGCCACCTACGTATTACCGCGGCTGCTGGCACGTAGTTAGCCGTGGCTTTCTGGTTAGATACCGTCAAGGTGCTAACAGTTACTCTAGCACTTGTTCTTCTCTAACAACAGAGTTTTTACGATCCAAAAACCTTCTTCACTCACGCGGCGTTGCTCCGTCAGACTTGCGTCCATTGCGGAAGATTCCCTACTGCTGCCTCCCGTAGGAGTTTGGGCCGTGTCTCAGTCCCAATGTGGCCGATCGCCCTCTCAGGTCGGCTATGCATCACGGCCTTGGTGAGCCGTTACCTCACCAACTAGCTAATGCACCGCGGGTCCATCCATCAGCAGAAGCTTGCGCCTCTTTTCCTCTTCAAGCCATGCGGCTCGAAGACCTATGCGGTTTTAGCATCCGTTTCCGAATGTTATCCCCTCTGATGGGCAGGTTACCCACGTGTTACTCACCCGTTCGCCACTAGATTGACCAGTGCAAGCACCGGTCGCTCTCGTTCGACTTGCATGTATTAGGCACGCCGCCAGCGTTCGTCCTGAGCCAGGATCAAACTCTCATGAAAAATTGAATTTTCATGAGCTTTGAAAAGCTCATTTTAATTACTGACTTATTGTATCTCTTTAAGAGATAAGAAATTGTTGTTTCTTCATTCAATTGAATGAAGTCCCTACACATTTGGTTCGTCTTCTTTGTTCAGTTTTTCAAAAGGTCAATCGTTGTTTTTCAACAACTCCTATATACTATCATAGGACATTTTTACTGTCAACAGATTTCATCCATCTTTTTTTGGAAGATTTTTGAAACGGTTTTTAAAAGCGAACGTTCGCTTAACAGTGATATTAATTTATCATAACTAGTTTGTGATTTCAACTAAAATGCTACTGTTTTCATTAAAAAAATTCTTTCTAAATGAATAAGTTTCTGAAAAGGAATTATTTCTACTTTTTTTGAAATAAAAAGACCTTGAAGAACAAGGTCTCTAATCTCACTTAGCAGGTCAAAAGCGATTTATTCAAAATCCTCTAGCCATTCTTTTTTTAATGTTTTTTTCTAGATTTTTTTCTGACGCTTATCTTCTTCAAATTTTGGCATCATTACAAATGCATCTCCAAAACTATCTAAATCATACTCATCATTTTGAAATTCCTCTTTGATTTCTTCTGGAACTTCTAATTTTTCTTTTTTGAATAAATCATCTCTTTTTTGACGAATAGACATTCCTATTCTCCTTTCGCCACAAGTTCTTTAAATACTTTTATTTTTTCTAATAATACCGTATTTTTATTCACTCTGGCAAATGCTGCGGCGTCTCTCATCAATTCTTTTACTTCTTCACTTGAGGCGTCATTCACATAAGCGTTCTCTGCTTGCAAATATTTGATACGAGCTAAATAGTATGTAACATGATTTTCACTACAGATTGTAATTCCGCGTCGGAGTAAGACATCGCTAGTATCATATTCTTTAATTTTTGCATAGAAAGTCCCACCATAATATAGAACTGTTAACACACGACATACATCTTCAATGGATTCAATTGTATGATTATCGATTTGGTGGATGGCTTTTTCAAAGAAGTATTCGGCCTTATCATAGTCTCCCTGATTCATATAAATAAGTCCGATTCCCGTATACGCTAAGAAAATATATTTATTATCCACATCAGAATGATCTGCTAACAATTGATTGAAGTAGAAAAAGCTATCTGTACTTTCCTTTTCTAATAAGGTTTGAGTGAAACCTTTTAAGTATAAATATCTCCATAGTTGCTGCGTGGTTAAATGAGCCGCATTTATACTATGAATTAATTCTTCAGCTTCTTCATATTCCATATTCACAATATGAAATTCTATTTTATCCAGCTTTTTGTTTATAACTGAATCTTTAATCGCTACAGATGGAAATAACTCCCCTACGTCCATATGTAGTTTTTTTACAAAAGTAAGGTCAATATCTTCATGGATGGAATTTGACCGTGATTTTCGAATCGACTTAATGTTGCTTGTGTACAAATACCCTCACTCAATTCAATTTGAGATAAACCTAATTCTTTTCGTCGATTCACAAAAATTTGAATGTCCATAATATCTCCTCATCTTTTATTAAATATATGCTCCCTATATTCACTATTTATTATAACTTTATTTTTTTCATTTTTTTCCAAAAAGAAAAAAACTTAGATTTAGTGGACATTTATAGGAATTATTCTTTTTTTATGATTGAAATAGTTCTATTTATGAAAGTTTTTTTATACTTTATTTGTTTCGTCCTAATGATTTATATTACCTATCCATTCATAAAAAAATATTGTTATAGCAATATTTTCTGAAATGTCTTTTATTATCTTTCATTAATTATGAAAAAAGCTTATGACTGAAACGGTCATAAGCTTTTCATCATTTTCTATTCTGCGATTTCAACAACTAGGTAACGATGAGGTTCTTTCCCCTCAGAATGTGTTGAAATACGTTTATTTTTACTTAATGCAGCATGAATTTGTTTTCTTTCATATGCTGGTAGTGGTTCTAAGTAAACAGGTTGTTTCGTTTTTAATACTTTACGAGCTGTTCTTTCGGCAATTTGTTGTAGTGTTTCACTACGACGAGCACGGTAATCACCAACATCTACTTGAACAGAAATTCTTCCTTTAACAAAACGATGTACGGAAACTTGTGCTAACACTTGTAAAGCATTTAAAATTTTACCATGTTTACCAATTAATAGCCCTTGTTTGTCTGTGTCGAATACAAATGTCATACGATCACGGCGCACTTCAACTGCTACAGTTGCTTCTGCACCATAAGTTTTCGCAATTCCTTCTAAATATGCTTTGGTTACATGAGCTGCTTCTTCTAAACGATCTACGGTTGTTTCTTCATTTTCAGAACCTTCAACATCTTCTTCGTCTTCGAATTCGTCTTCGAATTCTTCCTCGAAAGATTCATCTTCAGCTGCTACTACTTCTTCAACCGTTTCTTCTACTACTGGTGTAGAAACTTCTTCCACAACTTCTTCTTTAACAACTGGAGTTAAAGCAACTATTGCATCTTTTTGGCCAAAGCCAAACAATCCTTTTTTACCTTCAGATAACACTTCAACAACTACTTCTTCTTTGGTTAATCCTAATTGACGTAATCCTTTTTGAATTGCTTTTTCTACTGAAGTATCTGTTACTTTAATAGTATTTGTCATCGTAAACTCTCCTAATCTTTAAAAATCATTGTTATTATCTCATGATTGAGACGTTTCAACAAGACTTCTATATAAGAATTATTTTCCGTGTCTTCTCTTCGCTTTTTCAAGCGCCTTTTGACGACGTTTTTTCTCAGCGATAATCGCTTTTTGTTCTTCTTGGAATTTGAATGGATTATTTAATAGTAAGGTTTGACCTACCATAAATACGTTTCCGACTACCCAGTATAGTGATAACGCACTTGCTAAACCAAGAGACATAAATAAAATCATTACTGGCATAAAATACATCATTGCTTTACCAGCTCCACCAGTATCTTGCATCTTCATAGATAACCAAGTTGTAATGAATGTTGTCACAGCGGCTAATACCGGTAAGATGAAGTATGGATCTGGTTGGTCTAATTGGAACCATAAGAAGTGTCCAGTTTTTAATACTTCTGTACGACTAATTGCTTGATACAAGGCCATCATTACTGGCAATTGAATTAATAATGGTAAGCAACCAGCGTATTGATTGATTCCTTCACGTTCGTATAAAGCATTCATTTCTGCTTGAAGCATTTCTTGTGTTGCACGGTCTCTAGCAGAGTATTTTTCACGTAAAGCTTTAATCTCTGGTTGAAGAATCGCTTGTTTACGCGTACTTTGGTATTGGAAGTGCATTAAAGGAACCATAATTAAACGAGTAATAATTGTAAAGAAGATAATTCCTAACCCGTAACTTCCTCCAAATAAATCAGATAACCAAATAATAAACTGAGATAAATTATAGAGAACAATTCGATCCCAAAAACCTGTACTAGACTCCGTAACAGGAGAAGTTCCACAGGCCGCTAAAAATAAAGTTAAAACTGCTAATGATAAAATCAATTGGCTTTTTCTTCACTGAAAAGTCCCACCTTTTTAGAATATTTAATTTTTCAACGATTCCTACCTATAATAGGAATCTTAATTTTTTTAAGTAATAATGTAGCTAATTTTAAAACATGCATCATACTGCTTTTCATTTCTTGATAAGACATTTGTACGATGGGAGATCGAGCAATGACAATAAAATCTGCATTTTGAGTTATTTGATCATCCAGTTCCATAAGAATGTGACGGATTCGTCTTTTTAGACGATTTCTTGTCACTGCATTTCCTAGCTTTTTACTTACTGAAATTCCCACACGAAAATGAGCTTGTGCTTCCTTATTTAACTTATAAATAACAAATTGTCGATTAGCTGTAGATTTTCCTTTATGGAATACCTGCTGAAATTCACGATCTTTCTTCACTCGATACGATTTTTTCATCTACTTGAATATCTCCAGTCACTCGAAATGTTTTTTAAAAAAAAAGACCACTGAGACGTTCAGTGATCTAAGCTGCTAAAACTTTTCTACCTTTACGGCGTCTGCTTGCTAATACTCTACGGCCATTTTTTGTACTCATGCGTTTACGGAATCCGTGAACTTTTTGACGTTTACGTTTGCTTGGTTGATATGTTCTTTTCATTCGATGTGCACCTCCTACTGTAAATGAAATATCTAGTCTCCCTAGACAGTCTAGTACATTATAAATATAAAATATTGAATTGTCAATATAAACTATCTAATCGCTAAATTACTGAAGTATCATACCATAATCTCTCTAAAAATTTCTACAAATAACTGTATTTTTTTGCATCGATTTTTTTAGTTATCAACAATCATAGTGGAAATCTTTTTTAAAAACAACTCTTCATCCACTAGTTTTTCAACAACTTATCCACAAAATAACACTCTGTTTGTATAAATCTATCCACAACTGGTGGATAAGTTGTTAAAATCTCTTTAAATCAATAAAAAAATGAATGTGAATAACTTTAAATTTTCTGTGTATAACTCTGTTTATTCTCTATTAATCTTATCGATTATCCACATTTTTTTGTGGATAATTTTATTAAAAACTTTGATTTATTGTGGTTTTCTCCATCCAATTGTGGAAAAACTCTATTGAAAGATGGTAAACTGTTAACTGGATTAGAATCTTTAGAACTATAAGGAGGTGCATTTATGAATTCCATTCAAGATTTTTGGGATATATTATTAGAACAATTTGAAAAAACAAATTCCGAGTTTACATTCAACCATTGGATAAAACCCGCTGAACCTGTTCGTATCGAGAAAAATATTCTTTATATTAAAGTCCCTTCTCAAACATTTGCCAGATATTGGCAAGATAATTTATTAAGAGACATTATTGAATTTGGGTACGACTATTTCAGACAATCATTTGAACCTAGATTTATTACACCAGAGTCTGATTTCGAACCAGCGATTTCTTCTTTCAATCGAACAACAGTAATATAGAAGAAACACAAACGACTGGATTAAGTCATCCTTCTCCAACTGTGATTGAAGAGGATTCTCATTTAAATCCAAAATACACTTTTGATACATTCATTATCGGGAAAGGGAACCAAATGGCTACGGCTGCTGCTCGATATGTAGCGGAAAACCCTGGAACGGCTTATAACCCACTCTTTTTCTATGGGGGTGTAGGTCTTGGAAAAACCCATTTAATGCAAGCGATTGGGAATGATTATAAGAAGAATCATCCAACAGCACGCGTTAAATATGTAACTAGTGAAGAGTTCATGAATGAAATGATTGCTTCCATTGGATCAAAGACACCACAAGAATTCCGCAATCGTTATCGCAATGTGGATATTTTACTGGTCGATGATATTCAATTTTTAGCAGCAAAAGAAGCAACACAAGAGGAATTCTTCCATACTTTTAATGCTTTATTTAATAACCAAAAACAAATCGTACTTACTAGTGACCGACAACCAACAGAAATTAAAGCACTTCAAGAAAGACTTGTTTCTCGTTTCGTTTCTGGTCTTCCTGTGGATATTACTCCACCAGACTTAGAAACTCGGATTGCGATTTTACAAAATAAAGCACAATCCCTTGGATTTAATATTCCAATCGATGTACTAAGCTATGTAGCAGGACATATTCAATCAAACGTACGTGAGTTGGAAGGAGCTCTAATGCGTCTTCAAGCCTATTCCGTGATGGTTGGCGAAGATATTTCAACAGATTTAGCCGCAGAAGCTTTGAAAAATCTGCTACCAGGTGGTAAAGAGAAATTACTATCGATTCATGATATTCAAAGTGCTGTTGCCAAATATTACAATATTACTGTTGAAGATATTAAAGGGAAAAAGAGAACGAAAACAATGGTTCAACCTCGTCAAATCGCCATGTATCTTTCACGTGAATTAACAGGAAGTTCTTTACAAAAAATTGGATCTGACTTTGGTAGAGACCATTCAACCGTTCTTCATGCTTATGAAAAAATCAGCTTAGAAGTAAAAGAAAATAGTGAAACGACTCAAGTCATTAATGAAATTAAAGGATTGCTTCATCAGTAGTCAGTGGATAACTCAAAAAATTCAAGCTGTTTATCCACAATAGTTATCCACAATCAAAAATGAAAGAGCTGTAGGGATTCTTCACTTTTCCACAGAATACACAGCCCCTACTACTATTACTATTTTTTTAATAAATAAATTAAATATAAAAGGACATCCAAAAGGAGGAAGTTATGAAATTTTTCAGTAAACAGACAAGGATTTTTAAAAAAATCTAGTCGATGTTCAACGTGCAATTCCATCAAAAACAACGATTCCAATTTTAACTGGGATTAAATTAGTTGCAAGTGAAGAAGGTTTAACATTAACAGGTAGTGATTCAGAAGTTTCTATCGAAGTATTCTTACCTATCGAAGACGAAGAATTACAATTAACAGTCCAAGAACCAGGTAGCATCGTTCTCCCTGCTCGTTTCTTTGGAGAAATCGTTAAAAAATTACCTTTAAATGTATTTACACTTGAAACAAACGATCAATTACAAGCAACGATTACAGCAGGTAATGCATCATTTACATTAAATGGATTATCAGCAGTGGATTATCCACAATTACCAGAAATCGAAAAAAATCATGTGATTACCATTCCTGTACCATTATTTAGACAAGTGATTGTACAAACAGCGGTTGCCGTTTCAACTGCAGAATCTCGTCCAATCTTAACAGGGATTCATATGGTGATTAAAGACAACCAATTAAAAGCAGTTGCAACTGACTCTCACCGTTTAAGCCAACGTATCATTCCACTACAAATGCCAGCTGGAAGTGATGCATTGACTTTTGAAATGACTTTACCTGGTAAAACATTGTTAGAATTATCTCGTATCATCGACGGATTAGAAACAATCGATTTTGCGATTACAGATAACCAAATCTTGTTCCAAACAGAAACATTATCCTTCTACTCTCGTTTATTAGAAGGAATGTACCCTGATACAGACCGTTTAATTAACGACGGAGCGAACACTTCAATTACAGTGGTTGCGAGCGAACTTGTAGCAGCTGTAGAACGTGCTTCATTAATGTCACATACGGATAAAAACAATATCGCGACATTAACACTTTCTCCGGAACGCATTCTATTAACAGGTAAATCTCCTGAAGTGGGTACGGTTGAAGAAGAAATCGCTGTGGAAAACTTCGAAGGAGCTCCACTTGAAATTTCATTCAACCCTGACTACTTAAAAGAAGCGTTGAAATTATTCGGTTCTTCAGAAGCTGTCATTAACTTCTTAGAAGCAAACCGTCCATTCACATTGAAACTAAAAGAAGACCATTCTGGTATTCCACATAGCTTCATTCAATTAGTGACACCTGTTCGTACATTCAACGGGTAATCGTAAGTTATCAAACTTTCACTCGAGCTTTCGTTTTGAAGGCTCGAGTTTTTTTATTTTACAATCTTATTTTTTGCATTTGCCCGAAATTCACTTATAAGTGAATTTCGGAGCACTATTTCTAGGGGTGATTTTTTTGGCCCCAAAACTTTCAATTTTTAAAAAAATCCTAGTAAATTTTTGTTTTTTTGTTTTTTTAGGCTTTTTTTGATGTTTTTGCCTCAAAAATTGAAATAACCCCCTAAAATTTGCAATTTCTTTGCGAAAAGCTTGTAAAAATGTATAATAATGTAGAGTTATTCTACTTAAAAATATGTGAGCATGCATGAGTTTAATGGAGTTCTCACCAATATCCATTAGAAAAGAGGAAGTTCATGACAACTATCGTATCGATCTCTGATGAGTACATTACATTAGGGCAATTTTTAAAACATATTGACGTCATTACAACGGGCGGACAAGCAAAATGGTACCTGCAAGAATATACAGTTTTTGTAGATGGAGAGTTAGAAAATCGACGTGGTAGAAAATTATATCCGAATACACGTGTCGAAATACCTGATGAGGGTATTTTTATTGTGAAAGAAATGAAATCGGATGAAAATGATTTGAACACACATGACGCATGAAGCTGACTAATTTACAATTACAAAACTTTCGTAATTATGAATCTGTCCAATTAGAGTTTACAGACGGTGTGCATGTTTATTGGTGAAAATGCACAGGGTAAAACCAACCTGATGGAGTCGATTTATGCCTTGGCGATGACAAAGAGCCACCGTACTACAAACGACAAAGAACTGATTGGATGGAAAAAAGACTTTGCGACGATTAAAGGGACTGTTGAAAAAACAGCGACAAAGACGAATTTAGAATTGCAGTTTTCTAAAAAAGGAAAAATCGCGAAAGTGAATTATTTGGAGCAAAAACGACTGAGTTCCTACCTTGGAAACTTAAATGTTATTTTATTTGCCCCTGAGAACCTCACACTTGTCAAAGGGTCTCCGCAAAACAGACGTAAATTCGTGGATATGGAACTTGGACAAATGAGTTCCCTCTACCTCTACGATTTAGTGGAATATAATCGCGTCTTAAAACAACGCAATACGTATTTGAAGCAGCTAGCGATTAAGAAAAAGCAGCCGGACGAATACTTAGAGGTTTTAAGCGAGATGTTAAGCGAGTTAGCTAGTAAAATCGTCTTTCATCGTCTCGATTTTATGAAGCAATTGGAGGCTTTAGCCATTCCGATTCATGACCAGTTATCGCTGGGTCGTGAGAAATTCTCGGTTTCGTATCAAGCAACGATTCCGCTAGAGGATGGATTAACTCCTTCGCAAATGAAAGAAATCTATATCGATCAATTCAAGAAGAATCAAACTCGTGAGGCGGATCAAGCCACAACGCTGATTGGACCGCACCGTGACGATTTGATTTTTTATTTGAACGAGATTCCGGTTCAAACGTACGGTTCGCAAGGACAGCAACGTTCGACCGTACTCAGTTTAAAGCTTGCGGAAATCGAATTGATGAAATTATCGACAGGCGAGTACCCTCTTCTACTATTAGATGACGTACTTTCCGAGCTCGATGATGACAGACAAACTCATCTGATTAAGGCGATTGAAAATAAGGTGCAAACCTTTATTACCACAACGAGCCTGGATGGGATTAAGCAACAATTTATTAATGAACCGATCGTAATACCGATTGAAAAAGGAACTATTTTAAAAACGGAGAGTGAGAATTAGCATATGACAGAAGAAAACAAAGCTGAATTAGCTGCGCAATATGATGCCAGTCAGATTCAAGTATTAGAAGGACTCGAAGCTGTTCGTAAACGTCCTGGGATGTATATTGGTTCAACAAGTAGTGCTGGGCTTCATCACCTTGTATGGGAAATCGTGGATAACTCGATTGATGAGGCTTTAGCAGGATTCGCCACTCATATTGAAATTGAAATCACCAAAGAAAACCATATTCGTGTCACTGATGATGGACGTGGGATTCCGGTGGATATTCAAGAAAAAAACAGGTCGTCCTGCCGTAGAAACAGTATTTACAGTGCTTCACGCCGGTGGTAAATTCGGTGGCGGAGGCTATAAAAGTTTCTGGGGGGCTTCACGGGGTTGGGGCTTCTGTTGTTAATGCTCTTTCAACAGACTTAACCGTTCAAGTATTTAAAGATGGAAACATTTATGAGCAATCTTATAAACGTGGTGCCGTTTTAGAAGACTTAAAAATCATTGGGACAACTGATAAACATGGTACGAGCGTGTACTTTGTACCAGACCCTGAAATTTTTCCAAGAAACAACAGTCTTTGAATTTGATAAATTAGCCAACCGCGTGCGTGAATTAGCGTTCTTGAACAAAGGATTAAAATTAACGATTACGGATTTCCGCGAAGAAGAGCCAGTGAGAAAATCATTCTGCTACGAAGGCGGGATTAAGAGCTATGTCGAACACCTTAATAAATCAAAACAAGTGTTATTCGAAGAGCCAATTTACGTTGAAGGAGAACAAGATGGTATTCAAGTAGAAGTGGCTATGCAATACACTTCTGGATACCATACAAACCTTCTCAGCTTCACGAATAATATCCACACTTATGAAGGTGGGACTCACGAATCAGGGATGAAGACGGCCTTAACACGTGTGATTAATGATTACGCGCGTCGTCAAAAATTGATGAAAGAAAACGAAGAAAAACTAAGCGGTGAAGATGTCCGTGAAGGTTTAACGGCTGTTGTTTCTATCAAACATCCTGATCCACAATTCGAAGGACAAACAAAAACGAAATTAGGAAACTCTGAAGCTCGTACGATTACAGATAGACTGTTTTCAACACACTTCGATAAATTCTTAATGGAAAACCCTCAAGTCGCACGTAAGATTGTCGAAAAAGGGATTTTAGCTTCGAAAGCACGTCTTGCTGCAAAACGTGCGCGTGAAGTGACTCGTAAGAAATCTGGTTTAGAAATTTCAAACTTACCAGGTAAATTAGCAGACTGCTCAAGCAATGACCCAACGATTTCTGAATTATTCATCGTCGAAGGAGACTCTGCGGGTGGTTCAGCAAAACAAGGACGTTCACGTCATTTCCAAGCGATTTTACCAATCCGCGGGAAAATCTTGAACGTTGAAAAAGCAACACTCGATAAGATTTTAGCCAACGAAGAAATTCGTTCGCTCTTTACAGCGATGGGAACTGGTTTTGGTGGAGATTTTGATTTATCGAAAGCTCGTTACCAAAAATTAGTTATCATGACCGATGCCGATGTTGATGGAAGTCACATCCGTACATTGCTCATTACTCTTTTCTATCGTTATATGCGCCCTGCAGTTGAAGCTGGATATATTTATATCGCGCAACCACCTCTTTACAAGTTGAAACAAGGTAAAAATGAATACTACATTCAAAATGATAAAGAGCTTGAAGAAAAACTAAAAGAATTACCAGCACATCCAAAACCACAATTGTCACGATACAAAGGTCTTGGGGAAATGGATGCGGAACAATTATGGGAAACAACCATGAACCCTGAAAACCGTTCAATGTTACAAGTATCTGTGGAAGATGCTGCAGAAGCGGATCAAATTTTAGATATCTTGATGGGTGACCGTGTAGAACCACGTCGTGAATTCATCGAAAGCAATGCGAAATATGTCAATATGGAAGATTTAGATATCTAATCTAGTAAACGAATTTGAAGAGAAGAATAGAAAAGGAGACGAATTATGTCTGAAGAAGTGAAACACTTTGAAGAAACTTTTGAATCAACTGATTTAGTGCATACCATGCGTAAATCATTTCTAGAGTATTCGATGAGTGTTATTGTATCGCGTGCCCTACCAGATGTACGCGATGGATTAAAACCAGTACACCGTCGTATTTTATATGGAATGAGTGAACTTGGAGTGACACCGGACAAACCGCATAAAAAATCTGCGCGTATTGTCGGGGACGTAATGGGTAAATATCACCCACACGGTGACTCTGCAATTTACGATGCCATGGTTCGTATGGCACAAGATTTCTCATACCGTTATCCATTAATTGATGGTCACGGTAACTTTGGTTCTGTTGATGGAGACGGCGCCGCTGCCATGCGTTATACAGAGGCTCGTATGAGTAAAATTGCTCTTGAAATGCTTCGCGATATTAACAAAGATACGATTAATTTCCGTGATAACTACGATTCAACAGAACGTGAACCGGAAGTATTACCAGCACGTATTCCAAACTTATTAGTCAACGGTGCAACAGGGATTGCGGTTGGGATGGCGACTAATATTCCACCACATAACTTGGCGGAAGTCATCTCTGCTCTTCACTTATTAATGAAGAACCCTGATGTAACAACTACTGAATTGATGGAAGCTCTCCCTGGACCTGACTTCCCAACTGGAGGACTTGTCTTAGGAAAATCTGGAATTCGTCGTGCGTACGAAACAGGACGTGGATCGATTACGGTTCGTGGACGCGTACAAATCGAAGAATTGAAAAACGGAAAAGAACGCATCATCATCACTGAATTACCATATATGGTAAATAAAGCGCGTTTAGTAGAACGGATTGCACAATTACACCACGAAAAGAAAATCGAAGGAATTACTTACTTAAACGATGAATCTGACCGTGTGGGTATGCGTGTTGTGATTGAAGTGCGTCGTGATGTTTCAGCATCCGTTGTATTAAATAATTTATACAAATTAACACCATTACAATCAAACTTTGGATTCAACATGCTTGCGATTGTGAATCAAGAGCCAAAAGTATTAAGCTTAAAAGAAATTTTACGCCACTACTTAGATCACCAAGAAGAAGTGGTTCGTCGTCGTAGCTTATTCGATAAGAAGAAAGCGGAAGACCGCGCTCATATTTTAGAAGGGTTACAAATCGCCTTAGACCATATTGATGCGATTGTGGCCATCTTAAGAAGTTCCGCAAGTGGAGACATTGCCAAAGACCGCTTCATGAATGAATACGGCTTAAGCGATAAACAAGCACAAGCGATTCTTGATATGCGTATGGTTCGTTTAACAGGATTAGAACGCGAAAAAATCGATGCAGAATACAACGAATTACAAGCAACGATTCAATACTTAGAAAAAGTATTAGCGAGCGAAGAACTTCGTTACGAAATCATCGAACAAGAGCTTCTTGAAATCCAACAACGTTTCGACAATCCTCGTCGTACAGAATTATTAGTCGGAGAAGCATTAAGCCTTGAAGATGAAGATTTAATCGAACAAGAAGATGTCGTGATTACATTAACGAAGAATGGATATATCAAACGTCTTGCAAACACTGAATTCAAGGCACAACGCCGTGGAGGACGTGGGGTTCAAGGAATGAGCGTCCATGATGATGACTACGTGGAAAACATGATTTCATGTTCAACACACGATTCACTCCTCTTCTTTACGAATACAGGGAAAGTGTACCAAGCAAAAGGATATGAAATTCCTGAATATAGCCGTACTGCAAAAGGATTACCAGTCATCAACTTATTAAACATTGATTCAGCTGAGAAAATCCAAGCGATTATCAGTGTTCCAGAATCGGATGAATCAGAACGTTACTTGTTCTTCACAACATTACGAGGAACGGTAAAACGTGTTCGTCTATCAGAATTCAAGAATATCCGTACAAATGGTCTACGTGCCATCCAATTACGCGAAGATGATGAACTCATCCGTGTAGTGGTCACAAGCGGAAATGATGGCATCATCCTTGGAACTTATCATGGTAACGCCGTAAGCTTCCATGAAGATAAAGTTCGTGCGATGGGTCGTACCGCTTCAGGTGTTCGTGGGGTTTCTCTACGTGACGGCGACTATGTGATTGGAATGGATATTTTAACTCCTGATAATGAAGTATTAGTCGTGAGTGAAAAAGGATACGGAAAACGTACAGCTGCGAGCGAATACGCATTGAAAGGCCGTGGAGGTAAGGGGGTTCGTACACTTCGTATTACCGAGAAAAACGGACCACTTGTCTGCCTACGTACCGTAACTGGAGACGAAGACTTACTTATCATGACCAATAAAGGAGTTATCATCCGATTCCATGCTGAAGACGTATCTCAAACAGGCCGTGGTGCTCTTGGAGTTCGTATGATGCGTCTAGATCAAGATGCGATTGTAAGTTCATTAGCGATTGTGGACCGCGAAGAAGAAACAACAGAAGAGGTGACTGAGGCAACTGCTGAAACAGCTGCAACAGAAACACCAACTGCATCCCTTTCAGATGAAGCCATCAAAGGCAATATGAAAGACTTTGCGCAACAATTAGTCGATGAAGAAAATGAATAGTAAGTAAGCAAAAAGCCATCAAATGATGGCTTTTTGTGTTCTTTTTTTCTTTATGGTGCTAAAAAGAGTATCAAAAGCACTCATTGAGATTACGAAGAATCATACCATTCAACCACTGTACTTAGAGGGAGTTAGGAGGTTATTCCTTACTAAAAAAACTTATAGAATTTGACGCAGTAGCTGATTGGATTAAGCTTCATCATTTATGATTTGCTTAATCCTAATCAGCCTTGCGGGGGTAAGACTACGAAGAAAATCGGACTCACACTGTGAGTCCGATTTTTTCTTCTGTCTTACTCCCAAAGGTGAGAGACCATAGGCTCGAACCGGTGCCCTATTACCACTATTATGAAGATACCCGTAAGGATTCGTAGTAATCGAATGTAAAGCTTTTTAGCAAAAAAGTTCTCTTTGAAGGCAAGAAAATCTCTTTTTTTATGCGGATTCTAGTTATATAATAGGGATATACAGGGGCATAAGGAGGAATTTGCATGATTGAATTTAAAAATGTTTCAAAAAAATATGGACAAACAGTCGCTTTAGATGGGTTGAATTTAACGATTGAAAGTGGAAAAATCATCGGACTGATTGGACATAATGGTGCAGGAAAATCAACAACCATTAAATCCCTAGTAAGTGTCATCAATCCAACAAGTGGCGAAATTTTTGTCGATGGACAAGAACTTTCAGCAAATCGACTTGCGATTAAAGAAAAAATTGGCTATGTAGCTGATAGCCCAGACTTATTCCTACGATTAACAGCCAATGAATTCTGGGAATTAGTCGCTTCTTCTTATGGCATGACTCTAGACGAAGTAGAAAGTCGTCTTGCTTATTTATTAGATTTATTTGATTTTGAAGGACATCGCTATGAAGTGATTGATTCCTTCTCACATGGGATGCGTCAAAAAGTATTTGTCATTGGTGCCCTACTTTCGGATCCAGATATTTGGGTACTCGATGAACCAATGACGGGTCTTGACCCACAAGCTTCTTACGACTTGAAGAAATTGATGCGCGAACATGCCGACAAAGGCAATACTGTTCTTTTCTCTACTCACGTACTCGAAGTAGCAGAACAACTTTGCGATAAAATTGCGATTTTGAAAAAAGGAAAACTACTCTTCTATGGTACGATTCAAGAGTTGAAAGGACAACAACCAGAAAGTACTTTGGAAGAAATTTACTTATCAATTGCCGGCAAACAAGAAGGAGTGGATTCACATGCGGTTTAAACGAATTTTAACGCTGGTGAAGACCAATTTAATCTTTGCGACACAACCGGCACAATTGCAAAATTATCGAAAGAAACAAGCGAAGAACCCGGCAAAACCAGTGAATGTTGCGATGAGAACGTTGATTCAACAATTGATGTTTGCGGTTATATTTGGGGGATTTTTTGGATTTGTAGGAATGATTTCAGGACGTTCCTATTCTCCACTCCAATTTGCAAGTTCTATATTCTTGTTTATGATGATTTTAATTTCTCAAGCACTTCCGTCAATCTATAATGTATTTTATGAAAGTAAAGATTTTGAATCTTACCGTCCATATGCATTTACAGAAACAGAAGTGATTTTAGGAAAAAGTTTATCTGTTGTAGTGGCCTCATTATATGGCTTACTCCCAATATTTATGTTTTTTGGAATCCATGTCTATTTTTCAGGAGGAAATTATTTCTTAACGATTCCACTTGGATTATTTGGAGCACTCTTACTAAGTACGAGCGTCTATTTATTGATGTTTATACTATGCTTCTTTTTAGCAAAAATTCCAATTTTTAGAAAATATCAATCTGTGATTGCCAATGTATTAATTTTTATTGTCTCGATTGGTGCGGTCATTGGTTATCAATTTTTGATGAATCGCAATACTGGAATTCAAACTTTTAGAGGAGAAGTTCCTGTATATTTATCGCCTATTAAAGCTTTTTATGATGTACTTCTGAATCCATTGGATTTAAGTTCGTATCCTTTGATTGGAATAGTTGTTGTTGTATTCTTAATTCTTATAGCTCTCGTTAAATTCATTGTATTACCTAATTTTTACGATGCGGTTTCTCAAACCTCTACTAATAAAGTAAAAGTGGAAAGAGTTAAAAAAATGGAATTAAGTGGAGGAAAGTTATCATTTAGATTCTTTCTTCGATACACTTTAAGACAATTATTAGAAGGGTCTGTTTTAACTCAAACGATTATTGCTGCAGGTGTATTACCTTATCTATTCTTCTTACCAACAATGATGAATATGTCTTCTATTCCAGAAGGTGTGAGTATTATGGAGTTTGTTAATTTGAATACTTTCTTACCTTTTGCGATGTTTTTGACATTTATCGCCTTCTTTAATACCGGAGGAAATAATTTATTAGCAGTTGGGATTTCACTCGAGCGGGAAAACTATTATTATCTGAAAGTTCTCCCATTCGATATGCATGAATTTTTAGAGCGTAAATTTTGGATTTTGTTTATTATTCAATCTGCGTTACCAGTACTTTTACTAACTATTATTTTTACGGTTCTTCGTTTCCCGATTTATATGATTTTAGGGATTATTTTATATTGGGGAATTATTAGTCTTGGACTAAGTCGTTGGGGATACGCAAAGGATTTGAAGCTCTTTACGCCAAGCTGGACGAATGTAGTGGAACTATTGAATCGTTCTCGTAGCGGCGTTAAGTCGATGATATTCTTAGTGGTTCTCTTCGGATTTATCTTCGGAGCAGTTTTTCTATTAACTAAATTACCAGAATGGGATCGTACTCTTGTTTGGGTATTGACGATTGGTTATGTAGGAATCATTTTAGGACTATCAATTTTCGCAACATTCCACTATAAGAAAAAATTACATGAATTAGTCGATTCTGAATAATGATTTTAAGACTTAGAGATTTTCTCTAAGTCTTTTTTTATAACCTATTTTTAAAAGGAATTTTTAGATATATAACTTCAAGTTATAACGAATGATAGAAAAAAACGGTATAAGAAAAACCTATTGCAGCGCGGTTTGTTCTCTGTTATCCTAAGGACATGTTCATAAGACATCACAAAGAACAGGTGAGTAGAAAAGAAAATTTGCTAAGAGAGTCTCGGTTGGTGGGAAGAGATCAAATGGAATTTTTGAAGATGGCCTCGGAGTGATTTTACGTCGAATCATTAGACGTAAATGGATAGCCCATTATAGCTGTAGAGTATAACACCCAGTGTGCGTACTCGGTAAGGTAGGATTCGTGAGGATTCTACAAAACAAGGTGGTAACACGAAATTTCGTCCTTGCAGTAGCGATACTGTGAGGATTTTTTATTTATAGGAGGAATGTCCAATGTCAAAATTACAAGCACCATTTAGAGTCGATCACGTAGGAAGTTTCTTACGTCCAAAAGAATTAGTAGAAGCAAAAGAAAAATTTGCAAAAGGAGAAATTACACGCGAGGAATTAACAGCCGTCGAAGATAAAGCCATCGAAAAGTTAGTCGAACAACAAAAGAAAGCTGGATTAAAAGGATTCACAGACGGCGAATTCCGTCGCCAATATTGGCACTTAGATTTCTTCTGGGGATTGAACGGAGTGGACCACACTCAAGCAAAAATCGGATATCAATTCCACGATGAAATTACAAAACCAGACTCAGCAGATGTCGTTGGAAAAATCACTGGTGAAAATCACCCATTCGTAGAACACTTCAAATTCTTAAAACAATTTGAAGATGAAGATTTCATCGTAAAACAAACAATCCCTGCTCCAGCGCAATTCTACTTCGAATTGATTCGTGACGCAGAGCATATTGAGCAAACTTTCTCAGTATACCCTTCAAAAGAAGAACTCTTTAAAGATATCATTGCTGCTTACAGACAAGTAATTAAAGAATTATACGATGCAGGTTGCCGTCTCTTACAAATCGATGACTGTACATGGGGTGTTATCGTAGATGATAACTTCTTAAACATCATCTCAAAAGAAAGTCATTTAACACCTGAAGAGTTAAGAAGAGAACACAAACGTGAATTCTTAGAATTAAATAACGGAATTCTAGAAGACTTACCAAAAGATTTAACAGTGAACACTCACGTATGCCGTGGTAATTTCCACTCAACTTGGGCAAGTTCAGGTGGCTATGATTCAGTGAGCGACGCATTATTCGAAGACGAAAACGTACATGCGTACTACTTAGAATACGATACAGACCGCGCCGGCGACTTCAAGCCACTCGCAAAAGTAAACAATGGTAAGAAAGTCGTTCTAGGACTTCTAACTTCTAAATCAGGAAAATTAGAAGACAAAGATGAAGTCATTGCTCGTATTAAAGAAGCGAGCCAATACGTTCCACTAGAAGACTTATACTTAAGTACACAATGTGGATTTGCATCAACGGAAGAAGGAAACATCCTTACTGAAGACGATCAATGGAAGAAAATTGCCTTAATTAGCGAAATCGCTCGTGAGGTATGGGGAGAATAATCCCCCCACAAGAAGAAATTCGAAGATAGATTGGAGAAACACATTTATGACAACACATGCACCATTTAGAGTAGACCACGTAGGAAGTTTCTTACGTCCTAAAGATTTAGTAGAAGCACGCGCAAAATTTGCAAACGGCGAAATCACACGCGAAGAATTAACAGCTGTAGAAGATAAAGAAATCCGCGAAATTGTTCAAAAACAAATCGCTGCTGGATTAAAAGGCGTTACAGACGGCGAATTCCGCCGTGCTTACTGGCACCTTGACTTCTTCTGGGGATTCAACGGTGTAGAACATACAGTAGGTGAACACGGTTATAAATTTAACGGTATTGAAACAAAAGCAGATACTGCAACATTAACAGCTCCAATCGATGGACATAACCATCCATTCGTAGAACATTTCAAATTCTTACGTGATTTAGTGAAAGACGAAGATGTTATTGTGAAATTCACAATCCCTTCTCCATCCCAATTCTATTTCGAATTAATTCGTACACCTGAACATATTGCAGCGTGGAAAGCAGTGTATCCAACTGAAAAAGAGTTGTTCGAAGCGATTAAAAACGCATATGTAGATGTCATTACAGACTTATACAAAGAAGGACTTCGCACAATTCAATTTGATGACTGTACATGGGGCGCTTTAGCAGACGATGGTTTTTCAAAACGTTTCAACGACAGCCGTCCATTAGAAGAAGTTCGTCGTGACTTTGCGGGTCGTGCATTACAATTGAACAACTCAGTGATTGATGCATTACCAAAAGATTTAACAGTGAACACTCACGTATGCCGTGGTAACTTCCACTCTACTTGGATTTCTCAAGGGGGATATGAAAAGGTAGAAGATGAATTATTAGCAGGCGAACACGTAAATGCGTACTACTTAGAATACGATACACACCGTGCCGGAGACTTCAAGCCTCTTGCGAAAGTTGGCAACGAGAAGAAAGTGGTTCTTGGCCTTTTAACGTCAAAATTTGCAGACTTAGAAGACAAAGATGAAGTTATCGCTCGTATTAAAGAAGCAAGCCAATATGTACCACTTGAAAACTTATACTTAAGTACTCAATGTGGATTTGCTTCAACAGAAGAAGGAAATGTCATTAAAGAAGAAGATCAATGGAAGAAAATTGCATTGATTACTGAAATCGCTCGTGAGGTTTGGGGAGAATAACCTCACATTAGAAAACGAACAAAAAGGCTGTGGGGAGAATAACTTTTGAACCGCAGCCTTCCCCTATTTAGAAAGGAAGTATCATTATGACAACATTTCAACAACAATTAGCAAAAGCTTACGAAACATTAAAACAAGCAAAATGGGTAAACTTAAGCCATCAAATCGATGCGAATAGCCCTCACTTCCCTGCTCTACCAGCATTGGAACAAAAAGATTTATTTACATTAAAAGATGGATTCCACGTACAACAATTATCAGTGGTAACACAATACGGTACACATATCGACCCACCTTGCCACTTCTATGAAGGCGGACGCTTTCTTGATGAAATTGAGTTGAAAGATTTATTATTACCACTTTACGTCATCGACCGTTCAAAAGAAGTTGCTGAAAATCCAAATTTTGAATTAACAAAAGCAGACGTATTAGCATTCGAAGAAGAATATGGAAAAATCGAACCAGGTGCCTTTGTAGCCTTCCGTAGCGACTGGTCACACCGCTGGCCAGACCAAGATGCGGTTCGTAATTTAGACGAAAACGACGTTCAACACACACCAGGTTGGGCAAAAGATGCGCTTGAATTCTTAATTCACGAACGTCATGTGAAAGCTGTAGGTCACGAAACATTAGATACAGACTCAGGCGTTCACGCTGCCGCACATGGGTTAACAAATGAATACTATTTATTAAGCCAAGATATCTTCCAAGTGGAAGTATTAGCGAACCTTGATCAAGTTCCTTCAGTAGGTGCTGTGATTTCAATCTCATACCCTAACTGGAACCATACTCCAGGTTCACCTGTTCGCGCCATTGCGTATTTACCAGAAGCTGAATAAACGAAAAGAGGAAAACACATGTCAAATCACGAAAACTGTAGCTGTTGTCAAAAAGCGCCTTTTAGACTCGATCACGTAGGAAGTTTCTTACGTCCAGAACGTCTAAAAGAAGCCCGTGCGAAGTTTAATGCCGGAGAAATCACTGCCGAAGAACTCGAACGCGTTGAAAACGAAGAAATCGTTGCTTTAATCGAGAAAGAAAAAGAACTCGGTCTTAAATCTGTCACTGACGGTGAATTCCGTCGTGCATTCTGGCACTTAGATTTCTTAGAAAACTTAGATGGGGTTGAACTTGTCGAAGTAGACCACTTCTCTGTTCAATTCAAAGATAAAGATGTGAAGCCAAAAACATTACGTATCGTTGGGAAAGTGGATTTTTCAGAGACCCATCCATTCGTAAAACACTTCAAATTCTTAAAAGAGCATGCTGGCGAAACACCGGTGAAACTAACAATCCCTTCACCAAGTATGTTGCATTTGATTACGCAAGTTCGTGAGAAAAACTATGTGCCAATTGAGCGCTACAAAGACAATGAAGCCCTCTTCTATGATGATGTGGTGGCAGCATATCGTAAGACGTTGCAATGCTTCTACGACTTAGGATGCCGCAATATTCAATTAGATGATACAAGCTGGGGTGAGTTCTGTGCGTTAGACAAACGTGAAGCATATGAAGCGCGTGGATTCGACCTCGAACAAATCGCTCGTGACTACGTGGATGTATTAAATCGTGTCATTGAATGGAAACCAGAAGATTTAGTGGTGAACATGCATATTTGCCGCGGAAACTTCCGCTCAACATGGTTCTCTAGTGGTGGTTATGAACCAGTGGCGAAGACGCTATTTGGCCATTGCCGTGTAGACGGATTCTTCTTGGAATATGATAGTGACCGTGCTGGTGACTTTACTCCACTTCGCTATATTAAAGATCAAAAAGTCGTTCTTGGTTTAATCACTTCTAAATCAGGGGACTTAGAGGATAAAGGCGAAGTTATTGCTCGTATTAAAGAAGCCAGTCAGTACGTTCCTCTTGAACAATTATGCCTCAGCCCTCAATGTGGATTCTCTTCTACAGAAGAAGGCAATATCTTAACGATTGAAGCGCAATGGGATAAATTAAAACTAATCGACGAAATCGTTCATGAAGTTTGGGGATAGCATTAAATGAAAGTAGCTCCTACAGTTGATTTGTAGGAGCTATTTTTGTTGATTTCATCGTATTAATCGCTTCTTTTTCTTAAAACGAATCTCTAAATCATACCCATTTTTACTCGCAATTTTTTGAAGATGTGCGAGCGTCGGATTATAAATTGCTTTTTCGAGCCTAGAGAGATTTCCTTGCGTCATACCGGCGTTTTTAGCGAATTCCGTTTGTGTCAGTCCAGAGTCCCTCCGAAGTCTGATCATCGCTAAGGCATTCTTCTGCAAAAAATATTCTGCTTCAAAATCATCTCTAAAAGTCTCATATTTCGCGTCAAGTTGGTCAAAAAGCCGTTTTAAATAATCCACCATTTTTTATTTCTCCCCCTAATTCCTTTATAAGCCAATTGTAACATATATGCTACATATCAGATATGATATAATGACACTTTTTTTGGTACTCACAAATTTTCCTAAGCACCTTTGCAATGCGGATTTCTGTTGCATTCTATAGCTTTGTTTGCTATAATGATTGAACGTGAGTATTAGAAATGATACTCTCCTTGCTTGCTGAAAATTCAGTAGGCCAAAAGTCCATAAGGAGGTGACAGTCAATGAGTCAAACATCAAAATACGAGATTTTATATATCATCCGTCCAAACATCGATGAAGCTGCTAAAGCTGAATTGGTTGCAAGATTTGATGCTGTTTTAACAGACAACGGTGCAGTTGTTGTTGAATCAAAGACTGGGCGAAACGTCGTTTTGCATACGAAATTAAAGATTTCCAAGAAGGTATCTATCACTTAGTGAACATCACTGCTGAAGATGCTGCTGCAATCGATGAATTCGACCGTTTAGCGAAAATCAACAACGACATCTTACGTCACATGATCGTTAAATTAGAAGCATAATTGTTTATTATAAGTAAACAAAAAAATCTTGAAAAGGAGTAAGAATTAAATGATTAATAATGTTGTATTAGTTGGACGCTTAACACGTGCCGTTGATTTACGTTATACTTCAAACGGAACTGCTTATGCGAGCTTCTCTATCGCAATTGATCGTCGTTACCAAAACCAAAACGGTGAACGTGAAACAGACTTTATCAACTGCGTAATGTGGCGTAAAGCTGCAGAAAACTTTGCGAATTTCACTCGTAAAGGCTCACTAATAGGAATTGAAGGACGTATTCAAACTCGTAGCTATGATAACCAACAAGGCCAAAAAGTTTATGTGACTGAAGTGCTAGCTGAGAACTTCTCATTGTTAGAATCACGTAATGTTACTGAACAACGCCCTGCAAACGATCAAAGCTCACAAGGTGGATTCCAACAAAACCAATCAAATAACTTTAATCAATTTAACACTCCTACTTCATCATTCGGTGGTGGAATGTCAGATCCATTCTTAAGTAATGGAGAGACAATCAACATTTCAGATGATGATTTACCATTCTAAAGTTTAAAAGGAGGATACCATAATGGCTCAACAACGTAGAGGTGGCGGTCAACGCCGTCGTAAAAAAGTTTGCTACTTCTGTGCAAACCATGTAGACTACATTGATTACAAAGATGTAGAATTATTAAAACGTTACATTTCTGAAAAAGGTAAAATCTTACCACGCCGTGTAACAGGTACTTGTGCTAAACACCAACGTACTTTAACTGTTGCAATCAAACGTGCTCGTATCATGGGATTATTACCATTCACAACAGTTGACTAATATTAAATAAAAGGATTGAGAATTTCTCAATCCTTTTTTGTTTTATAAAACTGTATCCTATTAAAAAGTTAATTTCTATTTGTTTAGATTAAAGCAGTATCATTATAAAAAAATTGAATACATATAAAAGAATGTTTCACGTGAAACATTTGTACCCCTACCCTCTCCATAAATTGTTTCACGTGAAACAATTTTAGAGAACTGACGAGGGGCCAAAACTATGGTAAAATAAACTATATAGAAAGAAGGTGCAAGAATGAAGAAAAGCCTAAAAGAACGTATTAAGGCTTTACCGACATTTCTTAAAAGTGAAACAATGAAGAAATACGGATTCTCATTTATAGCAATTATTCTCTGTATGCTGGTTGTGGCATACGTAATGAATATATGGATGGGACTTATCCTTACTTTATTTGTTATTTTATTAGGAACACTCCTCTATTCGTTCGCGAACTATATTATTCAGGAAACGAATCATTATGTAACGAACTTATCGTATAAAATCAATAAAGGTTCGCAAGATGCCTCTATCAAAATGCCGATTGGAATGCTTTTACTAGATGATAATGGAGAAATTCAATGGATTAATCCTTATTTTCAAAAGTATTTTGAACGCAAAGAACTATTAGGGTTTAAACTCGAAGTAGTTGATCCAGATTTAGCGAATATCGTTAAAAATCTTGATGATAATGATAATGTAGTCCATTGGAAAGATAAATACTTCCAAATAGTCTACCATAACGATATTGGAATGCTCTACATGATGGATATTACGGAATATGCGTTAATTAAAGAGACGTATTTAGACGAAAGACCTGTATTTGGACAAATTTTCGTCGATAATTTTGCTGAAGTCTCTCAATCGCTGAGCGACCGTAAGAAATCAAACTTGAATAACTTCGTGACGAATCAGCTTACTAGCTGGGCAAATCATAATAATATCTACTTAAAACGTGTTAGTTCAGACCGTTTTGTCGCATTTTTAGATAAAAACATCCTTTCTGAACTTGAGAAAACGAAATTTGAGATTATTGACCGTGTCCGTGAGACAACAGCTCAACAAAATACCCCACTAACTGTAAGTATGGGGTTCTCATATGCGGATGATACTCAAGAAGAAATGGATTATGGTGCAATCGCTAAATTTGCGCAAGATAACCTTGATTTAGCCTTAGGACGAGGCGGTGACCAAGTCGTTGTTCGTTCTAAAAACGAAGAAACTCGCTTCTACGGTGGTAAGAGCAACCCGCTAGAAAAACGTACAAGAGTGCGTTCTCGAATGGTTTCTCAAGCGTTAGAAAACCTTATTGCAGAAGCAGATCAAGTAATGGTTATGGGCCACCAATATCCAGATATGGATAGTATTGGTGGATGTTTAGGTATTCGAAGAATCGCTAAAATGCACGGTAAAACCTCTTGGATTGTCACAAATCCAGAGCAATATTCGCATGATATCAAGAAATTGATGGAAGTGATTAAAAAAGATGAACTCCTCTCTTCCGCTATCGTAAATCCAGAAATGGCAGAAGCGTTAATTACTGAAAATACACTTGTTATTATTGTCGATGTAAGTAAGCCTTCCCTATGTGCTGCTCCGTCTATTGTTAAAAAGGCGAATAAATTAGTGGTTATCGACCATCACCGTCGTGGGAGAGGAATTCCCTGAAAATCCTGACTTGGTATATATTGAACCATATGCTTCATCTGTCGGTGAATTGATTACAGAATTACTAGAATATCAATCTGAAGAAGCTGAGAAAATCCAGCCAATCGAAGCAACCACATTACTTGCTGGTATTATTGTGGATACGCGTAATTTCACGCTTCGTACAGGGTCTCGTACCTTTGATACGGCTAGTTATTTGAAATCCGTTGGTGCGGATACAATTCTTATCCAACGCTTATTAAAAGAAAATGTAGATACGTACTTAATGCGTTCACATTTATTAAACTCACTCGAAATGCTTCCTAACAATGTCGGAATTGTTCATGGTGAAGAAAATACCGTTTATCCTACTGTTGTTGCAGCCCAGACTGCAGATATGATGTTGTCTATGGAAAACATCGATGCTTCATTTGTGGTGACTAAACGCAATGATGGCCGGGTTGGAATTAGCGCGCGAAGTCTTGGTAATAAGAACGTTCAACGTGTAATGGAGAAAATGGGTGGTGGTGGTCATTTATCGAATGCTGCTACTCAGCTATCGGATATCACGATTGAAGATGCAATCCGCCAATTAATGCAAGTCATTGAAGAAATTGGTAGTGAAATTAACTTATAATTAGGAGGAAGAAACATGAAAGTAATTTTCTTAAAAGATGTAAAAGGCAAAGGTAAAAAAGGCGAAGTTAAAAATGTAGCTGATGGCTATGCACAAAATTTCTTAATTAAGAACGGTTTTGCAAAAGAAGCCACTTCAGCAAACCTTGCGACTTTATCAGGTCAAAAGAAAGCAGAAGAAAAACATAACGCTGAATTATTAGCAAAAGCCAAGGAATTAAAAGAGTTCCTAGAACGTGAAGAAACAGTGGTTACAATTAAAAAGCTAAGGCAGGGGAAGATGGACGTTTATTCGGAGCAATCCCAGCAAAACAAATCGCCGAAGAATTCAACAAGAAATTCAATGTTGAATTGGATCGTCGTAAATTCGAATTAGCAGCTCCAATTCGAGCGTTAGGATACACTCGTGTCCCTGTTAAATTACATCATGATGTGCAAGCGATTATGACAGTGAATATTGTCGCTCAATAAAGTTAAAAATTAGAAAAGAGATTATCCCACTCGGATAGTCTCTTTATTTATTAAAACAAGTGATAAAAATCACAAAGTAATTAAGTTATCTTTTATTTTTGAGCCCAATCTTCTGTTTTTATTAGGGTGTTTTGTGATACAATGAAACTGTATTTTTATGGCTATTTTTTTAGTAGAAAGGGTGTTTGAATGGAAGAGCTATATCCTAATTTAGTTCCGCCACAAAATCTAGAGGCAGAAGAGGCCGTTTTGGGTTCAATTCTTTTGGAACAAGACTCAATTATCTCGGTCATGGAGTTTCTTGTACCCGATGATTTTTATCGCGTTGCTCATCAATTGATTTTTGCCGCGATGATAGAATTAAATCAAAATTCGGAAGCGATCGATCCAATCACCGTTTCGGAAATTAAGGCAAAAGAACCAAATTGATAATGTGGGTGGGGAAGCTGGTATTATTGAGCTTCTTGATAAAGTTCCGACAGCAGCCAACGTGGAATTTTACACTCAAATTGTTTTAGAAAAATCAACTCGTCGTAAGTTAATTAAAACATCGACGAATATTGTTAAAAATGCGTACCAAGAAGATGAAACGATTGCAAATGTTTTAGATACAGCTGAAAGAGATATTCTTTCTGTATCTGAAGGACGAAATAAAGCTGGATTCATTCCAATTCGCGATGTTTTACATGATGCATATGAAAGTCTTGAAGAGCGATCCAAAAATAATGGAGAAGTTACTGGTATTGCTACAGGGTACATCGGTTTAGACCGAATGACTTCTGGTCTTCATGCCGATGAGCTAATTATTTTAGCAGCACGTCCCTCTGTCGGGAAGACTGCTTTCGTGTTAAACATTGCAAAGAACGTTGCGGTTAATTTGAATGAAACAGTTGCTATTTTCAGTCTTGAAATGGGGGCAGAGTCTTTAGTAGAACGGATTATCTGTTCTCATGCGAGCATTAATGCAGGACATTTGAAAACAGGGAAATTGACCGATGAGGAATATACGCAATATTTCGTGGCGACAGGGGTTCTTGCTGAAGCGCCTATTTATATCGATGATACTCCAGGAATTCGTGTGTCAGAGATTCGTGCGAAATGTCGTCGGTTGAAGCAAGAGCGGAATAATCTCGGCTTAGTAGTGATTGATTACTTACAATTAATCGAAGGAAACGGAAAAGAGAGTCGTCAACAAGAGGTTTCTGAATTTCTCGTAATTTGAAAAAATTAGCGAAGGAATTAAAGGTTCCAGTTATTGCACTTTCTCAATTATCTCGTGGAGTGGAACAACGTCAAGATAAGCGACCAATCATGTCGGATATTCGTGAGTCTGGATCCATTGAGCAAGATGCGGATATCGTAGCGTTCTTATATCGTGATGATTATTATCGTCAAGAGCCAGATGAAAATGGACAGGTTCCAGAAGTTGAGCCAAATAGTACCATTGAAGTGATTATTGAGAAAAACCGTAGCGGTCCACGTGGAACGGTTGAATTGAACTTCATGAAGGAATTTAATAAGTTTACAAATTTAGTGCCAGATGAAATTGAGCAAAGAGCTCCTATGGCATAGTAAAATTTAAAAAAATAGAAGAGGTGCGTCAAATGTCATCAGTAGTAGTTGTTGGAACACAATGGGGAGACGAAGGTAAAGGTAAGATTACGGATTTCCTCAGTGAGAATGCAGAAGTAATCGCTCGATATCAAGGGGGCGACAATGCAGGGCATACCATTCAGTTTAATGGGGTCACTTATAAACTTCATTTAATTCCATCCGGTATTTTTTCACCAGAAAAAATTAGTGTGATTGGAAATGGAGTTGTTTTAAATCCAAAATCTCTCATTACAGAACTTGCATATTTACATGAAAGAAATGTGACTACTGATAACTTACGGATTTCGGACCGTGCGCATGTTATCTTGCCATACCATATTCGCCTAGACCAATTACAAGAAGAAGCAAAAGGCGACAACAAAATTGGGACAACGAATAAAGGGATTGGACCTTGCTACATGGATAAGGCTGCTCGTGTTGGTATTCGTGTGGCAGACTTACTCGATAGAGAAGTGTTTGCTGAACGTCTAAAAATCAACTTAGCGGAAAAGAACCGTCTCTTTACTAAAATGTACGATGCAGTTCCAATCGAGTTCGATGATATTTTTGAAGAGTACTATGAATATGGTCAACAAATGAAACAATACGTTTGCGACACTTCTGTGATTTTAAATGATGCATTAGACCAAGGAAAACGTGTGTTATTCGAAGGGGCACAAGGGGTGATGTTGGATATCGACCAAGGAACATACCCATTTGTAACTTCTTCTAACCCAGTTGCTGGTGGGGTGACAATCGGTAGTGGTGTTGGACCTTCAAAAATTAATAAAGTCGTTGGGGTATGTAAAGCATATACTTCTCGTGTAGGGGATGGACCTTTCCCAACAGAATTATTCGATGAAATCGGCTCACGTATTCGTGAAGTCGGACGTGAATACGGTACAACCACTGGGCGTCCAAGACGTGTTGGGTGGTTCGATAGCGTTGTAATGCGCCACTCTAAACGTGTATCAGGTATTACAAACTTAAGCTTAAACAGTATTGATGTTTTAACAGGCCTCGAAACAGTGAAAATCTGTGTGGCTTACCGCAAACCGAATGGAGAAGAAATTTCCCATTACCCAGCAAGCTTAGTTGAACTAGGTCAATGTGAACCAGTCTATGAAGAATTACCAGGTTGGAGTGAAGATATTACAGGATGCCGTTCACTAGAAGAACTGCCAGAAATGCACGTAACTATGTACGTCGTATTTCAGAATTAGTCGGCGTTCGCATTTCTACTTTCTCAGTAGGACCAGATAGAGAACAAACCAACATTTTAGAAAGTGTTTGGGCATAAAAAAGAATAGAGTAAAGGAAGATTGATATGAAGAAAATTCTAGTTGTAGATGATGAGAAACCAATCTCAGACATCGTCAAGTTTAGTCTTTCAAAAGAAGGCTTTGAAGTCATCACCGCATTTGATGGTGAAGAAGGACTTGCTGCTTTTCATGAAAAAAATCCAGATTTAGTCATTTTGGACTTAATGTTACCAAAAATTGATGGATTAGAAGTTTGTCGTGAAATTCGTAAAACAAGCCATGTTCCTATTATCATGGTAACGGCCAAAGATTCTGAAATTGATAAAGTGTTAGGTCTGGAATTAGGTGCAGACGATTACGTAACAAAACCTTTTTCAAACCGAGAATTAATAGCGCGTGTAAAAGCAAACTTACGTCGTCAACAATTAGCTCCAGCCGAAGCAGAAGAAGAAAAAACAGCTAACGAAATTGTTTTAGGCGCTTTAACGATTCATGAAGATGCCTATGTGGTTTCAAAACGTGGTGAAGAAATCGAATTAACGCATCGTGAATTTGAATTGCTTCATTATTTAGCAAAACATATCGGACAAGTGATTACTCGTGAACATTTATTACAAACGGTATGGGGTTATGATTACTTTGGGGATGTTCGTACAGTAGACGTAACAGTTCGTCGTTTACGTGAAAAAATTGAAGACACACCGAGTCATCCAACATGGATTATGACTCGCCGTGGGGTAGGATATTATATTAAAACCCCAGACCAAGAAAAAGAAGCTTAAACAACGAATGCGCTTTTCCTTGCCATGGTATATTCTGGCAAGAAAAGCGTATTTTGCTAAAAAGTAGAGGAGAAAGTGACTCATGAAGAAGATGAAACGATTTTTTCGTTCCATTCAATTTAAGATTCCAATGCTGTTTATCTTGCTCTTGATGATTTCGTTGCAACTCATTGTCGCGAACTTCTTAACGCAATTAGAATCTCAAATGATTTCGAACTTTCAGGAACAAATTCAGCTACAAGTAGGATTCTTGAAAAATAATGTGCAGCCCATTTTGGCTAAGGATACAACAGATGAGGCTAAATCGGCTGAAATATCACAGTTATTGCAAGATTATCCAACAGGAAATAGTATTGTAGAAATTCGTATTATGGATATGCAGGGATATATTTTGGGAACTACGAATCAAACGCAGCAATCAATTGTTGGGACTCGTTCTACAGAGGCTGATGTGCAACAAGTGGTCGTCTCAAATACTGTGTACAGTTATAACTATATTGACGGAGATTCTAGATATTGGAAATACGTTTCACCAATTGATCCCGTCAGTGGGGTTTCAGGAAATCCAGTGGGAATCATTTCGGTAACGTCTAATATTGAATCTCGTTATACCCAAGTAAAAGATATTGGGATTATCTTTATTAGTTCTTCCATTTTTATTATCATTTTAGCGATTGTGATTACAGTCATGATTTCTCAAGGGATTACTCGTCCGATTGCGGAAATGAAACAACAGACAGAACAAATTGCAGAAGGAAACTATACGGGTGAAGTGATGATTTACGGAGACGATGAGCTTGGTCAGTTAGGGCAAGCGATTAATGATTTATCTGTAAATCAAAGAAGCCCAAGAAGGAACAGAAGCGGAGCGGCAACGTCTAGACAGTGTCCTACGTCATATGAGTGATGGGGTTATTGCAACAGACCGTCGAGGAAGAATTGTAATTATTAACGCGGCTGCATTGGATGTTTTGAATTTACGAAATGAGCGGATTATCGGAACGCCATTGCTTGAAGTATTACGTTTAGATAATAGTGTTTCTTTTAGAGATTTATTGGAATCGCAAGAAGAGCGAATGATTACAATTGAGGAAGATGGAGAAGAAACCATTGTCCAATGTGAAATCTCTGTAATTCAACGTGAATCTGGATTTATTAGTGGTCTCGTGTGCGTATTAACGGACGTTACGGAACAAGAGAAAATTGACCGCGAACGTCGTAATTTCGTATCAAATGTTTCTCACGAATTAAGAACTCCATTAACGAGTATTAAGAGTTATACAGAAGCGTTAGTGGATGGGGCATGGGAAAACAAAGAAATCGCTCCGGAGTTTCTGAATGTCATTGAAACCGAAACGGATCGAATGATGCGTATGATTACCGACTTACTGAACTTATCACGGATGGACCAAAATCGATTAGAACTGGATAAAGAGTTTGTGAATATGAATGAACTCGTGAAGCATATTGTGAATCGATTTGATATGGTTTTACAATCTGACCAATATAGAGAAAAGAACTATCGAATTCTCACAGATATTACCCAAAGAAATCTATGGGTAGAAATCGACCAAGATAAGATGACGCAAGTATTAGATAATATTATCAATAATGCGATTAAATATTCTCCAGATGGCGGACGGATTATTGTTCGACTCATGGAAACTCATACCGACCTTATTGTTAGTGTGAGTGATGAAGGACTAGGAGTTCCGCGTAAAGATATTCCTCACCTATTTGATCGTTTTTATCGTGTAGATAAAGCGCGTTCAAGAGCAATGGGCGGTAGTGGACTTGGTCTTGCGATTTCTAAAGAAGTTGTACAACTTCATGGAGGAAAAATCTGGGTGAATAGTATTGAAAATAAAGGATCCACATTCTTTATTTCATTACCTTATGTTCCATTTGAAGAGGATGGTGAATGGGATGAAATTTAAAAATTTCGAGTACTATTATCGACCTTATTTGTGTTGATGCTCCTTAGCTTTGTATTTACGTATTTAATTGTTATTCGTCCAGTTGAATTTTTTGGAGTTAAAAAGCAATCAACTAATTTGACGACCTCTCAAGATTCCGGAGCGCAGATTCGAGCGAACTATACGCTGGAGGATGTGTTTAGACCGACGCGCCTTGTCTTAACCAATAACAATAAGTTTGAAATGACAAGCCAAATGTCGATTATAAAAGAAGTAAATACCTATCTATCAAAAAGCTTTTCGAATCTAATACGGTTGTCGAACTTAGATGATACTAGTTATGAGAACCTTGTTTTAAGAGAAGCTCATTCGCAAATCTTATTTGATGGTTTGCTTTCTTTTGGAATTATGAATCGGTATTTTGACGGGTTGAATGAGGATTATGTGAATGAGAGATTTTCACGGATTGTTATTCGAACAGATGAACCGCATACGGCATACTTTGTCAATGATGAAAATAAAAATGTGTACAGTGCGAAAATCGATGAAAGCTTAAGTGCAAAGATGGATGCTTTGTATAAATCTGATGAATTTTATGAAGTAGAATCGTATCGAGGAAAGACAAAACAATTCTTTGTGGAGCAAGATAAGGTAAACGTTGAACAATCAGCATATTTGATTGAGCAAATTCCAATTACCTTCTATATCCGCCAACTCTTTTCAAATCAAACGGAAATTAGAACACGTGGAGATGGAAAGAGTGTGGTGTATAACGACAATTTATCGCAATTGAAGATGGATCGTACAACGAATATCATTACTTTCTTTGAAAATAAACCAGGGGATGAAACACTTCTTTATACGAATAACTTAACGCAGACTTTTACACAGATGAAGCGTCTAGGCGGATGGCAGTTAGGAATGAGTTTTTCTTCAGTAGATTTAAGTTCCAATATAGTAGAGTATGTTCGGTATGTGAGCTCCTATCCAATTCTTTCTAGCGGAAGAGAAGGAATGACTCAAGTAAAAGCGACTACAAATGGAATTGAAAAATTAAGAACTTCCTCTTTAATTGCGCAAACACCTCTACCAACCAAAAATAAAAAAGTAACGATTGTTGGTGGAAAAGATATTGTAGCGGAACTGCTTAATGAAGGGTTCTCCATGAATGAGATAGAAGATATTCGAATTGGTTATTCTTGGACAACCAGCAGCGAAAACAATCAAATCGTAGAATTTATTCCGACTTGGTATATAAAAATAAATAACAAATGGAAGACATTATCAGAATTAAAAGCGGATAAAAAAGCCGGAGATGCCGCGAATAAACAAACAGTAGGGGGTGACGGAGATGGACTTTAGAAGAAGTGCAATCGTATTGATTGTTTGTTTCTTTTTCCTAGATGTATTCCTATTTGGACTCGTTTGGCAGAAAAAGGTAGAATCTAAAACCCCTTTGAATACAAGTATTAACGTCATCGATCAGATGAAACAAGATGGAATTACATTGCCGTCACTAACTTCAACGGATGAAACGGCTCCGATTATCCAACTAACCCCTGTTTCCATTGAGTCAGGTTTGAATAATTTACAAAACCAGATCGTGTCATTGGAAAAAAATGTCATCAATGCAGAGTTAGTACCACCGATTCAGTTAAGTCTATCGAATCCAGTAAATGCGGAGAGTTTTAATGACTTAACAGCTTTTATCAATAATAAGGTTTTATTCGGTGATAAATATGTATGGTCTTCTTATAATGCGACTACACGTAAAGTAATTTATACGCAAAAAGCAGATAAATTGAGTATTATGGATGGAACCAGCCAAATTATTGTCACATTGAATACGAATGACCAAGCCGTTAGTTATGAACAAACCTATGCGGGAAATGTACAAGTGCTTGGAAATGAGAGAAGTTTAATTACTGCTCAAAGCGCTGTTGAAGTGTTATTCCTAGCGGGAAAGATTCCAGCAAAATCAACAGTTTCAACGGTTAAGTTATCTTACTTCCAATCGTTAGTGCTAAAAGAATTTTCTATTTATTCTCCTGCTTGGTATGTTGAAATACGTCAAGCGGATGGTCAGTTAGTGGCGCGTCGTGTGGATGCGATTCATGGGACCGTATTAACCAATGAAACCTTAGAAACAACGAATACGCAAACGCAGCGTACAACAACCAATAACACAACAACACAAACAGTGCAACAACAATAGAAGGGACATAGTATGCAAGAATTAGGTTTTAAAGTGAGTTTATTAGCGAGTGGTAGTTCAGGTAATGCAACTTATATTGAGACTCCTAAGCAAAAATTATTAGTGGATTGTGGACTCACTGGTAAAGCTATTAGTGCGCAAATGGAGAAAATAAATCGTTCTATATCGGATATTGATGCGATTTTAGTGACTCATGAGCATTCAGATCACATCAAAGGAATTGGAGTGCTTGCAAGAAAGTATGGCATTCCTATTTATGCAAACGAAAAAACATGGGCAGCAATGTCTGGAAAAATTGGAAAAGTTGCTCTTGAGCAACAAGAGATTTTCAATACAGGAGACACACTGACTTTTGGAGATATTGATGTGATGAGTTTTGCGGTTTCTCATGATGCGGCGGCTCCACAGTTTTATAGCTTCCAAAAGGATCAACGCCAATTTGTTATGCTAACGGATACTGGATATGTGAGTGACAAACTTCGTGGACTCCTCAAAAATGCCAATGCGTATTTAATTGAAAGCAATCATGATCTTGAAATGTTAAGAATGGGACCTTATGCGTGGCATTTAAAACAACGAATCTTAAGTGATAAAGGCCATTTATCCAATGATGATGGGGCTTTAGCCATGTGTGAAATGCTTGGGGATCAGACGAAACGCATTTATTTAGGCCATTTAAGTCAAGATAATAATATGAAGGAAATTGCTTATCAAACAGCAGAATCCGTATTTAGAACGCACGATAAAGGAGTTCATCATTCCTTCGAATTATTTCATACGGATCCGTATGAGCCTACAAGCCTATTTGAAGTTTAAATTCTTAGGAATAATGCAAGAGATTTTTAAATAGACTATAAGTGTTTGTTCACATAAAATTCATATTTAGAATTTATCTTTAAAGTAACAACGAGAGGAGTGAGCAAATGGAAGAAGAACAACAAAAACAGTTAAGAAACGTAAGAATAAAAGCTTTAGAAATGGCTTTGTTGGTGGGATTGTTGGAGGAACCATTGCAGTCGCAAGTGGAATTGGAATTATGGCGATTACAAATCCTTTAAACCATCAAACGCCAACGCCTACTACGCAAGCTTCAGAGAGTAATGTAACGACTACAAAAACCTCTACAGCCGCGGCAAATACAAATAATGATATTTCTAAGGTTGTAGAAAATGTAAAAAATGCAGTGGTTTCTGTTATTAACAAACAATCGTCTGGCCGTAATTCTCTTTACGGGACTCAGCAGCAACAACAATCAAATGATGAATTAACGACAGCTTCAGAAGGAAGTGGCGTTATTTATAAAAAGGAAAATGGATATGCCTATATCGTAACGAACAATCACGTTATTGCAAATTCGCAAGAGTTAGAAGTTCTTTTAGCAGACGGAACTAGGGAAAAGGCAGAATTAGTTGGGAGTGACCAATGGACGGACTTAGCAGTGATTCGTATTCCAGCAGATAAAGTAAGTACTGTAGCGGAATTTGCGAACTCTGATGAGGTGAAAGCAGGACAAACCGCTATTGCGATTGGATCTCCTCTCGGCAGTGAATTTGCTACCAGTGTTACGCAAGGGATTGTTTCTGCAAATAATCGTCCAGTTCCAACAGATGTGGATGGCGATGGCCAACAAGATTGGATTGTAAATGCGATTCAAACGGATGCGGCGATTAATCCAGGGAACTCAGGTGGAGCTCTTATTAATAGCGCGGGACAAGTCATTGGGATTAACTCTATGAAGATTTCTAAATCCTCTGTTGAAGGTATGGGATTTGCAATTCCAAGTAATGAGGTCGTAAACATCATTAATGAATTGGAAAAAAATGGTAAAATCGTTCGTCCAGCTCTAGGAATTTCAATGGTGAACTTATCGAATGTGAATTCACAGGCTGTTAATCAATTGAATTTACCAAAAGATGTGAAGAGCGGTGTAGTGGTTGCTGAAGTGTCTTCTAAGGGAAGTGCAAAAGCGGCAGGACTTCAACCATATGATGTCATTGTAGAAATGGATGGCCAAAAAGTAGAGGGAATTCAAAATTTAAGAAAAATACTCTATAGCCATAAAGTGGGAGATAAATTGGAAGTAACGTATTATCGTAACGGACAAAAACAAACAACCACAGTTTCCTTAACAGAAACCAATAACCCAAGTTTATAAAGTAAATGAAGAATCGGATTACCAATGTGTAATCCGATTTTTTTGGACTTATCCGCAAACTTATCCACCGAATTGTGGATAACTCTGTGGAAAAGTCTTTGGAAAACTCCTTGTCAAGTCCAAATAGTGGGAAACACCTTTTGAAAATAGAAAGTGATAAAAGGCCTAGAATAAGGAATTTGATTGGAAAAAGTTATAAACATGAAAAAGAATTATTGTGGATAACTTTTTTATAAAATGACAAAGAACGTTGATATAACAGTGTTTTTAAAAGGTCGGGTTTAGTGTGTATAACTGTGGATAACTGACTTATCCCTCCGAAAATTAAATATAACATTTATGTAACATTTAAATGAATGGAATCTATATCTAGGGGCTATGGATAAAAAATGTCAAAATTTAGTGGCGAACATGTGTACATGTGGATAACTTTGTGGATAAGTAGGGGATAAGAGGATAAAACAAGCATTTTTCCTCAAAAAAAGGTAAGATATTGGATGAAGTGAGGGGATAATATGAATATCACGATTGTGAGTGTTGGAAAATTAAAAGAAAAATATTTAAAACAAGGAATTGATGAATACGCAAAACGCTTAGGCAGCTACTGCAAGTTCCAAGTAGTGGAAGTGCCAGACGAGAAGGCTCCTGAAAACTTAAGTGATAAAGAAATGGAGCAAGTACTCGAAAAAGAGGGAGAACGCATCCTTGCTAAAATTAAAGATGGGGACGTGGTTGTGGCCATGGCGATTGAAGGAGACTTAGTGAGTTCAGAGCAACTCGCCAAAGAGATGGATACTTTTGCGCTCCATGGTAAGAGTTCGATGGTCTTTGTTATTGGGGGATCTCTAGGGTTAAGCCCAGCCGTGAAAAAACGGGCTGACCGGAAAATATCATTTGGTCGTATAACTTTACCACATCAACTCATGAGATTGGTTCTAACCGAGCAAATTTACTGAGCATTCCGAATTAATTCTGGTCATGCTTATCATAAATAAGTAAATATTCTCATAAAAAAATAAAAAAAGAAAGTGCAAAATAGAGAAGTTATCTTCACATTTATTTCATAAGGTGTGTCTATACTTTAGTTATTCCCAAAGAGAATATTTATCCTCCCAAATAAATATTTCTAATCCTTTTTTCCACGAAGCCTGTTATATCAACGGTTTCGTGGTTTTTTTATTTTCTGATTTTTGCTTTTGACTATCCTTTTGACTTTCTTAGACATCAGTTTATCAAATTTATCAATCGTAGTATTTCTTTTATTGTTTGTAACGTGTGTATAGATATTAGCAGTAGTCTGTATATCTCCATGTCCTAATCTGTCTTGGATATCCTTTAAATCTGCTCCAGCTTCTGCTAATAACGATGCGTGAGTGTGTCTGAAACCGTGAGGAGTAATTCTAGGGAAGTTGGTGCCTTCTAGTATCTGATTCAACCAGTACACGGCTGTATTCGATGAATAGAACGAGTTATTGCGATTCTGAAATACATACGTTTCATTTCCGGATAATTCTTTCCATTCATTAAGTAATTGCTCCAGACTGTTATTTATCCGTATTGTACGCATTCCGTTCTTCGTCTTGGTCTGTGATATATATTTATCTTCCATTGAGCGTGCTACCGTCTTATTTACGTAAATAGAATGACTTTTGAAGTCTATATCATTCCAAGTGAGGGCAAATGCTTCTCCACATCGTAAACCAGTATAGCTAAGAAGATAAAAGAATGTATATACTTCTTTAAACGGCTCTATGTAATCAAGAAATTGAATTAGAGTGTCACGATCATAATATTTGAGTTTATCGTCTTTAAAATCATCTGATTTTGGTAAATCAACTAAGCTCATAGGATTCTTTTCAATAAGATTCAACTTCTGAGCATACTTAAATATCATTTGAGCATATATCTTATAAGATTGAGTACTCTTAGGATAGTTCATATACCATCGATTCACTTGAGCCTGGCAATCTTGAATGGTAATTGTATCGATATAGTAATCGCCAAACGCAGGTAGTATGTGCTTTTTAAAGTAAGTTACAGTAGCTTGAAATGTGCTAGGTCTTACACGTTTTTGATACGTTACTACCCATTCGTTATATAGCTCTCTGTAAGTGAACTTTTGCTTAACCACTAATCCAGTATCCATCAACTCAACTTCTAGTCGTTGAAGTGCAGTAGTTGCTGCTAAGACCGATTCAAATCCGCGTCTAGTAGTATATTGCTTTTTACCTGTTTTAGGATTAGTACCACAATAGATTTGAAATTGATAATAGACTTGCCCATTTTTCTTCTTATAAGGCTTGATTCTATCATCGATTCTTTTCTTTGCCATTCTTTACCATCCTTTCTGTTTATGGTAAAATAGGGCATAACAAATAGCCCTAAATAAGGGTAATTTTTGAAATGCACCACACTGAATCCGCCAAGATTAAGAGTGTGGTGTTTTTAATTTTAATTAAACACTACTTCAACCCTAAAAACTTAAAAATATCAAAAGAAGTTTTACGATACACTTTGTTATATAAAGATTTTTAGGATTTCTAAATAACCCAATACCTTTTTCCATATCCTGGAATAACAGCCTTTTTAATTTGTCTCTTCCACTTTGAAGTGGTACGAGCTTTAATCATCTTTTTCAAACTAGGTGTTCTAAAACCAAACTTCATCAATAACACTCCCTTTGCTATTTTAAATCAACACTTTTCCAATAACTGACACTTTTTCTGCATCAACAACGATATCATCATATTTAGGATTTTCTGATTTTAAAATAATGTTTTCACCATCTCTAAATAAGTATTTACATGTAACTCCTTCATCTTCAACTCGAACGATAGCAATCTCGCCATCTTCTACCGTTGGTTGATATCTTAAATATACTTCAGAGCCTTTCTTGATAATTGGTTCCATCGAATCTCCTGTTATTTGAACCAATTCATTAGCACCGTTAGGGACGATTGAAGAAGGCAGCACTCCCATATTAGCATCTACATCATCAACATGAATCATAGAGCCAGCAGCAGACTTACGGCCAAAAACGATAGGAATTATATTATCTTCTTTTATTTGTCCGTTCTGCTCGTTTAGCTGTTCTTCTGCATAATTGTATACGCGTTCTTGTCGTTTGGTAGTGAGTTGGTTGTAGATAGAGGTAATGTCATTGATTTTAGTATTAAATCCAAAAATTAACGTTTCTACGTCTGTGTTAAAATATTTAGCAATTTCTTCGATTTCTTCGATTTTAGGATAACGTTCCCCTGATATCCATCTTGAAATAGAGGATTTATTTTTACCTAAACGTCTCCCAAGTTCTTCCATAGTAAGACTATTTTTCATTTCTAAAATAGTCAATCATTTGTCCAAAAATAATTTTTGCTTTTCATGTTATCACCTCTTTAATAACATTATACAGCCCAAAGAAGATAAAATAAAATAAAATGTTGACAAAAATGCAAAATTATAGTTGACAAAAATGCAACCTTGGTTTATAATAAATATGTAAGGTTGATTAAGACCTTAACAAAGCAAGGAGGAAAGCGATGGGTAAGCGAAAGCAAAAAAAGCCTAAACACAGAGAAGTAGAATTCGAAATAAAAATTCTCTGGTTTAAGCTAAAAATAAAATATACCATCAAGTGGTAGGGCTTTGCCCCTCCACGAAAGGAGGTATACTCGTATCATATCAAATTTGCTTTCCTCCTACAAGACGAAAGGGGATAATTATTATGAAAAAAGTATGGAAATCAAAAAATGGTAGAAGGACTATGGAAATGACTTTTTCGATTGAAAAAACCACATTAAAAGAAAAATTAGGTTGTCTAGCTACAATTATCATAGCTGGATTAGTTTGGTATCTATTTTTAAAATAAACATTATGTAGTAAAAATATCTACCTAAAAATCGTAACTTATAAGTTGACAAAAATGCAACTTTAATTTATAGTAAAACTCAAGAGAGGAGGAAGTGGATGATTAAGTATAATTCGATTGACGAAGCTATTGATGAAGCTGGATTAAAACAAGAATTTATAGCTAAGAAGATGGGAATCAGTCGACAACGACTCTACGATTTACGAAAGAACCCAATATTACTTAATATCGAGCAAATGGAGTTATTAGCTAATATTCTAAATTTGAAGTTTTTCGGATATATATGATATCCGAAAAAATTTAAAAAAAGAAGTTGACAAAAATACAACCAAAAAAAGGATGAAGTTTGATGGAAACAAATGTAAAAATCAACATTTCTAATTTAGAAGAAATTAAAGAACTAATCGATAAGCTCTATAAAACTGATATAAGAGTTGAACCGGCAAATAAAAAAGAAGCAGATGTCAAAGTGATAGATATCAATGAGCCAATAAACGTATTTGAAGCAGTAGATTTCTTTATCATTTGGCAGATAAAGGAAATCGCAAAAGGACGGATTGATGTAAATGGCAACCACACAGAGGCCCTAGCCAAACTGGTAGAGGCTAGAGCTAAATTGAATGAGTGTCAGTAATTAATCTTTTGCTTTCTCTTAGGCTTGTCTGGTTCTAATTTATAGTTTTTGATACGAGATAGAGCATCAAAATACAAATCCGCAAGCTCTTCTGGAGATGAAACAGTAGGATGGCTTATTTCCAAATAAAGCAAAGTTAATTTCTCAGCTAATTCAGTATTCACATAAAACACCTCCTTTCCCAACCTCAATTATAGGCTTGAAAGAAGGTTACAACAATATGAAAAAAACATGAAATAGGAGGTGAGAGGATGGAAAAAATCACTATTCAAGACATTCGGAAAGAATCTTATAAAGCCTGGGAGAAGGCTAAAGAGTTTATAAAACAAGAATTTCCTGAATCTTTTATAGGTTCGAATTTTGCTGAAATTATCTATGGAAAATTTAAAGTTTCAATTGTTGAAACAAACGGAGCTTTTTCGCTTCATTACTTTTATAACGAAAAACTTATTAGTTCCTATAGAGCCGAGAACGTTATTAACTTGATAATTCACGTCAATGGGCTAAAAGAAATTAAAAATACGCTCAAGCAATAATGCTCAAGCGTAAAAGAAGGCTAAGGTTCGATTTGAATGATTTCAACCCCTGAAGGACTTGGACCGAATCGAACAAATTTACCATTAACTTTTAAGTCAATATGCGGGTCATGGATGTAACAGTCGATATAAATTCCAAGTCTAAAAACAAGGATTTTATGATTATCATCAATATCAAGAACATGTATAGGTAATTCTGTAGATGATTGATCCCACATCATTACTTCGAAACAAGTGTGGGTATCTAATCGGCAAGAATCAGTGAACTTAACATGTCTATCTCCTGTTGAAAATGTACCTAGTCTATTATCCATAAAAACACCCCCTTTCCCTAATTCCGATTATAGAACTGAAAGAAGGTTACAACAATATGAAAATGAGTGAAATAACAGACGAAATTATGAAAAATGATTACTAAACAAGTTATAAAAAGAAAAATCCTGAACTAACTAAAGGATTAGGATGTTTAGGTTTTCTAGCATTTGTTTTTAGCTATAGCTATTGTTTTCTTTAATAAAATCGCATTAACAATAGCAATCATCTTATCAGGATTATGTTTTGTGACTTTATGGACTTTTAAGCAAAAGATAAAAAGAAGACTTGAGGAGTATGAATTTCTTAAAACGAGAGGAGAAGAGCAGTGAATTTATTAAGCGCAGATTTCGAAACAACTCTAAATTCCAAGGTTGTTGAAATCGTAGCTAACGCGATGGAACGATTGCCAACAAATAACAAGCAACAAAGATACTTAAACAAGAAGCAAGCGAAAGCATATATCGGAGGAATCGACGATAGAGATTTTGACGAGTGTGTATCGATGGGATTGAAGCAAATCGTAATCAAGAGACCAAGCGGAAGCGCAACAATTAGATACGATGCCAGGGATTTAGATGAGTTCATGGCTAAATACAAGATTTAAGGAGGACAGCATGACGAGAGTTGAGATTAGCAGAACCAAAAGATTGCAACGAAAAAAGTTCTGGAAAGAATTCAACAAGAACTTCATCAAAAAGTATTTAAAATATCTCAGTTATTTAGGCTTAGCAACCGTTGGAATAATTGCATTTATGCATTTATGGGTGGGTGCAACAAATCAAAATTACGACCACCTAGAACAAGTCAGAAAGAATGATCCATTTTATGTTAAGTCTAATTGAAAATATGTTTGATGATACTGAATTTGATGTAATGGTTGGAAATGAACTAAGAGGGGAAATAAGATTCATCGATGGAAAGTATCGATTGGTTGTATTTCTTGGAAATTACAAAAGCAGCAGTACTCATTCGAACTTAAAGGACGCATACGATACTGCAAGAGAGCTTTTGAATGTATAAAAAAAGACGACTTATAAAAGCCGTCATACAAAACATTTCTACATTGATTATAACATAACACATCACTGTAGACAACACATTCTCAGAAAAGGAGCGAGGAAAGTGGCACGACCTCAAAAGAACGGACTCGACTACTTCCCTCTTAACGTTGACATCTTTGAAGACGAGAAAATAGAAGCAATAGCTGGAGAGTTTGGAATTAAAGGGGAGTTATTAGTAATCAAACTGTTATGCGCGGTTTACCGAAAAGGTTACTACGTTGTATGGAATGATTTGCTTAAAATGCAACTTCTCAAAAGAATTCCAGGAGCTAGTAGAGAATTATTAGACCAGGTTGTGAATCGCTTGGTTGCGTGGGGTGTGTTTGATAAAGCCCTGTTCAACTCGGATATGGTACTAACCTCGGTTAGAATTCAGGAAACATTCAAAGAGGCGACAAAAAGAAGAAAAGAAGTAGATATGAGTAGTTATTGTTTGATTAATGTAGACATTAACGAACAAGCAGACGTGGTTAATGATGACATTAATCCACAAAGTAAAGTAAAGGAAACTAAAGAAAATAATAATAGCCAAAATAGCGCTGGTAGAGGCGACAAAAAAGCTCTTCAAGAGGATTTTGACAAACTTTGGAAATTGTATCCTAGGAAAGAAAGAAAAAACGATGCGTTCAAAGCATACGTTAAAGCTATAAAGTCGGGAGTATCTAATAAAACAATTTGCAATGGTATTGTCAATTATAAAAAGCATATTGTAGCTAACAAGATTGAACCTAGATTCATTAAACAAGGAGGAACTTGGTTTAATAAAGAATGCTGGAACGATGAATATGCCATTCCTCAACAAACTAACACTACTAAACAACAATCTGTATTTGAAAAAATGAAAATGATATATGGCGAGGATTGGAATGGTGTAGATGAATAATTACGAGTTAGAAAAATCAATCATATCTGCAATCCTACAAGATTTCGATAAAGCTCAATCAACGTATCTGCAGGCAGAATGGTTCACAGATAATAATTTTAAAACGATTTTTGAAATTTTAAACAACAACGGCAATCGCTTAGATGGACTGATGGAGCTATTTGCTAAAGTAAGAGCAGAAATGAAGGAAAATTCCATTGGATATGAGTATCTAATGACTTTGCAGCAAGAGAGCGCAACAACATCCGGATTAGATTATCTTGCTAACCAGCTACATCGTGAATACTTGAGAGCCAAACTCGAAAAGGTTAAAGCTGAACACACAGCATTTCCAACAAAGCAATTAGAAACAGAAATGTTTGAATTATTAAGCGCGATTTCTAAGTTATCAAGAAAGAAAAACATCGGAGACTTATCAGAAACGTTTGAACAATTCGAGTATGAACTTGAACACGATATCGAAGATGGCATTAAAACCTTCAGCGGATTGGATGCAGCACTTGGAGGCGGAATTGGTCCAGGAATGCTGGTAACTGTCGGAGCTCGTCCATCAGTCGGAAAGAGTGCCTGGACTATCAATTTGATTGATAGAGCTTTAAGACGAAATGAAGGTTTAAGAGTAGACTTGTTTAGCTTGGAGATGAGCAAAAAAGAAGTGTTTTCCAGATTCGTGGCCAAAATGACGACATTAAACACATACTACTTACGGAAAATGAATAAGATGCTTAAAGATGGGGATAAAGAGCTAGTTAGAGCGACTATCGAATACTTTAAGCACAAAGACTTGAAAGTATATGACACAGTGTCTGAATTGAACCATATCCTAGGAATCATCAAAGAACGAGCTGCAGGACAAGCGCCAGGTAAATACTTGGCTGTCATTGATTATGTAGGACTTATCAAAGTCAACAACAATCGAGATAGAAGGCTTCAAATTGAGCAGATTACACGCGCGAATTGAAGAATCTAGCCAATGATCAGCAAGTTCCTATCGTTATCCTATCGCAGCTATCACGAGGAGTTGAGCAGCGCCAAGATAAGTCACCAGTACTAAGTGATTTGAGAGAATCTGGTTCTATTGAGCAAGATTCGAATGTAGTCGGGTTCTTGAGCAACGAAGAAACAGAAGCCAATCATGAAGGCTATCAACGAGTTAAATTCTCAATCAAGAAGAACAGGGAAGGAGATTTGATGGATTCTACTTTCAAATTTTTCAAATCTCGTATGGACTTTGTGGAGGAATTTAAATGACACTGAATGCGATAGAGTTCGAAAAGATTATGAAGTCTGAAGGCTTAAGGACTACAAGAGCTGTAATGGTTATGCTGCAGGAAGCTAAGCAATGCCAGAAGAACATTAAGGCAATGAGCATGTATCAACATCTTCCCTACGTAGCAGCATACATCGAGCAGAAGAAAGAACAGAAAGACAAGGCTATCTGGCAAGCTTTGGAAGTGGCCCAACTAGAGAAGTTATACGGCTTCCGTTTAATTGAAGACAGAAATAATGTAATAATAGCCACTTACCAATCATTCGAACCACATAGCGACATTATGAAAAAAATTAGGAGCCATATAGAGATTATGGCCGAACTGGAGAGAGAGTATGGCATTTGTAATTAAAAGCAGAAATATGTATTTTTCAGAAATTGTGGATTATACGACAACCACAGGATACTTAGATAAAAATTATCCAATTAAACTTCATCAATTCAAACCTACACAGAATAAAGCAATGATTTTTAAGGATTATTTTTCCGCACAAACTTTTATGACTGAACATGGGATTGATGGTCATATAGTTAAAGTCAATTTAATTCGAAAGGCAGTGAGTAAGTAATGAAAACAAATCAATTATGGGTAATATTTTGGCAAATCATAACATACACGATTTTTATGCTTAATGTGTTTGGAATTAGTAGAATTCATATCACGTTCGCTATCGTTACGCTATTCATCGGAATGGTAGCTGGCTATGAAAAGGAAAAGGAGATTAGAAGCATTATCAAAATGGATTCTAAAGAATTCGAACAATTCCTGAAGAATCAGGAGGAGAAGTAATGTTCATCGAACTAACAATACGTAATGATGAAAAGAAAATTAAAATATCTAAACATGCTATTGGATATATGGAAGAAGTCGGAAATATTGAATGGAGAAAGGAAGGCTTTTCCAGACGTGGGAAATGGGTTGAAAGTAAAATAGATAGATATACAAAACTAAATGTTTTTGGAGCGACGGTTTATGTCGAAGAAACGGTTCAAGAAATAGAAAAGTTGATGGAGGATAACGATGGAAGATAAAACACAAGACGTAAATTCGTTGGAAGATTTATTGAAGGCAGCTAATGATTTTCGAAAATGGGCTATTGATTTTGGGAATGAATTATCAAAAGTATTAGCTGATATTCAAGCTTCTAAGAAAGAGGAAGATACATGGGAAATGAAATGCCCGTTTAAAAAATTGGATGAATATTGGTTCGTTTCTGATGAAGGATATACTGAAATGGGAATATGGATTGATGAATTGGAAGATATACGTAGATTTAGACAAGGCAACATCTTCCAAACCCAACAATCAGCCGAACTAGAAGCCAAACGCAGAAAGCTACTTACACGATTTAAAGCGTTTCGTGATGAGTGCAACGGGGATTGGAAGGCGGATTGGAAAAACCACAGAGATAGAAAAATATTTTATTTCGTTTTCAGAAAAAAATAAAGTTATTACTTTTTTTACACAGGTACTAGTAACCATTTCCAACTATTTGGATTTTTTTCAAAAACGAAGAAGACGCCCAACGTGCAATTGAATTATTTGGGGATGAAATCAAAGCTCTGTTCGTGGATTGTGAGGGATAAAAATGGACGTACGTTTAACAATACTAACTATCGTAAATATTTTATCGATTGTTATGTCATTAGTAGCTATATATAGGTCAAAGAATACTATAGATTCAGACATTCATTATATTGAAAAATAATGGAATATATCGAATTAGAAAAATGCATTAAGGAAGAGAAAAAGAAATAAATTACGAACAAGCAGTAAAAAGATATGCTTGACACTCTTCCAAAAGGTTCAGCAGAAGTAATTAATCAACCATTTTCTAACAGAATAATCATAAGAATACAAAAGAACGTATTTGAGGAGGAATAACAATGGAACTTACTTTATTTTTAGGTAATGGAAAATTATTAATATTTGAAAACGTGACTAATTTAGAACAAGAATCATATGTGACGAGCCTTATTACATTTAATTATGTAAGTGCGTCTGATGGGAAGAAGAAAAGGGCGATTTTTGACTTCAACAGTTTGATAGGTTTATCTGTCGATAAGGAGGATTTCGATGTTAACAGTTTATTCTAAACCAAATTGCATCCAGTGTGAGATGACTAAGATGTGGCTCAATCGAAATAAAATTAAATACGAGACAGTGGATGTATCTGAGCATCCAGAGAAGCTAGAAGAAATTAAATTAAACGGCTTCCAGCAGCTTCCTGTAGTGGCACTGGATGACCACTTCGAAAATGCCTGGTCTGGATTCAATGTAGACAGATTAGAAGAATTGAAGGAGAGCTGCTAATGGAAAGAATGAGTCCAGAAGAACGAATGGTATTAAGACTGATTCCAGTAAGCGATACTCGACGAATTAATCGAGTGGACATTTCAAGTATTACTAAGCTGTCCGAACGTAGAGTTAAGAAAGTAATTGATACGTTAGTTAACAGATACGGCATTGTGATCATCGGAGAACGTAACGGCAGAACTGGATACTATATCCCAGAAACAGACGAGGCTCGTAAGGACGGAATTAAACCTATGAGGTCTCAAGCAATCAAAGAATTTAAACGAGTGAGCAGAATTTAAAAGGCGATTTGAAAGCTCATGAGAAATATTTGGAGGTAGGTAAATGATTAATAACGTTGTGCTAGTAGGCAGATTAACCAAGAAACCAGAACTAAAATTTACAGCAAACGGTACAAAGTACACGCAATTCAACGTAGCTGTACAAAAGAAATTTAAGAGCCAAACGGTGAATATGAATCAGATTTCATTAGCTGCTTGATGTGGTCTACTGCTGCAGAAAACTTTACAAAGTTCACAAACAAAGGCTCATTGGTTGGAATCGAAGGGCGAATTCAAACTAGAAGTTATGATAAAGACGGTAAGAGAGTATACATCACAGAAGTAGTCGCTGAGAACTTCTCATTATTAGAATCAAAGAAAGTAACAGAATCTAGAAACAATGTAGTTCAACCAATCGAAGAAAGTCCATTTAATGGAGTATCAGACGATGACTTACCATTCTAATGAATCGAGGTGCAAGTATTTGGAAAGTATTCATCTATTTGACTATCCAGAACTTAATTACAAAGCTACCAAGAAAGAAGTGATGAAAGTCATCGCTAGGTATAAGAACGCATTAAACAAGTTGTATCTGAAGAGTGAGCCTCGTATCACTCCTCAGTATACGATTGTGCCACCTTCATTCACTAACGAGTTTCACTCATCCACAGAAGATGCTGCACTGTGGAGTGATATGGAAGGCAAGAAGTTCAAAGATTACGTTGAGCGTGTTAACGTAGCATTAAACAGTATTCCATCAGTTAACCGAGTAGTAATTTATAGATCATTAATCAAGGAGCAAAGCGATGTGCTGATTGGAAGTGAAATGAACTACAGTGAATTCACTATTCGAGACATACGAATGGAAGGAATCAGACTACTAGCTTATGCACTAGGTGTAGATGTATATCAAGATGGAACATCGGAAGGTGTTGAATATGATTAGTTGTAGTTTCTTGTAGAATATGACTAAAAAAGTTTGTAAAACATTTTGAGAGAATTATTTTATAATATGTACTGTGGTATCGTGTAGATACAAGGATAGAGATGCGGAAACATCTTTAAAAAGCCAGTCCTGAAAAAGGTGTATCCAAGTTAGCAGCATGGACGACTGCTAACAGTGCCGTGTTGGATGTAGAGTGGTTCGACTCCACTCACGGTAATTCCCCAGATAAACCAACAAAAACTGTCAAAGAGCGTGCTGATGAGTACGCTCTTTAGTTTTTAAGAAAGGAAACAGTATGAACTTCGTAGAACCTATTCGTGATCCTGATGACATCCAGGCTATGAAAGATTACCTAAAAGAATGGAACGAACGTAATTACATGCTGTTCGTATTTGGAATTAATCTTGGATTAAGAATCAGTGACATTATTAAATTAAAAGCTAAGGATGTTCAAGGACAGTATGTGAACATCCGAGAGTTAAAAACAGGCAAGATTCTCAAAAGAAAGATGAACAAGTCTTTCAAAAAGGAAGTACAAGAGTACATCAAAGATATGAACCCTCATGATTATCTATTCAAAAGCAGAAAAGGAAAGAATAAAGCAATTACTCGTGAAGCTGCTTATTACATTCTAAAGGCTGCAGCAGAAGATATTGGAATCGAGAATGTTGGAACACATACGATGCGCAAAACATTTGGGTATCACCACTACAAGAACAATAAAGATGTAGCCTTGTTGATGGTTCTATTTAACCATGCAAGTCCGGATATCACACTTCGATACATTGGAATCCAGCAAGACCAACAGGATAAATCAATGGACGATTTTTACTTGTAGAGCTGTTTAATTTAACATATTGAGAATTTGTAAATTCAAAAAAGAAAAGTTAAATAAACATTATTAAATCAATGGTTTCGAGCGTTGCTCGAATTTAACACAATATAAGATATGTGAGATTCAGAGATATTCAAAGAACAATTAAAAAAACGTTGATATGACAATAAAAAAACAAATAAAAAAATAGGGAAATTTAAAAATACCCCCTACCCTAAAAAAATAAAAAAATACCCCTAAGGAGAAAATAAAATGGCCCGACCGGATAGAATTGGCCCCCACCGTGTTGCATTTGATAAGAATAAAAAGAAGATATTTAAAACACAAAACGTGTGTGGGATTTGTGGAAAACCAGTTGACATGAAACTAAAACATCCGCATCCGATGTCCCCAGTTATAGACCATATCATACCTATTAACAAAGGCGGACATCCTAGCGACATTACAAACCTTCAACTAGCACACTGGACATGTAATCGTCAAAAGTCAGATAAATTATTTAATAGAGCAAGCGCACCAAAAACAGTTATTGGAAATAGAAATTTACCCCAGACTGTAGATTGGCAAAATTACAAGTTCAGTGATTGATGGGGGTGGGGTGACCTACCCTTGATGCTTTTCGACCTTCACGCAGTCACTGTACGTATTTTCTCGCGCGAAAAGTTAAAAAAGGAGATTGAAAATGGAATATAAAGGAAAATCATATTTACAACGTAAGCTTGATACATTTAGAAGAAATGTAACCACGCTTTATGATTATTATTCAATGAAAAACAACGATTCATCCGCTAGCATCACCATGCCGGCAAGTATTAGAGATTTATATAAATGTGTGCTTGGGTGGTCTGCTAAGTCTGTTGATAGTCTAGCGGATAGATTGATTGTTAGAGAGTTTGAAAACGACAATTTCAAAGCAAATGAAATTTTTAAATATAACAATCCGGATATCTTCTTTGATTCTGTGATTTTGTCAACTTTAATCGGCGCTTGCTGCTTTGTCTACATTTCAAAAGATGAATTTGGAAATCCACGATTACAAGTAATTGAAGCAAGCAACGCAACTGGGGTTATAGATCCAATTACTAATCTATTAACTGAAGGTTATGCAGTTCTTAAACGTGATGATTTTAATAATCCAACACTAGAAGCATACTTCACAGAATTTGAAACAGTGTTCTATCCAAAAGGCAGTGAACCGTATTCCATCGAAAATCCAACCGGAATTCCGTTATTAGTGCCGGTAATCCATAGACCGGATGCATCACGCCCGTTTGGTCGTTCAAGAATCACACGTTCCGGAATTGGCTATCAAAAGATGGCGCAAAGAACAATTGAACGCGCAGAGATTACCGCTGAATTTTATTCATTCCCACAAAAATATGTTGTTGGATTGAGCCAAGAAGCGGAACCCATGGATAAATGGAAAGCTACAATTACAAGCATGCTATCCTTTACTAAGGATGATGATGGAGATGTTCCAAAAGTAGGACAATTCACATCCGCAAGCATGACTCCGTTTGTTGAGCAATTAAAAATGGCTGTTTGTGGCTTCGCTGGTGAATGTGGATTGACTTCTGAAGATTTGGGCTTTGGTTCAGATAATCCATCAAGCGTGGAAGCTATCAAAGCAAGTCATGAAAACCTAAGATTAGCAGGAAAGGCAGCACAACGCTCAATCGGTTCCGGATTATTAAATGTAGCTTATGTTGCAGTTTGCTTAAAAAATAACTATCGATTAATGAGAAAAGAGTTTAGCAACACTTCTTTAAAATGGGAACCAATGTTTGAAGCTGATGCAAGCACATTAACTATGATTGGTGATGGTGCAATTAAGTTGAATCAAGCATTGCCGGGTTATATCACTGCAGATACTGTACGTGATTTAACTGGTATTAAAGGGGCGAATGTAGATGGAAAATGATATCGTTCCGGAACTGCTGGATAAGATTAAGGAAGATTTTTTTAAGGCTGCTGAAAGTAACGCGCAATTAGAACGGTTGCTATTATTATTGCAAAACGGTGAAGCAACATTTTTAGATGCTCATGAGTTTTCAACGATATTAGGGAAGCTTATAGCTAAATCACTTAAAGATAATATTAGTAGTGCAGTACTTCCGGAAGGGAAAATGCATTACAACATAGCAGAAAGAATATTAAACGATATTTTAGGAACTAATCATAATATGGTTAGTTCCTATTCTGATAGAGTGCAAAATATCTTAAATCAAAAAGCAGATATCTTTTTGAATTCTATTAAACCTAAAATCAATCAAGATCGCATTGATGGAATGATTAATAGATTATCTTATGAAGAAAAGTTTGATGATGTTGCATGGATGTTAGATGAACCGGTTGTAAACTTCAGTAATAACGTAGTGGATAAATTCATTAAGGCTAATGCTGAATTTCAATATAAGGCAGGTTTATCCGCAAAGATAATTAGAACATCAACTGGTAATTGTTGTGAATGGTGCGATGCAATAGCCGGAACTTACACTTATCCAAACGTTCCGCAAGATTTGTATAGAAGGCACAAAAATTGTGATTGTGTTGTTGAATACTTCCCAGCAAAAGGTTCAGAAAATTACGGAAAACGCCAAAACAGTCACACTAAAAAATGGGAAAATTTTTAAAAGGGGGAATTGAATGGCACGTACTAGAAAGAAATTTGGAAATCAACTTCCAACGCAAGCGGTTGTTCTTCCTTACGTTAAGAAGCGCTCATTATTCAAAGAAGCAATAGAAATTTATGAGAAAACCGGCCTTTCTAGTTATACATGGCAACAGAAATTACTTGAATCAATTATGGCTACTGATAAGAAAGGGCTATGGGTTCATCAGAAATTTGGTTATTCTATTCCACGACGGAACGGAAAGTCAGAAATTTTATATATGTTGGAATTGTGGGGCCTTGAAAAAGGTTTGAACATGTTGCACACTGCACATTTGATTAGTACATCTCATTCATCTTTTGAAAAAGTGAAACGATACTTAGAAAAGATGGGATATGTTGATAAACAAGATTTCAATTCAATACGTGCTAAAGGTCAAGAACGAATTGAATTATATAAATCCGGTGGAGTGCTGCAATTTAGAACAAGGACTAAATCCGGTGGTTTGGGTGAAGGATTTGATTTAATGATTATCGATGAAGCCCAAGAATATACAACGGAACAAGAATCCGCATTGAAATACACGGTTACAGATAGCAGTAATCCATTAACTGTAATGTGTGGAACACCACCAACACCGGTATCAAGCGGAACAGTATTCACTAAATATCGTGATAAGTGCTTATTTGGTGAATTGAAATATTCCGGATGGGCGGAATGGTCTGTTGATAGTGAAAAAGAAATTAGGGATGTGGATGCATGGTATCATTCCAACCCGTCAATGGGCTACCATTTGGATGAACGTAAGATTGAAGCTGAATTGGGGCCGGATAAACTAGACTATAACATTCAACGTTTAGGATATTGGCCGGTATATAATCAAAAATCCGCTATTTCTGAAACGGATTGGAACGAACTTAAAGTTGACGAAATACCAGTATTTAAAGGCCCGTTATTTGTGGGTATTAAATACGGTCAAGATGGAACCAATGTTTCACTTAGCGTAGCGGTTAATACAGATAATGGGGATATCTTTACCGAAGTTGTAGATTGTCAATCAGTCCGGAATGGAAATGGATGGATTGTTAAATTCTTGAAAAATACCAAGGTTGCACAAATTGTTATTGATGGCGCATCTGGGCAAAAAGTACTTTATGATGAATTAAGAGATTTCAAAATTAAAAACGTGGTACTTCCAACGGTTAAAGAAGTGATTGTTGCAAATGCATTGTGGGAACAAGGGATTTACCAAAAAACAATCTGCCATGCAGGCCAACCATCACTTACTAAGATTGTAACTAACTGTGATAAGCGGAATATCGGTTCAAATGGTGGCTTTGGCTACCGTTCGCACTTTGATGATGTAGATATTTGCTTAATGGATAGTACTTTGCTGGCGCATTGGGCTTGCGCAACTACTAAGCCTAAGAAAAACAAAAGATTAGTTATTAAACTAAAAGTCACTATTTAAATAGTGGCTTTTTAATAAAAAATTACTGTACGCGCAGGAAAAACGCGGGAAAGGGGACATTTATATGTCATTTAAAACAATTGAAACGCAGGAAGAATTAGATCGAATTATTGGTGAACGTATCAAGCGTGAGCGTGAGAAATACGCCGATTATGAGAGTTTATCGGAACGTGTGAAGAAATTGGAAAAAGAAAAAGCTGATTTGCTTAATGCAATTGATGGTAATAGCCAATTATTACAAGAAAAAGATGGAGTTATTAGCGCTAAAGACTCTGAATTGGCTGAATTACAAAAAATCAATGATAGTTTTAAGAAAACTCAGCTTAGAACACAAGTTGCAGTGCGCAACGGAATTCCATACGACTTGGCCGAACGACTTCAAGGTGACGATGAAGAAAGCTTGCAAGCAGACGCAGAAAGATTATCTGCACTTATCAAACCAAAAACAATCGTTGCACCTATGAAAGATACGGAACCAGTTGTTGGAGATGAGCGCACCGCATCCATGAAACAAATGTTAAAAGATTTAAGTTTAAATTAAAGAAAGAAGGATAAATATATGACAGACACAAACACATTACAAGCAGGAACATTATTTTCACCAGAATTAGTAAATGAATTGTTTTTCAAAAGTAAAAAGGAAATCAGTATTAGCTAAAGTATCTAATCAAGATCCTATTCCACAAGAAGGATTAGAATACTTTGTGTTCGATATGGAAGGAAACGCGCAAATTATTGGTGAAGGCGAACAAGTCAAAGATGGTAAAGCAACTGCAAAACCTAAAGTTGTTAAACCTTATGAAATTGTGTATCAATCACGCGTTTCAGATAAATTCTTAAAAATGAGTGAGAAAAAGAAAATTAACTTGTTAGAAAAATACAACGAAGGATTTTCTAGAAAAGTTGCGGAAGCAATGGACATTGCTGCTATTCATGGTTTAGAGCCAAAATCTATGAGTGATGCATCTTTCCGAGCAACGAACTCATTTGATGGAGTTGTATCTTCAAACGTTGTGGATTACGAAAAGGCTAAAATTGAAGAAAATATTAATACTGCAATTCGAGCGTTGAAAAAACTTGGTGGACAAGCAAACGGTATTCTATTTTCTAATCAAGCTTCAGAAGCTATGTCAGAAGTAAAAGAAAATAATGTTGTTAAGTATCCTCAATTCCAATTTGGACAAACTCCGGAAGTGTTTGCTGGAATGAAATCTGATGAAACCAAAAATATGGTTGTAACTAGTGGCACCAACACTGCTGAGAAAGACCATGTTATTGTAGGGGATTTCGAAAATAGCTTTAAATGGGGTTATTCTGATCAAGTAAAATTAGAAGTTATTATTTACGGTGACCCAGACCAAACTGGACGTGATTTAAAAGCTTACAATGAAGTTTGCTTACGTGCAACAGCGCACATTGGATGGGGAATCCTAGATGAAAAAGCATTTGCACGCGTAAAAGAAGCGTAGGGCTTTTATCATGAAGTATAGAGAAAAAAATACCGGTGCCATTGTTGAAACTGATAGCGTGCTATCCGGTTCATGGGAACCAGTAGAAGAAAAAAAGAAAAATACTAAGACCACTAAAACCACAAATAAAAACGTAAAGGATGATGAATAGTGAAGTCATTTGCTACTATCGATGACTTGCAAAAACTGTGGAGAAATTTACAACCAACTGAAACGGAACGTGCAAAGGCTTTACTTGATGTTGTATCAGATATGCTTCGTGAAGAAGCATATCGATACAATAAAGACTTGGATAAAATGGTTCAAGAAAGAGAAAGCTTTGGAAATGTGGTTAAATCCGTTGTAATCGATGTTGTAGCAAGAACGTTGATGACATCCACTGAACAAGAACCAATGACACAATTTAGTGAAAGTGCGTTGGGGTATTCTGTCAGTGGTTCATTTTTAGTTCCGGGCGGGGGTATCTTCATTAAAAATTCTGAAATCAAACGTTTGGGCTTGAATAAGCAACGAATTGGAGTGATTGAACCTTATGGAAATTAAAGGAATTACAGTTATTTTAATTGATAAAGTTAAAACCGGTACTGATCCATTTGATGCTCCAATTTATGAAGATAAAGAAATTCCGATTGAAAATGTTTTGGTAAGTCCTACATCTTCAGACGATGTAATAAACCAAGTACAATTATACGGAAAGAAATCTACATACACGCTTGGAATTCCAAAAGGAGATGAGCATGATTGGGAAGATAAGGAAGTACATTTTTGGGGTAAGAAGTACAGAACCTTTGGCCCAATTATAGAAGGTATTGAATCAATGGTTCCTTCCAAGTGGCATAAGAAAGTGATGGTGGAACGTTATGAGTAAGTTTAAATTTAAACTTAACCGTCAAGGTGTTAGAGATTTTTTGCGTTCAGAAGCTATGCAACAAATATTATTGCAACGTGCTACAGAAATTCAAAAAAGGGCCGGTGATGGATACGAAGTATCAACATTTGCCGGTACAAACCGCGCCAATGCAACTGTTAAAGCCACAACTGTTAAAGCTAAGAAAGATAATAAAAAGAATAATACGTTGCTAAAGGCGGTGAGATGATGATAATTGAAACAGTTCGTAATTTTCTATTAAATGAATTGAAATGTCCGGTAGTCATGGAGCAACAACCAAAAATGCCTGATAAATTTGTTTTGATTGAACAATCCGGAAGCGGAAAACATAATCATCTCATTTCTACCACAATCATTTTCCAAAGCTATGATAAGACTTTATATAAAACAGCAGTTTTAAATGAAGATGTGAAAAACGCAGTTGAAAAGTTAATCGAATTAGATGATGTTGTGAGTGTATCGCTGAATAGCGATTATATATTCACTGACACAGAAAACAAAAGATATCGATATCAAGCGGTATTTGATATCAAACATTATTAGTTATGAAAGGGAGAATATAAATGGCATATACAAAAAACGATGCTAAAAATGTAACTTCTGCAAAACCTAAAGTAGGTGGAGCGGTGTTTACGGCACCACTAGGAACGCCAGTACCTAAAGATGCAACATCAGAATTAAATGAAGCTTTTAAAAATTTAGGTTTTGTTTCAGAAGAAGGTTTAAAAAATAATAATACTGCATCTACCAAAGATACAAAAGCTTGGGGTGGTGCAACTGTTAATACTACACAAACAGAAAAAACAGATAAATTCCAACTAGAATTCATTGAATCAATGAATGTTAACACTTTAAAATTTGTGTACGGTGAAGATAACGTAACTGGCACTTTAGAAACTGGAATTGCAATCAAAGCTGGCGCTGAAGAAGCAGTTACACAAATTATGGTTGTTGATATGATTTTGAAAGATGGATATCTTAAACGAATTGTAATTCCATTAGCTAAATTAACTGAAATGGGCGAAATCGTTTATAACGATGAAAAAAGTTTAGGATATGATGTAACCATTTCTGCCTTCTTAGATGGTGATGGTGGTTCACACTATGAATATATTTCAAAGAAAGGATAAGGATTAAATGATTAAAGGCGAAACATCAAAAGGCTTCAAATATAGCATTTCAGAAAAACTTTTAGAAAGTTATGATTTTCTTGATACTGTTTCACAGGTAGAAGATAATGTGTTAAATCTTCCAAAATTAGTTAATCTGCTTTTTGGTAAAGATGCAGGAAAATTCATTAATCATTTACGCGGTGAAGATGGGTTAGTATCTCAAAAAGCAGTATCAGATACTATTCTTGAAATTTTCAATAAGCAGAAAGAATTAAAAAAATCTTAGTCCTTGCTAGAATGATAGCAACTGATGAAGATGCCTTAATCTGTGATCTTGCTGAAACTTATAGTATCTACGATTATAGGCGGCTACCACTTAAAATGGTAGCCGTTTTTTGTTTTGGTTTGAAAGATGATTCAAGAATCAAAATGAAATTGAACGGTATGGAAGTACCGTTTGAAACTATGTTACTTGCCAGTGCAGTAGACAGATTAAGCACATTAGTTTGGCAACAAACCAAAGATGGAATGGATGGGAAGAACTATCCATTATCTATCGTTGCGATGTTAACCAATGCGCAACCTAATAAAGAAAATAGCAACGTTACTTCTTTTGCTACTGGTAAGGACTTTATGAAAGAAAGAGAAAGACTATTGAAGAAAGGAGGATAATGAATGGCTACAGAATTAGGAGCGGCTTATGTTCAGATTGTTCCATCCGCTAAAGGGATTTCAAGTTCCATTTCTTCCGAATTAGGCACTGGGATGCCCCAAGCCGGAGAACAAGCCGGCACTAGCTTCATGAGCGGATTTAAAGGTTCAGTATTAAAAATAGCAGCAGCATTAGGGATTGGAGCAGCTATTAAAAGTGGCATTTCTGCCGCACTTAATGAAGGTGCATCACTTCAACAATCAATGGGTGGTATCGAAACACTTTTCAAAGAAAATGCAACGCGAGTAATCAAGTATGCTGATGAAGCTTATAAAACTACTGGATTATCTGCTAATGCATACATGGAAAACGTAACCGGATTTAGTGCAGCTTGCTTCAGTCTTTAGGTGGTGACACTGCCAAAGCTGCTGAAGTTGCAAATATGGCAATGATTGATATGGCGGATAACTCCAATAAAATGGGTACATCTATGGAAAGTATTCAAACTGCATATCAAGGATTTGCTAAACAAAACTATACAATGCTTGATAACTTGAAATTGGGTTATGGCGGTACTAAGGAAGAAATGCAACGTTTATTAACGGATGCACAAAAGTTAACTGGAGTTAAGTATGATATCAACAACTTAAACGATGTGTATCAAGCAATTCACGCGATCCAAGAAAACTTAGACATTACCGGAACAACCGCAAAAGAAGCATCCACTACATTCACTGGTTCATTTAACGCCATGAAAGCTGCTGCAAGTAACGTGCTTGGAGATTTAGCTTTAGGTGAAGATGTGGAACCAGCACTAACTGCACTTGCTCAAACTGCAAAAACGTTCTTTGTTGATAACTTCCTTCCGATGCTTGGAAACATTGTAAAAGGCATTCCGGATATTGTTGAATTTGGTTTAGATATGCTTCAAGAAACGTTAGCAAGCAATTTGGGTTCTATTTTAGATTCCATTCCGGAATTAGCAGAACTTGGGAAGAATTTAATTTTTAATCTATACAATAGTGCTTTGGAAGCCATTCCGGATTTATTAAATCTTGGAAGCGAAATTATTAATTCATTAGTAACTGGCTTTATGGAAAATTGGCCTTCAATTTTTCAAGCTGGAGTGGATATATTTTTTCAATTAGCTGACGGATTAATTCAAGCAATGCCAAGTATATTAGATGCCGGATGGAATATGATAACTTCATTATTAGCTACAATAGCATCCAACGCACCACAATTCATAACATCCGGATTGGAAGTGGTTAGGAATTTAGTGATGGGCATTCTTGATAGAATACCGGACGTTGTGAACGTGGCTGTAAACTTAGTTAAGAACATTGTAAGCACCATTTGGAATAACCTTCCAAGTATTATAGATGCCGGTGTGAAAGTTATATCAAGTTACATTTCCGGACTTGCTAAGATGATTCCTGAAGTACTTGGCAAAATAGCTAGGATGGGGAGTGATATCATCCAAAGTGTTACGGGTATCGATTTATGGAGTGCAGGACACGCTATCATTAGTGGATTTTTAAACGGTATTAAATCAGCATTTGAAAGTGTTAAAAACTTTGTTGGGGGTATTGCTAGTTGGATTGCTCAAAATAAAGGGCCAATCAGTTATGACAGACGATTGTTAATTCCGCATGGTAATGCAATCATGGAGAGTTTGCAAAAAGGTTTAGAAAACGGATTTAACGGTGTTAAAAGCAAAGTAAGAAGCATTGCAGAAGAAATCAATGATGTTGTTGATGAGTATCTTGATAACCAAGTGTTCAATGATGTTGAGATTGGAAGTAATGTAGCGGTAGCCGGTGGAGTTCAGTTAACTAAACAACAAGCGCAACAAATTAAAGCGTGGACTCCGGATAATTATAGATATGATTCACCGGAAGAAAAACAAGTAATTGAAATTCACACAACGGTTGATTTAGATGGCAGAGTAATTGGAAAGACAATTACACCATACGTAACCGATGAACAAAACAAAGTAGATAGACGGGAAAGAAGAAAAAGGGGTGAACGATATTGATTTCATTTAAAGTAAATGGACAAGAACTTGGAAATTTAATGATTATAAATGATGTTGATTTAGGGTTTGCCCCTAATATCAATTCTAAGGCTAAAAAGTATGCTTTGATGAATGGTGAACGATTCCAACGCAGAACATTTGGAAAACGTGTGATTAAAGTTAAATTTACGATTATTGGCGATAGAATCGAACAAACAAAAATTGCAATTCAAAAAGTTCTTTTTGCACAGGAAGAAAGCTTATTTGAATTTGCTCACAATACGGATATTTACTTTAAAGGAGTAATTGCCGGTGGTAGTGATTATTCCATTATCAATTGGAAAGCTTCAGAAGGTTCATTTGAAATCCATTGTTATGATCCATTTGCATATTCTAAGAAAGAGAAAGTTGCAAATCGTGTATCTAATAAACTGGTTTTTGAAAATGAAGGAACTGCACCTGTATATCCTATTTACAAATTTACTGCAGAAAAGCCGTATAAGATGATATCTTTCGCCCACCCAAGTCGAAAGATAGTGCAGTACGGTTATGAGAATGGAGCGGCGGTCATTAATACTAATGACTTAGTTGTATTTGATAGCGCTGAAAATAGCTTACAATCAACGGTGAGCGCAAGTACATCAACGCAGCAAGCCAAGTGTTCTCTATCCAACCTGGAATTACAGAAATCGCCATTATTGGCGATGAAAATAAGATTCCAGTCGTAGATGCTACATTTAAGGAGCGGTGGATATGATAACAATTACTAACAGACGATACGAAACACTCTGCCAGCTAAGTTTTGATTTAGCTGGCGGTTTAATCGCATATGATGATTGGTTTGAACAAGATCTAGAGACTGGAGTCGGAACCTATGAGTTTACAGTCGATAAGGACGGCAATCCAGAACTTGAGAAAATCATTAATGGCTGTTATGTATTCGTTATAGACGGAAATCAGACACGAGGCTTCGAGATTGTATCAATCGAGCAAGATAACGACAGCAAGACATTCTACTGTGAAGACGGTGGACTGGACTTACTTGGAGAAACAGTGTGGCCACTAGACGGCACTTCTAGGACTCTCAAAGAGTACTTTGCTGCTGCTTCCTTAGATTCTGGCTGGGAAATCGGAGTAAATGATGTTCCAGATACAACCAAGCGCAGCATTAAAGTTGAAAGTTTCGAGACTGCGGTTAAACGCATGAGAAGGATTGCTAAAGCATTTGATGTAGAGCTGAGCTTCAGCTATGAATTTGTTCATGGGAAAGTACATCGTAAACTTGTTAACTTCCATAAGCGTATTGGAGAAGATAAGAAAATCCGTCTAGAGTATGGAATTAACGTAAGCAAGATTACTAAAAAAGAAAGTATTGAACATCTTGCTACTGCTTTAAGAGCGCATGGAGCGGACGGATTAACGCTGCAAGGATATAAATATAATGATGGCCGTTATTGGGTTGGCGGAGATACTCTTCATGACATTCTAGAGGGTAAACGCTGGAGCCGTCATGATAACGTTGAGCGCGATGGTGGTTATATCGTAGATACTTATCAGAGTGAAGCTAAGACTCAAGAAGCACTCTTTAAAGAGACGATGCTACAACTCAAGAAAAGAGCTTATCCAGAGGCTACTTATGAAGTAGATATCACTCTACTCCCTGAAGGGACATCCATTGGTGATAGTGCATCTATTGTGGATAATGACTATCAGCCAGCTATTCAGATTGAAGCACGGATTTCAAAATTAAGAAAACAACTATCTCAACCGAATGTTGGGAAAGTTACAATTACTAACATTATTGAAAATCCAGACACAATCTCTGAGAGAGTGCAGCGTTTAAGTACATTGGTAAAAGAACGATTGTTTGATTTCACAGAAGTTCCGTTCATTATGTCTATTCAATCTACGGATGGTGTAGTATTCCAGAATAGTAATATAGCTACTAAATTAATTGCTAGTGTAAGTAAGATGGATATTCCTATGAACAATCGTTTTTATATAGATGGAAACGCGTGAGCAAGTATGGTACAGACGATGCAGCATGGAATGAGCAGCATACAAATGGCAGCAATGAATTGTCAATTACTGTCAACGATGTTGATAGAGAAGCCACATTTACTTGCGAAGCCATCGAAGGTAATCAAGTTGTTGCAAGCAGCTCTATTGTTATCAAAGACTTTATTGTTAACAAGTCACTAGGGCCAACTCCTCCAGCCAATCCTAGTCCTGGAGATTTATGGACTGATACGAGCATTCCTGGAAAGGATGTTCCAAAAATTTATACAAATGGCGAATGGAAGCCTGTTTTAAACAAAGACGACAAAGAGCTGGAAAGACTTCAAAAAGAATTTGAAGATCGTAATAGGGGAACACGCTAACCAATACGCTAAGGTCATGGAGATTATCAATAAATCTCAAGTAACAGAAGACACATTCAGAGATTTAACTGGGAAATTTAGTAACTTGGAAGAGTCTTATAAGAGAATTCAAGAGACTGCGGAAGAGATTAAGGGACTTGGACAGAGAACTAAAGCTGTTGAGTTAAATATAGAACAATCTCAAGTTATCCTTAATGCACTTGCAACTTATTTTAGTATTTCTGAAGACGGTATGTTGATTGGGAAGAATGGTGAAAAATTAAAAATACGAATCAATAATGAACGTATGGAATTTATTGATTCTGGACGTGTAGTAGCTTATATCTCAGGCCAACAATTAAATATTGTAAGTGCCACATTTTGGAATTCTGTTACTATTGCCAATCATATATTTGAGCGATACAACAATGAGTTCACTGTAATTTCGTACGTAGGAGGTGCTGTAAATGGTTAGGATTGAGAAGTTTACTAGTAGCGGATATGCAAGCTTGCTATGGAAGTTACTGAGACTGGTTACAGCATCGAGAACAACGACTCACCAGTTAAATATAATCTGTGGTTAGAGAGAGGTAGTACTTGGGTTTATGACTTAAACAATGAGACGTGGGCAGAAGCTACTATTAACGGCCAGACAGTAGTTAATAAGTATGTAAGCTTCGATTTGAGAAACACAAACAGAGTGCTTCTAGGCAGCGGAACGATTACAATTCCTCACAACGATGACGGAAGCAAAACAATCACATTCTGGGCAAGAATTCTGAATGTTGCTGATCAAGGTGACATTAACTGGTTTAGTGGAACGCTTGAACTAACGAACATCCCGCGCGCAAGCGCTATAGGCTCAGTAACTGCTACAGAATTAGGACAGCCAGTAACTATAACAATCAATAAAAAAGTTGATGAGTTTAGGCATCAAGTCTGGTGGCAAGTTAACGATAGCGGTTGGATTGATTTAGGAACTGGACACGATACAAGCGTGCAACTCACAGTTCCAATAGATTATGCAGCACGTATCACCAACAGCGATACTGGACTGCTGGATGTGTGTGTACGTACATTCAGAGGCAATGACCAGATTGGAAACGATGTATATCAGAGAGGAATTGGCATTAAAGTTCCTGCTTCTATCGTGCCTACACTTGAAGATGTCACGATTACTGAAAGAACGGCACAATTAGCAGAATTCATTCCTGTTGGTAATTTTGTAAAAGATAAATCAGTAATGAGAGTTGAAGCAAGCAATGCAGCAGGCTCTCATGGCTCAACTATCGTATCCACTGAATTAACAGTAGATAATTTAGTTGTGAGAGCAGCAACTGGTGATTTTCCTGCAAATAAAGCTGGTAATTTAGAAGTTACTGCAAAGGTTACTGATTCACGCGGCAGAACAGCCACTAAATCGAAGACTATCAAAGTATGGGATTACTACGCGCCTAAGATTATTGGATTTTTGGCCAATCGAACAGGTAACGGAACTAACAAGACTATCATTGCGACTATTGTTGCTAATGTAAGTCCATTAGTGATTGATGGAATTAATAGGAATCCTATACTCTTAAAATCCAGTATTCAGCTAAGAAGTCTAATAGATGGATTGATGCCGTAAATCTTACGAATGAGAGTACAGAACGTATTAATCGTCAAATTGACTGTGGAGCGTTCTATGATATTTCTAAGGCATATAATGTGAGATTAGTTATCCAGGATAAACTGAGCGATTTAGTAGATTCTGTGTTGCTCGTGCGCTCATCAAGAGTTCTGTGGGCATGGGGAGATAATCGTGCAGCAGTGGGAGGATTCCCAGAGTTAGAGGGGCACTTCGAGTCATTCCTTCCAGTCTCATTCCATAGCAGCTTAAATGTTGAAGATGGTCTAATGTCAAGAGGAAAGCCAATCCAGGAATTCGCAATGACTTCTAGGGATGGCAAGTCATTAAAATATAATGGCGATCTCAACAATTTAAAAACTGCAGGAGGTTATCATGCTTATGGAGTGCAGCATAATCCAGTAGGAACAAATAATTATGGCTATGTGAATGTGACTACACACAGTGCAGATAATAATTTCTGTGTCCAAATATATATCCCTTTCAATCAAGATTCTATTTATATGAGAAGATGCGAATCCGGAAGTTGGAGGAATTGGGCTATACTTTCTACGAGTGAATTAGAAACTTCTTGGAAGACAGCTAATTTAACAGAAGGGTGGAAACATAATTCTGCATACGGCAACGTTCAGTATTCTAAGACTAGTGATGGGATGGTATTTATTCGTGGTACATGTAATGGCGGCAACACAAACGCCGAATCAGTTATATTCAATCTACCAGAAGGATATCGCCCTAGAGTTGGAATATTCAAGACTGGTTTAAATAATAGTTACGGACTCGCCATTCTCGCAATTTACCCTTCAGGAAACGTAGTGGTAAAAGGCAATGTTGATTCAAAATGGTTAAATTTGGATAATATAACATTTAAAAATTTAGGAGGCATATAACGATGGAATTAGAAACAATTAAAACAAAAAAATCGCAACATTAGAATCAAAAGTTAAAAATTAAACAAGACGAGATTAATAAACTCGGAGAGGAGAAAGCTCAGTTAGAACAAAAAAAGCTCAGAGTTTAAATGATGAAATTCAACGTTTAGAGCAAGAAAATTCTAACAAGCGTGAAGAAATCAAAAAATATAAAACTGTCGTCGAGGTTATGGAGTTGTAGTAGATGATCAATTTAGATGTAGAATTTAATGTATTAACAATGCATTTACAAGGATTAATGCGTAGCCCATACATTCAAATCTTGTTTTGGTTGATTTGCTTTGATGTCATCTCTGGATACATCAAGGCTTTTAAATTAAAACGATTTGATAGCAAGACTAGTACGAATGGACTGCTAAGGCACGCTCTAGTTTGTGCAGTTGTAATCGTAACTGCCGTATACGCTAGAGCTTTAGGACATCGAGAAATAGGCATTACGACATGCCTATTTTTTATTTTCAGCTATGCGGTGTCATTAGCTGAAAATTGGGAAGCGCTAGGTTTGCCTTTCCCAGAAACAATCAAACCGTATCTAAAAACGATGCGGAAACAACAAGAAAATAAATTTAAAAAAATTACAAATAAGGAAGAGGTTGAATAATTATGGAACAATTACAAGCAACAATTATTAACGGAATCGTGAGCGTATTAGTAGTATTAGTTGGTTTAGCATTTACTGGATTGAAGGATTCATCCAAACCAAAGCAAGCGAATTAAAAGCAAAAACGGATACTAAGAACTATGAACTAGCTAAATCTATCACTAATACTGTCGTTAATGCAGTGGAACAAATCTTCAAAGATGTTCACGATGCAAGTCAAGACAAATTTAAAACAGCTTTCGATAATTTGACAAAGGAATTAGAAAAAGCTGGAATCAACTTAGATGACGAATCCAAGAAAGTATTGATTGAATCTGTCGTGAATGGATTCAACGAATTAAAGAAAATTGAAGGTTAAGATTACGGATCATAGAGGGCTCATTGCGAGTCCTCTTTTATTTTAGGAGGTAAATATGTTCACATTAAAACAAGCAATCAATTTTTCAAGAAATCTAGCCGATAATAATATTGGTGTTAATTTTGATGGTTGGTACGGATGGCAATGTTGGGATTTAGTCGCAAAGGTAATATATGAGGCTACTGGAATAGTAGTTAATGGGAATGCGATTGATTTACTTGATTCTGCTAAAGCACAAGGGATTGAGGTCGTTTACGAAGCACCCGGAGTAGTCGCAAAAGCTGGAGATATATTCGTAATGTCCGTTGCGGGTTCACCTTACGGACATACTGGCCTTGTTATTGAAGATTCGGATGGAATTACACTCAAAACGATTGAGCAAAACGTTGACGGAAATTGGGACTACTTAGAAGTAGGTGGGCCAGCTCGTTATCGTACACGTTCATATACTGGTATGGTTGGATATATTCGTCCAAACTATGCTACTGACTCCGAAACAGTTCAACGTACTAGCGGTTGGGTTGAAGATGAAAAAGGGTGGTGGTATAGAAATGCCGACGGTTCTTATCCTAAGGATAAATGGGAGAAGATTAACGGAAGTTACTTCAGATTTGATAGCAATGGATACGCTCTTGAAAATACTTGGTATCAAGATGAACAAGGCCTATGGTATTGGTTAAAGCCAGGAGGATACATGGCTGTAAGTTGGCAACAAATAAACGGAAAATGGTATTACTTTAACAATCTTGGCGAAATGCAAACAGGTTGGATTAAATATTTCGATAAGTGGTATTATTGTGAAGTAGGTAATGATGGCAGAATGATTTCTAAAGAAGTTAGAACGATTGATGGGAAACATTACTACTTTAACGAAAACGGAGAAATGCTTAATAAAGCAGCTGTGTATGTTGATGAAAACGGTCAAATGCACTTCAACGAATAATATAGAAAAAGCCTACCAAATTGGTAGGCTTTTTTATTTTGACTATCCTTTTGACTTTCTAACTATCAAAAATAATACATAGTTTTCTAATTTTGCAAAAATGAAATTGTTATTATATCAACGTTTTCTGCACTTTTCGTTTGCAATATAACCAGGCAGTTTTTTTATCCTCCCAAATAAATATTTCTAATCCTTTTTTCCACCGACAGCTGTCGGTGGTTTTTTTGTCCAAAAAAGCATTGATTGAGGAAAAAATCCGTACTATACTTAAAGTATGGAGAAGTACCCAAGAGGCTGAAGGGGTCGCACTCGAAATGCGATAGGTCGTGAAAGCGGCGCGGGAGTTCAAATCTCCTCTTCTCCTTATGTTTTCGTGAATGTATCGGAATTATGATTAGTTTTGTTCCGTAAATGTTCCGTAGCTGCTTTTTTAGATAGATTCATTTTAATAGAGTAATGGAGGCGGAGAATAAATGGCCAAAGTAAAATTAAATTTAAACCAAACGCACTGTTGTGGAATTTATTCGGATAAGACGGTGTATAGTTTTACAGGGGATAGCTACCAAGAGTTGTTTTATCTTCTTCAAAGACGTGGACTTATCGAATCATTTATTGATGGAGACTTTATTGTCTATGATGAATTAAGACAGTACTCTGATTTACCTCCTTATCAGAAACTTACTGAGGAAGAATTAGAAGCGATTGATTTTGATCGTATTATTCAAAATCTGAGTGATAATGAAATCAAATCGGTGATTGAAAAATTCTTTGCATATCGGTTTGATTGTGAGTTTCAAGAAGTAGAAGAGTAAGAAATGCAAAAAAGCTGACAGCTCTATATCAGAGCCGTCAGCTTTTTCAATTATAGACTATTAGCGAATCACTTGTTCTGTTTCTTTGTCGAAGAAGTGAGATTTGTTTAAGTCGAATGCTAATTCAACTGTTTCGCCTGGGCTGTGGAAGTCACGTGCATCCACTTTAGATACGAATTCAGTATCATCAACACGAGTATAAAGCATTGTTTCTGCACCAAGTAATTCTGATACTACAACTTCAGCTTTTACTGAAGAAGATGGGTAAGTATCGATAGCGATTTGAGAACCTTTGATATCTTCTGGACGAATACCGAAGATAAGTTCTTTTCCTTCATAGCCTTTTTCTTCAAGAAGTTTTTTCTTCGCTTCTGGTAATTGTAATGATAAACCTTTACCGTTTGTAATCACGCCGTCTTTTAATGTGACAGTGAAGAAGTTCATTGCTGGTGATCCGATGAATCCAGCTACGAATACATTGTTAGGTGTGTTGTACACTTCTTGTGGAGTACCGATTTGTTGTACGAAACCGTCTTTCATGATAACGATACGGTCCGCCATTGTCATCGCTTCTGTTTGGTCGTGTGTTACGTAAATAGTTGTTGTTTCTAAACGACGGTGTAATTTTGCAATTTCAGCACGCATCGCAACACGTAATTTAGCATCTAAGTTAGAAAGAGGTTCGTCCATTAAGAATACTTTCGCATCACGAACGATCGCACGTCCTAAAGCCACACGTTGACGTTGACCACCAGATAAAGCAGCTGGTTTACGTTCTAAGTATTGTGCTAAACCTAAGATTTCAGCAGCATTTTTAACACGTTTGTCAATTTCAGCTTTGTCGTATTTACGTAATTTCAAACCGAATGCCATGTTATCATATACGCTCATGTGAGGATATAGGGCATAGTTTTGGAATACCATCGCGATATCACGATCTTTTGGAGCTACGTCGTTCATCACAACGTCGCCGATTTTTAATTCCCCTTCAGAAATATCTTCTAGACCAGCAATCATACGAAGTGTAGTTGATTTACCGCATCCAGAAGGTCCTACGAATACGATGAATTCGCGATCTTTGATGTGTAAGTTAAAGTCTGTTACGGAATAGTTTTCCGCGTTGTCATATTTTTTGTGAATATGGTTTAATTGCATTTCTACCATTAGGATTTCCCCCTGTCATTGTTTTAACACTATTAGTTTACGATTTTTAGTAGAAAAGTGATAGGGTACATTGCACAAAAAGCATCCTGTTTTTTGTGCATATTGCCGAAAAATAGGATATGAAGGATTCTTTTTACCGTATCTTAAGATAAAGAATGTAAGGATTTTCAAAAAAAGAGTGAACACGAGTGCAAGCTTTCCAAAACTTTGTTATGATAAGAGGTAGAAACTTTAAATGAAAAGGTGATGAAATGGAAAGAAAACGTGGATTTGAAGTTATATCTGCTTATGAAGGGAAAGGAATTAATGTTCCTAAACGTTCTACAAAACATTCGGCAGGTTATGATTTTGAAGCGGCAGAAGATATTGTGTTGCCAAGTATTTGGAAAATGATCTTTAAATTTGCTGCTACTCAATTAAAACAGTGGATTTACACAACTGATAAAGAAACGGTTGAGGCAGAATTACAAAAAGAACAAAAGGTATTAAAACCGATTCTTGTTCCAACAGGAATTAAATCTTATATGCAAGAAGATGAATATTTACAACTTGCGAACCGTTCAAGTAATCCACTTAAACACTTTTTAGTATTACCAAACGGAATTGGGGTTGTCGATAGCGACTACTATAATAATCCAGATAACGAAGGACATATTTACTTCCAATTAATCAACTTTGGATTATTTGATAAAGAAATTAAAAAAGGCGACCGTATTGGCCAAGGTATTTTCTTACCATTCTTAAAAGCAGATACGGACGAAGAAAATGATATGAATGAACGTACAGGCGGTTTTGGTTCTTCTGGCGTTCGTTAGAAAGGAGCCAATATGGCAAAAACAGCCACAAGTTTTGTATGTAGAGAATGTGGATATAATTCACCAAAATATTTAGGGAAATGTCCAAACTGTGGAAATTGGTCCACGATGGAAGAGTTTAAGGAAACAACGAGTAACACGAAACGACCTTCTTTAGTGCAACAGTCAGAAGAAGCCCATAAAACAAAACCGATGCGACTCGACCAGGTTTCTTATGAACGCGTCAACCGTGTACAAACGTCCATTAGCGAACTCGACCGCGTGCTTGGTGGTGGCGTGGTGCCAGGTTCCCTTGTATTGATTGGTGGGGACCCTGGGATTGGGAAATCGACTTTATTATTACAAGTTTCTAGTGAATTACAACAAACACAAGGGACGGTCCTCTATGTATCCGGAGAGGAAAGTGCGTCTCAAATTAAAATGCGTGCAGAGCGTCTTGGGATGCAAGCAGACGGATTTTATATTTATGCGGAGACAAACTTAGAAGATATCGTTGCGCAAGTAGAAGCGTTGAAGCCGGACTATGTCATTATCGATTCGATTCAAACAATGACACATCCACAGGCAAACGGGGTAGCCGGAAGCGTGTCTCATGTTCGTGAGGCAACGGCAACACTCATGCGACTTGCGAAACTTAATCAGATTGCCATCTTTATTGTGGGTCACGTGACAAAAGAGGGAGCGTTGGCTGGGCCTCGTATGTTGGAACATATGGTGGACACCGTTCTTTATTTTGAAGGGGATAAACATCATAGTTTCCGAGTGCTTCGCTCTGTGAAAAACCGTTTTGGGTCAACGAACGAGATTGGGGTCTTCGAAATGCATCAGGAAGGGCTAAATGAAGTAACCAATCCTTCGGAAGTCTTTTTAGAAGAACGTTTGGCTGGAGCGACAGGTTCCGTAATTGTCGTGTCTCTTGAAGGGACAAGGCCAATTTTAACCGAGGTGCAATGTCTATTGTCCCCAACAGCCTTTGGAAATGCCCGTCGTACCACAAGTGGTCTAGACTATAATCGTGTCGCGCTCTTAATGGCGGTACTTGAGAAACGTGCAGGTCTTCTACTGCAAAATCAAGATGCTTACTTTAAATCAACAGGCGGTTTGAAACTAAACGAACCTGCAGTCGATTTAGCGATTGCGATGAGTATCGTTTCAAGCTATAAGGAAAAAGAAACGCAGATGGGGGATTGCTTTATCGGCGAAATTGGTTTGACAGGTGAAATTCGAAAAGTAAACCGTGTCTATGACCGTGTCCGTGAAGCAGAAAAACTCGGATTCAAGCGTGTCTTCATTCCAAAAAACAACTTAGATGGATGGAAAATTCCTGAAAATATCGAAGTTGTCGGTGTATCTTCTGTCAAAGAGGCTATTTATAAAGCCTTCAATCATGAAAAATAGAAAGGAGAGGATTGGATGGAACAACCCAAAAATTTCGAGCATACGGAAGAAAAAATTATTACAATTCATTTCGTATTGCTCGGAGGATGCTAGGGCGACATGTACTTTTCCAAGTCTATGGCAAACATTCAATATTTCAAATGAATGGCTAACATCTCAAGTAACGAATATTTTTATTAGAGTGCAATTATTTTTATTCTGTATTTCATTTTCGTTGCTGATCAGATTTTGGCAGGGAATTCGTAGAACTTGAGAAAAATTGTGAGTCAACTATCAGTAAGTTATTTACTCTTCGGGATGATAGGGGCACTGATTGGACTAGTAGTGGCGGCTAGTTGGCCTTCCATTTACCAATTTTGCAAATCCCAGCAGTTACGCAAGCTTTACTACGGTGCGCTTAGCATTATCTTTGGTTATCTTGGAGTTTTGCGTAGGAACCACTCGTCGTGAGGATATTTTAAGGTCTTCACAGTCAATAAGACAGAAAGATTCTCCAGTGTTAGAGCGTAAAGCAGGAGATAATTTTTAGAAAATATAAACTGCTTGATACGAGTGTGATTATTGATGGTCGTATTTACGATATTGCTAAAACAGGGCTTTATAGAAGGTACTAGTGATTCCGGTATTCGTATTGAACGAGCTTCAATACATTGCGGATAGTGCGGATAGCTTAAAACGAGTAAGAGGTCGTCGAGGTTTAGATATCTTAAACGCCCTTCAAAAAGAAGAGCATATTCAAGTAGAAATTTACGAAGGGGATTATGATGATATCAATGAAGTCGATCGTAAATTGATTCGATTGACCAAATCCATTGATGGAATTATTATCACCAATGATTTTAACTTGAACAAAGTAAGTGAGTTCCAAAATGTTCCAGTATTTAATATCAATGCTTTAGCCCAAGCCATTAAACCAGTTGTGATTCCGGGTGAAACGTTGAAGACTACCGTTGTGAAACAAGGAACGGAGCGTCAGCAAGGGGTAGCGTACTTGGATGACGGAACAATGATTGTCGTGGAAGACGGTCAATATTATATGAATGAAGAGATTGAAGTAGTCGTTACGAGCGCGCTTCAAACTGCAGCAGGTCGTATGATTTTCGCCAAACCGCTGCATAGCCAAAAGAAAATTAAACAGTAAGACATAGTCTCATGATTACTACGAATCCTTGCGGATTTGTTTATAATCGCTGTAATGGGGCACCGGTTCGAGCCGAAGTCTCTCACCTTTAAAGCCTCAAAGCTGGAGTAAGGAATCAATTCCTAACTCCAGCTTTTTCGCATTTAATGCTAATCCCCATTACTGCTATTATAAAATCCGCATGATTCTCCGTAATCATAGTGCTTAAAGTTTTTTGTATGTTAGGAAGCAACGATTGCTGATAGTTTGAATAAATAGAAAAAAAGGATGGACGAATTTCGTCCATCCTTTTTCCTATTCAATATCAATTTCGAAAGGTTCATCAATGGTTTCAGAGACGTATTTGCCGTCTTTCTTCCTTTGTTTCACACATTCCGTTAATAAATATTCGATTTGTCCATTGACTGATCTAAAATCATCTTCTGCCCATGATGCGATAGCAGCATATAATTTAGAAGACAGTCGTAATGGAATTTGTTTTTTCTTTAAGTCAGCCATCGTTAGTATAAGCTTCCTGTATTAACGATTGGTTGAGCATCATGATTTCCGCAAAGAACAACTAGTAAGTTAGAGACCATCGCAGCTTTACGTTCTTCATCAAGTTCTACGAGTTCTCCCTCACTGAGCGTCTAGCGCCATTTCAACCATTCAACAGCTCCATCTACGATCATCTTTCTAGCATCAATAATTGCTGAAGCTTGTTGACGTTGAAGCATTACTGCAGCAATTTCTGGAGCATAAGCAAGATACGTAATACGGGCTTCGATAATTTCAAGTCCTGCATTTTCAACACGTGCTTGAATTTCATCACGAATACGTTTTGCAACGACTTCACTAGAGCCACGTAAGCTACCTTCATCGGCAATCCCATCACCTGTAGTGTCGACATTTGGAGCGACATCATATGGATAGATGCGTACGATATTACGAAGGGCGCTGTCACATTGAAGCGATAAGTATTCTTTATAGTTATCTACATTGAAGACCGCTTTAGCTGTATCGACCACTTTCCAAGTTACGGCAATTCCGATTTCTACAGGATTCCCTAGGCAATCATTGATTTTTTGACGAGAATTATTTAAGGTCATGATTTTTAAGGAAATATGTTTTTTAAAGGCATCTAAGTTGGCTTCAATTCCTGAGTTACCAACCGCGATTGGTGTATTTTGACGATCGACATCTCCGCTTTGACCAAGTTTTGTTTTAGCAGCAGGATTCACTGCCACGCTAAAAGGATTTACAAAATAGAATCCAGGATCTTTAATCGTTCCTGTGTAATCCCCAAAAAGAGTCAAAACAATGGCTTCTTGAGGTTTCACAACTTTCAGACCACCAAATGAAATGACCGATCCAGTAAATAAAAAGATACTTAGAAGAACACCCACGACAGATAATGCTTCAATCTTCAAAAAGGCGATGGAAGAAATAAAGCTTGCAATCGCAACAATTATCATTAGAACAATGAAAATAATGCAGCAAAAACCGTTAGACTTTGTTTTTAAAAATTTTCGTTCAGACTCCTTTGTCTATTTGATATCTAAAGGATATCACTACGAAATCTAAAAAGCAATATAAAAAGAACTATTGGTAAATTTTCCCAATAATTCTTAGAGATGAATTTCTAACTATAAAAATAAGTAGTAAGAGGAACGTTATAATTGCTAGTCACCTTGTTTCCAGATGATGCTAATTTGGCTTGTAAGTCCACCATATACTGCTACGACAATGATATTGAAGAGTAGAAATCCAACAACTTCACGGGAGCCAATGATTAATCCGAAAATTAGACCAACAGCAATCATCAAGTTATAGACGCCTTGATTTTTGAAGAGCGTCGTAATATTGCCATTCTTCAATGTTTCAACACTCATATTAAAGACGCGGCTTGTAGCTTCTGAAGTCGTTTGGAGTGTTTCCAAGTAGAAAATATACACGAATTCGAGTGCCGCGAAAGCAGTTAAAATAGTAATCATAATAGACATTTGTCTTCCTCCTTTTTATTAAGCAGACTAGAGTATAACCCGTTTTTTTGACAGAAGCGAATGATAAGCCTAGGAAGAGCGAAACATTGACGGAGTGCACTCAATATGCTATCCTATCCTTTGTATAAAAAAGAATCACTACGATTTAGAAAGGAGAAAGTCATGAGTTATATTTCAGTAGAACATCTTTCTTTCTCATATGAACAAGAGACAGTACTTGAAGATATTAGCTTTACAGTGGAGCCAGGTCAATTTGTAATTTTGACTGGGGAAAATGGTGCGGCAAAGTCAACGCTCGTTAAAAATATTTTGGGACTTTTAACACCTAAGACAGGGAAAGCAGTGATTGCTAAGAAAAATAGTAATGGCGAGAAGTTATCGATTGGGTATGCTCCGCAACAGATTTCTTCTTTTAATGTAGGTTTCCCTTCGAATGTTTATGAGTTAGTGATTCTAGGAGCGCATACCAACAAGGTCGCTGGTTTAAAAATTAACAGCAGAAGATCGCGAACATATCGAGCGTTCTCTCAAATCCGTTGGGATGTGGATGAGCGTCATAAGCGTATCGGAGATTTATCTGGGGGACAAAAACAACGCATTTGTTTTAGCGCGAATTTTGCAGACAGCCAGATTTATTCGTTTTGAGACGAGCCGACTGCGGGTATGGACAAAGCTTCTAGAGAACGATTCTATCATCTATTACATCATGCAGTGCTCATCATGGAAAGCCATTTTAATGGTCACTCATGAGGAAGAAGCATTTGAACAATACGTGGATAAACATATCCATCTGCAACGAAAAGGAGGATTCTCCATGGAGATGTTTTTCTATGGTTTCATGCAAAGAGCATTCATCTCAGGAATAGCGATGGCTTTTATCACGCCAATTCTTGGATTGTTCTAATTCTTAGAAGACAGTCGCTCATGCGGATACTTTATCGCGTTTCATTAGTCGGAGTTGCGCTAGGGTTTCTTCTAGGGATGAATCCAACGTTCACAACACTAATTGTAGTTATTATTGCAGCAATTTCATTTGAAGCTATTGGATATGTTTAGAGATATTCAGAAATCACCGTTGCGATTTTGATGTCTGGTGGAATGGCGATTGCTCTTTATTTTAATGAACTTACAAAAGGTCGTTCAACGATGAGTGTGGATCGATTTTTATTTGGTTCGAGTTGTACAATTACAAATGAACAAATGTGGATTATGATTTTACTAGCTATCGTATGTAGTCGGTCTATGCGCGATTTTCCGTAAAACCACTCTGTATTATCATTCGATGAGACACAGCAATGACAGCGGGATTGCCCGTTCGATTGATGACAGAATCTCTTTACGATTATCTAGGTGTTGTGATGGCAGTGATGATGCCAATCGCAGGATCTCTTCTAGTATCAGCCGTTATCGTATTGCCAGCTTCGATTGCGCTTCGTGTTAGCAGTAAGTTTAATGGAGTGATTATCGCCGGGATTATCATTAGTCTGATTGGATTTTTTGCAGGTCTATCAGCTTCTTATATTTACGAAGCACCCCCAGGGCGGCGATTACATGTGTGTTCCTTGTCATTTTTATTCATCTCATTTTATCCTGAGTGCCTTTCGTAAAAAAGCATAATAAACAAGCTTACCATCATTTGGTAGGCTTTTTTTGTGACTCAGTTTGACGAAATGGCTAGGAGAGCGTATAGTAACTGTCATAAGATTATTTGGAGGACAAGCATGTGATTATACAGGCGTTATCGAGGTCTAGTGGGCAATGATGAGTCATCACGCTCGGCTATCTCTTGCAGACCAAGGATGGTTTCAGGAAGGATTCAGTAAGAGCATTGCGGATTTGATTTTGAAAATTGCTTTGCCAGCGTCTATCTTTGTTTCCGTATTAAAATTTATAACAAAAGAACAACTCGTGAGCTTCTTTGGAGCAAGTCTTTATCCATTGGTTACTGTGATTCTAGGTTACATCGTAGCATGGGGCGTTGTGGTATTATTTAAAGTTCCAGTTGGAAGACGAGGGATTATGCTCAATACATTCGTTAATGCGAACACGGTCTTTATGGGGCTTCCGCTCAACCTCTCCCTTTTTGGAGAAGAGGCGATGCCATACTTCTTGGTCTACTACGTGATAAATACATTGTCGATTTTTACTGTTGGAACGTATGTTGTAGCCACTGACCGTCCTGGTGGAAATAAAAACAAAGGAATCGAGTGGAAGAGTCTCTGTTCGACACCACTTATTGCCTTTTTGTTGGCTTTAGGAGTGGTAGCAATAGGGGTTCCAATTCCAACCTTTGCCCAGAATTCCATTAGTATAGTGGGAAGTTTAGTGACGCCCTTGTCACTGATGTATATTGGGATTAATCTCAAGCAAAGTGGTCTTGGAACACTGAAGGTAGACCGCGATGCAGTACTTGCTTTAGCAGGGCGCTTTATTATTTTCCCAATGTTAATGGTATTAGTGTTACTTGTTGGAGGAGCGGATAACACCTTATTAAAAGAAACCTTTATTATTCAATCCACTATTCCAACACTGGTGATTATGCCGATTTTAGCGGCAGAAGCAGGAGGAGATGTTGATTTTGCTACGAATGTGGTGACCATGACAACCATTGCCTACTTAGCGGTATTGCCATTGTGGTCCTTATTCTTATTTTTCATTTAGCGAAATTATCATATATGATAATTTTTCATGCATACAAAAAGCGAAGAACCTTAGAGGCTCTTCGCTTTATTTCATTTTATCTTATAAAAATTCATGAGTATCAAAGAAGTTTCCTAAAACAGCTTTGATTTTTTGGGATTCAGTATCAATTTCTGTAATTTTGATGATAGAAGAATAATCAGACACATTGTGATTAGACACTCAGATTCACAGAACACAGACCGCTCCTGCAGTGGTTGAATCGAACTCTTGAATTAAGCTACGCATTCCGTTAATCATGCACCAGCTTTTAAGAAATCGTCAACGATTAATACATTAGATCACTAGGAAGTGTACGTTTAGATAATTCCATTTTCTCAACACGAGAAGAAGAACCGGAAACGTAGTTAATACTTACAGTAGAACCTTCTGTAATTTTTGAATCACGACGAACAATGACGAAAGGAACGTTTAAATAATTAGCTACCGTTTGTGCAATAGGAACTCCCTTTGTTGCAACGGTCATAACGGCATCAATCTTCTTATCTTCGTAGCAGATGCAATCATTTTTCTAAATCATGTAATACATTTGGTTTTGCAGTGTAAATCAGAAAGATAAATATATCCCCTGGCAATAAGCGACTTGCATCGTTCATTTGTTCTTTTAATTTCTCCGCAGCCAATGCTTGTTCACGTTTGATTTTTGGTACAAAGTACTCCTCCAACAACTTTCCAGGGACTGTACAGAATAATCCCAGCACCTTGTTTTTCAAAAGTCTTCTTAATAATAGCAATATCTTCACTAATAGAAGATTTTGCGGACTGGGATGCTAAAGTTGTAAATGTAGTTAATGAAATTAACGTATGTGGATTATCTAATAGACGTTGTGTCATATCAATAAGACGTTCACTTCTTTTCACTCCCATTGTATCGTCCTCCCTCTTTGAATGAGACTACTTCTATATTATACATAAAAATGACAAATTACAATTTCGAAAACCTGTATCATTCGGGAAAAAGCACAAAAACACCTCTTTAGACAGACGTTTCTATTTTTATAAAGAATATCTTTTCAGCGTGAGAAGTGTTATAAAAATAAGGCTGAACAAAGTTATGAAAAGTTTCTCAAGGGGAAATCGAGTACTTCGAATCCTCATGGATATCTTCATAATAGCGGTAACGTTGCACCGGTTCGAGCCTAAGGTCTCTCACCTTTAAAACAAAAATGGGGCGTAAGGATTAAAATCCTACGCTGCCTTATTTTTTATAGTGCAGTCACGTTACTGCTGTTTTAGAGATCACGTGATTCTCAGTAATCTCAATCTTAGTAAAAGCATGCATATGGTTCAGCCTATTTTATAAACACTTCGAATTTTCAGTAAAACTTCAATACAAAAGAAAGTTTTTTATCCAACCACTCTCGACAGTTTAAATTCGTTTGAGTTCGATGCCGACAACTCCGTATTGTGCTTGTTCTTCTTTTGAATAGTAAGTCAACATATCGTCAGGATGTGCATTGTCCACGTCTTCTGGGTATACCCACATTGTAGTAACAGGAGGTTTTTCATACAGTTCTGTGAAGTAAAAACATGCAGCTCCAACCACTTCGCATGAGTGTCGTTTGCGAGAGCATCTTCGAGTATTAGTAAATCAGATTTGATCGCTCAATTTGAATCGATTGGCGCTTCTCATCGTACAGACGAAGCTCAATCGTTTTTGACTCGGAGGAAATGGAAGCATACGGTTTTGGGAAAAGAGTCATCTCATGCAGCAGTGACTAGTTTCTCCTTGTTTAGTACGAATTTTTCAACGGCAACAGCAACGCCATCTTCATCGTTGGTTGTTGTCACGAAGTTGGCGATTTCTTTAATCGAGATCATCGCATTTCCATCGCAACGCCAAGACCGCGTATTCAATCATATCACGATCGTTCTCGTGGTCGCCAAGACACATCCACTTCATCGGGTGTAAGGCTGCAAGTTTATCGGCTAGATGATGCACGGCTTTTCCTTTACTGAAAGCTGCGGATGAATGACTTCGAGGTAAAAGCTGGCACTACGGAAAATGTTGTAGCTACTCTTGAAGTCGTCAGAAAGATTTGGAATTAATTCTTCTAACACTTCAAAGCCATCCACGAACATGATTTTGACGAGATTCTTTATCGGCTGGAATGTCCTTGTATAATTGGTGCTGATTGGCATGCCGACTAGTTCGCTCTCGTGAATAGAGTATTTGCCGACTGTTTCTGTTGGACACGTCAAATCCTTCTTCAAGTCAATAGCGTGGTAGTGCACATTAGTATTTTAGCCATAATCGTTCGCGTTTTAAGTCGTCTGTGTCATTGAGAAGCGAACGAGTGCTTTTTCGAACCTGTTTGTTGGCCTGCAGTGTTCGTTAGTAAGTCACAACGTAATCGTGGTCGTTCACAAGGTTGAGTTCTTGAAAGAAGACCTTCTACACCCAGGGTATGGGCGTCCTGTACAAAGAAACCATAGACTCCTTGTGCGCTTGCGGCGTTTAAAGCAGCCTTTACTCGAGGTGTGATTTCGCGTTTTGAAGTTGAGCAGTGTGCCGTCGATATCGATGGCGATTAATTTAAATGAACATAATGCCTCCTTGAAATTTGTTAAATAGCGTTAGTAATGTTTGAGCTGTTAATTGGACGTCTTTAAAAATAAGAATCTGAGCAAAAATACAATGCTTCTTGTCCATTACGAAATCTTTCGGAGTGCTCCGTAAAAATATGGAGAAACACAATATACCTTATACAGGTATATTGTGTTTTCTATTATAAAAAGTAATTGATAGATGATGCTTATATCCTGCGAAGTTGAGTTCAAACCTGATCGTTCGCCCTCGTATCCTGTGTAGTTGAGCTCGCAATCGCAGAAATGGCGTGCGTTTCCTGAAACGTCCGCAGAACGTTTCACGTTCCTTCCGGCGTTCCAGTCCAACGTTCCATTTCTGAACGCGATTGCTCACATCCTGTTATTTCATCTGATTCGAGAACACGTCTAATTGTGCAGCGATCGTTTGGAACTCTTCGTAGTCGTCCATAAAGAGTTCGTTTTGCATGTCGCGTGTCACCATTTCACGAGGGAAGTAGAGGCGTTCATCTCCACGAACCTTTCCAGAAATAGCTTCTACAATCGAGCTGACTTGAGAAAGCTCGACCATAGTTCCGTTGCGTTCTACGAGTTCAATTTGTGTTCTTGGCTTAATTGAATCTGGACGATAGAAATCATATGGTAAATCGAAACTGTTGTTAATTGCAGTGTAATATTCGAGGGTCAAACCCAACGGCTTCCACGATTTGTTTCATTCGATTGATTTTTGCGCCATCATTGATGCGGTTAAATAGCACTGATTTGAAAGGACGACGATTAATGAAACGGTCGGATAAGTCACTTAAAATCGCATCTTCTTCTAAGAGCCAGTGAGAGAAGTATGTGTTTAATACGCCGTCATCAAGACGTAAGTAATCTTCCAAGGTCCAAGTTCCTTCGAAGAAAGGCTTTAAGAATGTTGCTGAGTGTTTTAAAGGATTTGATTCTGAGTTGTAGCAAGCCGAAGCGCGTTTTAATAGGTGATTTAGTAGCTTCCATCCCACGTGAAACAGGGTGGAAATACACTGCATGTACATTTGATAACGACTCACGATGTAATCTTCCACCGCGTGCATTCCTGAATACGTAAATGCAATGCCGCCTTTATACGGACGAATTACACGGAGGATACGCGTAAGGTCAAAGGTTCCGTAATTTACCCCTGTGAAATAAGCATCACGAAGCAAGTAGTCCATACGGTCTGCATCAATTTGGCTTGAAATCAATTGCACCACTTGAGGATTTGGATGTGTTTTTTGAATCACGCTGGCCACTTCTTGTGGGAAAGTAGAAGAGACTTTACGTAAAATCTGGTTCACTTCGGTTCCTTCAGACAAGATGATATCAATAGTGATTTGTTCATGGTTTGTGTCTGAAAATTTTCTCAAAGGTAGAGTATAGGGCCATGTCCTACATCATGCAGTAAAGCTGCACTAGCACTAGAGGCGATTACGATCGTCCCCAAAAGGCCATCTCCTTCTTCTTGAGTAGCGTAATTTCGTGAAATTATCGCAAATGCGTCGAAACGATTTCATACACTCCAAGAGAATGCAGAATCTAGAATGTTCTGCAGTGGACAGTGTACAGGCAGAGGCACCCGTTTGTTTAATTCTGCGCGTCGTTTTAATTCACGGCTGTTAATCGAATTTCAGAATAGTGGATGTTGCACATGGATATAATCGTGAACAGGGTCACGAAATACTTTTTCTCACGTTCCGAATAGCTGCTGTCATTCGTTTTACTCCTTCTTCTTTCATGTTTAGATTGTGGAAACGTTAATACATAGCACTTCCAGTGTATGCTGCTATTTTTGGCGGAAATGCAAGAGGGTTTTTGCTGAGCCCTTTATAACGCTATATTGAGAGGGTTGTGTCTTTGAATCAAATCGCTCAAGTGCTTTCTGGAATTCTGGAGTGTGAAGTCGATTTTGTCTCTTCAAGGAGAGCAACCCATCTGTGCAAGTAATGCTTGGTAAGACGCGAATTTGTACCTCTTCAATCGTGAGGAGAGTCCTAAAGCATCTCCAATATTCCACATGCTATCGGCGTTTACCGTTGGAAAATGCCGTATTTGGTTTCTTGACCTTGGATCGCATGGTCATAAAAATCACGAACAGCCATGACCGCGATAGTGTTGGTCTCCAAACACTCAATGTCCGCAAATGGCCACACAAACGACATCTTTTAAACCTGCGCTGTGCACTGCCGGGCAATTTTCTTCCTTGAATGGCAAATCATAATCGCTGCAATAGGAGATCTCTGACTTCAAATGCATTGATTTCCGACTCCACGCGGTGGCCTTTCAGTAGCTTTAAGACTGGATCGTGCTGCATCCACTCGTATGCCTGATTGATTGCAGCATTTGTTCATTTTTGAAAAGAAGGCTAATGTCAGTGTCCGCTTTCGTTACTAACGACAGCAAGGCCTCCTGCTTGGCGACAATGAGTAACGTGTGCAAAGTCGATCAAAGCCTTCCTCTAGAAACGGGACTTGTATCGGTCATAACCCAAGAATACACACATCTTCTAGTGTCCACAATGAACGAAAGGGTCCCGTTTGCTCTTTCGTTAGTGCGAAGAATGGTTTCATCTAGAGCAAAAGGAGTCAAGATTTGTTCTAGGAGAGTGGTTTTCGATTTGAGTAGCGACCAGTTGAACGGTCTGATGTTGAACTAGTATTGATGTCAGTAGGTTTCTCCTTTAGAGTTCTTCGTGTTTTATTATATCAAAAAGTTCAGAATGGGGTCGTCCGATATGCCGTTTTAAGTTGCGTCTGTAGGAAATTATTAAGTAAAATTCAGAATCTTAAAACGATAGCTATATAATAGGTGGTGATAAAATTGAGAGAGAACGAAAAGAGGGAATGTCAAGGAAAATTTTAGTAGGTGAGATGACTCGATCGCGAAATCGTTGAGACTGCTTAACGGTATTTATTTAAAAATGAGAAGGTATGACATCGTAATAGCATACGATGGAGGAAACAAGCTCTCGAAAATTATGTATCCAGATAATCGAGGCGATTATTTTGGATTAATATTATGATGCGCCGTCTAGACGGAATCTCAGTGGTCATGAAGTGTAAAGAAAATGCGCAATTACCAATTCCTCGCGACAGTGAGTGCGAGAGTCTACAGACATCGATAAGATCTCAGATGAACCGATCTGGGCGGATGATTATGTGACGAAACCATTTAACCCACTAGAAGTGATTGCCCGTGTAAAATCATTACTTCCGCCGTTCGACCATTGACGCAAGAAGGTCCAGCAAACAGAAGAAATTACTATCGGACCATTAACAATCAGATCGTCATCAAGTGACTACTTCTGATGGACAGTGAAATTCACTCACGCATTAGACTTGGAATTTTTATTTCTTGTAGCGAGTCATCCAAACCGAGTATTTAGCGCTGACGAAATGGAGACCGTATGCGTAGCTTAGAAAGTATGTGTTCTACAGCAAAACAAGTAGCGGCGGCACGTAAGTCACTTTACGCGATAAAATTGCTGAAGCCACTGAGAGAGAAAAATCATCGAAACAGTATAGGCAGTGGGCTATAGTGAAGACAAATAAACAGTGTATTCTTCAAATTGGAAAAGCATGAACCGACCATTCTACACTGGCGTAAAGAAACCCAGTGAACTGGTAGAGGATTGTCACTCTCTGTGTGTGGTGTTCCATACTCTATCTAGGTATCTTAGTGATGACTGTCAGTTGGTGAATGAGCCGGGAATCATTTCTGATTCAGTTCTCCTTTGAGCACGTATTAGCAAAATTGGCACGTTGCATCGAAATGCTCGCTCTATATACTCACGATTACCTCCGTATTTTGCACATTTCTATTGCGATGATACGCGAGAGATATCATGCAAATGCAATTAGGAATCATATTTTGGCACGCGCATTTGACTGCAAGGAACGATACGATAGGCAGCTCGTCTCGAGTAAAGTGGAGCATAGGGGACAAGTTGTGAATAGTATTAATCGTCGCAGATTCGACGGTGAATGCTCTAGAAAGAAGAACGACGCCATCGAAAGTCACAAAGATGAATTGATTGACAAAGTGTCTCATGAGACCCGGACGCCATTGACGTCCATCCTTGCATCTTAGGGCGATTGTCAGTGTCAGCCGAAGATTGATACGGAGGATGCGAAAGCGTTATGCAGAAATCGCATATTCAAAAGCCGGAGCAAAATGAAATTGCTTGTCGAAGGATTTGTTTGAATATGACGACGAGTGAGACGAATGAGGCTCACTACGACTGAACGAGAGTTCCGATTGTGAATTTTTCTTGAAACAAAGTTGCGTGCGACTTTGACCAGGAAGGCCCAAAAACGTCTATGGCGATCGCGTGCTTCAGAAAACCGTGAGCGTCGGTGCTGGGAAATCTAGGAGTGCTGAGAAAATGGTACGTGTGGTTAATAATCTGCTATCGAACGCCATGCTACAACACGGTCGCGTAACTACACATCAATGAATGTGAAGTGTTGAAGAAAGAGGGCGTCATTACCATCGCGGTTAGAAATGAAGGCGACCTGATTTTCAAAAGAAGTATTGGATCGACTTTTACATAAAGTTCTATCGTGCAGGCTCTGCGTGTCTAAAAGAGACGGGTGGAACAGGTTTAGGGCTAGCGATTGCGGAAAACATTGTGCATTCCAGTGGAGGATCTATGTTTGCCGAGTCTGAAAACAGACAAAACGAGTTCTATGCGTCTGTCTACCCACTGAAAACCAAGGACGCTTAAAAGAAATGACAAATCACTGATAACATACCGAGAAGGACGGCTACGTGCCTTTTCGGTTTCAGTTCATTCGCAGCGAAGAGTTGATACTAAGGGACAAGAAGACGTTATGAGGAGGAATCAAGACGAAACTAGCAACATGGAATGTGAATGGCACTCGTTCTGTTTTAAATGAAAAGTTGAGCGCTGCAAAAGAATATGCGTTAGGAGAGCAACCAGATATTTATGTCACGCTAGAGACAAAAGGCTGTACAGACCAAGTAGAGTTTGGGAATGGAGATTTGAGTGAATATGAGGTGTTGGTCACTCTGCAGTGAGGATACTGGAGGGACAGCCATTTCACGAAAACCTTTATCTATGGGAATATGGAATTGGACAGAAGAGCATGACCAAGAAGGGCGTGTGATTACAGCGAATACGAGAAGTTCTATTTAGTAACGGTGTATACTCCAAACGCAGGCTTGTGACTTATCTCGCCTCGAATATCGCCAAGTGTGGGAGGATGACTTCCTTGCTTTTGTTAAAAACTAGGCGAAACAAAAGCGGTAATTCTTTCTAGACTTACGTGTGGAAAAGCTATAGAGTGACTTGGCAGAATCCGAAAACAAATACAATGAACGCAGGATTTACCACAAAGGAAGAACGTGCAAAATTCGATCGAAGTCGTCACACTATTGGCTTGGATGCGTTCCGTTACTTATATCCAGATACGCTAGGAGCCTACAGTTGGTGGAGTTACATGGGAGGAGCCCGTGCTCGAAATGTCGGATGGAGAAATTGACTATTTTGTGATTTCTGCAACCATACACAGCCTTCCTTCAAGAAGTAAAAATCCGAAGCGATGTTACCGGAAGCGTATCGTTGTCCAGTAGATGAAAAATTGAACTATGAGCCATTTGTTCGTGTTAGCAAAATTTGATAATGGATGTATCAATTATAGAAAGGTATTCAAATGTAAAAAGACCATATTGTCGTGCATGGAGCACGATCTCATAATTTCACATTGATGTGAGCATTCCTCGTATCGATTTGTTGTGATTACAGGATTATCTGGTTCAGGAAGAGTTCGTTAGCCTTCGACACTTTATACGCTAGGAAGTAGAGAACGTCTATCTGCATGCTCAATTTTAGAGCGCACTGAGACCAAACCGATGTAGAGAGAGTATGATGGCTCAGTAGGCAGTTGCTATCGACCACCACATCTAGAATACCCACAGTTCAACAGTGGGGACGGTCTAGAAATTAATGATTATTTGTTTATTATATGCGTGTTTGAGAAACCAATCTGTCAAATGATGGAACACCGATTGAAAACAATCTCTCAGACAGATGGTCAGTCGTATGATGGAATGCCCAGAAAAACAAAAGATTCAAGTGCTTGCTCCTGTTGTGGTCCAAAAGAAGGGAGCATAAAAAGTCTTTGATTCAGAAAGATGGATATGCGTATGTGCGCGTCGATGGCAGATGCATGAAGTCACCGATGAACTGAATTTAGAGAAGAACGAAAAGCGTAATATTGAAATCGTTGTGGACCGTATCGTAGTGGTGATAAGAGTCGTTCGCCTATTCGATTCGATTGAAGCAGCCCTTCGTTTAGCGGAAGGGTGTGCCATTGTCGATGTGATTGGTGGGAAGAAGCATCTCTTTAGCGAACACCATTCATGTCCGATTTAGGATTTACAGATAGGCGATTAGAGCCGCGTCTTTTCTCCTTTAATGCGCCATTTGGAGCCTGTCGGAATGTGATGGCCTTGGATCGAAAACTCGAGTGGACTTGGAATTAATTGTTCCCCGATAAGAGTTTGACATTAGAAGAAGGGCTTGTTCGTGGAATCTATTAGCTCCCAACTATTATCCATCGATGCTCCAGCCAATTTTGTGAGCAATTTAAGATTCCGATGAATATTCCGGTTGAAAAATTGAGACACAGTACAAGTGAATATAGTTCTGTATGGTTCGGAGATGCTACTTTTCCAATTCCATCATGAAAATGAATTTGGTGGAGTTCGAGATGTGGAAATCCCATTTTGAAGGCGTGGCAGTGAATGTGGAACAGCTATCAATGAAACCAATATGATTTTACAAAGAGAACAAATGCGCCAATATGACAGAATCCTGCTTTGTAAGACTTGTCATGGCTTCCGTTTAAACGAACAAGCCTTATCTGTCAAAGGTAGGTGGAAAAATATTGGCGAAGTCCTCTCTGTCTGTGGATGATGATGACTTCTTCAAAACAAACTTATCTGAAACGGATGAGCAAATGCAGCTCAATCTTAAAAGTGAAGTAAGTTCTCATCTGAAATTCTCACGTGTTGGTTTTGCAATGCCAACCTTAAAGTCGTGCCGCAGGAACTTTATCGAGAAGCGCAACAGAATTCGTTTGCAGACTCAAATCGGTTCAAACCTTTTCAGAGTGCTTTATATTTTAGATGAACCTTGATTAGGCTTCACCAAAGAGACAATGATCGCTTTAATTTGAGTCTTTGAAGAGCATGCGCGACCTTGGAAATACCTTGATTGTCGTAGAACATGACGAAGATACCATGCGTGCTGCGGACTACTTGATTGATATCGGTCCTGGTGCGGGTGAATTCGGTGGCGAGATTATCGCTGCAGGAACTCCTAAAGATAGTGAAAAGAATCCGATCACTCACCGGTCAATATTTAGCCGGTATACATTTCCAGTCCCAAGCAGACGCCGCAGGAAGATAAGGGCTGGATCCACTTAAAAGGCGCTGCGGAAAACAACTTGCGCGACATCGATGTGGATGTGCCACTCGGTCGTTTTGTCGCCGTAACAGGAGTATCGGGTTCTGGTAAGAGCTCGCTTGTCAACATCGTATTGAAGAAAGCCTTAGCACGTGAGATTACGCGTACGAAGGAAAAACCAGGGAAGTTCAAGAGCATCTCTGGATTTGAGAGCCTCGATAAGATTATCGATATCGACCAAAGCCCAATCGGAAGAACCCCACGAAGCAATCCTGCAACGTATACGGGTGTATTCGATGATATTCGTGATTTGTTGCGACCACAAACGAAGCAAAATCCGCGGATATAAGAAGGTCCTTCAGTTTCAATGTGAAGGGTGGACGATGTGAGTCATGAGGACGGCATTCTGAAAAATCGGATGCACTTCCTACGCGTATACTGTGCCGTGTGAAGTGCCACGGAACGCGTTATAACTCTGAAATCTCGAAGTGATACAAAGGAAAGAGTATTGCGGATGTTCTTCAATTGACCGTTGATGAAGCGGTGAATTCTTCCAAGCCGTTCAAAATCAAACGCAAATTACAAACGATTAAAGATGCTAGGGTTAGGCTATGTCACCCTTGGACAATCAATACAACGCTCTCTGGGGGAGAAGCGCAACGAATGAAGTTAGCTAGTGAACTCCAACGTGTCTCAACCGGCAATACCTTCTACGTGCTTGATGAACCAACGACAGGACTACATACAGACGATATCGCATGTCCACTTGAAGTGTTGAATCGTTTAGTTGAAGCAGGGAATACTGTACTTGTCATCGAACATAACTTAGATGTGAGACCCGTGACTATATCATGATATGGGACCAGAAGCGGTAGCGGTGGTGGACTTAGTTACGCGACAGAACGCCAAGAAGTCAAAGATAAAACAATCACATGAGGTCGTTATTTAAAAGCACGCTTTAGAAGCAGGCGACTCTCATAAAAGAAGTAGAAAATTGCTTAGAAGAGATAGTTTGAAAGTTGGTTATACTATACTCAACATAGATAATTTCTCAGGGGGAAACTTGAATGAACATGAAAGAATTAGTCGGCAAGAAAGCCGCAGAATATGTAGTAGTGGAACGATTTGGTTTAGGAACTGGTTCGACAGCCTACTATTTTGTGGAAGAAATCGGTCGACAGTAAAGAGAAAGAAGGACTTGAAATCGTGGAGTAACGACTCGTGGAACGAAGAAACGAAAGCAGAAGCACTTGGAATTCCATTGAAGAGCGTGGATGAAAGTGGATTATATCGACGTCACAATCGATGGCGCAGACGAAATCGCTCCTACGATTTTCAGGAATCAAGGGGGCAGCGGTGCGTTATTATTCGAAAATCGTTGCTGAGCAATCAAAAGTATATCGATTATGAGACGAATCAAAATGGTTGACTACTTAGGTCGTTTCCATTACCAGTGGAAGTGGAACCTTATGGGTCAGAACAATTATTCAAACGTTTTGGAAGCGCTAGGATACAAAACCAACTTTCCGCGACATGACGGAGAACGCTATAACCGATAGCAAAAACTACATTATCGACTTGGATGTGTATCCAATTAAAGACCCTAATCGCTTTTCGGAGAAAAATTAAAGGCATGACAGGTGTGGTAGAAGCAGGCCTCTTCGGCAAACTTATGACTGATATCGTGCTTATTGGAACTCCTGATGGGTTTGTCGTAAAACACTTCAAAATTAACCCGCTGAGTCAGCGCAGATACGTGATTCTAAGCGGGTTTTTATTATAATAAACCGTGTCGAATTGCACACGGTTAATTTTATAATGATGAGCATTTTTCAATTTGTAGTGAGAAACAAGGCGTTTTGTGCTATACTAGTAAAGATTTTAGTACTGAAGGATCGATGAAATGTCATCATTCATGGAAAAAGAAAAGGGCTGCTGTACATTTGCTATTGCAGTTGTCTCAGTGATGCTCGATAAGCTATTCCCAGTTATAGGAGTGCGGTATTTGCCATTATTTTAGGGATGGTCTTAAACCAATTTTGGAAAAATCCCAAGTGATTTTTAGACCGGGAATTAACTATTCGATTATTACATTATTCGATTATTGCGCTTGGATTTTACAATGTCGTTTGCAAGTGAGCCAAACAGGTGCGTCATCGTTCCCAGTGACGATTTGTGAGCCATTTCCCATTGCTTAGTTTTCTAACAGCGCTATTTGTAGAAATTTCTTCAAACTTTCTCGTCCGTTGAAGATTCTCGTTGGATTCGGGACTGCCATTTGCGGGGGCTCGACGTTGCAGCTTCACCAATCATTAAGGCGGAAGACGATGAAGTAGCGTTATCGATTTCAACCATCTTCCTTTTCAATGTATATGGCTGGTATTCCTAGTTCCCATTCTTTGGGACATATGATGGGCATGGACGCGTCTCGGTTTCGGGACTTTGGGCAGGGACAGCGATTAAGCGATACATCCAGCGTGGTCGCAGCCGGCGCAGAGTTACAGTGCAGAAGCGTAGAAATCGCAACGATTGTAAAACTGAGCTCGTGCGTTGATGATTGTTCCAGCATGTATTGTGTTATCTTTAGTGGAAGCTCGTCGTATGAAACAAGAAGGACAAACTGTACAATGGAAGAAAATCGTGCCAATGTTTATCATCTGGTTTATGGTCGCTTCCATCATTACAAGCGTGGGCTTATTCCCAAATTTCCTTGTACCGTATGCAAAATTAGCGTCTAAATGGTTGATGGCGATGGCATTAGCCGGTATCGGAATGCAAGTGTCCTTCAAACAATTCCAAGAAGCAGGGGCAAAACCAATCTTAACAGGGCTAGCAACTATGGTTTATGGTGGCTGTTTCTAGCTTGATCATGCAGTACTTCGTTTTATAGAAAGGACATTTCATGAAAAGATTATTAGGACTCGGGTTCTGGATTAGCGCCTTGTACTTTGTTTTATATACGAAACTCCCAGCGCTACAATCCTTCGTGAACACACCAGTAGGACCTTATGTGCATGTCGCGATGGTCTTGTTACTGATTGTGGGGATTTTCTTCTACGTACTGCGCATAATCCATTTCTTATTTTTCCCGTAAACATAGAAAGAGCTTGGGCAATCGCCTAAAGCTCTGTTTTAACGTTAGATGCAAGATGTTTCCAATCAATCGGGCATCACACCAGTTTTGTATGCTTGGGTGCGACCACGATAGGGGCTTGTTGGAGACTAGAGATGCTATCGGTACCGACAAGCGTTAAGATCGTTGTTAGTTGCTCTTTCCAGGTTTGGACCGTATGAATCGCGTCTGGAAGGGAGTCGTCTTTCCGTACGAGATGCAACATTTCACCAGACAATCCGACAAGGCTGGCCCCCAGAGCGAAGCATTTGGCCATGTCGAGTGGCGTCTTCACACCGCCTGAAGCGATGATTGAGGGGTGCAGCTTCGCTTGGGCTTCCATGAGCGACGTCAAGGTTGTTTGTCCCCAGTCTTCAAGGAAATCGAGTTTATCTTCTTTGCGACGGCCGTTTTCGATTTTGGCGAAATTCGTACCGCCTGTACCGCTAATGTCGATGGCACTCACTCCGATACTTTCTAGTTGTGCGATGGCTTCGCGGCTAAATCCAAATCCGACTTCTTTGACGATGACGGGAACAGCACTTGTTTTAACAATTTCTTCGATATTTTTAAGCCAATTGCTAAAGACGCGGTCACCTTCTGGCATGACGAGTTCTTGTGCACGGTTGACGTGAATTTGAATCGCGTTGGCTTCGATGAGTTCGACAGCTCGTTTAGCAGCCTCAGCGTCGTAATGTGCACCGAGGTTCGCAAAGAGGAAACCGTTTGGATTTTCCTGGCGAATCACCTTGAAGCTTTCCGCACTTTCAGGAAATTTCATCGCGATACTCATCGAACCAGTCGCCATTGCCATGCCTGTTTCACGAGCCAAGATGGCTAAGCGCTGGTTTAACGCAGTCGTGAGTGGGCTCCCACCTGTGATGGCGTTGATGAAGAATGGAACGTCAAAGGTGAGCCCGGCAAGCTTGGTCTGCAGTGACACATCAGACACATCAACGGTCGTGAAGGGATGATGTACAAAGCGCGTTTCCACGAACTCGGGAGCGCTCGTTGCACGATATTGCTGGTTCGCATGACCTACGTGTTCGTCCTTTCGATTCATTTGTTGTTGAAATAAATCCATCATTAATCTCCTTTACCAGGCTTCAGCGATGGTCAGCTGGGAAGCACTTGAATTTGAGCCTTTGCCCATTGGGTTTCAATTTGTTGTCGTTGAGTTTCGTTTTGTGTAAAGCAAATACCGCAATCGCCCCCACCAGCGCCTGAAGTTTTTGCGCAGGCACCAAACTGTTCTGCGAGGTCGCAAAGCGTTTGTAGTGCAGGTGTTTCGATTTCTAGCTGCATCACTTTAGCAAATTCATTTAAGAGCGCACGGTTAGCACGGATGCCTTCTTGTAAAGGCGGGACATCTTGTTTGTTCCAAGCTATTTGTAGGCCTTGAACGACGACGTGACTCTTTTTGAGAAATTCTTTGTAAAATTCACTATCGGTTGCCACTTTGCGTTTCTTCTCAGTGGCTTGAATCAGTGAATCTGTGATCGCGACTTGCCCCGTCCATCCTACTAAAAGGGTGAAGTCTGGGATTTCTGGAAGACGAACGATGGTTAGGTCTTTCCAGTCAGTATCACAAATTTCTTTGATCGTTTGGCTTTGTAATTTTACGAGTAATGTGCTTCGGTCCGGGCTTGTATAATACACCATTCCTCTAAAAGAAGAGGCGGCGATATCTCCAAAGGATCCACGTTGGGATAAGCGGAGATTCGTTAACACACTAAGCTTATAAACGAGTAAAGGTGTTCTCGGAGTTTCGTAAAAATCAAGAATGGCTTGAATCGTTGCGACCACAACGGCACCGCTGGAACCAAGTCCGTATTTAATACCACGTTTAGCGTCATCGAGTTCACTCGTAATCGAAAGCGAGTAGAGTGCGTTCGTTGGCGTGCCGCATTCCCGAACATATTGTTCTGCAACAAGAATTGCTTCTTCGACTAGTTTATAGGGATGTTCTCCTTTTGCTTGGAACAGTTCACCTTCGCGCGTCCATTCCACAACGAGGTCTGGATTTTGAGTAGACGTTAAGTTTCCTACACTAGTAGTTTCGTTAATCGTAACGGTTAAGTAACGCGACACTGCCGCGACAATAGCGCCGTGCCCTGGTTCGACAACCGCATATTCCCCAGCGATAAAGAGTTTACCGGGAGCTTTTGAAGTAATTGTCACGCGCTCACTTCCCTTCGAAAGCTGCACGAGAAGTGTTCCATTCATCTTCATTTAGAGTGCGAATACCTTCTCCTGGAAGCGTAGGGATGAGTTTTTCGCTCGGAAATACTTTGCCAAGCTCTTCCAGGATCGCAGGAATATCACTCGCCTTGCAGATGACTTTGACGTTTGGTCCCGCATCCATCGTGAAGTAGGCCGGAATGCCTCGTTCTTCTCGAATCGTGCGAATTGTTTGTTGGGCGATAATACTCTCCGGTTCAAAATAACAGAATGGAGGGTTACTTGCTAGCATCGTAGCGTGCATTTTCATGCCGTTAAATTCCGCAATAGCGCCGATACGATGAATGTCGCGGTCCTTGATGGCCTCTTTGATATCGGCTAAATCGGTTGCCGCAGAAGTGACCCAACCTTCATAAAATGGTGAAGTAGAAACAGTCAATTCCATGCCAGCACGACTCGAAATCTTCTTCTCGGCCGCGCTCACGACGATAATAATCATCCCGATGTCAAAGTTCGCATTGTCGACAGGAATCGCCATGCTGTTCTCGTTAGAGTCGCCTTTATTCCATTCGACAAATCCGCCAAAGAGACTACGAGTGGCGCTACCGCTCCCACGACGCGCGTAAGTCGATAGTTTTTGAGCAGACATGTTAAGACCGGTTGCCTCGTTCATTGCCCCAGCAAGTGCAGCAAAGGCGGAAGCAGAGCTCGCAAGACCTGCTGCAGTTGGGACAAAGTTCAGACTCTCGACACGAGCACGACGCGTATCTCCTGTTTCAGCGCGGAATAGGTCTAAGAAGCGTGTGATTTTAGCGGTCGCCGATTCGTCTTGTCTAGTACCATTCAGGTAGAATTCGTCTTCAGCTAACGCATGGGAGAGCTCGACTTTTGTATCGGTATAGAAAGCTTCAAGGGTTAAAGAGAGGCTATTATTCATCGGAATGAAAAGCTCTTTATTTTCTTTTCCCCAATATTTAATGAGTGCGATATTCGTATGTGCACGCGTAATTCCAATCGATGTGGTCATTAGCTCTTCTCCTTTTTGGCGAGCGACTGAATCCAGACCGCTTGCGCTCCTTTTTTCATGAATTGTTCTTGTAAATGAAGGGCGTCGTTCTCTGTAGCTACAAGGGCAATCATACAACCGCCCAGGCCACCACCTGTGACTTTTGCTCCGAGTGCATGATTTTCGTGGGCAGTACTGACAAGGGCTTCAATGATATCATGCGAAACCCCTAATTTTTTAAGGCGGTCGTGATTAGAATTCATTAGCTGACCGAGTTTTAGAGGGTCTTTTGTTTCGATAGCGGTCCGTGTATCTTGTACGATGGCACCAATTGATTGCACCGCGTCTGAACCAGTTTCGTTAGTGGTAGGGTCGATGATGCGTTCTTGCAGGGTGCTTACATGATGGACTGCTTTGCTTCGTATTCCCGGTCACACCTGAATCTGCGATGACGAGATACGCTGGCATATCTAGTTCAAGCGTCTGCAGTTCTTGCTCTTTTTGGAAAAAGACCGGATGAGTGCCACTCGTTGTAGCTGTATCGACACCGCTTGGATTGCCATGAGAAATGGTTTCAGCTCCCTGTACGATGTCCCATAAAGTGGCATCGGATAAAGGTGTTTTGAAAAAATCAAAAATGGCACGCACGACCGCCACACTTACCGCAGCACTGGATCCCATGCCTCTTTCAGCTGGAATCGTTGACTCGATGGAGAGGACAAAAGCGTGACTCGTGACTTCTTTTGAAGAGGCAAGTAAAAATGCTTTTTGAATCGCAAACTGCAATCCTGCCATTGAAGCGGGCATGCTTTGAAGGTCCCCTGAGTATAATTCACATTCGATCATTTGCCCTTTTGATGCAGTGACGATATCGGCTTTCACGAACACCGCATTAATGGGGAGTGCAATGGCTGGTTTATGATAGACGACGGCATGTTCACCGGCTAAAATGATTTTTCCATTGGCGAGGCCTGTTCCCTTTTGTAGTTTCATACGACATCCCTTTCTTCGTTTTCAATTCACATTCTACTAGATTCGTTCCCCTTCGTAAACAAGCATGCTGATTTCATGGGAAAAACTTAAGATTATAAAGAAACGAATCATAGAAACAGTGTGCTACTTATGGTACAATTCAAGAATAGTAAACCTGTAACTGAAGGAGACGAATCCGTTGAGAGAAAACGAGACGTATTATCAGATTCTAAGAAGTGAGTGGAGCCAATATAAAGGCATGCATCCATTCACGATGACAAGCGCGGAACTTGCGCACTTAACGTCATTAAATGACCGCATTTCCCTACAGGACGTGCAAGAAGTGTATGTGCCGATGCTGGATTATTTTGATGTATATTTTAAAAAACATATTGAACTACATACCGAGGAGCAACAATTCCTGAATCAACAGAAGAAGACGGTGCCGTTTATTATCGGGGTCTCAGGAAGTGTGGCTGTCGGAAAGAGTACAACGGCTCGTTTAATGCAAACGATGCTACAACAACGCTACCCAAGTAAACGAGTGGCGCTGATGACAACGGATGGATTTTTGCTTCCAACAAAAGAGTTAATTCAACGTGGCATTTTGGATCGTAAAGGATTCCCGGAAAGTTACGACATGGAAGCTCTCGTTCATTTCCTACTCGAAGTGAAAACCGGTAATCCTAGCGTAGATGCGCCGGTGTATTCGCATGAGATTTACGATATTGTGCCAGGGGAAGTGCAGACGATTGAGTCGCCCGACATCTTGATTGTGGAGGGGATTAATGTGTTGCAATTGCCGCCCAATCGTGAAATATACGTGAGTGATTTCTTCGACTGGTCGATTTTCGTAGATGCCGATGCAACGCTGATTGAGCAATGGTACTTGGAACGTTTCGAGCTCTTGATGGACCGTGCAAAATCACAGCCGGATAACTACTACTATCAATATGCGATTGGAAATCGTGCGGATGCGATTGCGATGGCGAAAGATGTGTGGAAGAAGACTAACCTGAAGAACCTTAAAGAATACATCTTACCAACGAAAACCCGCGCCGACTTCATCCTCCATAAAACAGTGGGACATCATATAGATTTTGTGCAAATTAAAAAATATTAGGTATATCGATTACTTAAAATCCTTGCGGATTTGTTTATAGTCGCTGTAATGGGGCACCGGATTGAGCCTACGTCTCAATCTCTACCAAGCTTCAAACTGACTCTACGGGTTTTACCCTAGAGTCAGTAATTCACATGGTTTGCTATCCCCATTACTGCGATTATAAAATCGCTTGATTTTCGTAATCGAATATTTTTACAAAAAGATTGTGCCACTGTTTTAGTAGGTAGTAAAGCAATAGCAGATTCTTAGTAAGTGCAGGGGAATCGTAGAAGGAATACATCTATGTTCATTGCAAAAATAAAATGTAAAAACCTCTTGACATTTTCAGGTAGGAGAGTATAATTTGAAATGTAAAGAGCTCTTGACATTATTACGAAAATTTGGAGGAACAAAGCCATGAAAAAGATGGATGAAATGGACAGAGATATTCAGTTGCGTTCTGAGGCGTGGGGCTATAAAACAACGCTTTTGGGTTTATGTGCATGGACAGGATTTAATATCTATCAATCACTTGTTAGTGGTGGCAAACTTGAAATGCTACCTTGCTTGATTTGCTCTTATCTGTAAGTGTGCAAGGATTTGCTCAAACCGCAATGAAACGCAATATGATTGCTGGTGATGAAGAGTATAAAGAACCAAATAAACTTGTTCAAGGAGTCATTCTAGCAGTTGTCGCTGTTATCGTGGTATTGGCTGTTGGCGTGTATTTTTTCCAGAAAGCGTGATGGCATATGAAAAATAATATAAAACAGCTAAGAAAAGCAGCAGGATTGCGACAAGAGGATATGGCAAAAACATTGGGTGTAAGCAGACAGACCATTATTGCCATTGAGAATGATAAATATAATCCTACCCTTGAACTTGCAATGAAGATTGCAAGGTTACTCCAGCTCAATGTTGAAGAGATTTTTGTGTTAGAGGACTAAAAAGACATAACTGAATACTCAATAAATGAAGAGAGATTCCTATTCGTGGGGGGAATCTCTTTTTTTGTAAAATCCTATAGAACACTGTTTATAACGCGGAATAGTAGTGGTAAAATGTAGGTGAAAAATTGTAGCTTGTAGTATGGTTTCTTTAACAATGAGGTGAGAACATGTACTTAAAAAGTGATCAAAAAAAACATCAAAAAATACCGACTTATGGAGCAGCGCCTTACCTATTCATAACTATCCTTGTGCTGAATTTGACTGGTTTGCTGCTGAGTCAGTCAGTGCTCGAGAGCGGACTGTTAAAGGGTGGCTTTAAAGATTTGTTTTATCTGATTGGCTTCCTCTTAATGGTCGTTGCAGCGAGAATTCAGTGGCTCAGCGGGGTGAAGTCGTTTATTAGCACAAGTATCCAAACTAGCGAACTCAAGACAACGAGGGATTTACGCGCGACTCGCAATCCAATTTACTTTTCGTGGTGGCTCAGCTGCATCGGGATTACCTTAACCATGCATAATATGTGGTTGCTGATTCTGATTCCGATTCAGTGGGTGTTATTAACCGTCGTGATTCGTATTACCGATGAAAAATGGCTCTACGAACTGCACGGAGAAGCCTATAAGGACTATTGCGCAAGAGTGAATCGATGGATTCCGCTGAAAAGAATTTGACAAAAACAACTGAATATTTTGTAAAGATTACTGAACTCCAACCATTAGTCTGTCTATTGGTTTGAGTTTTTTATACCTAATGGAATATGAAATGAAATATTTAAAAAGGTACTTTTTACAAATATCGAGTAAGACTGAAGAAAGATAAGTTTTTCATAAGCGACTATCCTTTGGGCTACGAGACCGAACGCTCAAAAATTGAACGTTGGACTGGAACAACGCAAACGACTCGATTCGAGGTCATGTAAAATCCTTTATAGTGAGAAGGATTTGTGAAGTGGGCATTGCTAATAATGTCGAAAGGTCTCTATTTTATATGAAACATTTTGAAATGAATTCTCAGCACTTTTGACCCTTTATATCAGGAAGTGGACGTAGTTATTGCCTTTTCTAGATCAACTACACCGGGTGTGAGGCTCTTACAGCATCACACCCTAGCACTCCCTCCGGTATAGGGGTAGAATAGAATCAAAGAGCAACTAGATAAATTAGTTGAAAGCGAAGGGAGGCACAACCATGCCATTTATTCATGTTGAAATGATCGAAGGAAGAAGCCGTGAACAAAAAGAAGTCCTTGTCAAAGAAGTGATAGAAGTGGTCTCTAAACACACTGGCGCTCCAACAGAACACATTCATATCATTATTCAAGAAATTAAAGCTGAAAACCTTGGCCAAAACGGCAAATTAAGAGGTTAATCAACTTCATTTAGAAAAATACAGGACAGCTCAAAAAGTTAGAATGCTTTTTGAGCTATTTTTCGTTAGGAAAAACTATCGAATGAATGAACTGCAAATGATATAATTTAGCTAACAAGATTTTTAGTATACTACTAGGATTTTTATAGTGTACACAACCTTCTTGTGAAAAATAGAATATCTTTTCAGTAAATAAGACAAAACATTGTATGAAGTGTGATAATATTTAATATAAATAAAGAGCTCATAAAGTGAGGATTAATGATGAAGTTTAAGAAAATATTTTATGCTTGTATAATGGGGAGGAATTATCTTTATGTCATTTGGATGCAATCTGAGAAATAATCGTGCGTATTTAGAAAAGCGTATTGGAACAGAAATGAGCCGCGTATATCCAACAAATAGATTAGAGGATTTATTTGGGCAATTTCCGGATGGATTTAAGATAAAACAATCTTTTAAAGATGGAGCTTATATCATACATGTTGAATTAGTAGCTAAAAAGTAAAGGTGTTCCTATTATTGGCACTATCTCAAAGGTTGAAAACAAAAGTAGAGAAAATCTTTGAAAGCAAACTTTCAATATCAAGATGGAAAGTATCAATTTACCAAATGAAACAGATGCAGCATATTGGCCAGTACCGAGGCTTCTTATTTGAGAAATTGACCTTAAATCGGGAGATTTTATCAAAGCTAGATTTACAAGAAAAAGTCCTACAATATGATGAATGGTGATTTTGAACTACGTTATAAAGTAACAAATAGAATCATTAATTCCTTTTTAGAGTTAGGGGACTCGGATTCGCTGAGTGTATCGTTAGGCGGAAGTAATAGTAATCGCGGATATTATTATTCGATTATGGTGAAAAATGGCGACGGGCTTCTTTTTATAGAAACAGTCTCAGATTAAAAAGGAGAAAATGATGAGTATAGAAAGACTAAAAAGCGAGTCGAATTCAACGTTAGATGCGTCTAATTTGACGTATCAAGTTGAAAATGTCAAGTACATGAATCAGAGGAAACAGAATCTGAAGAATTATTAGCTGAGGTAAAATTTTTCGAAAAGAAATATCTAGTAATTTAGAATATATTGATGATTTCTATGATCCCTCCACCGGTACTAGTGGAACAGCGTTCAAAGATAAAAATACGGGGAAAGTAGTTGTATCTTATACTGGAACAAATCCTGATGGAGATTTTGGGATGGATATTTCAACGGATGTGTATAGTATCGGATTTGGTATAGGATACCACTATGATAATGCTTATACTTTTTATGAAAAGATGGCTGAAAAATATGGAGCAGATAATTTAATTCTTACAGGGCATTCACTAGGAGGTAATGTTGCTCAGAGAGTTGCATTAAAGTATAACGCGAGGATGACAATCGTATATAATCCTGCTCCTTTGTATGTGAGAGCAACAGCTGAGTATTTAGATCCAGATGTAGCAGAAAATATTCAGAGTATAGAAAAGGATATCAAAGGCTTTACAGGCCGTGTTCTTCGCGTTAATACTGAATGGGATGTTCTCCAGCTTTCGGAATTAGCTGGTGGGGTTTATTTAGGGAAACAAATCACTCTAAAAAATTCTGGAGACCATGGATTAGATGGAATAGTTAATGACCCTGCTCAAGTTGCTGAATTAGAGAGGATTTTTAGCAATAGAATTTGTCATGAGTATGTACAGATAAAAAGGCAATATTAGTTCTAGTCGAGAAGGTATATCTGGGGTGACAAAAAGTCAGTGGATTTATTTGGATGCACTTCAGGCTCAATTATTATCCGAGGAGATTGTGAAAACTAATAATGTAGCTATAGAATCGTTCAAACAGTCTCAAGCAAAAGGAATCCAGGAAGCGAATGAACTATATAAAGAATTATCGAAAGTACCAGCTAATTCTAAGTTGTCAGCTGAGGAAATAATGGCTGTGTATTATGAAGAAGGCGTTCATTACGACTCCATTGTTGGTGATGTCGAAGAATACAGTAATAAAAACTTCAAACAGCTGTTGAAATTGCAGAAAATTTTGATACCTTAAGAAAGGTAATTAATGATGGTATTGCCGAATTAGTTGAAAAGATCGAGAGTTATCAGCTTTATTTGTTAAAGGATAGAGATAAATATGGATAAAAAGGGGACCTTACAGAGTAGGTTAAGAAAAATTTGTGCTGAAATTGATGAGATAAAAATGAGGAGAAAAAGAATTATCTAAAATAGAAGAAAACAAGAAGAGTTAATTCTTTCAGAAGAGACCTTTACTAATATGTTAGAGCAAAATATCAGGCTTCAGTACAGGAATTAAAGAATAATGAAGATCAGTAGTAGATTACGAAAAATGAGTCAATTATTCCAATTATATTATGAAGCGAATGATGAGAAATTTTATAGAACTCTGAACTCATTAGACAGAGAATCTGAAAAAATCCAACTGGAGTATAAGACAAAGCTCCGAAAGAAATCAGAAGAGATGGAAGATTTACAAATAGAAATTCATAGATTAGAAGATGAGGGATAGTATGGAAATAGGGTCGCTTGCAACTCAAGTTTGGGATACAATTGAAAATGCTTATCAGAATTTGTTGAGAGGAGCAGTACAATCTACTAGTGAAATATTGCTCGAAGTGGAAAAATCACTTGAAAGACGGACGATAAGATTGTATTACGTACCTGCGAAAGTGGCGTTACGTGATAGAATAAAATACAAAATAGATAAAGAGTATGTTCAATCTGCAGAGAAAGTACATACCGAGATACTACATATTAAAAATGCTGTAGATAAGGATGTTAAAGGTAATTTTTCAGAAGCAATTCAAAAAAATATTGATCGAGAAAACGAAAGATGGAGAAAGTTATCTCATACCTATATAAATTTTTAGTGAGTATTTCAAAATAAAGAGAAGATACTACTAGAAAATAACGATGACATACGTCATGAAATATTCATTTATATATTGCTAAATATTTATGAATATGCTACTATCGACGTATAAATGTAACAAAAATTTAATTTTAAGGAGTTCAAGATTATGGGACAAATTAGAGTATCACCAGAAACGTTACAAACACGTGCGCGTGAATATAATAAAGCTTCAAACGAAGTGAATAGCATTTTATCAAACTTAACTGGTTTTACAACAAACATTGGCATCAGAATGGGAAGGTCAAGCTTTCCAAGGTTTTTGATCGTCAATTCAATGAACTAAAACCAAAAGTAAGAGAATTCGCTGAATTATTAGAACAAATCAATTTACAATTAGTAAGTGCTGCTCGTGCGATGGAAGAACACGACCAAGCATTATCTCAAAAATTTGGCTTAAATTAATGGATAGACCATCTATCCTTGAAGGTGGAGAAGATCCCACCTTTTCTATTTAAAAATAATAAAAGGAGAAGATTATGAAACATAAAAAAAGTGTTCCTATTTTTCAGGGGTTCTTTTTAGTATTAGTATTGTTATTAGCTCTAGCTGGGATTGTAAAGCCACAAAAGCACTTCTAGAACATCATCCACTCAAGAACATTCATCTGCAAAAATGATGTTTCGATAGCTATCGTGAATGAAGACAGTGGAACGACATACAATGGAGATCAGTGTCAATGGCCAATGTCCTCATTGATTCGTTTGCCAAAACAACTCCTTATAAAGTGAAACTGTTTCTCGTTCAACAGCAGAAAAAGAGTTAGAAAACGGTAATTACCAGGTGATGGTGATTATGCCAAGTCATTTTTCTCAAGACGCACTTTCTTTAGAAGAGACCGCACCAAAAACGTGCATTGTTTCAATATAAAGTTAATGCGGATAAGCAAGTGTTAGTGAAACAGGCGGAACAAGCAGTATCTGATTTGAAGCAAGCATTTAATCAGGATATGATTCGAATCTATTTTAGTAGTGTCATTGCTAATTTAAAGACTGCTCAGAATCAGGTTATGGGAGTTGTTAAAAATCAAGGAGATACAGTAAGCCAGTTCGAAGATACCCTTTTGAATCCTTTGACACAGTATTCTCAACAATTCACAGGATTATCCAATTCTTCGAAAAATGCAACAGAAGTAATGGAGAACTTTAATACTGTCATCCAAAATACGAATACTTCTTTTACACAGATTATTTCTGTTAATAAGACTTACGATGAAGAAATCGCTAGAATTAAGCAACTTCAAGACGCTTGGACACAGTCTGTTTTAAAACGTGAAAATGAATTAGCGGTATATGATAAAGGAATTTCTAGTTTGACAGTGAATGATCCTTTAAAGATTATGCAAGATATTAATTCCAAAGATTTACCAAATTTGAATAATAGTCAAGATTTAACAAAGATTCTAGAAAATTCTAATCAGCTAAATCAACGCTTAAACAATTTTCTTACAGATATCAAAAAGAGAAATGAAGAAATTAGCACTTATTTATCAACTACTTATAAAGAAAAGATTAAACAAGCTGTAGCGGAATCGTTGTCAGATAATAGTAATCAAACGAAAAAGACATTAGGTCTAATGGTATCGGAGCTTCGTATGAAGTGCACCCTGTCAAGTAGACAGGAAAATAATTAAATTGTATGACGAGTTCATAAGAACTCGTCTTTTTGTTTATGCAGGGATTTTTAACCCCATTGATAAAAGTAATTCTTTTCTCATTATAGAAGTGGATATACTCTTCAACTTTCTTGAAAAGAGATTCATAGTTTTTGAAATGATATAAACGATATACTTCTTCCTTTAATGTTCCCCAGAACGATTCAATTGGGCCGTTATCGATACATCTGCCAGGACAGGACATGCTATGTGTTATCTGACCTTTTTCTATAAAGTGCTTAAAGAAATGAGAAGTGTATTGAAATCCTCGATACACTATGAATCATTGTTTTTGTTGGGAGTATCTTTTCTCTTTATTTGATCAAAAGTGTCTTTAACGATTTGATTATTATTTTGTTTAGATATTTGATATGCAACTATTTTCTTTTGTGCCATAGTCTAAAACTGCACTTAAATAAGCTTTTTCTCCCTTTCCATACTTTTAATTCAGTAATATCCGTTAATAGTAGAGCCATTGGCTCGTATTCTTTCTTAAATTCTCTATTTAAAAATATTAGCTGCGGTGTATTCTTCAGAGTTGGATTTATAACGATAACGTTTTTCGTATAATTGCCTTTAATCCCATTAGTTTCATAAGACGCTGAATACATTTATGATTCACTTTTTGCATTTCTATAATAGTTTAAATAGATTGTGATACGACGATATCCATATATACCTTGAACAGATTCTTATACTTCGTGTATTAATTCCATTAAACGACATAGTCGTTTTTCAGATTCCGAAGGAACACGATTTAACCATTTATAATAGCCAGCTCTACTGACTTTTAACACTTTACATAATTGAGTAATATGAAATCCTCTTTTACTTAATTTTTTAATCGTTTGATATTCCGCTTCAAATCTCGTCTGGCAAACATCAGCTCGCTTTCCACTTCTTGTAATTTTTTTAGTGCGGCATTTTCTGTTTCTAAATATTCGTTTCGTGCCTTTAATATAGCCATTTCTGCACGAATACGCTCAGTTTCTGTCTGTATATTATCTGGTTTTCGTTTTCCTCGACTGTCTATTAATCCATCAGGGCCATATTTTTGATATTTTTTTTTACCCATTGATACACCAAGTTGTAAGAGATGTTATATTTCTGTGCGGTTTGTTTATAGTTTAATTGATTTCGAATACAGTCTTTGACGATAAGGATTCTTTCTTCGTGCGATGTTTTTCTATATTTCATAGTGTATACCTCTGGCTTAGGATAGTAGGCCTTCGTGGCCTCACCATTAGTATACTTAATAATCCAATTTCGTACAGTTGTAATAGAAGGAATTTTATATTTTCTTGTGATTGCCGTTAAATAGGTTTTCGATTCTAAAAACTCTTTAACCACCTTTTCTTTAAATTCATTTGTATAAGTGTTAAACCCATCTCGATCTTCTAATGCAGAAGCTCCATATGCTTTATAGTTCAAAAAATGCATATTAAATGTTCCAGGTGAAATCCTTAAACCATATTCACTACGCAACTCACGAAAAGGCACACCATCTAAATACAATTCTATGAATCGTTCTAATTCTTTTGCAGTATGTTTCTTAGCCAATCTAAAAAATACCCCCTCTAAAGTAGTTTACTTTTTTAGTGTCTACTTTAGAGGGAGCATATCAGTAACAATATTGACAAGCAAGTCATTTCTAGCGCAAAGCAAATCTCACTTTATGATGATGCTACGATTGACCGGATGGCCCTGCCAGAAGCAGATAAGCAATTTTTGAAAAATACGGTTCATTTTGTTCAAAAAAATCAATCCTAGTGCGACCGTTCAAACGAGTCGTAAGGATGAGTTTGTAAATACGAAACAGAATGAAATCAAGAATAAGCCAATCTCTGGAGCAATGACGATTAGTGACATCGCTGGGAAAGTGAAAAAAATAGTATTTACTGTGGATAGTCACTATAACTTACAAAGCCTAACAATTGATGGGCAAAATGTTTCATTTACCCAGAATGGGTCGTCCATTGAGGTAACTTCAGGATTCAATTCTTCTGCAAAACAATTAAGAGTTGCGTATGAGTTGAAACATAAAAAAATGAGTCGATTTCAGAAAGTGGATGGTTCGCTCCAATTGCTTCGAATGTTAAAGTGATAACAGAAGAATCTATCGCTCACTTGAGTGATGCTCAAAAAAACAAGCATTGTTGAGCAATGTTTCTAAACTCAATGAAAGTATTAAACAATCCAATAAAGTTATTCAGGCTTTTAATACGTATCAAGAATCTGGAGCAGCAACTCCGCAAAAATTCAATTCATTAAATGCTTTAGATGAAACTAGTGTAACTGTAAATGCTAGCGAACAAGCCATTCAAAGAATCTATTCAGAGGTGATACGAGAACAGTGTTTACGGATTCTAAAGCAGTTTTTAGGGGAGATTTCTTCAGCTGTATTCAATGATGTGAAATCATACCTTGAGTTTGCTGGACAAGTGAAGGCGGTCTATGGGGTTGATTTATATTCCAATAGACAGGCAGATCCAAAACAACCAGCTTCGGATTCTTTATATGCACAGTTAGCGTTAGATAGACTGGATGAAGTGTTAGTTGATTTAGTAACGAATACTCTTACGAATGATGTAAAAAGATAAATTAGTAATTCCGTCAGAATTTACAACGGAAACAAGTGCTTTATCAACAGATGTTCAGGCTTTTAAAAATAATATAGACGCCTATCAAAAAAATTAATGAGGATGTCAACTCAGAATTAACAAAAGGCTGTGGCACAAACTCAAAAAAAGTTAAAGAAACTCTTGAAAAGTAAAACCTATTTTTGTAGATTCTGAAAAACGAGATAACACGGATTTAACGAATGTGGGATTAGCGATTAACAAAGATTTAGCTACACTAATGCAGGCTAGTCGTTCGTTAATGGATAACACGAAGAATCATCAACAAATTGCGACCACTATTCGTCAAGAATATAATCGATTAAATGAAGATGTGAAATCGCTAGAAAATAAAGGGACTGAGTATAAAAATCCGTAGCAACAATGGATGAAGTGATGGCAAAAGAGTATGAATCAAACAGTTCATTCTTAAAAGAATTTACTCAAGTAATGTCAAATACTCAGTCAGGAAATACGACTAATACGGTAGTATATGACTATTTGTCACATCCAGTAGATGGTTCAATTGCGGATGTTCGTTCTTCTAGCAATTCTCGTCAACAAACCGATAACAGAACAGGCGTATTAATGGTGCTGATTATTGCTGTAATGACCTTAGCGTTTGTATATATGTTACAACACGGTAATTGGCAAATTCTCGAAACCAACAAGTACCTATCAAATCAGCCTACAGTTAACTTCTTACCGTTAGCGTTGTTAGCGGGTATCGGAGCACTTATCGGACTATTTGTAAGTGTTGTGGTAGGGATGAAGTTGAACCTTCCAGCAGACCAATTATTTGTACTCTGCGGTGTGTCCCTTGTTATTGGTGTAAGTATCATATTTATGCATCATGCACTGATGACATGGTTAAAAAGCTTATGAGCTTATTAGTAAGTTTAGCTTTTGTTGTAATCTATGTAATTTCACTAGGGCAATTGTTTGATACAGTACTATGGTAGTGTTTCGCCACTCTTAACGTATCTCACACCATTTATATCTGCAGAAGAAATGCTGCATACGGTTATTAATCAACAACCTACCTCATGGATTTCAGTTCTTATTATTTCTCTTGTTGGAATTTTTAGGATTTGTAGGGTAGTATGTTATTTTTATAGAAAAAAATAATCAAACAATAAAGGAGTAGACAATGAAAGTAATCAGTCGAGTGCTATTGTTAACACTTGGCATGATAGTTGTCCTCACGAGGCAAAGTTTGGGCAGAAAACAGGGTCATTAAAAATTAATGTTGATGTACCTGTCACACCACAAGTAACAGAGAAGACATATTTTGAACAAGACGTTTTGTTAAAACAACTGTTTGATGCCTCTTTGTCTCAAATGATTTCAAAACAACAGGCAGAAGAGTCATTATCTGGAACAGAAGATAAGGCTCTTCTTTTTATCGACAAACCCACAAAAATTAAATCCAATAGATACTACTCAATTCTTTCTTACACAGAGCACAGCATCTCCTTCTAAAGGAGTGACATTACGGCCTCCTCAAAAAGAATCTCCGTGGTTTACGATAGCGTTCATTGGTTTGGGATTTTTGGTTAGTGGTGTATCGGTTTATCAATTTTTGAAGAAAAGGAAAACTCATCATGCGTAATACCTATATTAATATCACATTGAATTTAGAAAAAGTTTGCCTATGGGAAATATGATGCTTTGAATCCCAGTAGGAATAAGTATGAAGGAATTATTAAATATTGTGAAGGATGCCTATCAGTTAGCGTTTGAGGTTAATACCCCCAGTGTCCGCATTCATGAAAAAGGAATCGTATTAACAGCTTTACAAAGAATTGAAGATGTGAACTATTTACATGACGGAATCCAACTGATTGTTGAAACATTATAGAAAGCGAGCGAACGAAATTGAAAAACTCTTGAAGTAACGAAAGAAGAATTTAAAGGCAATATTGCATTGGCTTTAACATTATTAGAAGTGAGCATTCCAGAAAGCAGTATCTCTACAAATTGAAGAAACAGAAAGCGCCTATCTGTTTCATGCTGAAACAGAGACCGTTCAAAATTACGGTGTAGTATATCAGCTTCCTTTAGAAGAACAACTACGGTATCTAATGAATATTGGTCAATTGTATGAAGCACTAAAAACAAGTGCCTATACTTATTCGTTAACCCCTGATAATCTTGTTTTTCACTCAAAATGGGATTGCGAAACTCATCTTCCGTGGGGTCAAAGGTCAAGTTCCTCCCTATGAAGAAATAACGGAAGCAACTTTCTTAAAACATTATAAATCTATGATTATTTCTGTATTAGATACAAAGCAAAGTATGAAGAACTTGCACAAGGAAAACTCGAATTCTATAAAGGACATAAATTTACTGAGAGTATCCTCTCTGCAGAAACCATAGAGGCGGTTGTAAGTTTACTAAATGAGCACTTGGAGTATGAAAAGCAATGCGTGGCAAAAGAAATGGTGCGTGTCCCTCGTAAAAGATTATTCACATGGAAATTAACAGGGATTCTATTTGGAGTATTATCGGTAATCTTTGCCAGTCTTTTAGGATATCACATGTTCGTGACTCAACCACAACAGCAAACGATTGCGAATGTGCGCTTATCCTTCATCCAAAAAGACTATTCTAAGGTAGTATCTTCCGTTAAAAATATGGATAGTAAAAGCTTATCACCAGAAGACAAATATATCGTTGCGTACTCTGTAATAATGACCGAACCGTTAACGGACGCTCAAAAAACAACGTTAGGGAAAATTACGACTCAAACGAATGAAGACTATCTACGTTATTGGGTTCTTATCGGTCAGAATAAGATTGATGAAGCAATGGATATTGCGAGTTATTTAGATGATCCGCAATTATTAATGTACGGTTTAACGAAGAAAATCGATGATATCCAACGAGATCCAAGTTTAACTTCTGAAAAAAGAACGGAAGAAATTAATCGTTATAAAGGTAAGTTAGAAGAACTCAAAAAACAATATTTACCAACACAACAAAAAACGAAAGAAAACTAACACGGAGGGGTAAGATGATTTGTTTAATTAAACTGAAAGATACGATATACGACATTTCACAGGAAAGACCCTACCGTGTAGGTGCATTTATGAATGATGATATTGTCATTAAAAATCCTTATGCGGATAAACTAACCGTCAAGAATGGACTAGTGACGTATAATCATGAAACGTATTCTTACGGGAAGCATGTAATTTCTTTGAGTGATGACGTACATGCAGAATTATTTGTGTTTGAATACACATTACAAACATTAATGACGAACGTGCCTATTACGATTGGACCAGAGGCTATTCATACAGTTCGAATCGAGGAAAGTGATGAGTTATTAATCCGACAAATCCCTACTGGATACGAAGTTGTAACTTCCAAACCTATCTTCTTAAATGGACAAAAAGTGAACGCGTCCATTCAAATGAGTGAAGGAGACAGTGTATTTTCATCAAGTGGGTATTTAGTCAAAATCGATGGACAACGTGTTATCATAGCTAGTATTCATCCTATTGAATCAGAATTAATACAATTGGACGTTGAAGAGAACGGGGAAGATAAATTCAGTGATTTTCACCGTTCCCCTCGTTTCATTTTACGTGAGCCAGATGATGTGGTGAGCATCTTAGCTCCACCAACTGAAGATAATATGCAGAAGCAATCGCTATTAAAATTAATTATCATGCCGCTTGCGATGATTGGGCTTACGGTAGCAACGCATTTTCTTACAGGAAATGGCGGTATGATGATTATGATGATGGGGATGTCGGTGATTACTTTAATCACCTCAGTCCATAGTTTCTTCTCAGACAAAAAACAAAATAAACGTCTGAAAGCTAAAAAGATGGAAAACTATAAAGCGTATTTGAATGAGAAATATAAAGAGCTGTATGATTTATCTAAAGAGCAGGAAGAAGCGTTGAATTATCATTATCCAAGTATGGAGCAGGTCATGGAAATGGCTAAAAATACTGATAGACGTCTCTATGAAAAGACACCTCATCACTTTGATTTTCTAACGTACCGTCTGGGAACAGGACGAATCATTCCTAGCTTTAAAATCGATTATAAGAAATCTGAGTTAACAGAATACAATGAAGCCATCAGTGAACAAGTAACGGAATTAGTGGCTCATTATCAATTTTTGGAAAACCTACCTATTACCAATGATTTGTTATCGGCTCCTACAGGGTATATCGGTTCCCGTCGAACAGTCATCGAGCAAGTGCAACAAGCAATTATGCAATTGGCTACTTTTCATAGTTATCATGATGTGCAATTTGTTCCAGTATTTCGTGAAGAAGAACTCCCATTGTGGGAATGGAGTCGTTGGTTACCGCATATGAAACTTCAGCAGTTTAATTGCCGTAGTTTTGTATACCATCAACGGAGTCGCGATCAATTGTTAACGTCGCTCTATCAAATGATCAAAGAACGCAAACAAGCGGCTGAACAAGCGGGAAGTAACAAACAACTCACCTTTACTCCTCATTACGTATTCGTGATTACGGATTTGTCTCTGATGCTAGACCATAATATTATGGAGTTTATTAACGAAGATTTATCCCATCTTGGAATTAGCTATCTTTTTGTAGAAGATGTAATTGAAAGCCTACCAGAACATGTAAACACTGTTGTGGATTTCAAAGGAAATCGTCAAGGAACATTACGCCTGCATAATGGCGAATATATGGATAAACCATTTATGACGTTTGAGAAATTATCCACTGAAGCCAAAGAACAATTCGCAAGAGACTTAGCTCAAGTGACGCATGTTCAAACATTACGAAACGCGATTCCAGATAGTGTCACATTCTTAGAAATGTATGGTGTTGATTCTGTAGAAGCATTAGATATGAACCACCGTTGGGCAACGAATGATACGTATCAAACAATGGCAGTACCATTAGGGCTACGCGGTCGTGATGAATTGTTAATGTTGAATTTACATGAAAAAGCGCATGGGCCTCACGGACTAATGGCGGGGACAACAGGTTCTGGGAAATCTGAAACCTTGCAGTCATATATTGCTTCATTAGCGGTGAATTTCCATCCATATGAAGTGGCATTTCTGTTGATTGACTACAAAGGTGGGGGGATGGCGAACCCTATTTGCGGACCTACCGCACTTAGTTGGAGCGATTACCAACCTAGATGTGGCGCAAGCCAATCGTGCCCTAGTGTCTATTCAAGCAGAATTGAAGAAAACGTCAACGATTATTTGCAGAATATGATGTAAACCATATTCATCAGTACATGAAATTATTTAAAGAGGGTGTAGCCACTGAGCCAATGCCTCATTTATTCTTGATTTCGGATGAGTTTGCAGAATTGAAAACGAACCAACCGGACTTCATGAAAGAGTTAGTATCCGCTGCACGTATCGGACGTTCGCTCGGAATTCACTTGATTTTAGCAACTCAAAAACCAAGCGGCGTTGTGGATGATCAAATCTGGTCTAACTCGAAATTTAAGATTGCGTTGAAAGTACAAGATGTAGCCGATTCGCGTGAAATTATTAAAACGCCAGATGCTGCAGAAATTACACAAACGGGTCGTGGATACCTGCAAGTTGGGAATAATGAAATCTATGAATTATTCCAAAGTGCTTGGAGTGGAGCCGATTATGAACCAGAAGCGGTACGTTCCACACACCGAGATACCACAGTGTATGCCATTAAAGATAATGGTCAGTATGAAGCGATCAATAAAGACTTAAGTGGATTAGATGATAGCGGCAATCAGAAACGATTACCAACGCAATTGGATGCGGTCGTTCAAGAAGCGAAGCGTGTATTCGAATCGCTACACCTTCCAAAAGTGGCAAGTCCGTGGCTTCCACCGTTAAAAGAGAGAATTGCGGCGGAAGATATCCAAGATATTCAATTTAAACATTATTGGGGAGAAAATAAACACCCTGAGTTTTTATTGGGATATCAAGATATTCCGGAACAACAAGCGCAATTACCGCTGACAGTTGACTTCAACGATTGTGGTCATATTCTAGTCGTTGGAAGTCCAGGATATGGGAAATCTACCTTTATTCAAAATGCATTGATTGATGTAATGCGTAAAACAACGCCAGAACAATCGCATATCTATTTATATGACTTTGGAACGAGTGGATTAATTTCTTTAGTAGATTTTCCACATGTGGCAGACTACTTTACAGCAGATGATAATGAGAAAGTAATGAAATCATTACGACGTCTTCAAAAAGAAGTAAAGGTGCGAAAGGCAGCTCTTAGTGAAGCACGTTCAAGTAATATGCAACAATACAACAGAGACGCCGTAACACCGTTTCCTTCACTATTTATTGCAATCGATAGTTTTGATGGTGTGAGTGATGCTACTTTCAGCGAAGCGTTTAACGAAACCGTTAATATTCTAGCGCGTGAGGGGGCTTCTCTAGGAATCTACCTCATCACAACGATGTCTCGTTTCAATGCTATGCGTGTACAATTACAAGCAAACTTTAAAACAAAAATTGCGCTCTACTTATTCGAACAGAGCGATGTTACAAGTATTGTTGGTCGTACAGACCAAGTGCTTTTGGATATCCGTGGACGCGGATTAATGAAGCAAGATACAGTCGTTTCCTTCCAAGTGTGTGTGCCATATGCTGTGGAAGATAATTCATCCATGATTCAGCAAGTCAAAGCAGAAGCGCAAGAAATGTCACATTATTGGACAGGTGCATTACCACAACCAATTCCAATGTTACCAGAAGTGGTGACACCAGAAATGGTGGAAGCTCAAGTAGACCGATCAGAACGAAACCATCAAGTATTACTAGGGTTAACGAGAGAAATGGTCGAAGTGGCTGCATTTACATTAGATAAAGCCATCTCTTTAGTCAGTGATAATGTTAGAAGTGTTACTCAGTTCTACAAAGTATTAGCTTACCAGTTGCAACAATATACGGCCCCTGTTCAAGTGGTGATTGTGGATCCATTAGGATTAGTACCATTAGATCAATTTAAGGAAGCGCATCGTTTCAGTGATAAACTGAGCGCTAAAGAAGGAATGAATATCATCTTAGACAACTTGAAGGAACGGATGACGCAACCTGGCGATTATACGCAATCACTCATTATCATTCCGGACATCCAAATCCTTGGTCAAAGTCTCAATATTACAGAAAATCAGTTCAAAGAGCTTCTGTTAGAAGGACCTAAGTACGGAATTACACCAGTATTTGTGGGGAACTATAAAGACTTAATGACGAATTACTCTACGCTTGTCACCTTACACAGACAATTGACGACACAGGTGTTCATGGGAATGCGCATCAGCGACCAAGAATATGTTCGCTTCCCATATATCTCAAACGAAAAATCTCCACGTCCAAACGAAGGCTATATTGTTGATGCGGAAGGTTACGAATTTGTACAATTAATGAGTATAGAAGAATAGAGGAGGCGGAAAGAATGCAAGCTAGCGCAATCTCTACACTGAAAGCAAAACTTTCCCAAACCCATCAATTGATTAGATACTATGTACGATTTGTAAATGATTGTTTCGGTGATAATGAATATAGTGACTATGTAGCATCAAGCGCAGGTCCAAATACCGAAGCTACTTTTACTTTAAATTAGCAAGACAACAAGGAAGGAATTAAGCGATTTGTTTAATTCCTTTTTTTTATAACTTATCAAGCACTAATTAGATTATTGAATTTATGCCATAACGATAGATTTATATTGGTTTTGGAATTAACTCAAAAATGCAAATGTATCAATTTTTGATACAAAAAGATTGTAATAAAAACATTTTTTTATATGAAGTGTTTATTTATTGAGATTCATTAGAAAAATCAAAAATAAGGCTTTTCTAGTATATAATTTAGCAAAATCAGCTAATTGAGAAAAAGCTATATTATTACGATTCACAACAAATATTTGGATGCGATCCCGTAATTATCTAGTAAATTCAAGAGTTAAGACTCTTTCAATGAATTATTTTTGTGTATTTTGAGAATTATAGCGGGGAATACGGATGAATTAGTGAATGTGCTTATGCTATAATAAAGAAAAATTATGCAAAAGTAATAATAAAAAGTTTGTTATATTCAGGGAGGTTAAAGAATGTCAGAAGCTAAAATGTTACCGTTAGGAAGTATCGTGATTCTCAAGGGGAATACGAAGAAAATGATGATTATTGCTCGGTTAATTGCATTGCCTGTAAAAGGACAAGTATATCGTTTTGATTATGGTGCTTGCCTTTATCCAGAAGGAATGGTTGGAGATAGCTTAATCTATTTCAATCAGGAAGATATCTTTAAGGTAGTCCAAGAAGGATACACAGATGATGACAATGAAATCATGTTAGAGAATATCGAAGCGATGTTGCAGCAAACAGATATTCCAAAAGGGAATGTTTCAGAATTAAAAGAATCTAACGGCATTGGAGGATAATTTATGGGGAAAATTGACTACCGCGCAATTGAGGACCTTCAAGGCCAAGTCAGCTCCCATTATAATAGTATTTCCGAAGCTACAGCAACGATAAGTTCGATTGATGCAAAGTTGGCAAAACTCCGTTCAGCAAAACAATCCGTTGGAAACATCCGAAGCGAAATCCACGAGATTAAGATTTCTGTGATGGGTAAAGATGACCAACCAGAATGGAAAGGCCAGCAAAAGGAAAACTTTGGGCATCAATGGGAGGGGTTCGGGCAAGACTTTAACGCTTGCCAACGAGAACTAGATGCGTTTCACGATGCAATTTGTGATGAGATTACACGTCTAGAAAATCAAAAGTTAGACCAACAGAGCTTCATTGGTTGGTGCCAAACGCAAATTAACAATCTTGGGAATTTCATTGAAAAGTTATTAAATTAAGGGAGGAGAAATATGTACGGAACGATTCAATTATCAGAAGTTATTTGGAATGCACATTAACTCTCTTTCTAATTCAAAAAATAGCTTAGTGAGTGTAAATAAACCAAACCTACAAAAAACATCCAAATCTGCCGTTCTGGATCTTTATCAGGAGCAATTTGAAGAATTATATCAATTAGTAGTGAACTATAATGCGCTGTTAGAGAAAGATATTGCTCAGTTTGCGGAAACAGGACAAGAGCTTAAACAGACAGACCAAGGACTAGGGCATGTTTTGTCGGGACTAACTCGGCTAGGAGGACGATGAACGATGTATCAAGTAAAGTTTAACGACATTACCTCCATGCATGGCCAAACAAATCAAACCATCCAACAATGGGGAGAATCATTAAAAAATCTACAAGAGTCCATTGCCTCCCTCGCAAACCAGAGTGAGCTTCAAGGGAAAGCGATGACGAGTGCGAAGAGCTATATGACAGAAGTTCATGGAACATTCATACAGACGCTGATGCGGTTAATGAATGAGTATACCGCAAGTTTCCTACTGTATAAAGATGGCTACTATCAAATCGATACGCATAACCATGCGGAATTGCCTGAAGATGTCTATAAAGGGCTTTATTCAGACCTAGGAAAGTCTAAGCAACGATTCGAACAACAGTTGGAACAGTTAACAACTGCCAAGCTCAGAGTCGCAGGGTTAGTGAATTACCAAGGCTCTAGTCACACAAAAACGAAATTCACATATGAGAAGCTGATGAAAGATATTAAGCATCTAGACGAATCCATTACGCAGTATGAAGAGATGCATGCTCGCCAAGATTTGCAGGCGTTCAAGGAATTGCTAGCAGCAACAAAGAGTTTATTGGCGGAGCATTCGAGTAGAGACCGCAGTATGGGAAGTTATCAATCGGGTTCCTTTGGGAAACTACCCTCTGTCCAACGGTTTATGGTAGCCTATGAACAAGTGACTGCCCAACTAAATGATCGTATGGGCATTATTCAAGCAGCTCTTGAACGTGATCAAGTGCGCATGGAGGCACTTCATGCCGAAGAACGAACCAAGCAAGGGCTTATGAATCTCGTCTTTGGAGTCTTGACATTCGTAGCCGGGTTATCGGCGCTGGCCATGTCCGGAGGGACTGCTTTGCCGATTGTGGCGCCAATACTTAAGATTGCGGGAGTTGGAATGTATCTTTTAGGTTCATCAAACTCATTTGAAGGGGTCCAAAATATAATTTTAGGTTCCATAGGAGATGGCAAAACTGTAGCTGTTAATCCGATTAGAGATACGATATTCTTTGGGAATGCAGAACTTTATAATCATGTAGGCCAAGTCTTCACCTTAACAACAGGGGTGTTCATACCGATTGCGAAGACAAAAAGTATTGCCCAAGGACTCTCGCAGTTCTTCTGGGGAACAGTCGGAGGTTTAGCAACAGGTCAAGCAGCCTATCATGGAACAAAACTTCTCGGTGGAAACGAAGAAACCGCACAGTGGATGAACTTATTTGGGAACCTCGTGGGTGGATATAAATTTGCTAAAATTGCTGAGAATTTCAGCTTAAATCCGATTCGAGTGTCAAAAGTTGAATCAGCACTTGAAATGAAAAATCGAGTGTTGGAGAATTTAGAAGCTAGTAAGGCGGCAAGAGAAAGTTCGAAGTTTGATAATTATTTACGACAAGAATATGCTCAACAAGGAAAATATTTTCCAGAGCGCATAAGTATGCCAAATGGGAAAACAGCTTATCTTTCAGCAGATTATTTTGAAGGTAAACAAATTCCGGTTCGATCAAGATCTTTTGTGGACGAAAAAGGACATATTAAATGGCCGAAAACAGGAGATGGTTTTGTTTTAGATAGTTCAGGAAATCCAATTACAGAATCTGCAGATTTGAAAGCGGGACAAATAATTGACCGTTTTGGATCAAATGGTGGACGTTTCGCCAGTCCAGTTGATAACGGAGAGAAATTACCATTTAATAAACGAGGTTTACCTTATCCTGAGGAATATCAAGTCTACCACCAGTACGAAGTGATGAAGGATATCACAAGAGAAAATATTTTAGAAGCATATAAACAATCTCCAAAAAAATTATACAAGATAAAGTATCTGTTGAAATGAAAAAATGGAATTTATCTTTTGATGATTTAGCAAATATCCGGCAAGGAGCGATTGCAAAAGTATTTGGACAAGGTGGTGGAACTCAAATTCGGTTTAAGACTGGAATTAGTATTTATGAATTACTAGGTTTATTAAAGGAGATTAAGTAAATGAATGAGAAGAATATTTTTGATATGGAAAAATGATATTGAACAAGAAATAAAAAAACGTCATTTTGAGAGCTTACATTACGTTTTATTTGACGAAACTAAACGTCTTCCTTGGGCATTTCATCTTTATCAGAAAAATGGAAAATTTTATGTTGATGGTCGAGATGATAGATCATATATAGTTGGACATAGCAAAGAGTACGATAATTTTGAAAGTGCAAAGAAAGATTTTTTTGAAAAATTAGAACTTGTTATAGACTCTAATAAACTGAATATACAGTTAGGATTATCACCAGAATATCCATCACCGTTATGGGATAAAATCGATGATTGATATTGAGAACATGAAATGCATAGTTGAACAAGAAATTAAAAAACGTCATTTCGAGAGCTTACATTATGTTTTATTTGACGAAACTAAACGCCTTCCCTGGGCATTTCACTTATTCTATAGAGATGGTAAATTTATGATTAATGGTCGAGATGATCGATCATATGTTATTGGGAATACGATAGAGTTTACTAGTTTTGAAGATGCAAAAATAGCTTTTTTGGAAAAATTAGAACATTTTGTAAAATCTAATCAATTCAAAGTAAAGATAGGGGAAACCCCGGATTATTCCTCCCCCCTCTGGGATGATGCCACAGAATAACAAATAACTCCTTCCTTTTATAATAGAATAAATCAAACAAGAGTTTACCAACAAACCATTGGTAAGCTCTTGCTTTAAATAGAATTCTTTTCAAGGTAGAGTGAATCAACACTACTCCAGCATCTCCTCCGCCCAATCCCGAATGACTTCTATTGATGAAAAAAAGTAAACTTTCAGATTTAAATCTATCTATTGAAGAATTGGTTTAAGTTCCCCCAGAGCAAATTGGCAATCCAAAAAGCTTTAGCCGTGTAAGAAAAAAATAAGCCTCCTTAGTGAAGTTTCGTATGTGGTCTGCAAACGACATCGAAAGAACTAAGGAGGTTTTGTCATGGGAGTTACCGATGACGTACACAGTTTAGCATATACGAAATAGATAAGTAAGGAGCCTAACGTTTTTGTTCCAAAATATAAAAGAAAAGTAATCTAAGAGGCCAAGTAACAGTAGAATGTATGAATGGCAATAGTTGATCATAATCAAAAAATGTGTGAATCATGTATACAGGTTAGTAAAATACCATTGGACTATCTATTGTGTAAGTTGGAAAGAAACATCTAAAGATAAGTTTTAAAGAATGTACATTTTTAAATAAAAAAATATTTTGTAATAAGTGTTGACTATAACATTGTGTCATGGTTTAGAATGTAAATTGTTAGGAGGTAGATACATGTACATGATAAAAAAAGCAAGTGAGATTAGTGGTGTGTCAGTACGAATGTTGCACCATTATGATGAGATTGGGTTATTATCTCCCCAGAAATCAGAGAATGGATATAGGTGTTACACAGAAGAAGATATGGCATGCTTGCAAACCATACTCTTTTACAAATATTTAGGATTTCCACTTAAAAAAATTAAATCACTAATGGCAAAAGATGATACCGAAATACTAACTCACTTGAAAAGACAGTTGACCTTAATGCAAAAGGAAAACGAGAGACTCTTAACATTGATGGAAACATTACGAAAAACGATTGATTATGAAGAAAGGAAAATTACAATGTCAACAAAAGAAAAATTTAATGGGTTTACATACCAAGATAATCAAAAATACAAGCAAGCTGCAATCGATATGTACGGGAAGGAAGTTATTGAAGAAGCCATTGAAAAACAAAAGGGCAAGGAACAAGAATTGACGGATGGTTTTAACGAAATATTCTTCGCTTTCTCTGAAAATATGTCAAAGGGAATTAGCGCGGCATCTAAAGAAAATGTAGATTTGGCAGAGAAACTTCATAAACATATTTGCAAATACTCGTTCGAATGCCCAATCGATGTATTTTCAAACATTGGTTATGGCTATGTTCAAAATCCAGAATTTAAAAACAACTTAGATCAATTCGGTGATGGAACGGCACAGTATATATGCGATGCCATTCAGGAATATGTGAAAGAAAAATAGGATAAAAAATAATTAACAAGAAACAGTAAATCAAAAAAGGATTTACTGTTTTTTGTTTTTAATGCTGCCCTGGATTGGTAACGAATCAAAAAGCTTCGCAGTCTGATAATAGAAAATAAGCCTCCTTAGTGAAGTTTCATATGTGGTCTGCAAACGACGTCAAAAGAACTAAGGAGGTTTTGTCAATCGAGTTATCGATGATGTGCATTGTTAAGCGTATACGGAAAGAGACGGTAAGCCCCTTTTCTTTTTTGTAAAAACAAAAAGTAGCATATTTGCTACTGTAGCATATATGCTACATTTCAAAAATTAAAAACACAATTTTTGAATGGGATGTCAACAGTTAGGAACGTTGATTTGACAATGTTTATAAAGGGTACAGATAGCAAGTGTACACGTTATATACTAATTTATATATTTGCATGAAAGCTTGGTGTGTTGCGAAAAACGGGCTTTAAAAATCCGAACAAAAAATTCTGTTTTTTAAGTAATTTTCGGGCTTTTCTGTTACAATGAAAAAGAACTAAAACTAAGGAGGCCTCTTATGACAGCTCAAACCACTTCATTAGAAAAGATTATCGTGCTCGACTTCGGTAGTCAGTACAATCAGTTAATTACGCGCCGTATTCGTGAATTCGGAGTGTTCAGCGAGTTGCTACACAACGACATTACAGCCGAAGAAATTAAGGCACATGGCAACGTAAAAGGGATTATTTTCTCAGGGGGACCACATAGCGTTTATGCAGAGGATGCTTTTACCGTGGATCCTGCAATTTTTGAATTGGGAATTCCAGTGCTTGGGATTTGCTACGGGATGCAACTGACAACGCATTTGTTCGGTGGGAAGGTAGAATCGTCCACAACGCGTGAATATGGTTCTGCGAAAGTCGATGTTTTTAACACGACTTCAGGCATTTTCAAAGGGTTAGCTGAAGAGGAAGAGGTACTCATGAGCCACGGCGACCGTATTACAGCGATTCCTGAAGGCTTCAGCGTGACGGCTTCGAATGCGCACACGCCATTTGCGGCTTTTGAAAATCAAGAACGTCGCATCTACGGCGTACAGTTCCACCCAGAAGTTCGCCACAGTATTCATGGAAACGAAATGCTTCGTAACTTCGTGTTCGATATTTGTGGGGCAACAGGCGACTGGTCAATGGATAGCTTATTGAAATGGAAATTGCGAAAATTCGCGAAAAAGTGGGCCATAAGAAAGTCTTACTTGGTCTCTCTGGCGGAGTAGACTCTAGTGTGGTTGGGGTTCTCTTGCAAAAAGCAATTGGCGATCAACTCATCTGTATTTTCGTAGACCACGGCTTGCTTCGTAAAGGGGAAGGCGACCAAGTGATGGAGAGCCTTTCTGGTAAATTTGGCCTCAATATTATCCGCGTGAACGCTCAGGAACGTTTCCTATCGAAACTAAAAGGCGTGAGCGACCCAGAACAAAAACGAAAGATTATCGGAAATGAGTTCGTGTACGTATTCGACGACGAAGCGGCAAAACTCACGGACATGGATTTCCTTGCGCAAGGAACGCTTTACACAGACATCATCGAATCCGGAACGAAGACAGCGCAAACCATCAAGTCTCACCATAACGTAGGGGGACTTCCAGAGGACATGCAGTTCGAGTTGATCGAACCGCTGAACACGCTCTTCAAAGACGAAGTACGCGCGCTTGGAACGGCACTTGGCATGCCAGACTCTATCGTATGGCGCCAACCATTCCCAGGACCAGGACTCGGAATCCGTGTGCTTGGAGAAGTGACGGAAGAAAAACTTGAAATCGTCCGCGAATCAGACGCCATCTTACGCGAAGAAATCGCCAAAAACGGCCTCGAACGCGACGTATGGCAATACTTCACTGTCCTACCAGGCATCCGCAGCGTTGGGGTAATGGGAGACGGCAGAACATACGACTACACGATCGGTATCCGTGCCGTAACGAGTATCGACGGCATGACGAGTGACTTCGCTCGTCTCCCTTGGGAAGTCTTGCAAACGATTAGCGCTCGTATCGTGAACGAAGTGGCCCACGTAAACCGCGTCGTCTACGACATCACGAGCAAACCGCCGGCTACGATTGAGTGGGAATAATAATGTATCTTACGGAAAGCCTAGAGACAATGAGTTTCTAGGCTTTGATTTATAGAATAGAACCGATTTCGTAGTAAAATAGCATATTTTTTTAAGAATAATGGTAAAAAAAGTTGAACTCTAATCTATTAATTTGCAAAAAAATTACAGTAAAATGAGTGTGAGGAAAGCGGTTAATTATATGCTCTTTTTAATATTTTACAAGATTATGATAGTTCAGCCAATAAAGGTGTTTGGATATTTTCAAATTTACAGATGGATTCTCAATATAAACAAAAAAATCGATAAAAAGATGCTCTGTATTAATTTCTGCAACACTGATTTATTGAACGAAAAAAATTTTTTTGAACTCTAAAGTATAAAGTTTGTATATTAGGAAAAGGTTAGAAGTTAAAATCTTAAAAAAACATAGGAGGTTCTATGGAAAAAAATAGGGAATTTTTAGAAAACAATGTTCGATATACTTTTTATGAGTGTGGTTTGGTCACATAAAATTCAAGAAAAAAAGAGGTCGATCTCTTAAATGAGAAGTTCAAATGTTATGAAACTATAAGGATAGTATGTTCGTCGCTTACATCTGTTGGTTTAATATCTTTAATTTTCATAGATGAATTTTTGGATTAAGCTCATTTCTACAATAGTATCTTTTATAAGTGCTTTTTATCAGCATGTTTTTTTCAAATCGTTTGAAGTTCAAAACAACATTTTGAGTCATAAAAAAAGACTGCTGTAGATTTATTGATATTAAGAGATAAATTTAGGTTATTGTTACTAGAAATTCAAATGAATAATACTCATACAGAAGAACTTTTTTCAAAAAAATATGAAGACTTACAGAGGCAACTTGGAGAAGTTTATAAGGCTGCCCCTAATACAACTGATAAAGCTGTTAAAAATAGCCTCTGACGCTTTGAAGGTTAAGAAAGATAATGAGTTTAGTGATGAGGAAATTGATTATAACTTGCCGATAAGTTTACAAAGGAGGTCATTTGATAAAAAAATGAGAGTTAAGAAATATAATAATGTAATTCCGAAAAGAAATTAGAGATGTTATTTCTAATAGATATAAAAAAATAACTAAAAGCAATTAATAGAGAATTCTGGAATTCTGAAAGTGAAACTAACAATAGTATTTTTGTAGGGTCATACGGTCGCAATACAGCTATTAGTACAAGTGATATTGATATCCTAGTCATATTACCCGAAAAAGAATTTGATAGGTATAATAGTTTAAGTGGCAATCGACAGTCTAGGTTACTCCAGGCAGTGAAAAATGCAATAAAAAATACATATCCTAATAGTGATATAAGAGCAGATGGTCAGATTGTTAAAGTGAATTTTAGCGATGGAATACAATTTGAAGTTTTGCCAGCTTTTAAGAGATGGGATGGTAACTATATTTATCCTGATTCTAATATGGGAGGAAATTGGTTGTCTACCAATCCAAAGGCTGAACAAAATGCCATTCGTGAAAAAAACAATTCAAGTAATGGATTGCTTGTAGCTACTTGTAGGCATATGAGATATATAAGAGATAATTATTTTAAAAGCTATACTCTATCTGGAATCGTAATTGATAGCTTTGTTTATAACGCTATGGGAAATTGGTTTTTTTCTGAACAAGGGGGAGAAAGTACTACTTCACAAACGTATGAGGATGTATTGCTTGATTATTATAATAATAACAATCTTAAATTACGATTTTGTGGAATAAAAAGCACCAGGAAGTAATGATGTTGTATCGTTAGAAAAAAAGTTTTTGAATGTTTGGGAAAAAAATACTTAGATTCATGGCGGAATAAAGAAATGGTTGAAACATCTAAGCAACAATATTTAAAAGGAGTTACTTTTTCGAATGTTTAGAAATTAGAAGAGAAAACGATTTTTTTGATTTAAAGTTGATATGGCATGAAGAAATTGAAGATTTAATTAAGGATATAATTTGTTTTTTCGAACACTATACATGACAGAGATTCGGTTATATTTTTTTGGGATTAATGATGACTTTGAAATAGTTGGTATAAATAATACTAAAAAGAACTAGACAGGCTGATATAGTAGATACTATGTCTAAGTTATATTTTGCTGGTTCAGAAAGACCTTCTTTTGAAGTGAGTTCTTTATCATTAAACGGAAAAGAGATTGACATCTTAGTTATTTTTAATAATAGTAAAACTCCGATTTTTCTTGAGAAGCCGTATGGAAAGATGAAAGCAGGATGTATTTATTCCAGAGAAAGGGATAGAAATACACCGAATAATGGAAATGCAACATTTTCTCAGATAGAAGCGTTATGGAGAAAAAGATTTGGGTTAATAAAGCCTAAAAAAGAGTTTTTATTTTCGCTTCTGGATAATAAAAATGAGTGGAATGAGATCTATCATGAGTATTACAATGTTTTTCTGCCAGAATATAGATTGAATGTTATTGAAGATAATAATAACGACAGAGATGAGTTTTATTCTTATGCAATGGATAATGCTACAACAAGTTATTATCAAATAGAACTTATGTACAATTCTAATAAATTAGACAGTTTTCAGGGAGTATGTTTAGACGGTGGAAGATTGTTTTATTCCTACAGCTCGATGGGGATTTGTCCATGATAAGAAAAGCCCAATAAAAACAATTTGTAGATACAAGTATTATGTTAAAGGTTCGGAAGAATACAAGTTATTTTTGTTTTTTTAATGACTATAAAAATCAAAAAGCAAGAAGAGAGCTTAAGTAAAATTTTTGGAAATTTTTTTCTGATTTTTTTGAAAGTGTTGAAGAGCAAGGAAAATTTGCGAAATATATTGAGAATAATATTGAAGTTCTAGAGGACATTAGCTCGTCAAAAAAACACAATATAGTTATCTGGATGTTCCAGAAAATGATCAGAATTTCTTGAAGCTAAAAAAATTATCAAAAAAAGAATTAAGATACGCTTTATCTTTAAGGCAAATGTTTGAAACGTGGAAGAATAATTAAATTACAAGTCAAAAATTCTAGTCTGAATAACATTAATCCTTTATAAGAATAATGTAGTTGGATTTTAATCAAAGAACATCTATGAGAAAACAAAAACCTTAATGTTTGAAAATAATGCGAGAATATCGGGTGTTTCTCTTATTAAATATCTGTTCAGCATTCTCCTCAGTGGGGATTCTTCAACCTTAGATTTCTCAGCGGCTTTCTATATGTTATTAAAGTGACATTAAATTTTTCTATATCCATAAAAGACTTATTTCCCAGTCATGCCGTTTGCCATCCACCCGCCCCTAATCGTATACTAACGATGTACAACCATTAAGGAGGCTTTTTATATTTTTATCGGAAGAGTTATTACAAGAAATTCATGAGCGTGCGCCGCGTTACGACAAAGAGAATGAGTGGCCAACGGAAGACTATGCAGCGTTAGGGTAATGGGAGACGGTAGAACGTACGACTACACGATTGGAATCCGTGCCGTAACCAGTATCGATGGCATGACGAGTGACTTTGCTCGCCTTCCATGGGAAGTGCTGCAAACCATCAGCGCCCGCATCGTCAACGACATCACGAGCAAACCACCGGCTACAATTGAGTGGGAGTGACAGTAACAAAAACATTTCTGTTGTATAGTAGAAACAATTTTTTAATATTGGAGAAAAATTATGATTATAGCAATTGGCGGTGGAGAAATAGTCAGTAATGAAACTTATGAAATAGACAAGTTTATTGTCGAGTCAGCTAAAAAGGAAAATCCTAACTTTTTATTTATACCTACAGCAAGTAAAGATGCTGAGGCTTATATAGAGACTATTAATGATTATTTTGGGAGTTTAGGATGCAAAACTGATACCTTGTATTTATCTAATGTAGAAGTAAAAAGGGAAGAACTTCATAAAAAGATTGAAAATGCAGATATCATTTATGTAGGTGGTGGTAATACTGCTTATATGATGAAAGTTTGGCAAGAATATGCTGTAGATAAGGCCCTAATGAAAGCTTATAAAAGTGGGAAGGTGCTGTCAGGTTTAAGTGCAGGTTCTATCTGTTGGTTTATAGCGGGTCATTGTGATAGTGAGTTTATTGAGGGTAGAGAGAATCCAAAATATAAATGGGTTAAGGGTCTGGGTATAATTCCTTATCTACATTGTCCACATTATGATGAGCCTGAAAGAGCAACTTTTGATGAGTTTTACTCCGGACAGATTGCTGATGCCATCGCCCTTGATAATCAAGTAGCTATTGTTTGGGATGGTTATGAAATGAAAGTTATTAAGTCTAATCCTCACAAAAATGCTTACCATCTTTCTTGGAGTGATAAAGGCTTCAATAAAAAAGTTTTCTTATAGGATGAAACTGACCCCCGTAAAGGAGAATTAAATAAAAACACCCTAGGGCTATGAAGTGCACCCCCAAAAAGTTAGATTTTCTGTCTAACTTTTTGGGGTGCACTCATTATAAAAGCAGAACCCATTTTTGCACCAAATTTTTTTAAGAATAATGTTAGATAAGTCCAACTCTAATATAGTAATTCGCAAAAAGATGCAGTACAATATGAGTAAATGAAAGCGGTTAATTTTTTTGAGTTGTAAAAATCCTAGAAAAGATGAATCCACAATAAATTATTTGACTTAAGCACACTAAACAAATAGGTGGTGATTTCAGTTGAAAACTAGAAGTAAAAAGATTACAACTACATTTTTTTGATATCTACTATATAGTAGGTATTATACTTGCACAAAATAAAGAATTTGTGGCTTTTTGTGATGTCAAATTCAACTCTATTTTTATTCTTTAATTTTTTTATTTTCAATATTCTATTCATGATTTATGTTTGTGAGGAGAAAAAAATAATTCCCCAAAAAAATTATTTTTATTAGGAAAAAAAGGGACTAGTATGAGTAGTTTTTATATAGTTATTGTCGAAAAGAGTAAAGGGGATTGTTAAAAATGAGACAATTAAGCGGTATTAAAGTGTTTCTCTTTGATTTTTTTATGCCACGTAGCGTTATTTTTTTGTTTGTTAATTTGTTTTTTTGGGTTTGAACAATGGAATCGAGAATTTAAATTTATATTCATATTCTTAATGTTTTTGTCATTTTCTATATTTTTTTAAACAAGGGTTATTTTCGATAAGTTTTTTAAGCAAAAAGGATTGAATAGCGTATAGACTGGAGATGAATGAAATGAATCGTATCTTCAAATATCTTATTGTAAGTATAATTATGGGAGTGACCGTATTCTATGCCGTTTATTATACAAAAGGTGAATATAACTATATGGCAATTCCAACAGCTTTCCTTATTAACGGACCAATTTATTTTAGTAGGAAGAAAACCTAGTTTAGTAAGCTAACTTTTAAAAATAAATGGGATAGGCTCTGGAATTTTAGTTCCGGAGCCTTTATTATTGGGGTTGAGAGACTGTGTTTGAAGGGAGTAGAGATCATGGATGAAAAGATTGAAATCAAGAAGCAAGATTTCTATGAGATGATGTATTTAATGGAGAAAATTCTTTATATCTAAGAACGTTCAGGAGCCAGAGAGGATAGCGACAACAACGCGTATTCTCTTGCCATCACCTTTGGAAAAGAGAATGTTGTGCAAGAACTGCTATCATTTCGGAGAAAAATGAATCGCTACTTAGATGAGCAGGGCGAGGTGGAGTTAGAAAAAATTCTCGAACCAATCGATGACATTACAATTCCCTATGGCCTAACGCTCGAAGTCTTACGAAAAGAACTCGAACCGTACTTGACGAAAAAAAGGGGGTGTGACAATGAAAAAGAAAACTCCGTGTGAAAGAATAAAAGAAGCGGAAAAAATGTGTAAAGAAAAAATTACAAAATCTTTTGATGAATGTTTTAAGGAAGTGAAAGATTATGTAGATAAATGCTTGAGTAAGTTAGAAGGAAAGCCTGGATATTCTGAACACCCGGTAGATGATAATCGCATCGCTTATACCATTGAGGTCGTTGATTTAAATGAAACTATCAACAGAAAAGAAGGAGAGTGTTTCTTTATTCAATTTACTAGAGACGGGTATGTAGTTGTAGTAGGTGCAGGGCATGACTATAGAAGGCCTAATGGCAATTTAAACTCAAAAATATTAAAAAAAGTAGGTAAAGAATGGAGTAACAAAGCAATTCTTATCTATGTAAAAAATCTAAGACCCACCAAGAAACACTGTGGAGCAGGTCCAAATCAATATACAGATAATATTCTTCAATGTAGGAATGGTGTAGAAATGTACATTGGTGAATATCTTCTAAAAAGCAGGGATTCCAATATTAAATAAATACTCACATAGAAACTATAATTATTCTGAAGAAGATTGGGAGAAGATAGTAAATAGTGTTTTAAAAGATAATGCAAAGCAGAATTTATCAGAAAGAAGAAATAAAGATGACAAGTAAATTATATGTGATAGGGAACGGATTTGATTTGGCCCATAAAATCCCTTCCACTTTTAATCCAGATTTTAAAAATATAGCTTTAAAATATGAGAGTGGATATCAGTGCTTTTGGGACTTATACCAGACTGAAAATGAGGATATTTGGTCTGATTTTGAAAATTTATTAGGCAGACCGGATTTTAATGTATTGGAAGATATTTTTGAAGGGTATGCTCCAGATTATTCATCAGATAGAGAAAGTGATCGAGATGATATTATTAATCAAGTCAGTATAAATGGAAACTTAAAAGAAGCAGTGTCTGAATTTGCTAGTAAAGCGGACGCTTATTTAGACAGTGTCAATAGAATGGAATCTTTCGAAAAACTTTTAGATGCCAGTGGATACTATATTTCATTTAATTATACTCATACGTTAGAGAATGTTTATAACATTCCAAAAAAGCAGGTTTTACATATTCATGGTGAAGTTGGGAAAAACAATCTAGAATTGGGTTTCCCTGAAGGGGATTTTAAACCTGAAAAATACAAATATGATGTCAGACAAAAAGGCAAAGGACCTTATGCTATATTCGATATCGATGATTATGTAAACCAAATAGAAGATTATTACATAGCTACTGCTTATAGAGAATTGATAAAAAAATGTAAGACTTTTTCTAAACCAATCAACGTGGATTTGCTTATTGATTTTTTAGATAAAAATCATGTTGAAGTCGAAAACTATTATTGTGTATGGTCACTCTTGTGCTATTGATTTTTGATTACTTCATTTTTTTGAATAAAAAAATTTCCTAATGCTAATTGGGACTTCTATGTTAGAGGTGAGAAGCAAGAAAGGGATGTACAAAAAAATTAATAGACAAAGAGAGAATAATGAATAGTTATATTTATCCTGTTGAAACAATGAAGTAGTGTAGTTTTTTTAGGAGTAAGTAGGGGGAAAGTTAGGACGGTGAATAAATGAGTTATATAAATCAGGTTCAAAATAAAAATACTCGAATTAGAAGGGGAGCATTTCAGAAATTATTTGATGAATATTTATATAAAAGATTTGGTTTTTAACAATATTCAGACGTTAGGTGTTCAATTAGGTACGAATAAATCAGAAAAAAAGGTGTTCCAGATTCTTATGTTCAGACAGAGAATGGGAAATATATCTTAATAAATTATGGAACCATCCAAAAGAAGTTTGTACAAAAAATGATAGAGGATATCTTATCAAACGTTAATAATAAGACTATACCATTTGATAGAGCTCAAATAAGTAAAATCATTTGTGGACATGCTTCTACAAATATAACCATCAAAGATCGTGTTCAAATAAAAGAAGCTGCTAAAGATGTGGAAGTGGAATTAATAGGTATTGATACGTTGTCGCATGATCTTTGCCTGCGTTATCCACATATAGCCAAAAGTCACTTAGGAATCTCAATTGATACAAATCAATTTTTTGATGTTGAAGATTTTGCAGAAGAGTATGATTCAAGAAAACTGAATGCGCCATTAAAATGTGAATTTCATTATCGTGAGAGCTTATTTAACGAAATCTGTGAGAGTATAGATGAAAATTTAGTCACAATTTTAACTGGAGCTTCTGGAGTTGGAAAAACAAGGTTAGCCTTGGAAGTATGTAGAAAGAAAAAAGAAGAATATACCGTCTACTGTATTTTAAATAATGGAAATTTTCTATATGAAGATATTAAATATTACATTGATAGACCTGGAAGATATTTATTGATGTTAGATGATGCAAATTTGCTAGAGCGAATAGGGGATATATTAACACAATTATTTTCGAAGTCTAAAGACTACGAAATTAGAATATTAATTACTGTGAGAGATTATGCCTCTAACGCAGTAATATCAAAAGTAAAAAGAATTGTAAATCCAAATATTGTAAGGGTAGAAGTTTTTTTGAAAAAAAGAAGAAATAAGAAATATTTTTGGTAGAAAACTTAGGAATCAAAAAAATATTGATTATTTAGATAAAATATCAGAAATCGCTAATGGGAATGCAAGACTTGCATATTTGGCTGGTATAAATGCGTTAAATAAAGGATACCCTTCCATTAGGAATGCTGAGGATATTTTTTTCGAGAGTATTACGGGGATGTACTGAATGATACTAATCTTAGCCAGAGTGATATTTTTAGTTCTTTTTATGATTACTATAGCAGGTAATGTGAGAGAAGATAAAAAAATCAATTCTATAACGACTTAAAAAAATCATTATGGAAATATGCTTACTGAAAAAGAATCAGTCGAAAAAAATTATATGATTTAGAGTTAATTGATTGGTTTAAACATAAAAATAAAGAAAAATATCTGATCAAAGTTTAGGAAATTATATTCTTTATCGTGTTCTATGGGAGAAAAAAAGTTGATTAATTTAGAAGAATTTATTAATTGGACTTTTCCAAGGTATAAAAAAATAAAGTTGTGTATACTTTGAATACTTTGATTTCTATTTTTCCACTCAACTGACCTAATGAAGGAAGTTGAACGTTCAATTATATCGGCTTGGGAAACTGCTCCGCAAAGATCGATTTACTGAATATCTGGAATCGTTCCATCTAATAAATCAAGAAAAAGTCTTTAGCATATATAAAAGATTATATTAGTCAACAAAAACAAACTGACTTTGATTTACAGTTATATAATTTGGAATCTCTGAATAAAAACGAATCAAGTCACAAATATAATAATCAAAGTATTAGGAGGATTTAAGTATACAGAGAACTTTGAACTTTCTATAGAATTGTTGCTAATTTATTTTTGAAAAAGAGACCCGATTTAATAGAAGATTTTTTTCTTTGTAATTAATCATAATTTTTTTATTTGATAAAGATTCCGATAATTATAGATATTTCAAGGAAACTACCTTACTAAAAATTATGGGAAGCAACAAATGAAGGTAGTAATTATAATGAAACTATTTTTATATATTAAAGTAGCAGAAAAAAAGCATTAGAATTAGAAAGATCTTTTACCGAATATGATGTTAATAACCAAACCATAACTTATGTGGTTTTAACATTAGGTTTTAATAACGAAGTAAAAGAACTTAGAAATCAAATTTGGCGCAAATTAGGGTATGTTAAAAAGAATAGGGAATATCGAGAAATCATCAATAATATTGTTATAAAGGTATATGCTAGACGTTTGAAAGGTGAAGATGCTCAATATTTTTGTAAAGTCTGATTTTGATGCAATTATACTATACTATATTGATGAAATGAATATTGATTTTTTTATGATGCAAAAATTTTTGGATAAATATGAAACAAGTTTTTCGTCAATTAGGCATGAAATTAGGTAAAAGATATCCCAAATCCAATGGCAAATCCTGAATTTAAAATGTATAAATTACTTAGTTGCAGGAAAATGTTTTTAGTTTTTCTGAAGAAGACGAAAAATGTTTAGAAAATATTGAAACAGAAATCAGTGATTATAATATTAATGACTACAAAAAAATGTTCATGTTATTCAATTTGTTAGAGAGAGAAATCAGCAAATCAAATTGTTGGAAAATTCAAGCAGGACTAGATACAGTCTTTGAACTTTTTAGAAAAAAAGATATAAATAAATATATAGAAGTTCTCTCTCTATTTTTGAAAATGATACACCGTTAGGTTTATTAGGTGTTAAACAAGTTATGTCCTTGTTGAATTCCAAGGGATATCATGAAACTTACAAATTAATTAGTAAATTTAATTTTTCACGAAAAGTAGCATGGCTTAATCATATTTGGGAAAATATAAATGAGACGGAAATCACACAAGAAATAGTGAAAGATTATAAAAAATTTTTTAAACTCTAATTTGGGATCGAAAAAGTGGAATGCATCCCTTCTATTCATAGATTGTTTATATATGGTAGTAGAGATTCTGAAATAAAAGGAATTCGTGATTGGAAAAAAATTAGAGAAAGTATTGAATTATCCGAAGTATTTTTTAAATAATGTGTATCGAGAAGAAGATATAAATTTATTGATAAGTATTTTCGGAGAAAATATAGACAATTTAAATTTAATTTATCTACAAGCTATTAAAAACAAATCCACATATTGACTATAATGGGAAAAATTTTTTTGCTACAATTTTTTTCTGCAAAATCCAAGTATATAGGGGTGAATATGTTAAAAGCGGTTAATAACAATCAAATTCCTAAAGAATATGTTCACAATATTGTTAATTTAATTTGGAAAAAAATAAAGGTTGGCGACAATATATAGATTATGCATATAGTGTTTTTTTCAGAAAATAGAAGTGACTATATCGGTAGCCTAGTTGATTTATTATTTATTAAGAATGATGATGAGAAAAATTTCAAGTAGACAAAAAGATGGTTATCAGACAAATTAAAAGGAAACTGCGATAAATATTGAGCAGTGTATAATAGGTATTATAGCTACAGTGAGGGAGGATTGGAAGCTTGAATTTATATTAAAATTTTTAAAATATAATAAAAAAATATAGCGGACTTTAAAAAGATATATTTATTTCCAAAATCGGAATTTTGGAGTGGTAGTAAAATCCCAATCATTCTAGAAAAAAATTGAATTCCTAGAGTCTCTGAAGGATATACTAAAAAGGAATTGATTATATTGAACACAAGAGTTATGTAGTGGATTTAATAAGGATTTTTAAAAAAGAGATAGAAGAAGCGGAATTAGATGATTATAACAACGGAAATGATGATTATTAAAATCTAGGTACTTTGTATAAAATCACTCACTTGAAGTAGAAACACCCAAGAAATTTAACCAAGCACATAACTTGCCACCTAAGTTATGTGCTTTTTAATGCAAGAATTTTCTTGCAACCGTTGTCTTACGTTTGCTATCCACCCGCCCTAATCGTATACTAACGATGTACAACCATTAAGGAGGCTTTTTATGTTTTTATCAGAAGAGTTATTACAAGAAATTCATGAGCGTGCACCACGTTATGACAAAGAGAATGCGTGGCCTGCGGAAGATTATGCGGCGTTAAAAGAGGCGGGATACTTGAAGGCTTTCGTGCCAAAGAGTATGGCGGATTCGGCTTGTCGCTCAAAGAGATTGCGCAAGAACAAACGCGTTTGGCGATGGCGGCTCCAGGGACTGCGCTTGGGGTGAATATGCACCAAATTATTGTCGGCCTTGGCAAGCACATGGTACGTTTTGGCAACAAGAAGGGAGAACAAATCCTTCGTGATGCTGCAGAAGGCAAGTTGTTGGCGTTTGGGATTTCTGAACCTTCGAACGACCGCGTGTTATTCGGTTCGATTTCTGAGGCTCGTCCAGAAGAGGGCGGCGCGTATCGTTTTTTACGGCAAGAAAGTCTTCTTATCTATGGGAAAATATTGCGACAAGTTGGTTTCATTTGGGCAAGATAATACAGGCGAATCACCACTGTCAGTCTTTGCGTATTTAACACCGGACCAAGAAACGTTTATCGTAAAAGACGACTGGGATACAATGGGCATGCGTGCGACGCAATCAAACAGCGTTGAGTTGAAAGGTATCTTCGCAGCAGAAGAGCAAATTCTCACAAAAGTCGCTCCTGGGCCAAGCTTCGATCCTGTGGTATTCGGTATTTTCGCGTACTTCGAAATTTTACTTGCGGCAACGTACTTTGGTATCGGGAAACGTGCGCTAGAAATCGGGGTTGAGACCGTGAAGAAACGCCACTCTGTATCCAATGACGCGCCTTATGCTAACGATAAAAACATTCGCTGGAGAATTGCGGAAGCGGCGATTATGCTAGACGGCATCCAACCGCAAATTAACGAATTAAGCGACACTCTAGAAGCAAGCACAGAATACAGCTTCATCTGGTTGCCTCGCTTGTCTTCGATTAAGAATCGTTCAGTGGAAGTATCGAAGAAGGCCGTGGAAGAAATCGTTCGTGCAAGCGGCGGAAGTTCCTACTTCAACCGTACAGAATTATCTCGCTTATACCGCGACGTGTTGGCTGGCTTGTTCCAACCAAGTGACCAAGAGTCATTGCATGATGCGTGGGCGAATATTCTCTTAGGACCTATCCAATAATTTTATATATAGTAGAAAAGCTCGCTTGCGTGGTGCAGGCGAGCTTATTTGTGTTTAAACAAGTTCAGAGGGAGTATCCGTATTTGTGAATTCGCTGTTATTAAATATCTAATTTTTCGATGATTTCACCATTCTGCTGTTTGATTTGAATTTTTTGAATCAGTTCTTCCCCTAGATACTTGGAGAATGCACTTAAGTCAGGTGCGACTTCAAAGAGAATGTGGTGTTTTTCTTCATCTGGGATAAATGAAGACTGATGATTTTTTGGATTTGACCAAAAATTCCAATTCGTATCGGTTCGTTCGTAATAAACATAGTTATTCTTTTTCGTAACGTAAATTCTTTTATTCGTCAGAGTCCGTTCATCTTGGGATTTAATAATAGTTGAATATAATTTTAATCCCTCGAATTGCTTATATTCTCGAATTTTATCATTTGAAACGTTAAGTTTAATGACTTCATAATCCATAACCTTACCTCCAAAATAGTCAACTGGATGGAATGCTGTTACTTCTATTAAACCACTTTTTACAAGTGATTTCAATCTCTTTATGATTATGAGACGGTCCGTTTGATTGGGTAACATGAAATTTTCAATGTTGAATAACCGAAATGTAACATATAAGTTACGTAACTTTTATGTTACATTTTGATTTTTTAGAAATACATCTTTACAAGTTCAAGTTCTGTTTCGTTTAGTTCTCGGTATTCTCCAGGAGCCATCGATTCATCTAGCACAAACTCCCCAAAGCGAATCCGTTTAAGATACATCACTTTCACGCCAACGCATAGAAACATCTTCTTCACTTGATGGAATTTTCCTTCAGAAATCGTGACGGTTGCACGGCTGAAGGTATCGCTACTTTCTATTATCGTAAGGGTGCTTGGTTTGCATTGATAGCCACCATGGAAGGTGACGCCGCGTTTGAAGGTTTCAACGGCATCTTCGTCAAGCGGGCCGTTCACTTCAACATAATATTCTTTTTCGATATGCTGATCGGGATTCAGCATGCGATAACCCAGCGGACCATTATTTGTCACAAGCAGCAGTCCCTCGGTATCCCCATCGAGTCGTCCGAGCGGGTAGAGGCCTTCAACGTTCTCCTTTGCGAAGAGGTTGATGACGGTCGTATGTTCCTTATCGGTCGTAGCGGAGATGACGCCTTGAGGTTTATTCAGCATATAGTACTTCTGGCTGTCGTCGTGAATCTGAGTACCGTTTACCGTGATGACTTGAAGGGTCGCGTCGACATTATTGCTAACGTGAGTGGCCGGAATCCCGTCGATCAGAATCGCTTCATTCTTGATAAGTTTCTTCATTTCCCGGCGGCTCAGCACCAGATGTTTCATTAATAGATGTTCGAGTCTCATAGGCCCTCCTTGCAGTCGTTTCTCGATTATACAATTTTTTTCAAAAATCGAGTAGTTATTCGTTGACGTCTCTTTCTTCCTGTGGTAAATTATTAAACGTTGTCGCGTAAGGTGTTAAAAAACATCGAATCATATTTCTTGCAAAGGAAATGAACGCGTGATATGATATCAAAGTTGTTGCAAAACAACGATTGACCTTTGAAAACTGAACAAAGAAGACGAACCAAATGTGTAGGGACTTCATTCGATTGAATGAAGAAACAACAATTTCTTATCTCTTAAAGAGATACAATAAGTCAGTAATTAAAATGAGCTTTTCAAAGCTCATGAAAATTCAAATTTTTCATGAGAGTTTGATCCTGGCTCAGGACGAACGCTGGCGGCGTGCCTAATACATGCAAGTCGAACGAGAGCGACCGGTGCTTGCACTGGTCAATCTAGTGGCGAACGGGTGAGTAACACGTGGGTAACCTGCCCATCAGAGGGGGGATAACATCCGGAAACGGATGCTAAAACCGCATAGGTCTTCGAGCCGCATGGCTTGAAGAGGAAAAGAGGCGCAAGCTTCTGCTGATGGATGGACCCGCGGTGCATTAGCTAGTTGGTGAGGTAACGGCTCACCAAGGCCGTGATGCATAGCCGACCTGAGAGGGTGATCGGCACATTGGGACTGAGACACGGCCCAAACTCCTACGGGAGGCAGCAGTAGGGAATCTTCCGCAATGGACGCAAGTCTGACGGAGCAACGCCGCGTGAGTGAAGAAGGTTTTTCGGATCGTAAAACTCTGTTGTTAGAGAAGAACAAGTGCTAGAGTAACTGTTAGCGCCTTGACGGTATCTAACCAGAAAGCCACGGCTAACTACGTGCCAGCAGCCGCGGTAATACGTAGGTGGCAAGCGTTGTCCGGATTTATTGGGCGTAAAAGCGAGCGCAGGCGGTTCCTTAAGTCTGATGTGAAAAGCCCCCAGCTCAACCGGGGAGGGTCATTGGAAACTGGGGAACTTGAGTGCAGAAGAGGAGAGTGGAATTCCATGTGTAGCGGTGAAATGCGTAGATATATGGAGGAACACCAGTGGCGAAGGCGACTCTCTGGTCTGTAACTGACGCTGAGGCTCAAGCGTGGGTAGCAAACAGGATTAGATACCCTGGTAGTCCACGCCGTAAACGATGAGTGCTAAGTGTTGGAGGGTTTCCGCCCTTCAGTGCTGCAGTTAACGCATTAAGCACTCCGCCTGGGGAGTACGACCGCAAGGTTGAAACTCAAAGGAATTGACGGGGACCCCGCACAAGCGGTGGAGCATGTGGTTTAATTCGAAGCAACGCGAAGAACCTTACCAAGTCTTGACATCCTTTGACCACTCTAGAGATGAGCTTTTCCCTTCGGGGACAAAGTGACAGGTGGTGCATGGTTGTCGTCAGCTCGTGTCGTGAGATGTTGGGTTAAGTCCCGCAACGAGCGCAACCCTTATTACTAGTTGCCAGCATTCGGTTGGGCACTCTAGTGAGACTGCCGGTGACAAACCGGAGGAAGGTGGGGATGACGTCAAATCATCATGCCCCTTATGACTTGGGCTACACACGTGCTACAATGGATGGTACAACGAGCAGCGAACTCGCGAGGGTAAGCGAATCTCTTAAAGCCATTCTCAGTTCGGATTGTAGGCTGCAACTCGCCTACATGAAGCCGGAATCGCTAGTAATCGCGGATCAGCACGCCGCGGTGAATACGTTCCCGGGTCTTGTACACACCGCCCGTCACACCACGAGAGTTTGTAACACCCAAAGTCGGTGAGGTAACCTTTTGGAGCCAGCCGCCTAAGGTGGGATAGATGATTGGGGTGAAGTCGTAACAAGGTAGCCGTATCGGAAGGTGCGGCTGGATCACCTCCTTTCTAAGGATAAACCAGAATGTCGAAAGATGTTCTAGGTAATACGGAACCCTACAGGGTTTAGACTTCTTTGTTTAGTTTTGAGAGGTTTATCTCTCAAATTTGTTCTTTGAAAACTGAATACTATATCACAACAAATAACCAATTAATTTACCGAGAGTTAGAGTAACATCTAACGAAAAGAGTTTTTTAACAAAACGCAACGCTATGCGACATTTAACCAACGGTTAAGTGAATAAGGGCGCACGGTGGATGCCTTGGTACTAGGAGCCGAAGAAGGACGGAACTAACACCGATATGCTTTGGGGAGCTGTAAGTAAGCTAAGATCCAAAGATTTCCGAATGGGGGAACCCAACACCTTTCATAGGGTGTTACCAATGAGTGAATACATAGCTCATTAGGAGGTACACGCAGGGAACTGAAACATCTCATTACCTGCAGGAAGAGAAAGAAAAATCGATTCCCTGAGTAGCGGCGAGCGAAACGGGAGGAGCCCAAACCAACGAGCTTGCTTGTTGGGGTTGTAGGACTAGAACGTGAGAAGACATCAAGATAGCAGAAGTGGTCTGGAAAGGCCCATCAAAGAAGGTGACAATCCTGTACGCGACATCTTGATGAACTCTACTAGCATCCTGAGTACGGCGGGACACGAGGAATCCCGTCGGAATCCGCCAGGACCATCTGGCAAGGCTAAATACTACCTAGTGACCGATAGTGAACCAGTACCGTGAGGGAAAGGTGAAAAGAACCCCGGGAGGGGAGTGAAAGAGTACCTGAAACCGTGTGCTTACAAGTAGTCAGAGCCCGTTAATGGGTGATGGCGTGCCTTTTGTAGAATGAACCGGCGAGTTACGTTTACATGCGAGGTTAAGATGAAGAGTCGGAGCCATGGCGAAAGCGAGTCTGAATAGGGCGCATGAAGTATGTGGACGTAGACCCGAAACCAAGTGATCTACCCATGTCCAGGTTGAAGGTGCGGTAAAACGCACTGGAGGACCGAACCAGGGCACGTTGAAAAGTGCTTGGATGAGGTGTGGGTAGCGGAGAAATTCCAATCGAACTTGGAGATAGCTGGTTCTCTCCGAAATAGCTTTAGGGCTAGCCTCGGAAGTGAGAATCGTGGAGGTAGAGCACTGTTTGGACTAGGGGCCCATCTCAGGTTACCGAATTCAGATAAACTCCGAATGCCATGTATTTATATCCGGGAGTCAGACTGCGAGTGATAAGATCCGTAGTCGAAAGGGAAACAGCCCAGACCACCAGCTAAGGTCCCAAAATATCTGTTAAGTGGAAAAGGATGTGGGGTTGCACAGACAACTAGGATGTTGGCTTAGAAGCAGCCATCATTCAAAGAGTGCGTAATAGCTCACTAGTCGAGTGACCCTGCGCCGAAAAATGTAACGGGGCTAAACAGATTACCGAAGCTGTGGATTGGACCTTATGGTCCAGTGGTAGGAGAGCGTTCTAAGGGCGGAGAAGCATGACCGTAAGGGACATGTGGAGCGCTTAGAAGTGAGAATGCCGGTATGAGTAGCGAAAGACGGGTGAGAATCCCGTCCACCGAATAACTAAGGTTTCCTGGGGAAGGCTCGTCCTCCCAGGGTTAGTCAGGGACCTAAGGCGAGGCCGATAGGGCGTAGTCGATGGACAACAGGTTGATATTCCTGTACTTCTATAAATCGTTTGAGCAATGGAGGGACGCAGGAGGCTAAGAAAAAGCGTACGACTGGAAGTGTACGCCCAAGCAGTGAGTCGGCTGATGAGTCAAATGCTTATCACGGATGCGACAAGCTGTAACGGGAGGGAAGTTTAGTACCGAAGTTTCTGATGTCACACTGCCGAGAAAAAGCTTCTAGCAAGATTTTATAGGACCCGTACCGCAAACCGACACAGGTAGTTGAGGAGAGAATCCTAAGGTGAGCGAGCGAACTCTCGTTAAGGAACTCGGCAAAATGACCCCGTAACTTCGGGAGAAGGGGTGCTGGTAGCAATACCAGCCGCAGTGAATAGGCCCAGGCGACTGTTTATCAAAAACACAGGTCTCTGCAAAATCGAAAGATGACGTATAGGGGCTGACGCCTGCCCGGTGCTGGAAGGTTAAGAGGAGAGGTTAGCGCAAGCGAAGCTTTGAATTGAAGCCCCAGTAAACGGCGGCCGTAACTATAACGGTCCTAAGGTAGCGAAATTCCTTGTCGGGTAAGTTCCGACCCGCACGAAAGGCGTAACGATCTGGGCACTGTCTCAACGAGAGACTCGGTGAAATTATAGTACCTGTGAAGATGCAGGTTACCCGCGACAGGACGGAAAGACCCCATGGAGCTTTTACTGTAGTTTGATATTGAGTGTTTGTGTCACATGTACAGGATAGGGTAGGAGCTGAAGAATCCGGGACGCCAGTTTCGGAGGAGGCAACGGTGGGATACTACCCTTGTGACATGACCACTCTAACCCGCACCCCTCACCGGGGTGGGAGACAGTGTCAGACGGGCAGTTTGACTCGGGGCGGTCGCCTCCTAAAAATGTAACGGAGGCGCCCAAAGGTTCCCCTCAGAATGGTTGGAAATCATTCGAAGAGTGTAAAAGGCAGAAGGGAGCTTGACTGCGAGACCTACAAGTCGAGCAGGGACGAAAGTCGGGCTTAGTGATCCGGTGGTTCCGCATGGAAGGGCCATCGCTCAACGGATAAAAGCTACCCTGGGGATAACAGGCTTATCTCCCCCAAGAGTTCACATCGACGGGGAGGTTTGGCACCTCGATGTCGGCTCATCGCATCCTGGGGCTGAAGTCGGTCCCAAGGGTTGGGCTGTTCGCCCATTAAAGCGGTACGCGAGCTGGGTTCAGAACGTCGTGAGACAGTTCGGTCCCTATCCGTCGCGGGCGTTGGAAATTTGAGAGGAGCTGTCCTTAGTACGAGAGGACCGGGATGGACACACCGCTGGTGTACCAGTTGTTCTGCCAAGAGCATCGCTGGGTAGCTATGTGTGGACGGGATAAACGCTGAAAGCATCTAAGCGTGAAGCCCCCCTCGAGATGAGATTTCCCATCACATTAAGTGAGTAAGACCCCTGAGAGACGATCAGGTAGATAGGCTAGAAGTGGAAGTGCCGCGAGGCATGGAGCGGACTAGTACTAATCGGTCGAGGACTTAACCACGAGTTGTATAGCTGGTAGATTGATGGAGTTGGATATAGATTCAGTTTTGAAAGAACGAAAGTTTTTTCAGAAATAAAGTGTGGTGACGATGGCAAGAAGGATACACCTGTTCCCATCTCGAACACAGAAGTTAAGCTTCTTAGCGCCGATAGTAGTTGGGGGTTTCTCCCTGCGAGGGTAGGACGTTGCCACGCAAAATGTGTAAGCTGGGCCTTGTGCCCAGCTTATTTTGTAGAGATTTTTATGTGGAAGACGTTTTGTATTATAGGAATTTTGAGAGGAAGTTTGCTATAATGAAACGGATGATAAAGGAGGAGGTAGAATGATGAAATGGATTAAAAGTACGATGGTTATAGCGTTTCTATTCATTTTGACGGCTTGCGGGAAGAGTTTATCAACCGAAGCAGTGCAAGAACAAGTAGTCACTTCTGCTGACTCGATTTCGAATTATCATATTACCGTAAAGCAATCGGACTATAAAGAAGGGACGAAAACACCTTCTGCCCAAACCATTGCCAGTGCGAGCGCTTGGAAAGATGGTACGGGATACGGTTCTAAAATCGATAAGACTTCCGGGAAAGTGACGAATCAACTCGAAGTGATTGCCGATGCGAATATCGGTTTTATTCGCTATTATCAAGATAAATGGGAACAAACCATTACAGCGACTTCAAGTTTACAAAATACAGTCGTATTTCCGTATGCAAAACTGATTCAATTTACAAAAGAAATCCATCAACTCGTTCCTTGGACGAAGGGGTGGCAAAGTTATGAAAAATCCTATTCCGGAGACGATGAAACGATTCGTAAGGCATTAACGTCAGTGCTAGGAATTGCGACGAATGATACGTCGAAAGTGGAGTTGAAAATCAAGACCGATGCCGCTGGAAATCTCATCACAAATGTGGAGATTACAGTTGTCGATGAAGGCGAGCAAACCCGCAAAGAATATACGATTGCGTACTTACAATTCAATGAACAACAAAAGAAAGCTTTGCCTCAGTAAGGGCAGAGCTTTTTTCGTAAAATAAACCGCTATGACTACAAAAAATAGTGTATTTTTGTTACAATAGAAAAGAACAAAATATTGCGAGAAATGAAAAACATTTTGTAGACATGCGAGAGGGAGAATGCTTGCATTCTCCCTTTTTTAGAACAAGAAATATGGAGGAAGAGTATGGGACGTGTAATATCCGTTGCCAATCAGAAAGGTGGAGTTGGGAAGACGACTTCAACTGTAAGTTTAGCGGCTGCGTTGGCGGTCAATGGCAAAAAAGTATTAATTATTGATAGTGATCCTCAAGGAAACGCAACAAGCGGTCTTGGCGTACAAAAAGGGGAACTCGAACAAGATGTATATGATGTTTTAGTCAACCAAGTACCAATGGCGGACGTGATTGTTCCGACAAGTCGTGAAAACTTGATGATTGCCCCTTCGACGATTCAGTTAGCAGGTGCAGAAATCGAGTTAACGAGTCAACCGCGTCGTGAGCAACGATTGAAAGAGGCTGTGAAGAAGATTAAAGACGATTATGATTATATCTTTATCGACTGTCCACCTTCACTTGGGCATTTAACGATGAATGCTTTTACGGCTAGTGATACGGTATTGATTCCTGTGCAGTGCGAATATTATGCGTTGGAAGGGTTGTCACAACTGATGAACACGATCACGATGGTTCGCAAGCACTTTAATCCTCATTTGAAGATTGAGGGCGTTCTCCTAACGATGTACGATGCGCGTACGAATTTAGGGAATGAAGTCAAAGAGGATGTGATTAAGTATTTCCGTGAGAAAGTCTATAAAACGATTATCCCTCGAAACGTCCGTCTGTCTGAAGCACCAAGTTACGGGCAAGCGATTGTGGACTATGACCCACGTTCTAGAGGAGCGGAAGTATACATGGAGTTAGCAAAGGAAGTGTTGGCACATGAGTAAAAATCAAAAAGGAAAAGGCCTTGGACGTGGAATCGACGCGTTGTTTATGAATGACTTAGATACCCTTGATGCCTTAGAACAAGTACAAGAAACCGAGCAAATTCAACAGATTGCTGTATCAGAAATTCGTCCAAATCCTTATCAGCCGCGTAAAGACTTTGATGAGGAAGGATTAGCAGAACTTGCGGAATCGATTCGCCAAAATGGAGTTTTCCAACCGATTATCGTTCGCAAATCTAAAATTAAAGGATATGAATTAGTTGCTGGGGAACGTCGTCTGCGCGCGTCTAAATTAGCTGAGAAAGAAACGATTCCAGCCATCGTACGTGACTACTCAGAAGAAACAATGATTCAAATCGCAGTGGTTGAAAACTTACAACGCGAAAACTTGAAGCCTTTAGATGAAGCGATGGCGTATCGTACATTAATGGATTCATTGAAATTAAAACAAGAAGAAGTAGCGAGCCGAGTAGGGAAGAGCCGTTCATACGTGGCGAATTTCTTACGATTACTAACCTTGCCAGCTGCAGTCCAAGAACTCGTACAAAATGGGTCTCTTTCAGCAGGGCATGCACGTACGCTTCTTGGATTAAAAGACCAAACGAAAATTGGGGCGGTGGCTAAAAAGGCCGTGAAAGAAAATCTAACGGTACGCGACTTAGAAAGTTTAGTCCAATCCATCAATGAACCAGTCAAAAAGGTTGTTAAAAAAGTAGCGAAACCGAAAAAATCGATGTATATCGTTGAATCAGAAGAACGTTTAATGGATAAATTCGGAACAAGCGTGCAAATCGTTGAAAAAGGCGAACGTGGAAAAATCGAAATAGAGTATCTTTCTCAAAAAGATTTAACCCGTATTTTAGAAGTATTAGAAATCGAATTAGACGATTAATAAAGGAGTCTTTATGAAAGCAGGAACAACGTATCAACTACACGATCATGTGGAAATGAAAAAACCGCATGCGTGCCAAACGAATTCCTGGGAAATCATCCGTATGGGGATGGACATTCGTATCAAGTGTGATCACTGTGGTCAAATGGTCCTAATGCCAAGGCGGGAATTCGAGAAGAAGATGAAAAAGGTGACGATTTCTGTTGCCGAAGAAAACAAATAAAAGAAAGAGTGTGACAAATGGCCTTAACAGCTGGAATCGTCGGCTTACCAAACGTTGGAAAGTCAACATTATTTAATGCAATTACAAAAGCAGGGGTCGAAGCAGCGAACTATCCGTTTGCGACGATTGACCCAAACGTGGGAGTGGTAGAAGTGCCTGACCTTCGTTTACAAAAATTAACGGAATTAGTAAAACCGAAGAAGACTGTTCCGACGACCTTTGAATTTACAGATATCGCGGGGATTGTTAAAGGGGCAAGCCGTGGGGAAGGTCTTGGGAATAAATTCTTAAGCCACATCCGTCAAGTAGACGCGATTTGCCAAGTAGTTCGTTGTTTTGAAGATGAAAATATTACACACGTGGCTGGGAAAGTAGACCCAATCGCCGACATCGAAACGATTAACCTAGAGTTAGTGTTGGCCGACCTAGAGTCAGTGGACAAACGAATTGCTCGTGTGGCAAAAATTGCCAAAACCAAAGATAAAGACGCGGTGGCAGAACTTGCGGTCTTAGAAAAAATCAAACCCGTGTTAGAAGAAGGACAATTAGCGCGTACGATTGAATTCACTGATGAAGAACTTCCAATCGTGAAAGGCTTATTCCTTTTAACAACGAAACCAATGCTTTACATCGCTAACATCTCAGAAGATGATGTGATGGAAGGCGGCCATAATCAATACGTGCAATTAGTGGAAGACTATGCAGCCAAAGAAGATGCAGAAGTCGTTGTCATCTGTGCGAAAATTGAAGAAGAAGTGGCAGAACTTGAGGAAGAAGAAAAACAAGCCTTCTTAGAAGAAATGGGTATTGAAGTTTCTGGATTAGACATCTTAATCCAAAAAGCGTATCACTTATTAGGCTTGGCGACTTACTTTACAGCTGGAGAACAAGAAGTACGCGCGTGGACATTCCGCCGTGGCATGAAAGCTCCGCAATGTGCGGGAATCATCCACTCAGACTTCGAGCGTGGATTCATCCGTGCCGAAACGGTTGCGTATGCAGACCTACTGGAATACGGTAGCATGACAGCTGCAAAAGAAAACGGAAAAGTTCGTCAAGAAGGTAAAGAATATGTCGTGCAAGACGGCGACGTAATGCTCTTTAGATTTAATGTGTAAGGATAACGGAGGATTGTAGTATGTCAGAACAAAAGCGTACAAGAAGTAGTGTCAGTAGACGCTCAAAAAGCAAAATTAACAAGTAAAAATGAACAATATATCTATCAATTAGAACGCGCATTGAAAGAAGCAGGATTTGACGAAGCGCAAGTCGAAAAAGAATTATCAGTGATGCTTCCTCAAATCATCGAACATCAAAAATCAGGTGTGACTGCACGTCAATTATTCGGAACAGTAACGGAACGCGTGCATGCGATTGTCGATGGACCTGCTAAAGATCCAGATGCAAAATCTCCAGATTGGCAAATCGCTTTAGATGGTGGTTTATTGGTAGGCGGATTATTCGCTCTAGTAACAGGAGTGATGTTGATGTTAAATCCAGATTCAGGTTCGCAACCAATGGGATTATTAACATTAATCATCAACTTCATCGCAGGAGCGTTCGTAATGTTAGCTATTTCGAAAAATGCTCCTAAATTTGATAATCCAAAAGGCCAACGTGGATACATTCGTTACTTAGTAGTAAGTACAGTGGCGATGGTCGCTTGGTTACTCTTAGTCGTAGCAAGCCAATCCTTCATTCCAAATGCCATCAATCTTGTAATGAGTTATGAATGGTACTTACTCATTGGAGCGGCAGCATTAGCGGCTAAATTCTACTTGAAGAAAAAATTAAATATTGTTGGATCAGTAATGTAAGAGAGTACAAATAAGTGTGAGATGATGGCGAAGTTCCTTCGTGGACAATCCCGCAGTGATTTCACACTTTTTTTGACAGTTTAGAGGTGAAAACATGAATCGAAAAATACGTTACATCATTACGTTTTTATTAGGATTAGTGGCCTTCTTTGGATTTAGTTCGAGTGTCGATGCTCGTAGCTTAAAAGTAGACAAGTACGATATCACCGTGAATATTTTAGAAAACGGCGATGTTCAGTTTCAAGAAAAAATTACGTTTCAGGCAGATGGTTCTTATAATGGAGTGTTCTATAACTTAGACTACTCAGGGTTTAGAGAACCAACGGATGTAACTGCCTTTTTGGAGACGGGTTCTGGAGCGGTAGAAATGCCTCAAAATTCAACGGGAACGAGTGGCACTTATCAGCTCACTCATGAAGGGGATAAATTAAAATTTAAAGTCTTCACACCGTTTTCGAATTCGAGAAGAACCGTTACCTTTCCAATATACGATTCCAAAATTAATTACAAACTACGAAGACACAGCGGAATTAAACCGTAAAAGTTGTTGGTACACAGTGGGAAAGTCGACCAAGAAAAACATCACGGTCAAGGTGAACCTTCCTGGAAATGCGACTAAAAGAAACGCTTCGTGCTTGGGGACATGGGGCAGGCCAAAACGGGAATGTAAAAATTGCCGATGATTACAAGTCCGTGACCTTCACAGCTCCTTCTAATAAGAGTGGAGATTTCGTTGAAGTGCATATGATTTTCCCACAAACATTGACTCCAGGAAATACCAATGTAGTGAACCGAAAAGCCTTTGATGAGATTGTGGCGCAAGAAGAAAAATTGCTGCAACAAGAAGAAGGCATGAAGACGCTAGGGTCTATCGGTGTGTATATCGGGTGGATACTGCTATTTGTTAACTTGATCTTTGCATGGGTTAAAGGCTTTATTGCTAACCGTAAGAGACTGCAAAAAGTTCCTCACGTTCCGGATCATCTCTTTGAAATTCCTGAAGATATTACTCCGGCTATTATGAACAAAGCGATTTATGGCAAGAGTACGATGAAAGATTTAAGTGCAACGGTTATGGATTTAGTCCGCAAGAAGATTTTAACCTTGTCGGAAACACAACCACATGAAATTAAACTCGTTGGAGATGTATCGAAACTTCTTCGTCACGAGAAATTAGCAGTAAAATTGCTCTTTGAAGACGTGGGTGGTGGAGATGATACCATCTACCTAAAGGATATTAAAGAATACGCTGAAGATCATCCAAAAGCGTATTATAATGCAGCCACTAGTTGGTTGAATGCAGTGGATACGGCTGCAGAAAAACATCGTGTGGACCGTTTTAAAAACGGAGAACCAGAGGCGAGAAACTATTTTGCAGGTTGTTTTGTATTCTTACTTGTAGCAGCCACTTTCGGGTTAAGTCTTTTAAGTAAGAATCCAGTATTGGCTGCCCTTACGTTTATCTTTGCACTTGTTTTCATTCCTCTGACATTAATCGGAGGAGGAGCAGCAGCGAAGAGACGTACACTTGAAGGGGAGTATCGTTACCGTCAATGGCAAGCCTTTAAACAAATGCTGAAAGACCTCTCTCCAATGAAGAGAATTGAAGATTTACCAAGTATTCAACTGTGGGATCACTTCTTTAGTTTATGCCATTTCTTTAGGCGTAGCGGAACATGTGATTAAAGTGTTGAAGAAATTAATACCAGACCAACTACCAGACAGTGTGTTCTATTCAAGTCAAACAGGAACGATTTACTATCCTATTGCGGACTTTAATAGTGCCTTCTCAAGCTCATACAACAGTTCTAGCTCTTATGTCAATGGAGGTAGCAACTCTGGCGGGTTCGGCGGAGGATTCTCTGGCGGATCGAGCGGCGGTAGTGGTGGAGGATCCGGCGGTGGCGGATTCTAACGAAGGAGAATTTATGTTAAACGAAATGATGCACAGACCTGTTGTCAAACCGGAACTGGTCGAGTACATGCGCACAAGTCAACGCCGTTTTCCGGGTGGCTTAGGCGAACTAGAGAATATGGCTAATGAATTAGGAATTCCCATTATTCCTCATGAAACAGCCGTTTTCCTGGATTTATTGTTGGGCTAACCCAACCGAAGAATATTTTAGAAATTGGGACAGCAGTCGGATTCTCAGCGAGTCTAATGGCAACAGCTTCACCACAAGCAAAAGTTACAACCATTGACCGCTATGAGTTGATGTATAGCCGTGCCAAAGCAAACTTTGAAAAATTAGGCTTATCCGACCGAATCACCCAATTGGAAGGCGATGCGGCTGATATTTTACCGACTCTTGAACAAGGGCAATATGACTTCCTCTTTATGGACAGCGCCAAAGCAAAATATATTGAGTTCTTCCCATATTGCATGGACGTGCTAGAAGTTGGCGGCGTGCTGGTCGTGGATGATATTTTCCAAGGAGGAACGATTTTAGAAGATGTGATGGAGCGTCCAAGACGTGTGCGTAAAATTCATCGCCGTCTCAATATGTTCCTTGATTTAGTACAAAGCGATCCAACCTTAAAATCGACTTTACTTCCTTTAGGGGATGGGATTATTATGATTCAAAAAATGGAAGAGAAAGATTTTAAATATATTTTAGAAGACTTGTAAAATAATCATGGAAATATGACTTGAAAAGTTTTACAATAAGTAAGAATGACAAAGAAAGGAAGTTTTACAATGACAGATAAAGTGCGTGTACGTTATGCACCAAGTCCAACAGGGCACTTGCACATCGGGAATGCTCGTACAGCCCTATTTAACTATTTATTCGCGAGACATTATGGTGGAGAGTTCATCATCCGTATCGAGGATACTGACCGCAAGAGAAATCTTGAACACGGAGAAGAAAGCCAATTAGAAAACTTAACTTGGCTAGGAATGGATTGGGATGAAGGCCCAGACAAACCAGGGAAATACGGTCCATACCGTCAATCAGAACGTGAACACATTTATAATCCACTCATCGAGCAATTAATTGCTGAAGACAAAGCGTATAAATGTTACATGACAGAGGAAGAATTGGAAGCAGAACGTGAAGCGCAACGTGCTCGTGGCGAAATGCCTCACTACAGCGGGCAACACGCCCACTTAACACAAGAGCAACGTGACGCTTTCGAAGCAGAAGGACGCACTCCTGTTGTTCGTTTCCGCGTTCCAAAAACTGGAACCTATGCTTTTGACGATATCGTTAAAGGCGAAATCTCATTCGAGTCTACAAGCGTCGGTGGCGACTTCGTTATCTTAAAACGTGATGGAATGCCTACATACAACTTTGCAGTAGCAGTGGATGACCACTTCATGGAAATCACTCACGTTTTACGTGGAGATGACCATATTGCCAACACTCCAAAACAATTGATGATTTACGAAGCGTTTGGTTGGGAACCACCTCGTTTTGGACATATGACACTAATCATTAATACGGAAACAGGTAAGAAATTATCAAAACGTGATGAATCAATTTTACAATTCATCGAACAATATAAAGACTTAGGGTACTTACCAGAAGCGATGTTCAACTTTATCGCGCTTCTAGGATGGTCTCCTCAAGGTGAACACGAAATCTTCAGCCGTGAAGAATTCATCGAAATCTTCGACGAAAAACGTCTTGGTAAATCACCAGCAGCCTTCGATCCTAAGAAATTAGAATGGATTAACAACACATACGTGAAGAAAACTCCATTAGAAGAAGTGGCTGAAATGGCGATTGCGCAATTGAAAAAAGCAGGAATCGTAGCGGAAGAAGTTTCTCCTGAAGAACATGCATGGTTAGTGAAATTAGTGGCGTTGTACCACGACCAAATGAGCTACATGAATGAAATCGTTGCTTTATCAACATTATTCTTCAGAAAAGATTTCGAAGTGGAAAATGACGAAGCAAAAGAAGTGCTTCAAGGTGAAACTGTTCCAACAGTATTGAATGCTTTTATGTCTAAATTAGAAGCAATGGAAACATTCGATGAGCCAAGTATTTTGGCAGCGATTAAAGAGGTTCAAAAGGAAACTGGCGTGAAGGGTAAAAACTTGTTTATGCCTATTCGTGTGGCAACGAGCAGACAAACACACGGGCCGGCTATCGGTAAGACGATTGAGTTGCTTGGAAGAGAACGCAGCATTGCACACACATCCAAGCCGCACTTGCTCTTATTAAATAAAAGCGAATAGAAAGGGTTAACGCATACTGCGTTAACTCTTTTTTATTTCTGTAAGAGTCTGAAAGCGGAAAGCCCTGCGGGTTTCTTTATAGTGTTTGCAATAGCTGCACCGGGTTGAGCCCTTGAGTCTCAATCCCTACTGAGCTTCAAACTGATGCTAGGAAATGAATTTCCAAGCATCAGTAATTCACATCAGTTGCACTCGCTATTGCTCACACTATAAAACCTGCGGGCTTTTGCTTTCAGACATCATAAAACCGTTAGCTCTTTTTAATAAGAGGATGAGGTGATATGTACATGCTGAGTTCTCTGGCGCGGGGAAGGGAGAAAAGGGAGTGTGTGCTGGGAGGGGAAGAGAACGTAAGGTGCTTGTAAACGACACAAACAGGGAAGGTGCTGGAAGGGAAGAAAAAGGACAAAGAACAAAACGGATGAGGGTTCATCCGTTTTGTTGTATTTTATGACAGAAGAAGGTGAGTGAGAGTAGGTCTGCACTTCCTCCTGGGCTGAGGTTACGCTCGATTAGGACGTTGTCGTAGTCTTCGAGACGGCTAGCGAGCTCTTCTTCTGAGAGCGTTTGGGCTTTGTCAAAGAGGAGTTTGGCTTCTTGTTGGACCTTTTTATACGCTTCGATTCCGCCGCGGTGAATGAGGTTTCCGTCTTCGACAAAGGTCATGAGATACAGAAGAAGGAGTAGGTCTCGGTGACGAGGGGTATGCGTGTTTAGCGTATTGTAATAGTCGAGGGCTTTTGCAAGGCTTGGGTAGCCGGTTGCTGCTTCGCCTCGTATGCCTGTGATGCCATGTTCGACGTAGAGTTTCTCCCCGTAAGAGAGGTGCTCTTTTTGGTCGAGGTTGGCAAAATCCACTTCAATGAGATGGCGCGTCATGAGATGGCAGTAGTGCAAAGCTTCTGGAATGTTGCCTTTTGTATGTGCGGTGGCACCTAAAATAAGCGCAAAGGAGAAGTTGGCTCCTTTATGGGTATTGATATGGTTTGTGGCAGCCATCATGGCGTCTTCGGCCTGTTTTCCAAGGGCGCGGAGCTCGTTGAATAAGTCGAGTGGAGTGCCGTTGTGGTTTTCACCTGCTTTGGCGTAGGCGAGTAAGTAAGGACGAAGCACTTCGATACTTTTGTAGAAGGTGTCCTTTGTCATGTCTTTATGAGCGCCGGTAGAAATCGGATCGACGAGCCCTGGTTTTGGCGCGAGATTCACTTCTTGAAGAAGGGCGTCCGTTGCCGCTTGTGCTAAAAACTCAGGATTAATCAATGTGTAATGTCTCCATTTGTTTTAGGATAAATTTTAAAGAACGGTCTAAGTGCTCATGAGTAATGAGCGTGATTTGTTCCACATCTTTGTTGAGCATTCCGCGATAGATGAGTTTGTGTTCGTTCAGTGCTTTTGTGCGGCGTTCGGATGAACGAATCGATAAGTCACGGAAGTATATCACGTAAGTACGGAGTTCGTTGACGATTTCTTTTAGACGAGTCATTTGACATTTTTCGTAAATGAAGTCATTAAAGGTAGTGAAGTTAGCCAGTACTTCATCTACTTTATCTTCAGCGTTGAGTTTATCGCACTCTTCTAAGATAGCTGCGAGTTCTTCGAAATCTTTCTTCGTCATAAGCTTCATAGCATTAATGGTTGCTAAGGTGTCGAGGGACTTTCTAATTTCAAAGATTTCATGAGCGTCTTTGATGGAAATTCCTTTTACAATAACGCCAATCTTTGGGATATGTTCTACAAGATGTTCCTTTGTCAATTCGTTTAAGGCATAACGAATCGGAGTACGACTAATATTTAATTCTGTCGAAAACTCTTTTTCGTTAATTCTTGTGCCGGCAGGAATCTCCCCTAAAATAATCGTTTTACGAAATGCTTCGTAAAGTGAAATTTTGAGAGGTTTATTTTGAGTAATGTCTAGATTGTTTTTAACTGCTTGAATGACTGCTGACATAATAGCCTCCTTGAATTTGTTCTATGCATCAGAAATAGTATAAACGAAAAGAATGAAAAATGCACAAAAAAGACTTGTTAGGCTGGGCCTGAACAAGTCTTTTTCACAAATTCGTTTTGAATTATTGAGCTAAGTATAATGGCATGTGACCCATTAATACGATTGTTACAACGAAGATTACGAAGATAACAGCTGCGTATTTAGCTGATTCTTTTTGCCATTCACCCATGTCTAATCCTGTTAGACGTAATAGTAAGTAGATGAACGCTACTAATGGGCTTAATAAGTGGAATGCTTGACCCATTAATGAAGCTAATGCCATTTGCATATCAGTGAAGCCGTATTGACGTCCGATTTCTGCGAATGGAATTAATACTCCGTAGTAGAAGCCATCATTTGTTAAGAAGAATGTACCAGGAACTGAGATAATTGCGATAATTAATGACCAGAATCCTGCTAATTGTTGAGGGATGATTTGAACGATGCTGTTTGTTAAAGCAGTCGCCATTCCAGTTCCTTGGAATAATCCCATGAATACTCCGGCAGCAAATACTAGTAATACTACTTGTACAGCATCCCCAGCGTTGTCCCCAATACGTTTTGCTTGAGCTTTAAGTCTGGGTAGTTGATCATTAAGGCTAAACCTGTACCAACTAAGAATAACACAACTGGTTTCACTTCGATTGCATCGATAAATGAACCTGCAACTAACCAACCGATTAATACGATTGTCATGATAGCGTTGATAACGAAGTTTTGTGGACGACGTTTTTCTAACACTTCTGGGTCAGTGATTGTTGTTAATTCATCTAATTCAGCATCTGTTAATTCTTGGATACCTAAACGAGCACGTTCTTTTTTACCCATTGAGCGAGCAACTACGAAGATTACGTAAAGTACTGAAAGAATCATACCTGGTGCTAAGTAAGCTAGGATATCTGCTTCTACACCAAGAACTGACATCGCACGAGCAGTAGGTCCGCCCCATGGTAATAAGTTCATGATTGTGTTTTGTAAGATTACAAGAACCCCTAAGTTCATTAATTTCATGTCTAATTTTTTGTAAATTGGCACGAAAGCTGAGCAGCAGATTAATGTAGTTGTAGTTCCGTCACCGTTTAATGATACAGCAGCAGCTACGATAGAAGTAGCCATCAATACTTTCATTGGATCGCCTTTAGCGAAGCGAATCATTTTGTTAGTAATTGGATCGAATAATCCAGCGTCTAACATTGTAGAGAGAAGTAAAGGATCGCGAATAGAAGCATAACCCCTGTTTCAGCAGTTCCTTTCATCGCTGTTAATTTATCTTTTGAGTTATTACCGAATAACCCTTGGCGAATTAATGTACCGATGTTTACGTCTTGGACTTGACCTGTAGCAACTAAAATAATTGCGAAAATTAATGGAATTAATACTAAAGCTGTGAATGGTGACATTTTTTTCTTCATGATAATGTACATGAAAATAGCCATCATTACATAAGCTGCAACTGTGATAACCATCATATCTTCCTTTCTTTTTTGAAAAAATTTTTATAATAGCAGGAGAATCATTCAGTCGCTAAAACCTGAAGGGCTCTCCACGAAGTCATTTCAAAAATGAATTCGTTTACTTATAGCGATATCTTAAACAATATTTAATAAAAAAAGATAGTGTTTTTCATATCGAAAAACAATAAAAAAACAGTTTGATGTGAAAAATTGAACATAATGCTTTATATCCTATTTATAATAAAACACCAAAAGAACAGGAAAAGCCCCATTTTATATTTCTGGAATGATAGTGTTTTCTGTATAATAATTCTATGCAGATTATGTTGGGAAGGGAGTGAAGGAATGGGAATTCTCCAACGATTATTTGGCAAAAAGAGTTCTGAAGCAACGGAACACGCATCAACGCAGCCTGCATCCCCTCAATCGGAATGGGAAAAATTAGAAGCTTTTGTACCGGTAGAAGCAGAAGAAGCTAAGCACGTCTCAATCATTGCGGCAGCGATTGCGGCCTCAGATTACCCAGAAAGCCAATTTGTGGTTAAACGCGTCCTTAAACGCAACCCAGAAACCAAGATTATCTCGGTTATCGCTTCGGCAATTGCTGCAGGCGAATCAAATGACAGTCAGTGGGCTGTTAAAGAAATCTACCAAAAACGTAAATCATAATTTATTTTAGGAGGAATGTTACGAAATGTTACGTAAATTCAAAATCAAAGTAGACGGTCAAGAGTACCAAGTAGAAATGGAAGAAATCGGCGCAGTGGCTCCTGCAGCTCCTGTAGCACCAGTTGCTTCCCCAGCGGCTCCAGCAGCACCTGCAGTAGAAGCAGCACCTGCTCCAGCAGCTCCTGTAGCATCAACACCAGCAGGCGCAGACGCAATGCCATCTCCAATGCCAGGAAATATCTTACGTGTACTTGTAAACGTAGGGATACAGTTACTGAAAACCAACCATTAATGATTTTAGAAGCGATGAAAATGGAAAACGAAATCGTTGCAGCTAAAGCAGGGGTTGTAGCAGGAATTCACGTTAAAGAAGGTCAAGTGGTAAACCCAGGAGACGCTTTAATTACAATTAACTAATTATATTGAAATTCAAGGAGTGAAACAGTGGAAACATTAGTTCAAAATGTAATGTCTATTACTGGCGGCCAAATCTTCATGATGCTTGTCGGTGCCCTATTAATGTACTTAGGGATTAAAAAAGAGTACGAACCAACATTATTAGTACCAATGGGATTAGGTACAATCTTAGTAAACTTCCCAGGGACTGGGGTTCTTGACCAAGTCGTTGGCGGACAACAACAACACGGGGTTCTACAAATCTTATTCGAAATCGGTATCGAAACTGAATTATTCCCATTATTAATCTTCATCGGTATCGGTGCGATGATTGATTTCGGTCCATTATTACAAAACCCATTCATGTTATTATTCGGTGCAGCAGCACAATTTGGTATTTTCTTTGTCGTTGTTGTGGCAGTATTATTTGGATTCGATATTCGTGAAGCTGCTTCAATCGGTATTATCGGTGCGGCAGACGGTCCTACTTCTATCTTCGTAGCGAACCAATTAGCACCACAATTACTTGGAGCGATTACGGTTGCGGCCTACTCATACATGGCACTTGTTCCAATCATCCAACCAATCGCCATCAAGATGGTTACTACTAAAGCAGAACGTCGTATTCGTATGACTTACCATGCTTCAGGCGTATCTAAATTAACGAAGATTTTGTTCCCAATCATTATCACAATTGTGGCAGGGTTCATTGCTCCAATTTCATTACCACTTGTTGGTTTCTTAATGTTCGGTAACTTATTACGTGAATGTGGCGTTTTAGATAACTTATCTCAAGCCGCTCAAAACGAATTAGTAAACATTGTTTCTATTTTATTAGGGATTACGATCTCAGTTAAAATGCAAGCTGATTTATTCTTAAATGTTCAAACATTAATGATCATCTTGTTCGGTTTAGTAGCCTTCATCATGGACTCAATCGGTGGTGTTGTGTTTGCTAAAATCTTGAACTTATTCCGTAGAGAAAAGATCAACCCAATGATCGGAGCTGCAGGTATTTCTGCATTCCCAATGTCAAGTCGTGTTATCCAAAAAATGGCGACAGACGAAGATCCTCAAAACTTCATCTTAATGTACGCTGTTGGAGCTAACGTTTCTGGACAAATCGCTTCTGTTATTGCTGGTGGATTATTATTATCATTCTTCATGTAATAATATAGAAGGAAAAGGAGGAAAACGATGAATTTCAACGCAGAACATTTAACACAAGCTTTTGAATTAATGGCTTTAGGGATGGGTGGAGTTTTCCTAGTATTAGGAATTCTATATGCCGTTTCTGCATTACTTTTAAAAGCATTCCCGCCAAAATAAGGAGGCCGTTCCATGGAAAATTTCATTCTCAAGCGATTATGGCTTGATCGTGATCAAAAAGCTCGTCAAGATTGGGAATGGGTAATGGATCAAGCGAACCTTGGCAAGACGGAACAAGTCGATTACACAATTGCAATTTATCATCACTCTGGTGACATTGCAGCGACAGGTTCTTTAGACCGCAACATTTTGAAATGTTTAGTGGTTTGTAAAAAATATCAATCAGAAAATCTGTTAACGCATCTCGTGATGGCCCTTCTAGATGAATTAAGAGAACGTTCGTACACAAACAGTTTTGTCTATACAAAACCAAAGAACATTATCTTCTTTAAATCTTTAGGGTACCGCGTGATTGCCGAAACAGAAAATCTCGCCTTTTTAGAACAAGGCATCCCTTCTTTTAGTGATTACTTAAAATTACTAAAAGAACATTTCGTAGAAGGAAGTAGCAATAGTGCCATCGTCATGAATGCCAATCCTTTTACGCTGGGACATCAATACTTGGTAGAAACAGCTGCTAGTCAGTCGAGTCACCTCTATGTGTTCGTTGTTTCCGAAGACCGTTCGTTCTTTAATACGAATGACCGAATGGAAATGGTGAAACGAGGCGTGAGTCACTGCCAAATGTAACGGTACTCCCAACAAGAGACTACATGGTCTCAAGCGCTACTTTCCCATCCTACTTCTTGAAGGAGAAGGCGGATTTGGAAGTGGCAAAAGTTCAAGCAACATTGGATGCAACACTCTTCTTAGAAAACATTGTTCCAACGTTACAATTGACCAAACGTTTTGTTGGTCAAGAACCACTCTCCCCAGTTACCTCCGTTTATAATGGCGCACTAAGAGCTGCTTTTGGGAGCGACTTAGACTTAGTCATTATAGATAGACTTTCTGTCCGAGAGGAAGTGGTGAGTGCGACGCGGGTACGCGCTGCCATTCAAGACAAAAACGTAGACGAGTTGAAACAGCTCGTTCCAGCAACTACGTATCATTATTTAGAAGAAAAACATTTCATTGGATAAAATCCAAAAGAAAAGGTGGAAACTATAATGGAAATTAAAAAAAGTGCAGTAGTCGGCACTTTGGAATCAAGTGACATTATGATTACTTTAAATCCAAGTACCGCTGGTCGAATCGACATTCAATTAGAAAGTAGTGTCGAAAAACAATTCGGAAATCAAATCCGTCGTGTGATTGAAGAAACTTTAAAACAATTAGGCGTTACTTCAGCAGAAGTGATTGCGGTTGATAAAGGAGCTTTAGATTGCACAATCCAAGCTCGTACAGTGACAGTGGTTCACCGTGCATCAGAAGTTGAAAACTACGACTGGAAGGAGATTGACTCATGGAACGCTTAAGAAGAACAATGATGTTCGTACCTGGTTCAAACGCAGCAATGTTGCGTGATGCTCCACTTTACGGCGCAGACTCAATTATGTTTGACTTAGAAGATGCTGTATCTTTAAAAGAAAAAGACTCAGCTCGTGTATTAGTACACTTCGCATTGAAAACTTTTGACTACAGCAATGTAGAAACAGTTGTACGTATCAACGGTTTAGATACAACAGGTGCTTTAGATATTGAAGCAGTTGTACTAGCTGGCGTAAACGTGGTTCGTTTACCAAAAACTGAAACAGCGCAAGATATCGTAGACGTGGATGAAATCATCACTCGCGTTGAACGTGAAAACAACATCCCAGTAGGTCGCACTAAAATGATGGCTGCGATTGAATCAGCTGAAGGGGTGTTAAACGCTCGTGAAATCGCTAAAGCAAGTGACCGTTTAATCGGTATCGCTTTAGGGGCTGAAGACTACGTTACAAACATGAAAACTCGCCGTTACCCTGATGGACAAGAGTTATTCTTCGCTCGTAGCATGATTTTACATGCGGCTCGTGCTGCAGGAATCGCTGCAATCGATACTGTTTACTCTAACGTAGACAACATGGATGGATTCCGTGAAGAAGTAGAACGCATCAAACAATTAGGGTTCGATGGAAAATCTGTTATTAATCCTCGTCAAATCCCTGTGGTTAATAAAGTTTATGCACCAACAGAAAAAGAAATTCAAAACGCTAAAGAAGTTATTTGGGGAATTCGTGAAGCTGAAGCTAAAGGTTCAGGTGTTATCTCAGTTAACGGTAAAATGGTCGATAAACCAATCGTGGAACGTGCTGAGCGCGTAATCGCATTGGCAAAAGCGGCTGGATTGATTAGCGAGGAGGAAATTTAAGATGGTATTAAATAAAGCTGGACGTGACATTCCACAAGAATATGCAGATCAATATGGGGTATACGAAGGTGAGTTAGCTCGCATTAAACCTTATGAAGCAGCTAGCCGTAAAATTAAACCGGTTGAACCTCGTCAAGAAAAATTATTAGGTAGCATTCGTGAAGCTATTGAAAAAACTGGCTTAAAAGATGGCATGACAATCTCATTCCACCACCACTTCCGTGAAGGAGACTATGTGATTAACATGGTTATGGATGAAATTGCAAAAATGGGAATTAAAAACCTATCGATCGCGCCTTCTTCAATTGCGAACGTACACGAACCATTAATCGAACACATCAAAAATGGTGTCATTACAAACATCACTTCATCTGGTTTACGTGATAAATTAGGGGCTGCAATCTCTAGCGGTATCATGGAAAACCCAGTGGTGATTCGTTCACACGGTGGACGTGCTCGTGCAATTACTGCAGGAGACATCCACATCGACGTTGCCTTCCTTGGAGCTCCAAGTTCTGACGAGTACGGTAACATCAATGGTACAAAAGGAAAAGCAACTTGCGGTTCTTTAGGATACGCAATGATCGACGCTAAATACGCTGACCAAGTCGTTGCGATTACAGATAGCCTTGTTCCATATCCAAACACTCCAATCAGTATTCCACAAACAGACGTAGACTACGTAGTTGTTGTAGATGAAATCGGGGACCCTAAAGGGATTGCCAAAGGGGCAACTCGTTTCACGAAGAACCCTAAAGAATTATTAATCGCAGAATACGCTTCTAAAGTAATCACTGGTTCTCCATATTACAAAGAAGGATTCTCATTCCAAACGGGTACAGGTGGAGCTTCTCTTGCTGCAACTCGTTTCATCCGTGAAACGATGATTAAAGACGGCATCAAGCAAGCTTTGTACTTGGTGGGATTACAAACTCAATGTGCGAATTGTTAGAAGAAGGTTTAGTTGAGAAAGTCATCGACGTTCAAGACTTCGACCATCCATCTGCAATTTCACTTGCAAACAATGCAAACCACTATGAAATTGACGCAAGCATGTATGCAAACCCATTATCTAAAGGTTCAGTGATTAACCGTTTAGACGTTGCAATTCTTTCTGCTTTAGAAGTAGATACAGACTTCAACGTAAACGTAATGACAGGTTCTGACGGTGTTATCCGTGGAGCTTCAGGTGGTCACTGTGATACAGCCTTTGCTTCAAAAATGTCAATGGTAATCAGCCCATTAGTACGTGGACGCATCCCTACATTCGTAGAATCAGTAAATACTGTGATTACTCCTGGTACAAGTGTGGACGTGGTAGTTACTGAAATCGGTATTGCCATCAACCCTAACCGTCAAGACTTAATTGAACACTTCAAAGGGTTAGACGTACCTCAATACACTATCAAAGAATTACAAGAAAAAGCATACAGCATCGTTGGAAACCCAGAACCAATTCAATATGGTGACAAAGTGGTTGCGGTGATTGAATACCGTGATGGAAGCATCATCGACGTTGTTCGCAATGTTTAATTCTTTGTTTGACGGAGCACCGGTAGACATCATGCAAATGCTTGATGCCAGAGAAAGACGTGCTCATACCCAACAACAATTACTAGAACAATTTAACCCGTGTGTATTGGTGTCCATCACACTCAATATTCCAGGTCCTGTTAAAAATTCAGAGGCGATTACAACTGTCTTCGCCTCTGTGATTTCTGAATTAGATGAGGCGTTACAGTCTTTGAGAAACTTCAACAAGAAGATTTCTCACTTGCGACAGGGCTGGAGTTTTATCGAGTTCTTCGCGCAGATGCACTTGATGTCAAGCGCGCTTGTACGGAGTTTGAAGAAGGACACTCACTCGGACGATTACTGGATATCGATGTCGTGGAAATGGCCGGAGAGACACCAACTCCAATTTCCAGAACAACCCTTGGAATGCCTCCAAGACGTTGTTTTATCTGCAATGAGGAAGCAAAAGTGTGCGCCCGTTCTAGAAAGCACACAGTCCTAGAAATGCAAGAGCATATCGCTTTCATGATTGCAGCATACACATCGACCCAAAGACCTTAAGAAAGGAAGATATTATGAGCAAAATTATCCGTTTAACTGAAACGGTTTTGCGTGACGGACAACAAAGTCAAATCGCGACTCGTATGTCAACTGAAGATATGTTACCAATCTTGGAAACATTAGACCAAGCTGGCTTCCATGCTTTAGAAGTATGGGGAGGAGCAACTTTTGACTCTTGTATTCGTTTCTTGAATGAAGACCCATGGGAACGTCTACGTCAAATTCGCGCAGCAGTGAAAGATACAAAGTTGCAAATGTTATTACGTGGACAAAACCTATTAGGATACCGTAACTATGCTGATGATGTGGTACGTTTATTCGTAGAAAAATCTGTACAAAACGGAATCGACATTATTCGTGTATTCGATGCTTTAAACGATGTTCGTAACATGAAGACATCCATCGAAGCAACAAAATTAGCAGGCGGACACTGCCAAACAGCGATTTCTTACACAACAAGTCCAGTTCACACGGTGGACTACTACGTTGATTTAGTAGGACGCATGGCAGAATTCGGTGCAGACTCAATCTGTATTAAAGACATGGCTGGGGTATTAACACCTCAAACAGGTTACGAATTAGTAAGCCGTATTAAAGAAAAAACTGATCTTCCTTTAGAAGTTCATACGCATGCTACAAGCGGTATTTCTGAAATGACTTACTTAAAAGTAGCTGAAGCAGGCGCAGACATTATCGATACTTGCTTATCATCATTCTCTGGTGGTACAAGTCAACCTGCAACTGAATCAATGGTCTTATCTTTAGAAGAATTAGGATTTAATACTGGCGTGGACATGAAGAAAGTGGAAGAAGCAACAGCTCACTTCAACGGCATTCGTGATAAATTCCGTGCAGAAGGGATCTTAAACCCTAAAGTAAAAGATACAGAACCAAAAACATTAATTTACCAAGTACCTGGTGGAATGTTATCAAACCTTTTAAGTCAATTAACAGAACAAGGTTTAGCTGACAAATACGAAGAAGTATTAGCTGAAGTGCCAAAAGTACGTGCTGACTTAGGTTACCCACCACTTGTAACGCCATTATCACAAATGGTTGGGACACAAGCGGTAATGAACGTGATTTCAGGCGAACGTTTCAAACTCGTTCCAAAAGAAATCAAAGACTACGTTTTAGGATTATATGGACAAGCTCCAGCAGAAATTAATCCTGAAGTGAAAGAAAAAATTATCGGCGATGCAGAAGTGGTGACCGTTCGTCCAGCTGACTTAATCGAAGATCAATTACCAGAAATTCGCGAAGAGATTAAAGAATACGCTAAATCTGACGAAGATGTGTTAATGTACGCACTCTTCCCACAACAAGCAAAAGACTTCTTAGGTCGCCGCGAAGATCCATTCTACGATGTACCATTACAAACAGTAGATGTGACTTTAGACTTACAATAATTTGTAGAAAAGCTGAAAAGCTAGGCCCTGTAGCCCTGCTTTTCAGCTTTTTGTGTGCTTTAAACTGTGCTATAATGAGAAGAAAGACAATGCAAAGGGAGTGAAGGAATGGGACGTTTTAGGGAAGACATGGCAACGTATAAAAAGAATGATCCGGCAGCTAGAAGCAGCTTGGAAATCGTTTTGACGTACCCAGGATATCACGCAACGGTCTTGCATCGCGCTGCGCATTGGTTACATACGAAGGCAAAACTGAGACTCCTTGCACGAATGGTTAGCGGCTTTAGCAGGTTCCTCACAGGAATTGAGATTCATCCAGGGGCTACAATTGGAAGACGGTTCTTTATAGACCATGGCATGGGAATCGTGATTGGAGAAACATCCATTATCGGAGACGATGTGAAGATGTTCCACGCGGTAACCTTAGGTGGAACCGGGAAAGACACTGGTAAACGCCATCCGACCATCGAAACGGCGTGCTCTTATCAGCGCATTCGCAAGTCATTGGACCTGTAACGGTTGGAGAATATGCCAAAATTGGAGCAGCGGCAGTCGTTCTAGACGATATTCCACCACATACAACGGCGGTAGGATTGCCAGCACGAGTGGTACGCATCCATACACCAGAAGAGATTGAAAGAGATACTACTATCGGAGGAAAATTATGATTCAAATCTACAATACTTTAACAAGACAAAAAGAAGCATTCAAACCGATTGAAGAAGGCAAAGTACTTATGTATGTGTGCGGTCCAACGGTTTATAACTATATTCATATCGGGAATGCTCGTAGTACGGTTTCCTTTGATACGATTCGCCGATACTTTGAATACCGCGGTTATGACGTGAATTTTGTTTCGAATTTTACGGATGTGGACGATAAAATCATTCGGAGTGGCCAATGAAACAGGCATGACGGCTGAAGAAGTCTCAAAAAAATATATTGAAGCGTTCTTTGAAGATACAAACGCGCTAAATGTGAAGAAGGCGACTTTAAATCCAACGGTTATGAATACCATGGATGACATTATTGCCTTTGTAGCAGATTTAATCGATAAAGGAATGGCCTATGAATCAGAAGGTGATGTGTATTTCATTACTGAAAAGTTTGAAGGTTATGGAAAACTCAGCGACCAACGCATCGAAGACTTACAGATGGGGGCAAGTAATCGTACCGCCTCTGAGGATGATGCGAAGAAACGCAATCCACTAGACTTTGCATTATGGAAGAGCGCAAAACCAAATGAAATCAGCTGGAACTCTCCATGGGGCAAAGGTCGTCCAGGATGGCATATTGAATGCTCTGTTATGGCGACAAAACACTTAGCGGATACGATCGATATTCATGGTGGCGGACAAGACTTAGCGTTCCCTCACCACGAAAACGAAATCGCGCAAAGTGAATCTAAAACAGGTAAGAAATTTGCGAACTACTGGATGCACAATGCATTCGTAACAATGGGCGAGGAGAAAATGAGTAAATCGCTAGGAAACTTCGTGCTTGTTCACGACTTAATCCAACAACTCGACCCTCAAGTGCTCCGTTTCTTCTTAGCAAGTGCGCACTACCGTCGTCCGTTGAAATTTAGTGAAGCGGCTCTTCAAGAAGCAGCCGTGAACCTTGAAAAGGTACAAACGACCTTCAAAAATGCACGTTACCGCCTAGAAACAGCCGTAGATGCATTGCCAGAAGATGCAGAACGTCTAGCGAAATTCGAAGCGATTGAAGCAGATTTCCAAAAAGAAATGGATGATGACTTCAATGCAGCAAATGGGATGACGGTGCTATATCAATGGTTGAAAGAATGGAATGTGTATTTAGAACAAGAAGTGGTTTCTAAAGCAGTACTGGAAGCACTCCTTGAAAAAGCAGCGGTTTTATTTGGAATCTTCGGTATCGCGGAAAAACAAGAAGCACTGCTCGATGATGATATTCAAGCATTAATCGACGAACGTCTTGAAGCGCGTAAGGCGAAGAATTTTGCTCGCAGTGACGAGATTCGTGATTTATTAAAAGAACAAGGGATTGTATTAGAAGACACTCCACAAGGAACAAGATGGAGAAGAGAAGCATGACAGAAAAAAACTGGAAGCTGCTAAACGGTTTGGCACTCGCCTATATGGGGGACGGGATTTATGAAGTGTATGTCAGAAATCACGTGATGCAAAAAGGGCTCACAAAGCCAAATCAATTACATGCGACCGCAACGAAGTTTGTTTCAGCAAAAGCACAAGCACGCTTGATGCAACAAATGCTGGAACAAGAAAACTTCTTAAATGAAGAAGAATTAGAAATTTATAAACGAGGACGCAATAGTAAGAGTCATACGGTTGCTAAAAATGCTGATGTCGGAACTTACCGTATTGCGACTGGGTTTGAAGCATTAATGGGTTACTTATATTTATCTGGACAACAAACTAGATTAGAAGAACTCATCAACTGGTGCTTACAACAAGTGGAAGGTGAATAGCAATATGGCACGAAATGAATATGCACCAAAGAAGAAATCAAGAAACGGAAATCGCTCAGACCGTGGGCGTTCAGAGCGCGCTGAGAAGAGACCACGCCCTACTCGGGAACACGTAGAACGTGCTGAAGCTCAGGATGTGGTGGACTTTGTGTTTGGACGTCATGCAGTGGTGGAAGCCTTGCAAACACCGGACCGAGTGAACCGTGTCTTTATCCAAGAAGGAACGTCTGGGCGTGATGCCGCAAAAGTCATCGAACTGGCGCGCGAAAAAGGCATTCAAGTTCAAACCGTTCCAAAGACAAAGATTGAAGACCTTGTCGGCAGTGCCGTTCACCAAGGGCTAGTTGCTTCGATTGCGGCGTATGAATATGCCGACTTAGAAGATGTCTTTAAGAAAGCCGAAGAAAAAGGCGAAGATCCATTTATCGTCATCTTAGACGGAGTGGAAGATCCGCATAACTTAGGAAGTATTTTACGAACAGCTGATGCAACAGGCGTTCACGGGATTATTATTCCAAAACGCCGTTCCGCTTCACTGACAGCGACCGTTGCGAAAGCCTCAACCGGAGCCATCGAGCATGTGCCAGTTGTCCGTGTAACGAATTTGACACAGACCATTGAACAATTGAAGGCTCGTGGCGTATGGGTGTTTGGAACCGATATGAACGGAACCGACTACCGCAAATGGAATACTAGCGGACCTCTTGCAATCGTAATGGGGAACGAAGGAAAAGGCGTGTCTCGTATCGTGAAGGAAAGTGTGGACGAAATGGTGACTATTCCGATGGTCGGACATGTCCAAAGTTTAAACGCGAGCGTGGCGAGTTCCTTAATGATGTACGAAGTCTTCCGTAACCGTTCGTTATAGGAAACGGAGGATGCACATTGAAAAAGCAACTGTACATTGTGGATGGCTATAATATGATTGGTGCTTGGCCAGAACTAGTGGCGTTGAAGAAGCAAGATGACTTAGAGAGTGCGCGGGATTTACTCATTCAACGCTGCTCGAATTTTCAGAAGTTTGATAATATCGAAGTCTGGATTGTGTTCGATGCTCAGTTTGTACCAGGAATTACGCAGTCGTTTGACCAGGCGCAAGTGAAAGTGATTTCACCTCTGAAGGAGAAACGGCCGATAGTTATATTGAACGCACGGTTTCTGAAATGAACACGCGACTCGTACAAGTGTCTGTTGCCACTAGCGACTTGGCAGAGCAGTGGCTCATCTTCCAAAAAGGAGCGCTTCGAAAGTCCGCACGCGATTTTTATAAGGAATTAGAGAGCAGTCGCGATAAACAAACGGAGCTCACCCGTCATTTTCATCAAAAAGGAAACGGCAGAAGAAATCCGTGGAGTGACGCTCAACTGTCCTTATTGAATCACTTGCGATTCAGTTTAGGGTCTAAGAAAAGGAAGGAATAGTTCAGTTTTAGAGCTTTATTCATATAATATTCACAATTAGTCGTCTATGATTTCATATTAACAGTGTATAATCTGTGAAGAAACTTTATAATGAATAAGATTTACGTGAAAAAGGAGTGTAAATGATGCATGTTTTAATGATTGAAGATACAGAAGCAGTTTGCGAAATGATGGAAATGTTTTTTGAAAACGAAGGCTGGAAAGCAAGTTTCTATCATGATGGAAAAGAAGGCTTCGATGCTTTTATGGAAAATCAATCCAAATGGGGCATTGTGATTTTAGATGTAAACTTACCTAGCATGGATGGCATGCAAATTTGCCGTCAAATCCGTCAGGTAAATCAAGCTGTTCCAATCGTGATGCTGACAGCTCGTGATTCTGAAAGTGACCAAGTCATTGGTCTTGAAATCGGAGCGGACGACTATGTAGCAAAACCATTTAGCGCGGTAACGATTATGGCGCGTATTAAAGCGCTTCTACGTCGTACACAAAGATCATCAGCTTCAGGTAGCGGGGCATTGTCAACGTTCGATGTAGAAACAGACCATGTCAAAATCAATACGAAGACGCATGAAGCGTTTATCGATGGTAAACAAATCGAAAACTTAACGCCAAAAGAGTTTGACTTATTAATGGTGATGGCGAAACATCAACGCCAAGTATTCACCCGTGAACATCTATTAACAAAAATCTGGGAAGATCCATTCTACGGCGATGAACGTACAGTAGATGCTCATATTAAGAAACTTCGTCAAAAGATTGAAGCTGTAGGACCACACGTGATTCATACAGTATGGGGCGTAGGGTATAAATTTGATGATAGCGAGTTGTAATCAATGAAGTACTTTTATCAGCAACTATTTGGGTTCCTTTCCGTTGTATTGGTAACCATTGTTGCTTGTGGAATTCTTTTCTATAATGTAATGAGCAATAATATCTACACGCAAAGATCGCAACAATTGCAGTCTTATGCCAAAGGGATTATTGCTTCTGAGATGAGCTATGCGGATATTAAAAAAATAGGGACGGCTTTAAAAGAAGAAAATGTCACTATTGCGATTTTTGACGAACAAAACAATATGACTTTTCCGTCAAAGCATCCTGCTAGTGAAAACTCGTTATCAGAAGAGGAGTTAAATCACCTAAAAAACGGGTCTGCCATTAACTTAAAAGAGGTTCAAACAGACTTCTCAGGAGATCCTGTAGAAAACTTATTGACCGTTTATTATCCGATTATTAAAGAAAAGCAATATAAAGGATATGTCGCTTTGGCGAGTCCGATTAGTCGTATCCAAACGGAAGTACGAGAACTTAGAAATTCGATGTTTATCGCGTTTGGTGCGGCAGGAATTATCGGAATGTTGATGAGCTTTATTTTTGCGAACTATCAAAACAGACGCATTAATAAATTGCGTCAAGCCACCCATAAAATTTCTGAAGGGGACTTTGACGTTCAGTTGAAAGTAGATAGCCAAGATGAGTTTGACGAATTGATGCTAGACTTTAATAGCATGGCGCGTTCCTTACGTGAAATGGAAAAAGAAGTCGAGCGACAAGAAAATGTTCGTAGGCAATTTATGATGGACGTGGCTCATGAAATGAGAACACCTCTAACAACGATGAACGGCTTGTTAGATGGTTTGAAATACAATATGGTTCCAGAATCTAGAAGGGGACGTTCGCTCGAACTCATTTCAAGTGAAACACAGCGATTGATTCGACTCGTCAATGAAAATCTGGACTATGAAAAAATTCGTTCAAACCAAATCGTATTAGTGCAACATCGTTTTGCGGGTCTTGGAGCAATCCGAGCCGTTGTGGAACAAATGCAAGCACTGACTAAAGTGAAAAATAATGAAATCTCTTATGAATGTGATCCAGAGTTTAGTGTATATGCGGATTATGACCGTTTTGTACAAATTTTGGTGAATATTACGAAAAACGCAAACCAATTTACCGATGATGGTAAAATCGTGGTGAAAGCTTGGAACGATGGTAAAAAAGCCATTGTTGAAATTTCAGATACGGGAATTGGAATTGATAAGAGAGAAATTAATGAAATCTGGGAACGTTTCTATAAAGCAGATATTTCCAGAAAGAGTACGAAGTATGGAGAAAGTGGGCTAGGACTGGCGATTGTTAAATCACTAGTGGATAGTCATCACGGTAGAATCTCTGTACGAAGTGAAATCGGTCAAGGGACTACGTTTAGAGTAGTGTTCCCTGAAGAACCGGAATTATCATAGATTGAAAAACGAACAAGGAGGAAGACCATGTATTTATTAGGTCCATTCTATCGATGGATAGTAGAGATTTTTGCGGACCGAGTGAACCATCTTCCACTTGTTCGTTTGTTTATTTTTAGCTTAGACCACGCTATCGTCCTCTTTATAGGATGGTTGATCGTTTGGTCTATTTCTTTATTGTTTAGAAAAAGAAAACGAATTGTGTGGAAATGGGAACTCTATCGCAATTTATTTATCTTCTATTTAATTCTACTTTCGCAGGTGACGATTTTTAGAAACTTAGATGAATCCTTTACCGTGGAATTTGTCATGCATCCACTCTCAGATATTATGTGGGTTCCATTTGTGGATAGTATCAAACTCTTTATGCAAGGGTCGATATTTGCAGCGTATTATAATGTAGTAGGGAATATTGTTTGGTTTATGCCACTTGGATTCTTCTGCGGGATGCTGTATGGAAGTAAAAAAGGAGAATCGCGCGCGTTGAAATACGGGTTCTTGACCTCGTTTTTCATCGAGTTTGCGCAGTTTATATTTTATACAGGAGTCAGCCATATTGATGACATTATTTGTAATGTTTTAGGCAGTTGGCTGGGATTTCTCTTGTATCGGTTGATTAAGAAGCGGAGGAAAAAATAATGACGGGAAAGATTGTCGTAAAAAGTAAAACGGCATCGAGCATCAAAAAAGGAAGCCCACTGATAAGTCAGATGGACCTTGCGCAAGAACTTCGCGCAGATGAAGGTGAAGTAGTAAAAGTTGTTGACCAACAACATCGATTTTTAGGAATGGCGTATGTCGGATTCCAAAACAAGGGGGTTGCGTGGGTCTATAGCCGAGAGGAAGACGAAGCGTTGGATGATGCGTTCTTTAGTGGCATCTTCAAAACCGCCTTCGAGAATCGCCGTGCCCTCCTGCATTCTGACGATACGACAGCGTTTCGTCTCTTTAATGGGGAAGGCGATGGCTTTGGCGGAGTGACAATCGACTGGTATGACGGGTTTATTGTCGTTTCTTGGTACAGCGAAGGCGTGTATCATTATCGTGACCTGATTTTAACGCAGGCGCTTGGGGCATTTGAAGGTGTCAAAGGGGTCTACGAAAAGATTCGTTTTAAAAACGAAGCGGATTTACCAGAGAGTAGGTTTGTCGGAGGGGTAGAAGCGCCAGAACCACTGATTGTATTAGAAAATGGCGTTAAATACGCGACTTATATGAACGAAGGACTAATGACCGGTATCTTTTTGGACCAACGTGAAGTCCGTGAAACCATCCGTCAGCGCTACAGTGCCGGTCGGACCGTGTTAAATACATTTAGTTATACGGGTGCTTTTTCTGTAGCCGCAGCGATGGGAGGAGCGACTAAAACAACGAGTGTGGATGTTGCTAACCGTAGCCTGGAGAAAACAAAAGAACAATTTGCAGTAAACGGCATTGACCCTGAGACACAACAAATCTATGTCATGGACGTTTTTGATTATTTCAAATACGCGTTGAAGAAACGGTTGACATTCGATACCGTTGTGGTCGACCCACCAAGCTTTGCACGTACGAAGAAGCGTACTTTTTCTGTAGCAAAAGATTACGGGAAACTAGTGGCGCAAATCACCCCTTTAGTCGCACCAAAAGGCACGCTTGTGTTATCTACAAACGCAGCGAATGTGAGTGAATCCCAGTTCCAACAAATGATTGAACAGGGGATTCGTGAAGCAGACGGCAATCGTCGCTATCGCATTGTCTTGAAGAAAGGCTTACCAAGCGATTTTGCAGTACCAGCAGCGACTCCGCTGAGCGATTACCTCAAAGTTTTCTTTATTGAATTTAACAACTAAGACAACTGCCCGAAATTCACTTATAAGTGAATTTCGGGCAGCTTTCGTTCACACCTCACATTCCTTGCACAAACCCCGTCCTTATGCCGTTTTCACAGCATGGGAGGCAGTTAGAGGCACCGACATGTCATTTTCATCTTTTGGCACAAATCCCATTGCAACGCGATTTCTAGCAGTTCACTTTTTTGCAAAAAAATCCCATTTTCTTACAAACCACGAAAAACTTGCGGATTTTATAACCACAGCATTGGGGAATAGCAACCAATGTGAATTACTGACTCTAGGGTGAAACCCGTAGAGTCAGTTTGAAGCTTGGTAAGAATTGAGACGAAAGGCTCAATCCGGTGCCCCATTGCAGTGGTTATAAATTAATCCCCAAGGATTGGAAGTGGTTTGTAAGACCAACGCAAGTTTTTTTTACATAAGAGGGAACTATAAATATTGCATTGCAAATTAAGTTTTGATATAATACCAAAGTGCATGAAAATGCACATGTCGGAACACCGTGGGAGGAGAAATCTTCATCTCCATTAAACCACGCACGAAACAATCAAGGAGGTAATGTCTCGTGGCTAAAAAAGTTGTAAAACTAGTTAAATTACAAATTCCTGCAGGTAAAGCAACTCCAGCTCCACCAGTAGGTCCAGCTTTAGGTCAAGCACAAGTGAACATCATGGGATTCTGTAAAGAATTCAATGCTCGTACAGCTGACCAAGCAGGTTTAATCATTCCGGTTGTGATTTCAGTTTATGAAGACCGTTCATTCGACTTCATCTGTAAAACACCACCAGCAGCAGTATTATTAAAGAAAGCTGCTAAAGTAGAAAAAGGTTCAGGCGAACCAAACAAGAAAAAAGTTGCTACTGTAACTCGTGATCAAGTTAGAGAAATTGCTGAATTAAAAGCACCTGACTTAAATGCAGCAGACGTAGAAGCTGCTATGCGCATGGTCGAAGGTACAGCCCGTTCAATGGGATTTGTAGTAGAAGGCTAAAAACAAATGCAGCTTCCAAAAGTCCCTAGCACGAGTGTTTCACTCTATGGACTTTGTGGGAGGTAAAAACCGTTAAAACCACACAATAGGAGGAAATTATACAATGGCAAAGAAAAGCAAAAAATATTTAGAAGCCGCTAAAAAAATCGATTCTTCTAAAGCTTACCCAGTTCAAGAAGCAATCGCATTAGCAAAAGAAACAGATTTCGCTAAATTTGATGCATCTGTAGAAGTTGCATACCGTTTAGGTTTAGATCCAAAGAAAGCTGACCAACAATTACGTGGAGCAGTTGTGCTTCCAAACGGAACTGGTAAAACTCAACGCGTATTAGTATTCGCAAAAGGTGAAAAAGCTAAAGAAGCTGAAGCAGCTGGTGCAGACTACGTTGGTGACAGCGAATTAGCTCAAAAAATCCAAGGCGGATGGTTTGAGTTCGACGTTATCGTTGCAACACCTGACATGATGGGTGAAGTTGGTCGTTTAGGTCGTGTATTAGGACCTAAAGGCTTAATGCCAAACCCTAAAACAGGTACTGTTACAATGGACGTAACTAAAGCTGTTGAAGAAATCAAAGCTGGTAAAGTTACTTACCGTGTTGACAAAGCTGGTAACATCCACGTTCCAATCGGTAAAGTTTCATTCTCAGATGAAAAATTAGTAGAAAACTTCAAAACAATTCACGAAACATTATTACGTATCAAACCTGCTACAGTTAAAGGTCAATACGTACGTAACGTTGCTGTGACAACTACTTTCGGCCCTGGGGTTAAAGTAGACGTAGCTTCTCTATAATTTAAATAATCAAAGAACCAGGCCAAGTGCTAGGTTCTTTTTTTGAATGAAAAACGCATACTGCCATAGAGGCAGTATGCGTTTTGTCATATATAAAACTTTAATGTAATAAAGAATCGATGTTTCTTCTTCGATAGAGTAGTCTGCGTACTTCCATCGTGTGTCCTATAACTACATAATAAATGGAGAAATTCTTAACACGAATTCTATAGTAAGGATGCTTGCGAACACGATTAGACGGAACAGCTTGGAAAGAAAGAGGATTGAGTAACCTTTGAAAAATAGCTCTTTCAATCTCGTCGACCAATCTACTGGCTGCAGAAGGATTGTTCAATTCGACAGCAATATAATGCACAACATCCGTTAAATCTTTTTGGAATAAAGGAAGGTAGGATAGACGATACTCACTATTTTCCATCAATTTTTCCTCTGATTTGATTGAACACTTCTGAATGCGTGTAACGGGTCTCGTCAGTTTCGGCAATTCTATCAGCAACGTCAAGCTCTCTCTCAACGGATTCCATAAGAGTAGTATATTGTTCGACGCTGAGGACGACCATTGAGCCATGACCGTTTTTAGTTAGAAATACCGGAACGTTTTTGTTTAAGACAATCTCTTCAATTTCAGGGAACTTATTACGTAAATCGGATACGGGTCTAATATGAATCATAGTACATGCTCCTTTCTTATCAATATTTTATCATAAAAATAGCGAAAGGGATAAAGTTAAAACTTTTACGTTAGAATTGAGTTCTTTCTTGACAGGGAAGAGTCAATCGTGTAAACTAATAAAAGTTGAATGCGACCGAAGACAGTAGGGGGCCTAGGCCTTAATATCCTACCGAGGGAGAACAAGTTGATCTTATTTCTCTGTGTCTTTGTGGGCATAGAGATTTTTTTATGCCCTACCTAAATTTCAGGAGGTGAAAAACGAAGATGAGTGAAGCAATCATTGCTAAAAAAGCACAACAAGTTGCAGAAGTTGCTGAACAGTTCAAAAACGCATCATCAGTTGTTGTTGTTGACTATTTAGGAATTACTGTAGAACAAGCTACAAATCTACGTTCAGAATTACGTAAAGCAGGTGTACAATTTGCCGTTGTTAAAAAAACAGCATTTTATCACGTGCGGCTAAAGAAGCTGGTTTAGAAGGAATGGATGACGTTTTCAAAGGACCATCAGCTGTAGCTTTCAGTAACGAAGATGTAGTAGCTCCTGCTAAAATCTTAGCTGACTTTGCTAAAAAAGTTGAAGCTTTAGAAATTAAAGCAGGTGTAGTTGAGGGTAAAGTTTCTTCAAAAGAAGAAATCGAAGCTCTTGCAAAACTACCAAGCCGCGAAGGGTTACTTTCAATGCTATTATCAGTATTACAAGCACCAGTTCGCAACACTGCATTGGCAATCAAAGCCGTTGCAGATCAAAAAGATGGCGCAGCAGCTTAATAAAGCAAGCTAGCTAACTTTAAAAACACACAAACACAAAAATTATTAAAACAACCAAAAAATGGAGGAAATTAAAAATGGCATTAAACATTGAACAAATCATTGCTGACATTAAAGAAGCAACTGTATTAGAATTAAACGACTTAGTAAAAGCTATCGAAGAAGAATTTGGCGTAACAGCAGCAGCTCCTGTAGCTGTAGTAGCAGGTGGCGCTGGTGAAGCTGCAGAAGAAAAATCTGACTTCACTGTAGAATTAACTTCTGCTGGAGACCAAAAAATTAAAGTAATCAAAGTTGTTCGTGAAGCAACTGGATTAGGATTAAAAGAAGCTAAAGCATTAGTTGATGGCGCTCCTGGCGTATTAAAAGAAGGCGTAGCTAAAGAAGAAGCTGAAGCATTAAAAGCTCAATTAGAAGAAGTTGGCGCTTCAGTAACATTAAAATAATTTTTAATGACATGTTTAAAGGTCGGACTATCCAGTCCGACCTTTTTTGTGTAGAATAAAAGAGATTTGATGGTGGAAAGGGAGCTTTTTGATGAGATTTCATGAATTTGGAGATAATCATAATCCTCATATTGTATTGATTCACGGTGGAGGAAATTCATGGTGGAATTATTTGAGACAAGCGCGTCTTCTGTCAGATAAATATCATGTGATTTTACCAGTGCTAGATGGGCATGGTGAGGAGTACCAAAAGGAGTATGTATCTACTGAGCGATCTGCACAGGAAATTCTAGTGTATATAAAGACCAATGCGATGGGCATGTGTTTGCTTTAGGTGGTGTCTCGCTTGGTGGGCAAATTGTCATGGAGTTACTTTCGTTAGATGCTTATATAGCTGATAAAGCCATTATTGACGGAAGTCTCTGCATTCCACAACCGAAACTAGCGAAAATGAGTATCGCCTTTGTAAAATGTTTTGGGAAGTTGATGTTCGGTAAGGCAGCATGTAAAATGCAATTAAAACTCATGAGAAAGATGTATCCTAAGATGGCTTATCCGGAAGAATTAGAAAATTATAATTTGGAAGATATGCCAAGATTGCCAATGAAAACATTAGTAACGATTTATAACACCTATATGGCCAGTTATCAATTGAAACCAGCGATTTCAGATAGTTCAGCTGAGGTTCTCTATATTTATGGTGAAAAAGAAATGAAGTGCGTGAAGGAATCGGCAAAGCTATTTCAACAGATGCATCCTAATTGCAGACTGTATGAGGCGAAGGGATATAATCATGGATATTTATCCACTTATCTTCCGTTGGAGTGGATGGAATTAGTAACACCATTTTTAGAAGGTGCCGAATAGTATTAAAAGGAAAGGAGGTTTAGCAATGTCACTTACGAGTCATATTGTCCGTACGTTATTTACCATCGGGGACTTAAAACGAGACTTGGGTTGGGTTCCACCAACGAATGTAGAGACTGTTGAAAATTTATCTTATGGATCCTGCGACAAGTGGCATCTGCTGGACCTCTATCGTCCAAAAGACAAGGAAGGCAAATTGCCTGTACTCCTAAATATTCACGGAGGCGCTTGGGTTTACGGGGATAAGAAGGTATACGCTCCGTATTGTATGTATTTAGCTGCTCAGGGGTTTGCAGTGGTGAATGCTAGCTACAGACTCGCGCCAAAGCACACTTTTCCAGCTCCTTTAGAAGATGTAGGAAGCATTATGGAGTGGGTTGTCACGAATGCAAAACAATATCATCTTGATCTAAGAAATCTCTTTTTCGTTGGAGATTCAGCGGGAGCACATTTAGCAACAGCGTACACGGCCATTCAATTAAACTCTGATTATGCAAAAGAGTTTCCAAAAATTACAGTGTCTCCAAAGTTTGTTCCAAAGGCGCTCGTGTTAAATTGCGGAGTCTTTGATATGGAAGGGGAAGTAGAACATAGAGGAGTGCTATTAACGCCGTTCTTAACGGATATTCTTGGAGAAAAGCCAACAGGATCTTCTATTAAGAAAATGAGCCCGGTTCGTTACATTACACCAGATTTTCCACCTGTATACTTAGCCACTAGTAATGGGGATTTCCTACGAAAGCATTCGCACCGATTGAAAGAAGTGTTGGAGCAAAAGCAAATTGATTTTGTATTTAAAGAGTACGGGAATAACAAGAAAACCCAGGGACATGTATTCCATTTGAATTTAAAGAATAAAGTGGGACAAACTTGTAATCAAGAGCAGATCAAATTCGTTCGAAAAATCATGGAACGGTAAAAGGCAAACAGAAAAAGAACCATCCTGTTGTGATATGTACCCCCTTTACTGGACAAACCAGTAAAGGGGGTATTTATTATGCGTTACTCATTTGAGTTCAAAATGAAATGAGTAGAATTGTATCGACAAGGAACGTGGGCAGAAACGCCTGAAAAAGTTAAGCAAAAGAGTTTTAGAAGAAAAATTGACATTTGTTCTACAGATTTTAAATGGAAAAACTCTTACAGAAGTTTCTTTTTCAGAAGGAATTAGTGATGGATTATTAAGTTCTTGGGTTCACAAGTATCTGACTTATGGATATAATGGTCTAAAGAATAAGAAGAGAGGACGACCATTATCTAAGGAGCCTATTATGAATAAAAAAGCTGTACCTGATAACCTTTCAGAATCCGAACGAGAAGAATTAGTTCGATTACGTGAACGAAATGCATATTTAGAAGCTGAAATTGCTGTTATAAAAAAATGAGAACCTTGAGAGAAGAACAGGAAGCTGCGCTTCTCAAGGCGAGAAAGCAGCGATCATCAAGGAATTACGAGAAGTAGGATAATAACTAAAACATCTTCTTAAAGCGATGAAAATGGCTAAATCTACTTACTATTTTGAATTAACTAAAGTTGATGTAGTGGCTGAGAAGAATGGTGTTTTATTATCAGAAATCAAAAAAATATTTCATGAAAATAAAGGTAGATATGGCGTTAGAAGAATTTACCAAGAACTTTGCCGTAAAGGTTACGTAGTTAATCATAAAAGAGTTCAACGTCTTATGCATGTAAATGGATTGTTTGGGAAACGCCCTAAAGAAAAATACCATTCTTATCAAGGCAATGTTGGGAAAGTTGGTGATAATATTATTAACAGAGAGTTTACGGCCGATAGGCCACTTCAAAAATGGAGTACAGATGTTTCTTAATTCACTTTTCCTTGGGGAAAATGTTTCTTTTCTCCAATTTTAGATATGTCTACTAATGAAATAATCTCCTATGATCTTTCTCTAAGTCCCGACTTAGAACAGATTCAAAGGATGTTAAATAAAGCTTTTAAAAAATTCCCTGATGTAAATGGATTGATTCTCCATTCTGATCAAGGTTGGCAATATCAACACGCATTTTATCAAAAGTCATTAAGAGAACGAGGGATTATTCAATCAATGTCTCGAAAAGGAAATTGTTATGATAACTGCATTATAGAAACCTTCTTGCCAGAATGAAGAACGAAATGTTCTATGGTTTGGAAAAGGAATATTCTACCTTTAAGGAATTTCAAATGGCAATTAAAGATTACATAGATTATTACAATAACAAAAGAATTCAAGAAAAAACAAAATGGATGTCCCCTGTTCAATACAGGGAAACATCCATGCGTTCAGCTTAATTATTAATGTGTCCAGGATTCAGGGTACATATCAACGGCCGATAGGCCACTTCAAAAATGGAGTACAGATGTTTCTTAATTCACTTTTCCTTGGGGAAAATGTTTCTTTTCTCCAATTTTAGATATGTCTACTAATGAAATAATCTCCTATGATCTTTCTCTAAGTCCCGACTTAGAACAGATTCAAAGGATGTTAAATAAAGCTTTTAAAAAATTCCCTGATGTAAATGGATTGATTCTCCATTCTGATCAAGGTTGGCAATATCAACACGCATTTTATCAAAAGTCATTAAGAGAACGAGGAATTATTCAATCAATGTCTCGAAAAGGAAATTGTTATGATAACTGCATTATAGAAACCTTCTTGCCAGAATGAAGAACGAAATGTTCTATGGTTTGGAAAAGGAATATTCTACCTTAAGGAATTTCAAATGGCAATTAAAGATTACATAGATTATTACAATAACAAAAGAATTCAAGAAAAAACAAAATGGATGTCCCCTGTTCAATACAGGGAAACATCCATGCGTTCAGCTTAATTATTAATGTGTCCAGGATTCAGGGTACATATCACCTGAGGATGGTTCTTTTTTATTTTCTTAATTGGTGAGTGAGTTGGTAACTGGATTCTAAAATTTCGTTTTGACGGCGGTCGTCTTTTTGGAGAAGTCCAAGATACAACAAGTCGATTAAGAATAGGGAGTCGTTTCGGCTGGTGATCGCAGCAGAACGAATAATATTCTCATGTCGAGGTACCTTTAAACTATAGGTGCTGAGCGAATCGAGTTGATTGTTTCCTAAAGCGGTAATCGAAACGGTTGGAATTTCTCTCGAATGTGCAATTTCAAAGGCGCTCGTGACTTCCTTGGTTTGGGCCGAATAGCTCACCCCAATGACGAGATCGTCCGGTGTCGCACTACCCAGGCTGGCTAATTGAATATGTGAATCAGTATGGTACAGGATATTTTTACCAATCCGGCTTAATTTGAAATAAAGGTCACTGCAGACCATTCCAGAAGCCCCTACCCCAAAGGTATAAATTTTACGCGCATTTTTCATGAGGTCGATGACTTTATCCAACACAATATCATCCACAAGTTCCAAGGTCATTTCATAAGAACGAGTGACCGTGCTAATTAATTTGGATTGGATGGTTTTGATAGAATCATCTTTTTCGATTTGCTCATCAATTGTTTGAGCGTTTTTTTGCGCAAGGTTTACTTTGAAACGAGAATAAGAGCGGTATCCAATCTTTTTAATGTATTTACTAATAGAAGAAGGCGAAACGCCAATATGTTCTGCCAATGTATGAATGCTAGAAGAGAGTACAATCTCTGAATGCTCTGAAATAAAAGCTTCAATTTTTTTGTCGGTGACGGTTAAATAGTTTTTCATATATAACTCCTTTCGTAGAAATTATGTTTCCAAAAATATTATACTACAAGAAATATTTTTTTAAAAAGTATAAAGAAATTTCTAAAAATTCTATTTCAATGGTAACGCTTTTTATGATAAAATGATTTCAGAAGGAAGTGGGAAGATGACAGATTTAATTAAGTTAGATACTGAAAAAAATAATCAACGAACAATAGATATCGATATTTTATCAACACAAGAAATCCTTCAAAAAATCAATGATGAAGATCAAACTGTTGCTTCTATTGTTTCTAAAAGTGTTCCCCAAATATCAGCTTTAGTAGACCAGATTGTTGATCGTATGCAAAAAGGTGGACGTCTATTCTATATTGGAGCTGGAACGTCGGGGAGGCTTGGAGTATTAGATGCGGCGGAATGTCCTCCAACATATGGAGTAGATAAAGGTCTAGTTGTTGGGATTATGGCAGGTGGAGATAATGCGATGTTTATTGCCCAAGAAGGAGCGGAAGATTCTCTTGAGCTAGCTCGAGGCGATTTATCTCAGTATCAAATAAATGAAAATGATACCGTAATTGGTTTAGCAGCTAGCGGTCGAACACCTTACGTGATTGGGGGATTACGTTATGCAAGAGAAATTGGGGCTTTAACTGGAGCCATCTCTTGTGTACAAAATGCAGAAATCTCTAAATTTGCAGATTATCCTATTGAGGCGGTTACAGGTGCAGAAGCGATTATGGGCTCTACACGAATGAAAGCTGGAACAGCTCAAAAGTTAATTCTCAATATGATTTCAACGAGTGTCATGATTAAGCTCGGTAAAGTGTATAAAAATTATATGGTTGACTTAAAACCAACGAATAAGAAACTTGTCGTTCGTTCTAAAAATATGATCCGTACTTTAACGGGAGTAGATGATGAGTTGGCAGAGAAGCTTTATGAAGAGAGTGGCCATAATGTAAAAAAAGCACTCATTATGGAAATAATGGATGTTGATAGGCAGACTGCCGAAGAAGCTTTAATGAAGGGAAATGGGCATATCAAGCGCGCCATCCAAGTATTAGGAGGTGATATTTAATGCAAGATATGGAACTAATTATTTTTGAAATCATCAGTAATGGTGGAAATGCCAAAGCTTTAGTATATGAAGCGATGGAAGAATCTGAAAAAGGAAATTTTGAAGAGGCTAGAAAATTACTTGAAGAGGCTGATACATTTTTAAATAAAGCACATCAAGTACAAACAGACTTAATTCAAAAAGAAGCAGCAGGTGAAAGAAATGAAGTTACAGTACTTTTTGTACATGCTCAAGATCACCTAATGACTTCTATAGAAGTTAGAACTCTAGCAGAAAACGTCATTCGAATGAATGAAAGACTTTGGAAGTTAGAACATAAAGAGTAAGGAGAAAACGATGGTTAAATTCAGAAAATGGACCGTTAAGAATGTGGACCAAAAAAAGCAATATAAAACGGCAATGGGAACCACAGATTATGATATTCCGATGTTTGGTTATAAGAGCGTACTGCTGATTATCGCTAGTATCGTATTATCAATGTTTGTGATTCCGGCAATTTGCGATTTGGTTCATATTGACTTTAAATGGCCTTTTGTCATTTGTGGAGGGCTCGTTGCAGGTTTTACAGTTTCATTTTCTCAATTCTTTGTGAATTCAAAAAAAGGAATTACTCAAGCCTTTTGGTGGGTTGGAGGAATTTGGAGCATCGTTATCGGAATTATTTATTATTTTATCGTAATGACCGGAGTAATTTTATAATGAGTGGAGGTGAAAGTGATGAAAATTTTATTAGTTTGTTCAGGGGGAATGTCTAGTGCTATTGTTGCAAAAGCATTGCAAGATGCGGGCACAAAAGAAGGGTTAGATATTCAAGTAGATGAATGTGGTACACAAGCTTTTGCAGAAAAAGTAAAAGAGGATTATCAAATTTCTCTTGTAGCACCTCAAATTCGTCATCGTTATGATGTATTGAAAGCTAGCGCAGATGAAGCAGGTGTCCCATGTTTATTAATTAAACCACAAGGATACACTCCTCTAGGAGGACCAAAACTACTTCAACAAATCAAAGAGGAATTAGAAATATAATAATAAGGAAAGTGGGGATATCATATGTTTGATAAAATCACAGAGTTTATGGATACGAAGCTGTCGACACCGATGGCTAAATTAGCAGAACAACGCCATTTAAGAGCGATTCGTGATGGTATTATTGCAACTCTACCAATTATTGTTGTTGCATCGATGTTTTTAGTAATTGCCTTTCTTCCAAACTCAATGCCAAAAGATTGGGGAATTACACAATTTATTCAAGCGAACCAAGCTAAAATCTTATTGCCTTACCGTGTTTCAATGTACATTATGACATTGTACGCAGTTTTCGGAATTGGATTTTCTTTAGCATCTTCTTATGATCTAGATGGATTATCCGGGGGGATTCTAGCTGAATTAGCTTACTTACTAACTATTATTCCTAAAGCAATTCCAGCTGCTTCAGCAGAAGTAAAAGCTTTAGCAGATTCAAGCGAACCTTTAAAAAATTATTTATCTTCATTGCCTTCGGGATTTGTTCTCCCGATGAGTAATTTGGGGTCCGCGGGGATGTTTATAGGGATTCTATCAGCCTTTATTGCTGTTGAAATTTATCGTTTCACTCAAAAGAGTGGATTCAAGATTTCAATGCCACCTCAAGTTCCAGCGTCAGTTGCGCGTTCTTTTGAAGCTTTAACACCAACAGTTATCGTACTATTACTTGTTTCAACTGTTACTATGTTTATCGGTATCGATGTTCATAAAATTGTAGGTAGTATCGTTGCTCCACTGGTACAAGCGACAGATTCCATTTTCTCAGTTATTGTGGTGATTTTCTTATCACAATTCTTCTGGTCGTTTGGTATTCACGGTTGGTCAATCGTTGGATCTCTTGCAAGACCGTTATGGTTAGTATTGTTAGAAGAAAATACTTCAGCTTTCGCAAGCGGCTCTGCAATTCCTAATATTGCGGCTGAACCATTCTATCAATGGTTTGTAATGATTGGTGGTTCTGGGGCTACGATTGGTCTAGCTATTTTATTAATCTGGCGTTCTAAATCTGCATATGGTAAGTCTTTAGGTAAGACAGCATTTATTCCAGCAGTATGTAATATCAATGAACCTTTAATCTTCGGTACTCCTATTGTATTAAATCCACAATTAATTATTCCGTTTATTTTAGCACCATTAGCAAATGGGATTGTAACATGGTTTGCAATGTCTGCTGGATTAGTGAATAAAGTTGTGGCAAGTGCACCTTGGACTCTTCCTGGACCTATTGGAGCGTTCTTAGCTACTGGTAGTGACTGGAGAGCCATCGTATTAAACGTTGTATTAATTGTATTGTCGATTTTAATTTACTATCCATTCTTTACAATGTACGACAAATCATTATTGGCTCAAGAACAAGAGCAATAAAAATGAAACTTTGAGCCCTGTTCTAGTAGCAGGGCTTTTCTATACTAAATTTTAAGGAGAAAATGAATGAGAAGATTAGGAGTATCTATATATCCAGAAAAAAGTACGGTAGAAGAAATCAAGAACTATCTTGAAGAAACGAGTCGTTTAGGCTTTTCTAGAGTTTTCTCTTGTCTATTATCTGTGAATAAGCCTGCAGAAGAAATCAAAAAAGAATTTACCGAAATAAATACTTTTGCTCACGAACTAGGTTTTGAAGTCATTGTGGATGTTTCTCCACGAGTATTTGGAGAGTTAAATATTTCGTATAAGGATTTATCGTTCTTCAAAGAAATTGGGGCAGACGGAATTCGCTTAGATGCCGGATTTTCGGGATTAGAAGAATCTATTATGACCTATAATCCAGAAAATTTAATTATCGAAATTAATATGAGCAATAATGTCCATACGATTGATACCATCATGGATTATAGACCTAATAAATATAAATTATATGGATGTCACAATTTTTATCCACATCGTTATTCCGGTTTAAACTTAGATTTCTATAAAGAATGTACAAAGCGTTTTAACAAGTATGGATTAAAAACAGCAGCATTTGTCACTTCACATGATAAAGGGGCGTTTGGACCTTGGCCAACTACTGAAGGATTACCAACGCTAGAATTGCATCGTGAGTTGCCATTAGATGTTCAAATAAAACACCACATTGCAATGGAATTAGTGGATGATATTCTCATTTCTAACTGCTATCCAACGAAAGAAGAATTATCTCGCATAGAAGCACTAGATTTGGATGTAGTGACTTTTGATGTTGAATTAGTTGAAGGCATTCCGGAGATAGAAAAGAAAATTGTATTAGAGGAATTTCATTTCAATAGAGGAGATCAGAATGACTACTTTATTCGTTCGACACAGAGTCGTGTGAAGTATAAAGGACATCGATTTGAAGTGTTTAATGCTCCTAATCAGATTAAGAGAGGCGATATTTTAATCGAAAGTAGTGAATATGGTCATTATGCAGGAGAATTACAAATCGCCTTGAAGGATATGGAGAATTCAGGTAAGACCAATGTTGTTGGAAAAGTAGTGGATATTGAACACTTTATTTTAGATGAAATTAAACCTTGGCAGAAATTTAAATTTAGACTTAAATAAGCAGAATGGAGAAAAAAATGAAGATATTATGGGGCGGAGCAACAGCAGCTAGTCAATATGAGGGCGGATTTACTCCGGAAAAAGGCCTAGATACACAAGATTGTAGACCCTATTTACCTCGTACTTCGAATGCCACAGAAGAAACTCGATTATTAACAAGAGAAAAAATAGAAGAAGCTAAAAATGAAGCGTCTAAACAATACTATCCTTTTAGAAATGGAACAAAAGGGTTTGAACACCTAGAAGAGGATATAGAGTATTTTGCCGAATTAGGGTTAGACTTATATAGATTTTCGATTAGCTGGTCAAGACTTTTTCCTAAAGGAATCGAAGAAGAACCTTCCCAAGAAGGAGTTGCTTATTATGATAAAGTGTTCCAGTTGTTAGCAGAGAAAAAAATCAAAATATTTCTAACATTAAACCACTATGCAATGCCTATCTATTTAGTAGAGCAATATGGAGGATGGAAAGGAAGAGAATGTATTGACCATTTTCTTCATTTTGCAACCTTTGTGTTTGAGAGGTGGGGACATTTAGTCGAATATTGGCTACCGTTTAATGAAATCAACGCAGGGTATTTTAGTCCTTATAATGGCGTTGGTTTATTAAAAGGAGAAAATGGATATCAATTGTCAGATGTTTTCCAAGCGTTACATCATCAGTTTGTAGCTAGCGCTAAAACAATTCAACTAGCAAGAAAAATGAACTTACCAGGTCGTTTTGGTTCCATGATCGCTTGCTTCTGCTATTATCCATTAACGAGCAAACCTGAGGATAATTTGAAATTGGTGTTTGAAGAACAAATGAACCAGTGGTACTGTATGGATATTTTATCAAAAGGTGAGTACCCATATTACGCAGAAACATTTTTCAAAAACAAAAATATAGTGCTACAAATTACAGAAGAAGATAGAAAATTATTAAAAGAAAATACATGTGATTTTGTATCTATTTCGTTTTATACTTCCTCAGTAATTACTGTAGATGAAGCAGACAAAACCGCTGGAAACTTAGTTGTTTCTACTAAAAATCCATACTTGAAAGCAAGCGAATGGGGGTGGCAAAATAGATCCGGTAGGATTAAGAACGTCTCTTCATAGAGTTTATGAACGATACGGGAAACCGGTGATTGTGTCTGAAAATGGGTTAGGCGCTCGAGATGTATTAACCGAAAAACATCAAATCCATGATGATTATCGCATTGAGTATATGAAGTCGTATTACGAGCAAGCTCAATTAGCACTTGAGGATGGAGTTCCTCTTGAAGCGTTTATTGCATGGGGGATTGTGGATATCGTTTCAGCGGGTAGTTGTGAAATGGATAAACGTTATGGAGTGATTTATGTAGATGCTGACAATCACGGAAATGGTAGCTATGCAAGATATAAAAAAGATAGTTTCTATTGGTATAAGGAGTTTATTCAAAATTATAAGAAAGAAGACTGATAGTATGGTAATTGTTGTTAGTCCTTTAATGCATGACAAGATTATTAAAATTATTGATGAGATACCAGGTACGAATTATCAATTTATCAAAAAAGAGGGAATTAATTTGTATTTTGAAGTAGCCCCTTCGTCGGATGAAGAGGCTGCTCAGTTGATTAAAAGTACTTTAAAGGCAAATCCTATTAGCAAAGCATTAATGTTCAAAGTGTTAACGAAAGAATATATATAGGAGATGAGTTCAAATGGATAAGTTAACGAGCTTTGTAGAAGAAAAAATTGCACCACCACTCATTAGATTTTCACAAATTAGATATGTACAAGTAATGCAACGGATGGGTTTAGGCATTATGAGTTTATTGATTATTGGATCATTATTCCTCATTCTTGCTTCCTTCCCATATCAACCTTATTTAGATTTTTTAGGAGATTTTAGAAAGACATTAGCTGCTGGAGCGGGTATTGGTACAGCATTTATTGGAGTATTTACCGTGATGACGGTTTCTTATGGGTTAACCGAATGGTATAACGAAATAAAGGCATGAAGATGGATATTATTCAACCTGTCGTTTTATCTACAGCAAGTTATCTATTATTAAATCCTGCTAAAACAGTAAATGTAGTTGTTGATGCTGGAACAAATCCTGCTAAATTTACAGGGGTTCCAACTCAGTACCTAGGAGCTCTTGGCGTGTTTACAGCGATTATTGTAGGGATTGTTTCTGTAGAAATTTATCGATTGATTATTCAAAAGAAAATTGTCATTAAATTACCTGAAAATGTTCCACCAATGGTATCTCAAGCATTTATTGCATTGATTCCAAGTTTTGTAGTTGTAGTTTTCTGGTGGTTTGTTGGTCATGTATGTGGTGTAGAAATTCCAAAAATGATTCAAAAATTATTTGAACCATTAGTGTCTATTGGGGATACTCCAATTGCAGTTATCCTAGCATCCTTACTTAACCGCGTGTTATGGGCAGTAGGGATTCACGGTGGTAATATTGTAAGTAGTGTCGGCGGAACGATTTGGCAACAAATGGTAGCAGCAAACCAAGAAGCTTTTGCGGCTACACAGTCATTCCAAGGTCTACCATATACATTTACTTCTCTTTATATGGATAACTATATTTGGACAGGGTTGTTCCCATTAGCCTTAGTTATGACATTCTCAAAATCTCCACGACTAAAAGCGCTTGGTATTCTTGCATTGCCTGCAACTTTATTCAATATTGGCGAACCATTAATTTTTGGTATTCCAATCATGATGAACCCAGTCTTAATGATTCCGTTCGTATTAAGTTATGTTATGTTAGCGATTATCTCAGTAACGTTAACTAGTTTTGGTATTTTGCCAACTCCTGTATTATCTGTTCCTTGGATTATGCCTGCACCAATTAAAACATTCTTGGCAACAAATGCATCAATTTGGCCAGCAATCTATGTTCTCCTTGGATGGATTGTAATGGCAATTATTTTCTATCCATTTGTAAAAACAATTGAGAAAAAAGATCTAGCAGAAAAAGCAGAAAATGGAGAATTGTTATATTCGTAATGTGATGATGCGAAGACTGATGTAGATTTCTGCATTAGTCTTCTTTTATAGGAGGAAATGTGCATGTTAGGAGCATCCATTTATTTCAACGCCATTAGAAGAAAACGAAAGATATTTAAAAGAAATCAGTCTATTTAACGTAAAATATATCTTTACTTCTATGCAAATCCCTGAAGAAAAAACGGAGCAACAGTTAGAACTATTGAAAAAATTTATTTCAGTAACGAACTGCTTAGGAATGAAATTAATGGTGGATATATCCCCGGAAACTTTTCGTAAATTCAATGTTCAAAAGGAAAAAGCGATTGATTTCTTGAAAAGTTTGGATGTGAAATGCGTTCGAGTGGATTATGGATTTGATTATTCAGAAATAAAAGATTTTTCGAATGAGTTTGAAGTAGTGTTGAATGCAAGTACTATTGATGAAGATTTTTATCAAAAGGGATTAGAAAAAGGGTTAGATTTCACTAAATTAATCGCTTGCCATAATTTTTATCCTCGCAAAGATACAGGTTTAGACAAGGACTGGATTATTCAAAAAAACAAAAAACTGAAAACTTTTGGCTTGAAAGTAATGATGTTTATTCCAGGAGATGAGAAAAAAAGAGGACCCGTTTTTGAAGGCTTACCTACTGTGGAGTCTCATCGAAGTCAGTCCGTGTTTACAAGTTTTGTTGAATGTCTGGTAGATTTGTTTGCAGATGAAGTACTTATTGGAGATATCAAGGCTTCTCATAAAGAATTAGCGAAAATTAAAGACTATATTGACAATGGAGTCATTACACTGGAAGTCGAGCATTTAAGCGACTTGGAGTATATAGATAGATGTTTATCGAATAGAAAAGATGTAGCAATGAATGTTGTTCGTTGCGTGGAGTCCCGAACGGTGCTAAAGAAGCAAGATATTGTCCCGTATAATACCGTCCAAAGAGAAATCGGTGCTATAACGATGGATAATGAGCGTTATGGTCGCTATCAAGGGGAATTACAAATTGTTAAACGACCATTAGAAGCTGACGAGCGTGTAAATGTGATTGGAGAAGTATGTGAAACTTCTAAGGGACTATTGCAGTATATAAAAGATGGGACAAAATTTAAGTTTGTAGGAGTGGATAAAGATGAAAACAATCATGTTAGTTTGTAATGCAGGGATGTCGACAAGTTTATTAGTGAATAAAATGAAGGCTGCAGCATCCGAAATCGAAAATGAAACTTTTGATATTTTTGCGACCCCTTTAAGTGGAGTAAAAAATGAATTAGAAGCGAAATCGGTAGATATTATACTAGTAGGGCCACAAGTTCGATTTAAATTAAAAGAGTTGAAAGAAAAATATGAGCCCGCGATTATTGTAGATACAATTAATGTTCAAGATTATGGTATGATGAACGGAGCCAATGTCTTAAAGGCGGCGTTAGAGAAACTACAGTAACAAAGTGAGTGTATAACATGAGTGTTTTATATAAAATAAAAAGTTCAATGGATGCTTTTACAGAGACAGAGAGAATTATCGCTGAATTTATTTTTAAGAATAGACAAGTTGTATTAGACTCGAATGCAAAAGAGCTCGGGGAAAGAACGAAAACCTCAGCTTCAGCATGGGTGCGATTTTCTAAAAAAATGGGGTATAAAGGGTTACCTGCTTTTAAAGTGGAGCTAGCAAAAGAAAAGGTCTCCGACCTAATTGGAGACGATATTGAGACATTCTTGAATCCACATGATTCTTTAATGACGCTACTTCAAAAAACAGAAAACATGTTATCTCAAAATGTAAAAGAAACATTCAGCTTGCTAGATTATCATGAATTGGAAAAAGCAATAGAGTTAATTAGTAGTGCAAAAACCGTTTTTCTGTTAGGAATCGGAGGAAGCAGTATTGTTTGCTTAGATTTCTATCATAAAATGACTCGAATTCATCAGAACATCATTTATGATCGTGATTTACATACTTTAATGGCACGTATTGCTCAGTTAGATAAAGACGATGTCATTATTGTTGTGAGTTACAGTGGAGAAACGGAATCCGTTAATTCTATTGCGAAAGTTGCCAAGAAAATTGGAGCAAAAATAGTAGGTGTTACAAAGTACAACCTTAAATCAACACTGTCAACATTATCTGACTTAAGATTATTTGTACCTGTAGAGGAAAAAGAAATTCGCTTAGGGTCGATTACATCTAGAAATAGTTTATTAACGATTACGGATTTACTATATTATGGAATCGCTAAAAAGACTTTAATTTAACAAAAGACTTACTGGTTAGAACGAGACAGTTTATCAAGGAGGTTCAATGATGCTAGCAGTTGGTTTAATGTCAGGAACATCCTTAGATGGAGTCGACGCGGTACTCTGTGAGGTTACCGGAAAAAACGAAACCACTACAGTTAAACAATTACATTTTAAGACCTATGAAATCCCAGAGAATCTTAGAAATAAAATTAGAAAATGCTGTAGCAGAGAATGTATCCCCGTCGATTTAATCTGTTCTTTGAATTTTGAATTAGGGTATCTTTTTGCAGATGCGGTGAAGAGTTTATGTCAAGATGCTCATATTGCTTTAGAAGATCTTTCCTTTATTGCGAGTCATGGGCAAACGATTTTTCATATTCCAAAAGCTTATGCAGACTATGTGCCAAGTACTTTACAAATTGGAGAGGCTGCTATTATAGCGAATGAATGCAAAACAACAGTCATTTCTAATTTTAGAGTGATGGACATGGCAGTAGGAGGAGAAGGAGCTCCTCTCGTTCCGTATAGTGAATACTTGCTTTATAGCCGAAGTCAAGAGGCTGTAGCTTTGCAAAATATCGGAGGGATTGGGAATGTGACTATTCTTCCTAAAAAAGGAGATACGAAGCCAGTCCTAGCTTTTGATACGGGGCCAGGAAATATGATGATTGATGAAGCTGTTCGCCAATTACATGGAGAAATATGACAAAGACGGCTTCTTTGCTAGACAAGGAAAAATGATTCCTACTTTGGTAGAAGAGTTAAAACAGCATCCTTACTTTCAAATGGATATCCCGAAAACAACAGGAAGAGAAATGTTTGGTGAGCATTTTACGAAAACCATTCTCGAACGATACAACAGCGAAGAGCCCAATGATATCATCCATACATTCACATGGTTTACGGCTTATTCTATTGCGTTTCATTATAAAAAATATCTCGTAGATGCATACAAGCTTAAAAATTGTATTGTTGGTGGCGGGGGGGCCTATAATTCTTATTTTCTAGAATTGATTCAAAAAGAAATGCCAGATATTGAAGTGTCTACTCAAGAGTCGCTCGGTTATTCCTCAGACGCTAAAGAGGCGATTGCGTTTGTCGTTCTTGGAAACCAAACGTATCACAAAAGGCCTTCCAATGTTCCTTCTGCTACAGGAGCTAGTAAAAGTGTCATATTAGGTCAATTGACCTATCCTACCTTATAAAAACAAAAAATCCTATTGCTGATTCGTAGCAATAGGATTTTGTTTTTAAAGATAAAAGACACTTTCGTTTGCGGGTCTGGAAGAAACGATTTGAACGTTTTTTTGGGCGGTGATCATTTCGTTCATGAAGGAATTAAAGACAAAAGCATTTTTTTGAATAACACTACCTTCAAAAGCAACGACTACATCGGTATCTTTATTACAAGATAATAAAGTCTTGGCGATATCCCGTCCGGCTTGAATCGCAAGCGATTGTAAAAATTGATTCTCTTCAAAGGAAGTATACAAGGTTGCTAGTTTTGCGACTTCAGTTTTTGGTTTGGAATAGACCGTTTGAATGATAGAACTTCGATCAGGAAAACGCTCTTTAAGTGTAGGTACTAATTCCATAAAGTCTAGAGGACTCTCTGAAAAATCAATATAATGGATATATGCTTTTAAAATCTCTTTTCCAAGCCAATAGCCACTGCCTTCGTCGCCTAATATATGACCCCAACCTCCTTTTTGAACAAACTGCCCATTTTTTCGAGAAAGAAGGGAAGAACCAGTTCCTGCAATAAAAAGATTACCATCATTGTTTTTAAAGGTTGCGATATGGCTCATTTTCAAGTCGGAATCAACTGTAAATCGACATTGTATTTTATGTTTGAAAGTAGCATTTAATTCCGAAAGAAGCGTTCCTGCTCCTGCCATTCCGATAGAGATAGAAGAAATATCAGAGTATGACAGACGATTTTTAGACAGTAATGTCTCTATGACTTGCATGACATTAGAAACTGCTAGATCAAAGTTCACAATCGGATTACCCATTTCTCCAGTATATTCGTCTACTTTTTGTGTTTGTTTATATAAGATTCCTGTTGTCTTTGTTCCGCCAGCATCTATCCCAATTTTCATCGAATCCCTCCTCTTGTTTGTTACTATTATCGTAAATCAAATAGGGAATGAATGCAATCTCATTTTTATTATGAAGCTTTGTTTTTTTAGGTGTTGTAACAGTGATTTTCACTAGAAGCTTCTATATTAAAATAGAAAAATCACAAATTTTGTGATACTCTAGATAAGTATAAATTTTAAAGAAAGCAAAGGGGGCCTTTGGATGATAGAGCTGATTGCAACAGTTGAATCGATCCAACAAGCAAAAGATTTGCTTGAAGCAGGCGTGGATACGATTTATTTCGGGGAAGACCAATTTGGGCTTCGTCTTCCGATGTCGTTTACACGTGAGGAACAAAAAGAATTAACAGAATTGGCGCACCAATATGGGAAGAAAGCAAGTGTCGCGGTAAACGCGATTTTCCATAATGATGGGATTGCGCTTGTACCGGAATACTTAACCTTTTTAAAGGAAATCGGTGTGGATAACATTGCGGTAGGAGATCCAGGAGTAGTTCAAATTATGAAGAATCCTGAGTATTCGATTCCGTACCGTTATGATGCGGCCGTACTAGTGACAAGTAGTCGTCAAGTCAACTTCTGGGGAAAACGTGGTGCCGTTGGTGCGGTGATTGCGCGTGAAATTCCTCGTGAAGAGATGAAAATCTTGGCAGCGGTGTAGAAATTCCAATTGAGGTTCTTGTTTATGGAGCAACTTGTATCCATCATTCAAAACGTCCACTTTTAAATAACTATTTCAATTATATTGAGAAAAAAGAATCAGTTGAAAAACGCCGTGGTCTGTTTGTGTCAGAACCAGCAGATGACGATTCTCACTATTCCATCTACGAAGATATGAATGGAACGCATATTTTTGCGAACAATGATGTTTCACTAGCACCATATTTGTTAGAACTAACAGAAATGGGGATTCCGCAATGGAAGCTAGACGGAGTACTCGCTCCAGGGGAAAACTTTGTCGAAGTGGCAAAATTATTCGTGAATGCTCGTAATGAAATCGAAGCAGGAACATGGACTGCTGAAAAGAGCGCCAGTCTTGAATTACAAGTGCGTGCCCTTCATCCTGAAGTGCGTGGCCTTGAGGCAGGATTTTACTTATTAAATCCAGAAGATGTGAAATAGGAGAGAGTCAAATGGGAAGAAAGATATTGAAAAAACCTGAAGTACTTGCTCCAGCGGGTACTCTTGAAAAATTAAAAACAGCTATTTTATACGGAGCAGATGCCGTTTTCCTTGGTGGGGAAGCGTACGGACTTCGTAGCCGTGCAGGGAACTTCGACTTTGCGGAAATGAAAGAAGCCGTTGATTTTGCCCATGCACATAACGCAAAAGTATATATCGCAGCCAACATGGTGACGCACGAAGGCGACGAAAAAGGAGCGGGAGATTTCTTCCGTACCGTTCGTGACATCGGAATCGATGCAGCCATTATTAGTGACATGGCCTTAATGGATATCTGTGCCTCAGAAGCACCAGGATTACCTATCCATTTATCAACACAATCTTCAGCAGCTAACTATGAAACGCTCAACTTCTGGAAAGACGAAGGATTAGAACGTGTCGTATTAGCGCGTGAAGTTTCAATGGAAGAAATCAAAGAAATGCAAGAAAAAGTGGATGTCGAAATTGAAGCATTCATCCACGGTGCAATGTGTATTTCTTATTCAGGACGTTGTGTATTATCTAACCACATGGTACATCGTGATGCGAACCGTGGTGGATGTGCGCAATCTTGTCGTTGGAAATACGGTCTGTTTGATATGCCATTTGCTGGTGAAAAGAATATGGTTGGTGCGGGTGAAGAAGGAATCGAAGAGAAATTCTCTATGAGTGCCGTTGACCTAGCGATGATTCAGAACCTACCAGATTTAATTGAAGCTGGTGTAGATAGTTTGAAGATTGAAGGTCGTATGAAGTCCATTCACTATGTTTCTACGGTTTCAAATGTTTACCGTGCAGCGGTGGATTCTTACTGCGAAGATCCAGACAACTATGTATGTAAACAAGAATGGATTGACGAGTTATGGAAAGCAGCCCAACGTGAATTAGCAACTGGGTTCTATTACCAAGTTCCAACCGAACATGAGCAATTATTTGGCCCACGCCGTCAAATTCCTCAATATGCGTTCGTTGGACAAGTATTGGAATATGATCCAGAAACACAGATGGCTACCGTTCAACAACGAAACAATTTCAAAGTCGGAGACCAAATCGAGTTCTACGGACCTGGAATGCGTCATCACGAAGAAGTGTTAACTCAGTTGTGGGATGAAAATGGGGAAGAAATCGAAGCGGCCCCTCATGCCATGATGATTTGTAAAATGAAAGTAACGGAACCAGTAAAACCGTTAGATATGATTCGTAAACGTCGTTAAGATGAATTTTGAATAGAAAGAAGGAATGTAAATGTCATTACCAAATTGCCCTAAATGTGGTTCAGAATACACATATGAAGATGGTGTATTATTAGTATGCCCTGAGTGTGCGTATGAGTGGGAACCAGGATTAGAAGTTGAAGAAGGTCCTGTAGCGATCGATGCAAACGGAAATAAATTACAAGATGGCGATACTGTAACAGTCATCAAAGACTTGAAAGTAAAAGGCGCTCCAAAAGATATTAAGCAAGGGACACGTGTGAAGAATATTCGTATCGTGGAAGGCAATCATAATATCGATTGTAAGATAGATGGGTTCGGCGCAATGAAACTTAAATCTGAGTTTGTTAAAAAGATTTAATGGGGGTCCCGTAGGGACTGTCAAAAAGCTCCCCCTAGAATTTTTATAGTTGTTATAATAGCGATACCGGATTGAGCCAAGGTCTCAATCCTACCAAGCTTCAAACTGACTCTACGGGTTTCACCCTAGAGTCAGTAATTCACATTGGTTATGAACTCGCTATTACAACTACTATAAATCTAGGGGGGCTCTTTTTCGTCCCTCGACTTAGTGAGCTTTACCAAATTTAGTGATAAGTTTTATTGCTTCTCATGAAGAGCAGGTTCGGCGATAAGGTCGAGCCTCAAAGATTCTCTAGAAAATAAATTTTCAACAGAATCTAATTCGCAACGGTTACTGGTCGCTATTGTTGTTATTATAGAATCCAAAGGGCTTTTTCGCCCATCGACTCAGTGAACTTTAGCAAACTTAGTAACAAGTTTGATTGCGATGGATTTTTATAATGCGACCGTGCAGGTGTTTTATGGAATCATCGTTTTACTCATTACTGCAGCAACATTAGTGTTCTTTAGAAGTGTTTCTGAGGTGAATCCATCTGAGGAATTTCGTCAAATGAGTGAAAAGCGTAGTAGGTGGATAAAGTGGGACATCCTACTCAAAATTATCGGTCTCATCTGTTCTCTTACTATTTTCCCAATTGGGACAAGTTTAGCTGTTTTCATTACACTCTGCGGATTAGTCATTCCTAATCAGTTCCGTAATTAAAATTTAATAAATAAGGATTGTATGCATAGGAATCGTTTTCTTATGCATATTTTTATTGTACATTTTTGACCAGCGTTCTTGAAATTTGATTTCTACTGTGTTACCTTCAAACTAAGGAGTCGAAAACGCTTTTGTGTAGGCGTTTCTGTGCTTTTTTTCACATATTTCAAATAGGAGAAGTGGCAGTTTTGGAACAGTATCATACAGGTACCATTCGATTGATGGGAACCGTCATCGAATTGAAAATTGTGCATCCAGAAGGCGAGCGTTTAGTGGCTGAAGTTTTCGAGCAATTGAAACGATATGAGCATCGTTTTAGCGCGAATGACCCAACTTCAGAACTGATGGCCGTGAACTTGGCAGCTGGTAAACATGCGGTTAATGTTCATCCAGAGATTTTTCATTTGGTGAAATTTGGGCTGGAGAATAGTCTAGCTGCAGGAAGTCGGATGAATATCTTGATTGGTCCAGTTGTTCAAACATGGCGCGTGGGCTTTAGTGATGCACGAGTACCAACGGATGAGGAAATTAAAGCCAAACTGCAACTGACCGATGCAACGAAAGTCGAATTGGATGAAGCCAGTCAAACGATTTTTCTGTTGGAAGAAGGAATGCGAATCGACCTTGGCTGTATTGCCAAAGGATACATTGCTGACTTAGTGATGCAACAGCTGAAAGAGCTTGGAGTGACCTCTGCGCTTATTAACCTTGGTGGGAATGTTCTCACGCTAGGCCCTGCTATTCATCATGAAGATGGGAATTGGTGGATTGGGATTCAAAATCCTAAACTCCTACGTGGAGAAAATGTGGCACTTCTTCCGATTCAAGAGGAGTCGATTGTCACATCAGGTGTCTACGAGCGGGTACTTGAAGTGGATGGGAAGAAATACCATCATATTTTGGACCCTAATACAGGATATCCAGCAGAGACGGACGTTGCTAGTCTAACGATTGTATCGAAGCAGTCAGTCGATTGTGAGATATGGACGACCAGACTCTTTGGAAAAAAAGCGCATGAAATCTTATTCGAAGTGGAACAACACCCTAACATCGAAGCTGTGTTGATTTTAGACGATGATCGTATTTTCTACACATCAGGACTCGCTTCAAAGATTCAATTACTCGAAAGGAAGTACTCAAATGGTTAAATTAATCGGTTTAGTCGGAACAAACTCAAAAAAATCAACAAACCGTCAACTATTACAATACATTCAAAAACATTTTTCAGAACAGGCGGAAATTGAACTTGTCGAAATTAAAGACTTACCAATGTTCAACAAACCAACTCCAAAAGTAGTGCCACAAGAAGCACAAGTAATTGCAGATAAAATTGCTGCAGCAGATGGAGTCATCATTAGTACACCAGAATATGATCACTCATGCCCAGCTGTATTAATGAACGCTTTAGCATGGTTATCTTATGGTATCTATCCATTATTAAACAAACCTGTCATGATTACAGGAGCATCATACGGAACACTCGGATCTTCACGTGCACAAAGTCAATTACGTCAAATTTTAGACGCACCAGAAATTAAAGCACGCGTTTTACCAAGTGATGAATTCTTATTAGGTCACGCCTTACAAGCATTCGACGAAGAAGGCAACTTAAAAGATGCAGCAACTGTTGAAAAATTAGAAAAGATTTTCGCAGATTACTTATTATTCATTGAAATTACAGGACAATTAGTTCGTGCCAACGAAGCTCGTGCAAAAGAAGCGAAAAACTTCTCATGGGACAGTTCTAAAAAATAAGGAGTGACAGTAAAGTATGAAAATTATTGGTATCGTAGGATCAAATGCGGAATTTTCGCATAACCGTTTATTATTACAATTTATCGAAAAGAAATTCGGTGACTTATTCGAGTTTGAAATCTTAGAAATTAAAGATATTCCAATGTTCAACCAAGACGAAGATCAATCTAAGAGCTTCCCAGTACAATACATGTACAACAAATTAATCCGTGCAGATGGTGTGATTATCGCTACACCTGAACACAACCACACCATTACAGCTGCGTTGAAGAGTACATTAGAATGGATGTCATTCAACTTACACCCATTCGAAAACAAACCTGTAATGATTATGGGAGCTTCTCACTATGATCAAGGAACTTCTCGTGCGCAAGTGCATTTACGTAAAATCTTGGACGCTCCAGGGGTAAACGCATATGTATTGCCAGGGAACGAATTCCTATTAGGAAAAGCAAAAGAAGCGTTTGACGAAGAAGGAAATATTAAGAGCGAAGGAACTGTTGCGTTCTTACGTTCATGCTTAGAAAACTTCGTGAAATATGTGGAGGTTGTAAAAGTGTTACGCAAACCATTACCAACTCCTCCAGAAGATTTAGACTGCACAAACCCAATTTCTACAACAGTTCAAGGCGTAGATCCTGATGATCCAGAATGGGTTGAAAAAGCAAGTGAAATCGTTGGAGCGGCTCAAGGAAACGACTATGTTCGCTTAGACCACGGTTTATTAACCGTTGACCAAATCGATATGTTCTTAAAAGCTTTACCATTTGAAGTAACATATGCCGATGACAACAACCAATTCTTGTACTATAACTTCAACAAACCAGCAAACAAAATGTTGGCTCCACGTGTGCCATCTCAATCTGGTAACCGTTTAGGAACCGTTCACCCACCACGTACTTTCAAAAATGTGGAATACCTCATTGCGAACTTACGTGCAGGAAACGTGGATTACTTCCGTACAATCGTTCCGAACACTCCACCAGAAATCATCAACGTACACAACTATCAAGCAATGTACTATCCTGATGGTTCTTACGCTGGAATTAACGAAATCGTATTTGACTTCAAACCATGGTTAGATTGGTACTTACAAACAACTGGCCAACGTTTAGTCAGCGCAAATGGGGCAGCTCCTGTAGCTGACGCAACAAGTGGCGCTTCAAACAGCGGACACTCAGCTCCTGCTCCAGCAGCAGATGCGACAAGTGGTGCTTCAGATAGCGGACATTCAGCTCCAGCTCAAGCACAAGCAGTAGATGCTACAAGCGGTGCTTCAGAACATTAAGAGTTCAAATGCAAACTTTAATAGTTAACCCTCAAACCCCTTGAAATACAAGGATATTTATAAGAGAGTGGATTGAATTTACTACAATTTATTACTTTTGAGGAAAAAGCCTTGATGTGCTGTAAAAACTCTTCAGATAGAAGTACTTTACCACAGACATAAAATGCATGTTGTGGGAATCAAAATTAAATAGGAAATCGTAAAAGCGGTGCTCTTTCGCTTCTGTTAAAGGAAGTATAAGAACACCGCTTTTTTCATGCTCATGTTACGAAGTAGAAGCCAATCAGGACTTGACAGTGATCGTATTGATGAAATCCTTGACCTTATTCTTGAACTGTATGCAGGAAAACACCACAAAAGGTAAGAACCCTTTCCTATGCTTGCTGTTCCTCTTATTTCTTAATTTTTACAACAACGAAAATTCACTTTTGCCAAAGATGGCAGAGAACAAACACTGCAATTTGATAACTGTATGACTGATGTTCATTGAACAGGAAAATGAAAAATTAGAGGGAATATAAAGTGTTAAAGAACAGTAAGAAAAGCGTGGAATTTTCAAATATCTTGGCATACAGAGTCAGGCAATTCAGGTATCGTAGTTTGATTTGACGCTTGGAAAGAATAAGGGGGAATTCTAAGACTGTAAAGTGTGTTGATTGTAAACTTAAAGTCTTTTATTTTCTTATTATGTTGACAAGGAACACGCAATATGATACATTGTGAATGAATAAAAAAAATATTCATTCATAACAAAAAGGAGATCTGTTAAATTGGATAAAAAACAGGCTTTAAAGGCTGCTGCCCATGATATCTTCTCTAAAACAGGCTATAAGGCAACAGGAATTTCAGAAATTGCCAAACAAGCTGGTGTGGCAGTCGGTTCTTTCTATAACTATTATGACAGTAAAGAAGCTATTTTTTTAGATGTTTATGTAGATGAGAATAATCGTGTACGTCAAGCAATGATAAACGAAATTGATTGGGGAATGGATATGGTCGAACTTGTCAGTCAGATTTTCAGAACGTCACGAAGTTATATTTCTTCCAATAAAATTCTTTCGGAATGGTACAATCCTATGATTTCTAATGAGTTGCATCGTTATTATTCTTCGGAAGAAGGCAAAATTTCAAATTCATTTCATCAGTTTTTAGAGGAGACATTTACCAATCGTATCGAAGATGAAGGATATTCACAAGAAAGAATTCAAGAAATCTTACAAGTTTACAATCTGTTTTACTATATGGATATGCACATTACAGAAAATGATTTTCCGGGTGTCGGTAAAACAGTTGAAATACTTGCAACTTATTTTGTAAAGGGAATTTTAAAAAAATAAAGAATTGATTTCTTTATTTTTTTAAGAGGAAAATGAATGAATTTAAATTTTATTCATTCAAAAACATAAAGGAGATATTATTATGAATAAACAAGGGGTAAAAAAATGAATGGATGGAGTATTGCAGGAATTTCTGTCGCCGTTATTGGTATTTTGGTCATTATATTGGGGGCTATGCTACAGTCAATTGATTTATCCAGCCCTGATTTCATGAGCTTTGCTACTGGAGGCATAATTTTGTTAGCGATAGGGTTATGTATGATTACTGGATTACCTGCTATTTTGCAAATTGCAGGCATTTGGTTGGCAGCAGTGACTATCATGATTTATATATACAGCTTGCCGGATACCGATTTTGTTATCAAAGTGATTGGTTTTATTCCTACTATCGCACTGGCTTTTTAGGTATCTTTTAAATTTTGGAAATGAGGGAAATAATGAAAAGAGGTAAAAAAATGGTGATAATTATTATATCTATTCTGGTGACACTGTGCATTATTACTTGGGGTGTGATTACCTATCTTGGACGGAGTCAAACTTTGTCGGTTAAATCCATTGAAAATTTCAATGACGACCTTTACTTAATACGTTTGACGAAACCTGACAATGTGACATGGGAAGCTGGATCTTATGCTCAATTTACATTACATGATGTTAAGGAGAACGCTCAAGAAACTACCGACGTAATATCCAGTGCTTCAATGAGCAATGATAAAAACAAACAAAATAGTGGCTGGCTGACAATAGCTTCTAACCCTAATGAGAATGAAATTTTCATTTTGACACACAATAGTGGTAGTTTCTATAAAAAAACATTGACTAATTTGCAAGCAGGAAGTAAGCTCGAGATGAGCTGGCTTTACTCTAATTTATCTGTTGCAGATGGCAAAGATCCACTTGTTTTTTTTGCTTCTGACGTTGGCATTGCGGCAATACGGCCAATTATCAAAGAGTGGGCTGGAAAACGGGATATTATTATCAGTCACTTGGATAAAGGGGTTCTTATTTTTAATGAAGAAATAGCAAATTTATCAAAAAATGAAACAAATTTGACCTATGAAACAACTTCTAGCTTTTCTCAAAGTCAAGACAGCCTTAAAAATGCAGCAGAAAAGTATGGAAATAAGGCCACATATCTCTTATCTGGTCAACCTGATGATGTGGAAATGATGAAGAGGTTCCTTGAAGAAAAAGGGATTGATAGCAAGAAGATTAAAGTAGATGCTTTTAAAGGGTTGAAATAGCAGCTATCTCCATTGAGTTAAATTGCATCTTGATTATTTTTATTATAATGAAAAAAAACTAGGCATTTTTGCCTAGTTTTTGATTTTAGAGACAAATTTGAACTCTGTTTTTCCCCACGGAAACAATTGGAAATGATTTTTCTCAAAAGTAATAAAAATGTAAAGTTTATAGTATCCAAATGTAGCCGTTTTGGGATATAATGATGACGAATAGAATGAATGGAGAATTTCAATGGAGACTTCAAATTATCAAACGGGACTTTCTAAGTCAAATGCGCATCCACATCCTCCTGAAAAACAAAAACGGAAGAGGAGCGCAGCTTTAGATGGCTTGAAAGGTTTTTTTATACTTGCAATTATTTTATATTATTATTTTCAACATTTATTGCCTGGTGGCTTTTTGGCGGTAAATGGTTTTCTTGTAGTTGGGGGCTATTTAACCTTTAGACAGAATAAGAAAACCTTTGCTGAAGATTATCAGGAGAGATTCTCGTGGAAGAGTCTAAAAAGAATGTTTTTCCCGATGCTCTTTATGATTATCACGACTGTCGCTACGCTCTTTTTAGTCGCACCACAAATGTTATCCAATATTAGAGGAATGGCGCTATCCGCACTGTTCTTTGTCAATAACGATTATCAAATCTTTAGTCAACAATCTTATTTTGTACAGTCTGCTAATCCGAGTCCTTTTGTCCATCTTTGGTACGTTTCGTTATATGTCCAATTATTAATTGTTGGATTCTTGCTGAGAAAATGGATGAAGAAGATGAACTTTCTGCGGATGCAAGAGTTCGCACTGTTAGCATTTCTAACGATTGCTTCAGCAGTGGGGATGGCAGCTTTATATTGGTGGGAACAAGATCCATCGCATGTGTACTATCTTGTGTCAACTCGACTGTTCTCATTTACTTTAGGTGCTTCACTAAGCTATATTCATGAAGGAAAACTCTTGATCCCAGAAGACCATTCGAATAAGGGGAACTTGAATATTGCCAGCATCATTAGTATGGGAGCGCTCATTTGGATGCTCGTGACCTTCAATGGGATGCAAGCGGAAGTGTATTACATGATCATGCTAGTGTCTTCCATTGTCATGACACTACTGGTTTCATTTACCATTCGTGAAGGCGTATGGCTTCACTATATCATTAGTTTTAAAGGGTTTACCTTCTTTGGAAAAAGAAGTTACTCTTATTACTTGTGGTTTTATCCAATTCACTTAATCTTGCCATCCTTTTTACGGGGGGTTGAAGATTACTGGTTGAATGTTTTGATTCAATGGATCACGATAATTGTACTAGCTGAAATCACTTATCAATTATTTGAAAAAGAACGGATTCCCCTTCCGATTGGGCAGGCGCATAGTCCGTACCGGTTAACGGCGTATATGAAATCCAACCTTCCAAAAGGCTTGAAACACTTCGGAATTGCTTTTTCATTAGTGTATCTGGTCTTTGCTGGCTTAGCCGGGATTGGATTTGCACAGGAAAAAGACCAAACCAGTGTTGTTCATGAAGTAGAAGAAAAGATTCGCAAAAATCAGGAACTGCTTCAAGAAACAACTGTGGAACCTACTACGGAAGCTGTCACAACAGTAAATTCGGAGGTAAAGGCCAATATAGAACAACAAGTTCGACAAACGCCAATTACTTTGTAGGAGATTCCGTCTTATTAGCTGCTGCCAATAAATTAAGAGAAGTCTTTCCAAACGCTTATGTGGACGGGGAAGTAGGCCGTCAATTGTATTACAGTACTCCTGTCGTTCAAAAACTCGTTCAACAAGGAAGATTATCTCAAACGGTCGTATTTGTACTCGGTTCAAACGGAGCCTTTGCAAGTGCGCAAATCGATTCTCTTATTCAAGCAGCAGGTAACCGTGAAATTTTCTTAGTAACGGCAGGCTATGAGATTAAATGGGCTAAAGAAGTAAACGATCAGCTAAAAGCAGCCGCTGAACGGTATCCAAATGTGCATTTAATCGACTGGGGAACCTATGCAAAAGGACGTACGAAAGAGTTGCTCTTTGAGGATGAAATTCATCCAAATGATACTGGAGCAGCCGAGATGGCGAACTTAATCTTGCAAGAAATGGTGAAATTAAAATTACAATAATGATGGAGACGACTCAAATGGGTCGTCTTTTTTATTTTCTAAAAATATTTTTGAAAACGCTATTGACAAATGAGTGTACTAAGCGCATAATACAGTTAAAAGAAAGTGTATTGTTCGATTAATACACTGATACAATCGAAAGAAAGGAGAAGCCGATGATTGTATTTGATAAAAGAAGTCCGGTTTATGAGCAAATTGTCGCGTATTTCAAGGCGGAAATAGTATCCAAACGGCTAAAACCCGGACAAGAAATGCCAAGTAGACGAGAACTGGCTCAGGTGATGCAAGTGAATCCGAATACGGTTCAAAGGGCATTTCATGAAATGGAGGCTATCGGTCTTGTGACAACGGGAAATAATGTAATGAGTAGAGTGACAGAAGATGAGGAAAGAATCGAACAGCTAAAGAAGAAATGTTGGAAGAAGCTATTACGAGTTTTGTCGATGCGATTGCTCCGCTTCATCTCTCTCAAAAAGAGATTATCGACCATCTGAGTCAGAAATTGTGATAGGAAGGAGAGTTCTAAATGTTAACGGTACAAAATTTAAGTAAGAAATTTGGAAAAAAACAAGTGTTAGATGATATTTCGTTTAACGCGAAAAAAGGGGAAGTCACAGCGCTCATCGGTGTGAATGGGATTGGGAAAACAACCATTATGAATTCTATTGCGGGATTACTCCCTTATGACAAAGGCAAAATCGTGATTGATGATATGCCAGTGCGTAAGGTGTTTGCTGAGAAAGTCAGCTACATTACGGATAGTTCTATTATCTCTCCAAATCAAACGGTAGATGAAGCGATTGATTTTATGCGTACCTTCTATCCAAACTGGAATCGTGCGAAAGAAAAACATTTACTGAAGTTCTTCCGATTGAACTTAAAAGATGAAGTGAGGTCTCTTTCAAAAGGGAATGTAGCCAAGTTGAATTTACTGCTAGGAATGGGACTAGACACGGATTATATTTTGATGGACGAACCATTCTCCGGAATTGACGTCTTTACACGTGAAGAGATTGCACGCGTGTTTACGAGTGATTTATTAGACGGACGTGGCGTACTAATTACAACACATGAAATTAATGATATTGAGTACATTGTAGACAAGGCGCTCTTGCTAGATGGAGGAAAAATCGTTAAAGAATTTTATCCAGAACAAGTTCGTGAAGAAGAAGGAAAGTCTATCGTAGATGTGATGAGGGAGGTATACTTACAATGAGAAAGTCATTCAACTAACGCTTTATAATTTAGGGCAGGCCAAAGGATTTATTCTCGTTACGGCACTGCTTCAAGTATTGATTCAAGTCGGTCTTCAGTTTTTTACGATAGTAACTTCTGGGCTGCTGAGTGGAATGAGAATTTTAACTGAAAAACAAGAAATTCTTCGAGTAGTTCTCGTAGAAATCAATATTGGATTACCTGTATTTTTTGCAGGAGTGGCCATTCTTGTCTATAGTGCGATGATTTGGTCGAAAGAGTGGAGTACAAAGGGTTCCTTCATTTACCGATTATTGATGTTGCCAGGGTCCCGCTTTAGTGTGTACTTATCGAAGTTACTAACAATGCTGATCATCACGTTCTTCCTACAAGGTGTTCAAGTGATTGGAGTATTCTTAAATTACACTCTTTCAAAACTATTTATTCCGAGTCTGGATTCCTATCATGTGACACCGTGGTCTCTTGTGACGAATTCCATTGCTATGCAGACGGTTGTTCCGAAATATGCGACTCAATTTTTCTTCTTCTTCCTATTTGGGATAGCGGCTATCGTAACCATCTTCCAAATCACCTTATTAGTGGTGGGAGTTGAAAAAAAATCCACAACAACGAAATTAATGAGTATCATCGGATATATCTTACTCCTTATCATTTATGTAGGAACCGTCTCTCGTTACCAATGGAGTTTCTATTTCATCGGATCTGAAACCATTCTCTATTTAGGAACGGGAATAATCGTGTGGATTATCGGCAATTTATTACTCAGTGATTATTTATTAAATCATAAGGTCAGCGTATAAGGAGGTTTGGATAATGAAATCAAGAAAATTTGCAACAGTCATCTTTGCGCTCGGTGGTCTCATGTTCCTTAGTAGTGTAGGATTTGCAGTCTATAAAGATGTCAAACCTGCTCCTGTCTCTCTGCAGTTATCACAAGAAGAGAAAAAACTCGTTGAAGGAGCGACGTTTCAGTTTACTCCCTATACACAAGATATTACCAATCATAATGGTGCTACTCACGCACTTTTAGACGGAGAAGTGAAACGAATTGGTTTTGGAGATCATCTCTACTCGTATAGTTTACGAAATCAAATGAAAGATTTCAGTACTTGATAGACCCCATTACGGAACTTCTATCACTTTCAAAGGATATAAACTCTATTACGGATCACAATTCAATGTGTATCAGACGAATTCTGACCCGGTGATTGGATATACATTGATGAATACCCAGACGAAAGAGTTGGTTTCCAATACGGTATCCATCCCAAAAGAAATCCGAGGGGACCGTACGTTTATTGAAACTCCTACCTTCTACAGAGATGGGGATACTTTATACGCAGTTATGCAATGGAGCGATGATGATAGAGGGCATTATCTATTAACGTTTTCGATTGACTTGAAGACGGGGACTCCTTCTAAATTGGAAAAAGTCAATTTACCAGGAAATCTACAAGAATTCCACTGGAGAGTCGCTTCAAGCGAGAAAGTCTATGATCCGCAAAGACTGATTATGGGTTCTTCTTATTCGAAAGAAAATAAATTCCATTGGATGACGTTTGATGCAAAAACGAAACAATTCAATGAGATTGAATCGACTGAGACGATGGCTTTTGAAAATACAAGTCTGTATGTAGTGGAGGATCAAGTGTATTTAATCTCTACTGAAAAATCGAAAGAATTGTCTCAAAGTCCAGGATATCAAGAGCCAAGTGAACGAAAGAATAATAAATTGACTCTATACAAAATTGGTGCCAATCATCAATTAGAACTTAGTCAAACCATTGAAACAGATCCATATGCTCCACTTCCATACTTAAATCAAGGGAATTTGGTGATGATTTCTTTAGTAGACGGAAAACCAACACTACGAGTACAATCGCTCAAAACAAAAGAAATATTATTATCCAAACCGATCGATGTGATTGAAAAAGTGTTCTTTACGAATGCCAATAGCTATCGCGGTGGGGATCGCTAAAGTAAAAAAGCTACGTTAGGATATCCTAACGTAGTTTTTCGTTTACGCTTTTTCTTCAGTTTTCAAGTGCGGGTTTGGAAGAAGATGGTTTACTCCAATGGCAATCAATGCGCCAATAAGGGTATCCAAAATTCTTTGAATCGCATAGGCGGTATTTTGTCCTGCCTCCACATTAAAGAAAATGACTAGGAAGGTTGAACATGAATTAATAACGCCGGTTTTATTGAATTGATTACAAAATAAAATGATTAAGATAATTCCAATCGGTGCTAGTAATAAATCCGTATATTCTTGGTACGGAAGAATGGCTCTTAATTGGAACAGCAGAATAGCGACCACCCCACCTGTAGTGTTACCTACAAAACGAGAGAGCGCAAATTTAAAGGTTTGTTCGTGGTCGGTTCTTAGGCTAAAGATGGCGGACAGTGCAGCCAGCATCGGAGAACCACGATGTAATACTCTAAATAGCACAACGCAAAGAAATACGGATATAGCGGTTTTTAAAGTACGTAGTCCGATATGAAATGGATTTTTTGAAGTTTGGGACACACTCTCACCTCTCTTTAAAGATAACGTTATTATAATATACGAGGTAGAAAAATGACAAAAATTTGAAAAATGAACCTAATAGGTGTATTATAGTGTCAAGAGGTGATGAAGATGCACGAAGCATTTGTATTAATTGTTGTAAATGCCATTCGAGAAAGATATCTATCAGAAAAAGCATTTTACACACAAGAATTAGGCATTAGCGGGCAAAGTTGGACAAGATGGAAGAATGGAGAGAGAGGATTGAAATCTGAAAATATGCAGAAGATTTCAATGCTGTTTACGGATTATGAGTGGATGCTGGCGCACAAAATTGCCAGAAATGCGGAAGTTCTTCCTGAGGTGGCTTCTGATCCAGTGGCAGAGTATTTAAGATTAAAAGTCCAAATTGCTAATCATTGGATTCGTCAAGAAAATGTCCGAGTGGAATGGAAGACAGCGGCTGTTAGCAAAGGAAAATTCAAAGAGAATGTAACCATCTTACGTATTGCGACTAATTATGGAAGTTGGAGTTATCAAGATATTATTGAAATTCGAATTGTGGGGATTACGCATAAACAAATTGGAACAAAGAAACAAGGATTACTCGAGTGGATCAGGGACGAAAAAGCCCAACAAAAATATTTAGAATACGGTAAAAATGTATTTATTCCAGAAAATGATTCAGCAGAAAAATTTAATGTTTAAAATCACGGATACTCTCTTTAAAAGAAGGGGGTATCCATTTTTTTATAGGGTATTTTATGATAAAATTGAAAGATAAAGAAAGTGGTGAAATTGTGGCGAAAAGAAAGAAAAGAAAAAGTAAATTCGCGTTTCATCTTGTAGAGTGGTTTAAGTCATTATCTAAATTGACGGCGCTTCTCCTCGTAGCTGTAACGAGTGTTCTTTTAGCCGGTACCATCACATGGTTGTCTGAAAATAAACCACAGCACAAGGCAGAGACGTCTACAAGAGAGACCTTCATAGAGACGATTGCTCCAGCAGCGCAAAAAGCGTATCGCGATTATGGAGTATTGCCAAGTGTCAGTTTGGCGCAAGCAATCCTCGAATCGAACTGGGGCGAAAGTTTATTAGCGAGCAAATATTATAATTTATATGGGGTAAAAGCGACGACCGGACAACCGAATGTAGTGCTTGAGACAGCGGAATTTGTCAATGAAACATGGATTACGATTAATGGTCGTTTCCGTGTGTATGATAGCTGGGCAGATTCAGTGGAAGCTCATGCTCAACTGTTGGCCTATGGGGTAGACTGGGATCCAACGCTCTATCATAAAGTGCTAGGTGCTAGAAATTATAAACAAGCAGCTCAAGCCTTACAAGATGCAGGATATGCCACCGACCCAACCTATGCACAAAAGCTGATTCAAATGATTGAAGAACATCAATTGTATCAATATGATAAATTGCCAAGCGAAGAAACGACTGTATCTGTGAGAAGAGGTTCTTAAGAAATCAAATTAATTTTAACGTATGCAAAAGGAGAGGATACACATGAGTCAATTATTACCAGGATCCATTGTCGGAATCATTGGGGGAGACGAGCAAGTTGCATCAGTTGCAATTGCTGCTAGAAAGATGGGGTATGTTGTATATAGCTACCATCAATCGAACGAGGCCGCTATTTCGATGGCAGAATACGAAATTGTGTCTTCTTATGATGACCGTGCATCCTTACTCGGTTTTGCTGAAAAAGTAGATACTCTCCTTCTGATGACGAATTTAGTTTCTGTAGATACATTAGTGGCTTTAAGTAGTAAAACAAGATATTACCAGTCATTGGAGCTAGCCGAAATATCTCAAAATCGTACGGTTGAAAAATTGTTTTTAGAAGAACATGCAATCAACGTAGCTCCTTATGGGATTGTCACTCATATTGGAGAGTTACCGACTTTATTAGAAAGTATTGGACTTCCCGCTTTTCTAGAAAGTAATCAAGTCAATAGTCGATATGAAGAACCTATCGAATTATATGATCAAGATATTGACGAGCGAGTGCTGGGGAAATCGAAGAAGGGCCAAGTATGTTGACTGCCTTTGTGCCTGCGCAACGCCATTTTTCATTAACCGTTGTTCGCGACTATGAGGATCGTGTAACGATTTTACCAATTACAGAAGATGTATATATCTCTGGAAAATTAAAGTACAGTATTGCTTCACGTCGGATGAATCCAGAATGGGTTCAAGAGCTGAAGAGAATCGCTTTTAAAGTCGTGGATTATCTTTCAGGGTCAGTGGTGCTATCGATTCAAGTCTTGATGGGAAATAATGGCATTTTTTATGTGAAATCAATTAATCAACTGCCTTTAATTCAACAACAATTTGGAAGTGCACAACTAGGAAAGGGATTATCGGACATCATTGCACGAGTAGCCACAGGACTTCCAGTGGAATACAAAGAACCTACGGAAGAAATGATTCTAGTGCCGATTTATGAATCCATGCTTGAAAAAGCAAGTTTATTAACACTATTAAAACCAAAATGGGATTTTGAATTTTTCCAAACCTCACCTAAGAGAGCAACAGACATCTTAGGTGTGATTCGATTAAGTGGAGGGTCCAGTGTGGATCTACTTGGAGAGATTGAAGTTTCAGATTTATTCTTTAATGGAAAATAGTTCCTCAAGGAAAGGAAAGAGTGAGTGAAAAATTCAAGTGAATTAATTAAAGGGAATGAACCCTCGCCAAAAAGAAGCGGTCATGCATACACAAGGACCGCTTCTCGTAATGGCGGGGGCTGGAAGTGGAAAGACACGCGTGTTGACGCATCGAATGGCTTATATTTTAGCCGAGGAAGAAGTGCAATCGTGGAATATTCTAGCGATTACGTTTACGAATAAAGCGGCCAGCGAGATGAAAGAGCGGGTAAGTGCTCTAGTGGGCGAACAAGCGGGCGATATGTGGGTCTCCACTTTTCACTCAATGTGCGTTCGTATTTTACGAAGAGATTGTGAACGCATCGGTCTTGCCAAGTCGTTTACGATTATCGATTCTGGGGATCAACTATCCGCGATGAAACGCATTATGCAAAAGCTAAATATTGATTCGGATAGGTTTGATGCGCGTGGAATCTTAGCAAGTATTAGTAATGCAAAAAATAATTTTGAAGATGCGGAAACCTTCGCAAAGACACATGCAAACTTCATGGACCAAATAACCGCGAAGTGCTATGTCGAATACGAAGCAGAAAAACGCAAAAATATGACCGTTGACTTTGATGATTTAATCATGTTAACGGTGAAATTGTTTAAAGAGCATTCAGATGTCTTAGCGTATTATCAACAAAAATTCCACTATATCCATGTGGATGAGTACCAAGATACAAACCATGCACAATACTTACTGGTCCAACTGCTAGCGGATAAGTTCAAAAATATTTGCGTGGTTGGGGATGCCGATCAAAGCATTTACGGTTGGCGTGGAGCCGATATGGAAAATATCTTGTCATTTGAACACGATTATCCACAGGCGAAAGTGGTCTTACTAGAGCAAAACTATCGTTCGACGAAGACGATTTTAAAAGCAGCCAATCAAGTGATTGAAAATAATCAAAATCGTAAACCAAAAGAGTTGTGGACCGAAAATGAAGCAGGAGACAAGATTACCTATTATTGTGCGGCTTCCGGTTATGAAGAGTCTCGTTATGTGATGAGAACCATTCAAAGATGGTGAATTTTGATGGGTACGATTATAGTGATTTTGCAGTTTTATACCGTAGTAATGCTCAATCACGGACCCTTGAAGAAGATTTGTTAAAGGCGAATATGCCTTTCAAAATGGTAGGGGGCCAACGATTCTACGAGCGTATGGAAATCAAGGATTTACTTGCCTATTTACGTTTATTAGTGAATCCGACCGATGACTTTAGCTTTAGACGTGTTGTGAATGCACCAAAACGCGGTATTGGTGGAAAGAGTATTGAAAAATTAGAAGACTTTGCTCAAATGCACGGCTTTTCTCTTTTAGAAGCTTCCGCTGAGACGAATCTTAATGGAATTAGTGGGAAAGCAGGGAAGGGCTTAGCCGATTTTGCAAAATTGATTAGCGATTTAACCAAGATGCAAGAGTTTGTCTCGCTAACCGATTTAATCGAAGAAGTCATGATAAAATCAGGCTACATTGCCTCTCTTGAACAGGCGCATACCATGGAAGCTGATGCGCGAATCGATAATATGCGCGAATTCCTATCCGTAGCCAAAGAGTTCGAAGAAAAACGGTTCGATTCTGAAGCAGAGAAATCAGTTTTAGTTCAATTCTTAACGGATTTATCCTTAGTAACGGATATGGAAAATGAAGAAGAAACGAGTGCTTCTCAAATTACATTGATGACCTTGCATGCGGCAAAAGGGTTAGAGTTCCCAGTCGTTTTCCTTGTGGGGATGGAAGACGGAATTTTCCCTTCTGCAAGAACCTTACAAGAAGGTGATGAAGAAGAGGAGCGTCGATTAGCCTATGTGGGTATCACACGTGCAGAGAAAAAGCTCTTTATGACGCGTGCGTATTCAAGACTGCTCTACGGGAAAACGCAACATTACCGCGAATCTCGTTTTATGCAAGAAATTGATGACAAACTTCTTCAAAAAGAAGGAGAAACGATTAGCGACTCTTATTATTCAAGTAGTTTCTACTCAGAAAAGCCAAGTTATAACAGAAGTTCTTCTTCTGCAACGGGTGGGGGACTATTTGACCGTTACCGCAATACTAATGCGCAAAAGAATGAGGGATATTTACAAAAGAAACCTCACTCTTCTGCAAGCATTCAGCGTGTAGAAAAACCAACTCCAACGTCTGCTTCAATCGATGGATGGACGGTTGGTATGAAAGTATCTCATAAGAAATGGGGCACGGGAACTGTAGTCCGTATTACCGGCGAAGGAGACCGTCAAGAACTTGACGTAGCTTTGCAGGGATGGGGATTAAGCGACTCCTTGCAAGTTTTGCCCCCATTGAAAAAATCGAAGAATAGAGGATGAAGATGAATACAACGATTCAACAAAGAATTGAACAGCTCAAAGAACAATTAAATCGTTGGAGTCATGAGTATTATGTGGAAGATAAACCCACCGCAACAGACGCAGAGTACGATAAGGCGTATCATGAATTACTAGCTTTAGAAAAAGAACATCCAGAATTTGTGACGGCTGATTCTCCTACGCAAAGGGTGGGGGGAGAAGTGCTCGAGCAGTTCCAGAAGGTCACGCACACCAATCCGATGCTCAGCCTTTCAAATGCTTTCTCAAAAGAAGATTTGGAAGAGTTTGATGCGCGTCTTCGCAAGTTAACGAACCGTGCGATTGAGTATGTGTGTGAACTAAAAATCGATGGACTTTCTATTGCGTTGACGTATCAAAACGGGCAGCTTCAACTTGGGGCAACCCGTGGAGATGGAACGACAGGTGAAGATGTAACAGGCAATGTGCGCACCATTAAATCAGTGCCCTTGTCTTTAAAGGAGCCTTGGAATATCGAAGTGCGCGGTGAATGTTATATGCCGAAAAAATCATTCGTGGCATTAAATGAGTCTCGCGAAGAGGAAGGGCTTGAAGTCTTTGCTAATCCAAGAAATGCTGCGGCAGGAAGCCTCCGTCAGCTAGATCCAAAAATTGCGGCGAAGCGAAACTTGTCCGTCTTTTTATACAGTAGCCCTAGTGTGGAAGAACTAGGTGTTTCTACACAAGAAGAGTTGTTGGAGAAGATGGAAGAGATGGGCTTTGTGACCAATCCAGAGCGCTTAAAATGCCAAACGATTGATGAAGTGTGGAATTACATCGAGACGATTGGTGCGAAACGCCAAGAATTACCATACGAAATCGACGGTATGGTGATTAAGGTCAATGATTTTGCCGCTCAAGAAGAAATCGGCTATACGGTCAAAGCACCGCGTTGGGCCATTGCGTATAAATTCCCAGCGGAAGAAGCGCAGACAGTGGTTCGCGATGTGGAGTGGACGGTTGGACGTACTGGAGTGGTCACCCCAACTGCAGTGATGGATCCGGTTCAATTAGCAGGAACAACGGTGCGCAGAGCCAGTTTGCATAATATTGATTTGATGAAAGAAAGAGATATTCGCTTGGAAGACACCGTTGTGATTCATAAGGCAGGAGACATTATCCCAGAAGTCACACGTGTGATTTGGAGAAACGTCCAGCAACAAGTCAGCCATACGAGTTCCCAACAACTTGTCCGGTCTGTCATGAGAAATTGGAACATTTGGAAGATGAAGTAGCGATTCGTTGCTTGAATCCAAAATGTCCAGCCCAACTGACAGAAGGGATGAGCCATTTTGTTTCACGAAATGCGATGAATATGAGTGGAATTGGGCCAAGTATCATTAAGCAACTTTTTGAAGAAGGTCTAGTTCTTGATGTGGCCGATTTATACAAATTAACTCTGGATCAGCTATTAGCATTAGACAAAATTCAACAAAAGAGTGCAGAAAATATTCTTGAAGCCATTGAAAAGAGTAAAGCCAATTCCTTGGAACGCCTTCTAACAGGGTTGGGAATCCGTCATGTAGGAACCAAGGCTGCTAAAGAACTGGCACAACATTTTGGAGAGATGAAGGCTTTACAAGAGGCGAGCGTAGAACAATTGTTGGAAATTGATGGTTTAGGTGATATTATTGCTTATAGTGTAAAAACTTATTTTGAACAACCATCCGTTCAAGAACTTATCCAAGAATTACAAGATCGTGGAGTGAATATGAGCTATCTTGGAAAGACAAAAGCAGACAGTGAAGCCTCAGGACATATTCTAAGTGGAAAGACTGTCGTTTTAACAGGGACATTAGAACAATTAACAAGACAAGATGCAAAAGAAAAATTGGAATCGCTTGGAGCGAAAGTAACAGGCTCTGTTTCTAAGAAGACAGACGTTGTGATTGCTGGACATTCAGCCGGAAGCAAGTTGGATAAAGCCAACGCGCTAGGGATTGAAGTGTGGAGTGAGCAACAGTTTCTGGATTCTCTTGCATAGAAAGGAAGTCATATGAAACATAAATTACGCTTGGGATTATTAGGGTTAATGAGTGCATTCACCTTAGCCGCCTGTGCAGATATTACTCAAGCCAATCGCCAAAATACAAATACGAAAAATGATGCCAATACAAAAGTGGTTCAGTCGACAACGAATCAACTGTCCAATAATTTTTATCGTGCATTGATGACTAATGGGAAATATCAAGTGAGCCAAAACCGTGGAGCTACTTTAAGCTTGAATACGGGATTTAATTTAAAAAACTTCGAGACAGGTTTAATTGACCTTTCAAGAAATGTATTTCCTACGAATCAGTATTTCTTTAGAGAAGGACAGATTATCGATGCCGATACAACCGCTAAATGGATTGCTCGTAAAAGTGATAAAAATCCAGAAGGCTTAAATCCTGCTGATAATGGAGATACATCCCCAACAGGACGTGCCCCACTTTATTTAGCTCAGATTTTGGAACAAGACTACATGATTCAAACGGAAAATAACTTTGAATTAGGTGGAATTAGTATTGGGATTGCGATGAATAGTGTGGATTACTATACAAATGGCGATCGTGATGCAGAAACTGAAATTTCAAAAGAAGTCATGATTGAACAAGCAAAAACAATCGTGAACCAAATCTTAACAAGACTGCGTCAAAATGATGCGCTTAAAGCTGTGCCAATCGTCTTTGGAGTCTTCAGACAAACTTCAAAAGATGATATTGGTGGAGGTGTTTATGTCTTAGAAGCGACTTCTGTAGAAGGAACTGAAATTACAAACTGGACGAATGTAAATCAGAAAGTGACCGTGTTACCTCTAGTGAACGAAGCCGCTACAGAAGAGTCAACAGCTTTTGAGAATTTCAAAACAGAAGTGCAAAACTTCTTCCCAAATCTCTCAGGAGTAACAGCTCGAGTGAAGTATCAAGATAATGTGGCTAAAAAAATGGTCGTTGATATTATGACGCAATTTTATGGCGAATCTGAAATTATTGCCTTAGCACAGCATGTAACCGATGCAGCGAATAAATACTTATCGAAAACAACTCCAGTAGAAGTTCGAATTAGCTCGATTAATGGAATGGAAGCATTCTTGATGCAAGATTTAACGCAAGGTGTGTTTACTTACCATATATTCGATTAATATTGATAACAATGTTTAAAGTGTTTACAATAGAAAAGTAATGATTTTGAAAGCGAGGAAAAGAAATGGCCATTGAGGAAAAAGAAGTTAGACACGTTGCCAAACTTGCAAAGCTAGCTTTTGCCGACAATGAAATCCTTCATTTTACAGAACAAATGAGCGATATCATTGATATGGTGGAACAATTAAAACGAAGTAGATACAACAGGTGTGCCTGTCACCACTCACGGTTATCCATTAGAAAATGTGATGCGAGAAGACGTTGCTGAAAAAGGAACAGACCGCGACTTATTAATGCGTAATGTGAAAACGAGCGAAGATGGATTTATTCAAGTGCCTGCAATTATGGGTGAAAACGAGGAGGGTGAAGCATGAGTATTATTGAAAACAAAACATTAGTTGAGCTTCACGAAGGTCTTCGTAATAAAGAATTTACTTCTGTGGAATTAACCAAAGAAACATTCGAACGTATCCATGCTTTAGAGCCTAAAGTAGAAGCGTTCGTGACATTGAATGAAGAAGAAGCCTTAAAACAAGCGGCCGCTGCTGACGAAAAAGGCTACGGAGAAGAAGCGTCTCTTCAAGGTCTTCCAATCGGGATTAAAGACAATATCGTGACTCGTGACCTTTTAACAACTGCTTCAAGCCGTATGTTAGAAGACTTCAACCCAATTTACGATGCGCATGTAATGGAATTATTAAAAGCTGAAGGTGCGGTGAACGTTGGTAAACTAAACATGGACGAATTTGCCATGGGTGGTTCAACAGAAACTTCTTACTTCAAGAAAACAAAAAATCCTTGGGACTTAACAAAAGTGCCTGGTGGATCTTCAGGTGGTTCTGCTGCAGCAGTTGCTTCAGGCGAAGTATTAGCATCTCTTGGTTCTGATACAGGTGGTTCAATCCGCCAACCTGCAAGTTTCACAGGGATTGTTGGGATGAAACCAACATATGGTCGTATTTCTCGTTATGGTTTGATTGCCTTTGCATCAAGTTTAGACCAAATTGGACCATTTACACGTACGGTTCAAGATAACGCCTTAGTATTAAGCGCGATTTCTGGATATGACCACCGCGATTCAACAAGTGTGCCTCAAGAAGTGCCTGCTTACCATAAAGGATTAACAGGCGACATTAAAGGCATGCGTATCGCGTTGCCAAAAGAATATTTTGCTGAAGGTGTGGACGCACAGGTTCAAGCTGCTGTATTAAAAGCGGCTGATCAATACCGCGCAATGGGCGCTATCGTTGAAGAAGTGAGCCTCCCTCACTCTAAATACGGAATTCCAGCGTACTATATCATCGCTTCATCTGAGGCTTCTTCGAACTTACAACGTTTCGACGGAATCCGTTACGGTCACCGTTCAACAGAAGCAGAAACATTAGAAGATTTATACGTGAAGAGCCGTTCTGAAGGGTTCGGAATGGAAGTAAAACGTCGTATCATGCTTGGAACATTCAGCTTAAGTTCTGGTTACTACGATGCTTACTTCAAGAAAGCGGGTCAAGTACGTACTTTAATCAAACAAGACTTTGCAAAGTATTTGAAAACTATGATTTAATCTTAGGACCTGTAACAACTTCTGCTGCATTCGGATTGGGCGCACACAGTGATGACCCAATCGCAATGTACATGGCGGACTTATTAACAGTTCCTGTAAACTTAGCGGGCTTACCAGCCATCTCAGTTCCTGCTGGCTTCACAAACGAAGGTCTACCAGTCGGAATTCAATTAATCGGAAATTACTTCCAAGAAAAAACTATTTACCAAGCAGCGTATGCATTTGAACAAGCAAATGATTACTACTTACGCCGCCCACAATTATAAGGAGGAACAATGACATGAACTTTGAAACAATTATTGGTTTAGAGTGCCACGTTGAATTAAAAACTGATTCAAAAATGTTCTCTCCATCACCAGCGCATTTCGGTGCGGAACCAAATACAAATACAAACGTGATTGACTGGGGATATCCAGGGGTTCTTCCAGTCGTTAATAAACGTGCGTTAGAATTCGGAATGCGTGCAGCTCTTGCGTTGAACTGTACGATTTCTCAAGATACAAAATTCGACCGTAAAAACTATTTCTACCCTGATAATCCAAAAGCGTACCAAATCTCTCAATTCGATTACCCAATCGGTCATGATGGCTGGATTGATATCGAAGTAGAAGGACAAACAAAACGTATTCGTATTGAACGTGTCCACCTTGAAGAAGATGCGGGTAAAAATACGCACGGAACAGACGGATTCTCTTATGTGGACTTAAACCGTCAAGGAACTCCACTGATTGAAATCGTATCAGAAGCAGATATGCGTTCTCCTGAAGAAGCGTATGCGTACCTCGAAGCACTTCGTCAAATTATCATGTTTACAGGTGTTTCTGACGTGAAGATGGAAGAAGGTTCAATGCGTTGTGACGCGAACATTTCAATTCGTCCTTATGGGCAAGAAAAATTCGGTACAAAAACTGAGTTGAAAAACTTAAACTCATTTAACAACGTGCGTAAAGGGTTAGCGTTCGAAGAAGTTCGTCAAGCGAATGTCCTACGTAATGGAGGAGAAATCCTACAAGAAACACGTCGTTTTGATGATACGACTGGTCAAACCATCTTAATGCGTGTCAAAGAAGGTTCAAGTGACTACCGTTACTTCCCAGAACCAGATCTACCAAACTTCCAAATCTCAAATGAATGGATTGAAGAAGTTCGTGCGTCCATTCCTGAAATGCCAAGCAAACGTCGTGAACGTTACGTGAGCGAATTTGGCTTACCAGAATATGATGCAATGGTATTAACATTAACAAAAGAAATGTCTGATTTCTTTGATGCAACGGTTGCGGCGGGTGCTGACCCTAAACAAGCTTCAAACTGGTTAATGGGTGACATCTCAGCGCACATGAACAGCAAGAAATTAGAATTGAAAGACTTGAAGTTAACACCAGAAAGCTTAGCAGAAATGATTCAATTAATCGCGGACGGTACTATCAGTTCGAAATTAGCGAAGAAAGTCTTCTTGCTATTAGCCGAAGAAGGCGGAACGGCGAAAGGTGTTGTTGAAAAACACGGTATGGTTCAATTGAGTGATCCAGCTCAGTTATTACCGATTATTCAAAATGTGTTGGATAACAATGCACAGTCGATTGAGGACTTTAAGAATGGGAAAGACCGCGCTGTTGGATTTTTAGTTGGGCAAATCATGAAGCAAACAAAAGGGAAAGCAAACCCTGGCGTTGTAACCAACTATTGCAACAAGAGTTAGCGAAATACTAAAATAAAAAAATATATTTATATTTGATGGCTTCGAATTTTTCGGATGTCTTCATAGTAGCTGTAATAGGGCAACGGCTCGAGCCGAAGGCTCTCGCCTTTAAAGCCTCAAAGGGGGAGTAAGGAAATAAATTCCTAACTCCCCCTTATTCGTTTTAATGCTTTTCCTATTACTGCTACTATAGAATCCGAAAAATTCTCCGCCATCGAAAGCTTTTTTGAATTTACAAACCTTTTGAAATATGGATACAACACAGAGTTTGCTGGCCCTTTAAAAATTCAAAGAAGGGTGGATGGAGAAGAATGAGGTTGGGTGCGTTGTAGTTAAAACAACTAGAATCCGTAAGGTTCTCTACCCTCAAAAAGGGCTCAAGATTCTCCGCCATCAAAAGTTTTATGAATTTAGAATCCTTTTTGGAATAGAGGTTTGCAATGCAGAGTTTGCTTGCCCGTTAAAAATCCAGAAAGGATAGAAGAGAAGAAATAGGCTTGAGAGGGGGATGGAAGATGAAATTAACGATTGAAACGGTATTGAGTCAAGGCGGGGAAACGATGAAGCAACGTATGCTTGCGGATGCAACTCGTCTTCGTAAGGACTCTGGTTTTGTACTAAGCTATGTGGAAGAAGATACCAATACGCGCGTGAAAATAGAAGTGAATACGACAGAAGCTACTCCTCAGGTAACTTTACACCGTCAAGGCGATGTGCGTAGTCAAATGAACTTCAATCATACGAAGGCTACTGAAGGGATTTATGAGTTAGGCGCAGGCAGAAAAATGCATTTTGAGATTCGAACCAAACAAGTACACCTCGAAGAGACGGAAGAGATGGTGTTACTAGTACTGGAATACCAATTATTCCAACAAAAACAACTGATTACGAGCTCTTTAGTGACCTTTCAGCTTCAAATCAAGGAAAATGTATAAAAAATATCTCTAAACTAGCATAAACTTTGAAAATTATGCTATACTGTGTAAGATGAACTGGAAAGGAAGTGTAACCATTGGAATTAAAGAAACTCGATGGCATTAACAAAAACGAATTATCAATGGTCGAAGTAGCGCATGCTATTTTAGAAGCGAAGAATGAAGTTTTAGATTTCAACCAATTATTAGTAGAAATTCAAGAATATATGGAATTAAGCGACGAAGCGTTAGAAGCTCGTATGGCTCGTTTTTACACAGATTTAAATATTGATGGAAGCTTTATCTCACTTGGAGATAATCGTTGGGGCTTACGTGATTGGTATCCAATCGACTCAATCGATGAAGAAATCGCAACATCAATGGAAGATGAAGAAGTGAAGAAACCTCGTAAGAAACGTAAGAAAGTCAATGCGTTCGGAACTGAAGATGATCTTATCGATTACAATGATGATGATCCAGAAGATGAAGAACTTCTGGATGACGAAGATTTGGATAGCGATGACTTAGACGATGATATGGATGTTGATTTAGACGACGATGATGATGAAGACGAAATAGATGCCTATCGTTCTGACTTAAACGAACTAGGTGCAGACGAAGACCTAGAAGATGAAGTGAGTGTGGAAGAAGATCTGATTATCATTGATGACGAAGACCTTGATAGCGACTTCGACGAAGAAGAGGAAGAATAATCTTTCTTTAATAACAACTATCAAAACACAACTTATGATTTCATGAGTTGTGTTTTATTTTGCAGTTTATTGTATAATAGGATGAACTTGAGACTTGGGAGGAGAGAACGTGCAAGAAAAATTGAAAAAGGTGTTCGACAAGACCTTTCTAACCTTTATTGCTGTGGGAGTTGTCAACACATTATTTGGAATGACCATCATGTTCTTTTGTTACAATATTTTAAACTTGGGATACTGGTTTTCTTCAGGAATGAATTATCTTTGTGGTAGTGTTTTAAGTTATTTTCTGAATAAAAAGTTTACGTTTAAAGTGGAAGAAACGACGAAAAAATCGATAGTTCGCTTTATCATCAATATCACGGTTTGTTATATCGTTGCCTATGGTATCGCGAAACCACTTGTGTTATACTTGTTTGCAGGTCTTGGTGAAAGACTTCAAGGAAACTTGGCTTTAGTAGCTGGAATGGGACTTTTTGTATTACTAAACTATGTGGGTCAACGGTTTTGGGCATTTAAACAAGACGAACCTACAAACGATTAAAGAGAAGCAAAACGAGCAGAAAATCTGCTCGTTTTTTTGTTGGAGAAGGACCTAAAAAGAACATTAAAGAGGGAAATAAGATAATTATTCGTAAAAATAGAAAAAAGACTCTATAAATAGTTGAAAAACAAGAATTGTAACTGTAAAATAAGAACTATCTCAATTTGGCAAGTTGTTAACGTCTGTTTTTTAGTCCCTAGGTTTAAGGAGGAGTTATGGAAACATTAGAAGCTCGTATTTTAAAAGATGGTTATCTGTTAGGTGAAAATATCCTTAAAGTAGACTCGTTTTTAACGCATCAGGTAGATTTACACTTGATGAAAGAAATTGGAGAGGTTTTTGCGGCAAAGTTTAAAAATGCTGGAATAACAAAAGTAGTCACCATTGAAGCATCAGGGATTGCTCCAGCACTGTATACGGCAGATGCCTTAGAAGTTCCAATGATTTTTGCGAAGAAATCCAAAAATATCACGATGAATGAAGGTATTCTAACAGCAGAGGTGTTTTCATTTACAAAGCAAGTGACAAATACGGTCTCGATAGCTAGTAAATACCTTTCAGAGAAGGACAAAGTGTTAATCGTGGATGATTTTCTAGCGAATGGCCAAGCTGCAAAAGGCTTAGTCGAGATTGTTGAACAGGCAGGAGCCAAAGTCGAAGCGGTTGGAATTGTCATCGAGAAATCTTTCCAAGATGGAAGACGGTTATTAGAAGAAGCAGGAATTCCAGTCTTTTCTCTGGCGCGTCTAGAACGGTTTGAAAACGGAAAAGTTGTGTTTAAGGAGGCGGACCTATAATGCAACAGAAAAAGCATTCAAGGGCAATGGTACTGGGTCTTCAACATCTACTAGCGATGTATTCGGGTTCGATTTTAGTACCGATGATGATTGGGCAGGCGCTTGGATATAATAGTGAGCAACTGACATATTTAGTCTCAACAGATATTTTTATGTGTGGGGTAGCCACTTTTCTTCAGTTGCAGCTCAATAAGTATTTTGGGATTGGTCTCCCAGTCGTGTTAGGCGTGGCGTTTCAATCAGTAGCTCCGTTAACCATTATTGGACAAAGTCACGGAAGTGGAGCCATGTTTGGCGCGCTGATTGTCTCAGGGATTTTCGTTATTTTAATTTCGGGAATCTTCTCAAAACTGGCGAATTATTTTCCTGCCATTGTTACCGGCTCTGTGATTACGACCATTGGACTCACGCTCATTCCGGTTGCCATTGGAAATATGGGAAATAATGAGACGAATCCAACTCTAGAAAGTTTAACACTAGCTCTCATTACAGTTTTTATTATTTTAGTCGTTAATATTTTTACGAAAGGATTCCTTAAATCCATTTCCATTCTACTAGGATTAGTAATTGGGACCTTGATTGCTTCTGGAATGGGGCAAGTGAACTTTACGCCTGTAAGCCAAGCACCACTCCTTCATATTCCTACCGTATTTTACTTTGGAGCTCCAACTTTTGAATTTTCTTCCATTGTGATGATGTGTATTATTGCGACGGTATCAATGGTAGAATCAACAGGGGTCTATCTAGCCTTGTCTGATATTACGAAGGATCCAATCGATGAAACACGACTTCGCAACGGGTACCGAGCAGAAGGGTTAGCAGTACTCCTTGGTGGTGTGTTTAATACATTCCCTTATACAGGCTTCTCTCAAAATGTAGGCTTAGTGAAAATGTCCGGGATAAAAACACGCCTACCGATTTATTACGCAGCGGGCTTCCTAGTTCTCCTTGGACTACTTCCAAAGTTTGGGGCTCTTGCTCAAATTATTCCAAGTCCCGTCATTGGAGGGGCAATGATTGTTATGTTTGGATTCGTATCACTTCAAGGAATGCAAATGCTCGCTCGTGTGGATTTCGTTAATAATGAGCATAACTTCCTCATTGCTGCGGTGTCTATTGCAGTAGGCGTTGGATTCAATAATAGCAATCTTTTCAATAGCCTCCCAACCGCATTTCGAATGTTTTTCTCGAACGGAATCGTGATGGCTAGCATCTTGCCGTAGTCCTCAACGCGATTCTCAATCGTAAAAAGAAATAAATAAAATTCGTTATCTCCACCCAAAGAGAAGGACTCCCCCTTCTCTTTTTCTATTCTCTTTGAAGTTTTTTGACTCCAGCCAACGCGCCTCCTGGAATTGTTCCAGGTATCCATGCACGCAAAAAATTACAATAAGAAAAACTAAAATCATAGTGGAGCAGAAAAATAAACTTAATTCAGTTGGATTTCTTGCCTTTCTATGTAGATGATTTCGGAGAAGCTTGCGGATTTTATAATCGCAGTAACGGGGAATCGCATTGAATGTGAACTACGCGGAGTAGGGATGTGTCCCGTACTCCGCGTTTGAAGCTTCGAAGGTGCAAGACCTAGGCTTGCACCGGTGCCCCCGTAACAGCGATTATAAAAAGAATCCGCAAGGATTCTAAGAAATCATCATACAAACCCGACTCCAGAAAACCCAAACAGAATCTAAGCACAATTTACATCCTAATCGTGCTCCACTTTGTTTTCACTTCTCGTATTTTTTTGATAGGTATGGTATACTAACCCTATGTTTAAAGAATTTCAAGGAGGCTCTTCCCAACATGGCTGAAGACAAAAAAACATTCTATTTAACGACTCCGATTTACTATCCGAGTGGTAATTTACATATTGGTCATGCCTATACAACTGTAGCCAGTGACGCAATGGTCCGCTACAAAAAATTGCAAGGTTTTGACACTTACTTTTTAACAGGAACAGATGAACACGGACAAAAAATCCAAGAAAAAGCGAAAGAAGCAGGCGTTTCAGAAATTGAATTCGTCGATAAAATCATTTTCGGCATTCAAGATTTGTGGAAAGAGTTAGATATCTCTTACGATGATTTTATTCGTACGACTCAACCACGCCATACGAAAGCTGTTCAAAAGATTTTCCAAAAATTAGTGGACAATGGCGATATCTACCTTGGTGAATACGAAGGTTGGTATTCTGTATCTGACGAAGAGTATTTCACAGAAACACAATTAGTCGAAGTATACCGCGATGCTGAAGGAAATATGATTGGTGGGGTTGCGCCAAGTGGACACGAAGTTGAGCTTGTCAAAGAAGAATCTTACTTCTTCAGAATGAGTAAATACGCTGACCGCTTATTGCAATACTACGAAGAACACCCAGATTTCATTCAACCAGAATCACGTAAAAACGAGATGATTAATAACTTCATCAAACCAGGTTTGGAAGACTTAGCGGTTTCTCGTACGTCATTTGACTGGGGGATTCCAGTACCAAACGATCCAAAACACGTGGTTTATGTATGGATTGATGCCTTATCAAACTACATTACAGCACTAGGATATGGAAGCGACGATGAAACATTATTCAACCGCTACTGGCCTGCAGATGTGCATTTCATCGGAAAAGAAATCGTTCGCTTCCATACGATTTACTGGCCAATTATGTTAATGGCGTTAGATTTGCCTTTACCGAAGAAAATCTTCGCACACGGATGGTTATTGATGAAAGACGGTAAAATGTCTAAATCAAAAGGAAACGTGGTAGATCCAAACACTCTTATCGAACGTTACGGCTTAGATGCACTTCGTTACTACTTATTACGTGAAGTGCCATTCGGTTCTGACGGAATTTTCACTCCAGAATCTTTCGTAGAACGCATTAACTATGACTTAGCCAATGACTTAGGAAACTTATTAAACCGTACTGTTGCGATGATTAATAAGTATTTCGATGGAACCATTCCTGCATACACTGCACCGGTTTCAACATTTGACCAAGAATTAGTCGATGCTTCAAAAGCGATGATTGTGGAAGTCGAAGAAGCGATGGAAAACATGCAATTCTCAGTAGCACTTGCTGCAATCTGGAAATTCGTTTCTCGTACAAATAAATATATCGACGAAACAACTCCATGGGCCGCTGTGAAAGATGAAGCACGCCAAGAAGAATTAGCACGTACAATGAATTACTTAGCAGAAAGCTTACGAATTATTGCCGTTGCCTTACAACCATTCTTAACGCAAACTCCTGGCCAAATCTTGGCTCAATTAGGAATTTCGGACAGCGCGTTAATGGATTACCCTTCATTACACACATTTGGTGTCATTCCTGAAGGAACTAAGGTGGTTGAAAAAGGTCAACCAATCTTCCCACGTTTAGATGTGGAAGAAGAAGTGGCTTACATCCAATCTAAAATGGGTGGAGCACCAGTCGAAGAAGCAAACACTGACTGGAACCCAGAAGAAGTGGAACTTTCAAGCGAAAAAGAAAGCATCAAGTACGACGACTTCGACAAAATCGAATTAAAAGTCGCAGAAGTTATCGAATGTGGACCAGTGGAAGGGGCAGACAAATTGCTTCAATTCCGCTTAGACGCTGGAGATGCTGGCGGTCACCGTCAAATCCTTTTCAGGGATTGCGGAATGGTACCCAGATCCAAGTATTTTCGTTGGTAAGAAAGTCGTGATTGTTGCGAACTTGAAACCACGTAAAATGCGTGGACAAATCAGCCAAGGAATGATTCTTTCGGCTGAAAAAGATGGCGTCCTTCAAGTGGTATTTGCACCAGAAGGAATGCCAAATGGCTCAACCGTAGCTTAATTGAATATAAATAAAAAGGGGACCCTTCGGATGCGAAGAAAGGCATTTGAAGGGTCTTTTTTAGAAGGAGGACAAATGAAAAAAAGGTGTATTAACAGGGCTGCTTCTTTTTGGATTTTTCTTTGGAGCAGGTAATTTAATTTTTCCGCCAAGCTTAGGCTATCAATCTGCTGAGCAATTTTGGCCAGCAGTCATCGGATTTATTGTATCTGGAGTGGGGCTGGCGATTGGAACGTTATTAATTGGAACAGTGATTAATGGTGGATTCAAAAAAGAATTGGACGAAAAGATTCATCCAATCTTCTCATTGGCATTTTTAGTAGTATTATATTTATCCATTGGACCTTTCTTTGCGATTCCTCGTACAGCAACGGTATCCTACAACATCGGGGTAGCACCGTTCTTGCCAGATTCTAATTCAGGTCTTCTAATTTACGCAGCGATTTACTTGCTGTAGCCTTTTTCTTAGCGTATAACCGTTCATCACTCTTATCCAGCATCGGTAAAATCTTAACACCGATTTTTGCAGGATTAATTTTAATCTTAGTGGTCGTTGGAGCGTTTAAATATGGGCAAACGTCACCAGAATTAGCAGGCCAAACAAATCTAACCGTATCGACCGCTTTTGGAAATGGCTTTGTTGAGGGATATAACACACTCGATGCTTTAGCTGCCGTGGCCTTCTCAGTCGTTGCTGTAAACACATTAAAAGAGTTCCATTTCAACTCTAAAAAAGAATACATGAATACCATCATGAGTGTGGGATTTGTAACAGCAATTGGATTCAGCGTATTGTATATCGGACTTGCCTTCCTTGGAAATCATTTCAACGTGGCAAGTGCTCTAGCACAAGATTCAACACTAAACGTGGGATCTTACGTATTAACCATGGCTTCACGCGACTTGTTCGGGACATTTGGACAAGCCTTCTTAGCGGTGATGGTCGTTATTACCTGCTTAACAACAACAGTAGGATTAATCGTATCTGTAGGGGAGTTCTTCGAAGAAACATTCCCACGCTTCTCTTATAAAGTCTATGCGACTGTATTTACATTCATCGGATTTGGCGTTGCGACACTTGGACTTCAAACGATTATTGCCTTCTCACTTCCCGGTATTAATGATTTTATATCCAATTACGGTTGTGATTGCGTTCTTCGTACTAGTGAATAAGAAAGTGGCATTCTCGAAGAGTGGAATGCAGTTAACAGTTGCGTTGACAACAATTATTTCAACGGTTTCCAGTGTAGCTTCTGCATTGAAGTTAGAAGGATTAGTAAAAGCCTTGGAAATTCTTCCGTTGCAAAGCTTGTCACTGGGATGGATGGGACCGGCGATTATCGGTATTTTAATTGCGCTCATCTTACCTGACAAAATCAAAGGCGAAGCATTCGACTTCGAAGCATTTCAAACAAAATAAAAGTTCTAGATGATTACTTCGTATCTTTACGGGGATTTTCATAGTAGCGGTAACGCTGCACCGGTTCGAGCCTCTTCGAGTCTCTCACCTTTAAAGCCTCAAAGAGGGCGTATGGATTAAAAATCCTACGCCCTCTTATTCGTTTTAATGCTTAGTCACGTTACTGCTACTATAAATCCCCTAGGATACTTCGTAATCACTATTTAGTTTGTGCTTTTTATTTTGTGGGAATGCTTTGAATTTGTTGGTAAGAGGATAGGGCTCCTAGGATTAGATCGTGCTTTTAAGGATATCTTTATAGTAATGGAAATAACTGTACCGGCAAGAGCCGAGGTCTCTTTGCCTACCGAACTTCAAAGGGCGTCAAGTTGATAAAATCAACTGACGCCCTAATTCATTTCGGTTACACACGTTATTTCCATTACTATAGAATCCGTAAGTTACTCCGTAATCATCTATTTTATTTGTGCTTTTTATTTTGTGGAAATGCTTTGATCTTGTTGGTAAGAGGGAAAGGCTCCTAGGAATAAATCGCGCATAGTAACGGCAAGAGCCAAGGTCTCTTTGCCTATGAAAACACAGATAATGCAATTACGTTCGAAACCTTCGCACTGTGAAGGTTTCCTATAGAATCCGCAAGTTATTCCGTAATCATCTATTTTATTTGTGCTTTAATTTGTGTGAATGCTTTTGAATTTGTTGGTAAGGAGATAAAAGAAACTTTTTCGAAAAACACCGACTGGGATTCCAGTCGGTGCTTTTGCATCTAAATGGCTTCGATAAAGTGTTCGGAATTTTCTTTCCACATATCTGGACTAAATCTAGCTTTTTGGGGATTGAGAATCTTCTGATAAAGACGGACCGTGCTTCCATCTTCAATTGTATACGAGTATTCATATAAAAAATCAGTACGTTTGGCAAAATCACAAGAGTCTTTATGGTCACTTGCGATTTGGATTAAGAGGTTCGGAACTCCTTGTTGAACAAGGTACGGCTGGATTAATTGAAAAGCTTCAATCAAAACATCACGTTGCCAGTATTCTTGCAATAATGCGAAATCCATTAGATTGTTTTGAGTTGTGGAGACTTTCATAAAGCCAATTGGAAGGTCGTAATTCTTCATTTCAATGATAAAAAGTACGGAGAATTCGCGATTAGTCGTGTATAAAAGTTCTCTGCATTTAAGTGAGACGGTGCAGATACCCATGGAAGGTTAGATGTTGCTAAAGGATCGTTTAGCAAAGACTTGATAATCTCCATGTCAGTTTCGTGAAAGGGCCTAAGAGTGATACGTTGTGATTCTAGTGTAGGTACGTTCATAATCGTTACCCCCTTTCTCTACCTGCATTATAGTCGTAATCCGTTGGAAAGTAAAGGGCGCAAATTGCTTTTATAACAATAATGAAAAAGGTTCCGAAAATATCTGAAAGAAACGGATATTTTCCCAGGATGTGAGACATCGCGTTCAGAAATGGAACGTTGGACTGGAGCGCCGGAAGGAACGTGAAACGTTCTGCGGACGTTTCGGGAAACGCACGCCATTTCTGCGATGGCGAACTCAACTACAGGATACGAGAAAAGGCGTTTAGAAACGAATCGCTGGAGACAAATAACGCAAAGGACTGCTTGCAGTCGTGCGGATATTTGTCGAAGTGGACGTCGTTTCTGCCTATTCGAGTTCAACTACTCCAGGATGTAAGACATCTTTTATCGTGACTTTAGTCATGGTACTTCGTGACTGAAGGGCCTACAGAGTGACCTTGGTTTTTGATAAAGTTAAATCATCAAGAACAAGCACGGAGGCAGACCATGATTAAAGTACATCAAATTAGCAAACGTTTTGGAAACAAGACAGCATTAAACCAAATTGAATTCAATGTCGATAAAGGAGAAATTTTTGGGTTCTTAGGGCCCAGTGGAGCTGGGAAGACAACCCCTCATCAATATTCTAACAGGACAATTGAAAGCCGATGAAGGAACGACAGAACTCCTTGGAAAAGAAACGAAGAACTTAGCGCCAGAAGATTTAGCACATATCGGTTTAGTCGGCGATTCGAGTGGATATTATGAAAAACTTTCCCTCGAGAAAAACCTTATCGTTTACGCAAAAATATATGGACTTCCTAATAGCCGAGTCGATGAAGTATTAGAACAAGTAGGGCTCCTGGATAGTAAAAAGGTGATTGCAGAAAAACTTTCTACCGGGATGCGCCAAAGAATGTTTCTAGCAAGAGCGCTTCTCAATAAACCAGAATTACTCTTTTTAGATGAACCAACGAGTGGTTTAGATCCGATGACCTCTCAAAAAATCCACCGATTATTAAATGAGCTTAAGGAAAGTGGAACAACGATTTTCCTTACAACGCATGACATGGTAGAAGCAACGGAGATGTGTGACCGCATTTCCTTGCTAAACCAAGGGGACTTAGTAGAAATTGGAACCCCACGTGATATTATTCAAAAATACAATAAAGAAAAACGAGTGAAAGTAACGTTTAAAGACCATACTGAAAAAGTAGTGTCTTTTGAAGCGTTAAAAGAGCAAGACTTAACAACAGTGGAAATGATGCACTCGATGGAACCAACCCTTGAAGAAATCTTTATTCAATTGACAGGAGAGAAATTAAATGATTAGAAGAATTAGCGCCTTAATTTGGCTACGTACACAAATGATTTTAAGCAATGGAGCAATGCTGTTCCAAATTATTTTCCCATATGCGTTACTCGTCCTTTATGACAGATTTTTAAACCCAGATCATGACCCAAGTAAATCTCTTCAAATTTTGTTTATTATGTTACCGCTCGCGTTTAGTATATCGATGGGAACCATGATTACAATTATGTTGGCGGAAGAAAAAGAGAAAAAGAATTTGAAAACTTTATTCCTTAGTGGAATTCACTCAGCGGAGTATTTAATCTCTATTTTATTCTATCCAGTTCTCCTTGGCTGCATTACGATTGTGAGCTTCCCGCTTATTTTAAATGTGAACCTTTCAAATCACTTAGTGGAATATGTAGTAGTGATGACAAGCGTTGCAATCTGTGTTATCTTAGTGAATTTATTGGTGGGGGCAGTGACCGATACGCAAGCAAAAGCGCAAGTGAATGGAGTCATTCCGATGATGGCTGTTGCATTTCTACCGATGTTCTCTCAATTTAATGAGTCTATTTCAAAAGTGGCTCATTACACATTCATGGGGAACTTCATCGATTTCTTCTTAGACAAAGAATTCACGTTGAATTTCCAAAGCATGCTTGTTCCAATCGCGTGGATTGCAGTGCTCATCGTGTTAAACTTCTTCTTATTAAAACCAAAAGCCCAAAATTAAAACAAACAACTTCAAAGAGAGTGGTTTTGCTTCATAAAGCAAAGCTGCTCTTTTTGCATTTCATGATTTTTCAGAGTGAATTAGCTATTTTTTCCAAAAGTTTACATGAATAGATGGTATGTTAAAATAAACGGCACAATGAATTAGCGAATGACAAAGTTGCTTTTCTACAACTGTGGGAAAGCAACTTTTTTAGTTGATGTTTAAGCATAAAAAACATGAGAATGATAGGCTTTTTTGGAGCAAAAAAGTATCCAAAAAAAGCAAGATGTAACATTTTTGTTACGTAACAAAAATGTTACACTCAAGAAAATGGAGGTGTATTTATGAGGTATAAACGTGAATTTACAAAGCAGAACTTTGAAGAGTTACTGGAGATGCCGTATGGGAGAATGGTAAAGGCGGCAGCGATTTTACAACTGATTGAAGAAGAAGGTGTTACTCCAGAGATGATTGAAAAATGGGGAGATTATGACGAAGAAGAAGGAATTATGTATCTGGTTTTCGAAGTAGAAGATATTATGGAAGGGGTGAATGGCAGTGAGTTCTTTAAGAGAAGAGACATTCTCGATTATTGCATCGCGCTATCCGAACTTTAAAGAGGATGTAGCGAAAGAATTGGCGAGACATAGGGCTGTACTCCGTATCATTCGTCTTAGAATGGAAAGTAATTTATCCAGAGAGGAATATGCAAAGAAAGTAGGGTTTAAACGGACAGCGCTGGCTAGGTTGGAGCGTGGGGAAGGAACGCCTAATCTATCGACGTTGATTGAACTAGCTTACAAAAATGGGCATGAGGTAGATATTCAGTTGAAACCTCAAAATTTCTAAGACGCATCCTATTTCACTTCATTTCTTGTCAGATTATCGTTTCTCTTGGGAGTTTGTTATAATACAAGAGTAGAATTGGAGGAATGAAAATGGGAATCTATCTGATTACTGGAGTGGTAGTGGCAGCTCTTATTTTTTCAATGTGGCGGGATAATCGCAGCTTATGGAACCCAGCACTCCTTATTATTGCGGTGTTTTTTGGATATTTATCAGTAGTTCAGGCGGTCTATCAATCTGGAAGCGAGGCAGGACATCTGCTGGTGTTAATCATCGGATTTTTAGGCGTGCCCTTTGTAATCTTCCTGAGTGGCTTTTTCTTTATTTATAATGGAATCGTTCTTTTGAAGCGTGAGGGAAAAATCCAAGTCGAATTTCTTATCGCTTGGGATGGGCTTTTTGATTTTACTATTCTTTGGCGTGATCATTATTCGTGCGCTCAATAATCAGTATTTTTATGAAAATCACTGGCTGAATATATTCTTGATCTTTTTTATCTACTCCTATGTTATTTTTGGGTTTGCCTTTTTTGGATTCCTATTTTACTCGATTTTGTATGTGTTTATTCCAAAGAGAAAACAATATGATTTCATCATTATTCATGGGGCTGGATTATTAGATGGGGAACGGGTAACACCGCTTTTAAAACGTCGGATTGATAAGGCGGTCGAGGCTTTTAAAAAATCAAAAAATCCAAATATCAAACTGATCGCAAGTGGCGGGAAAGGAGCCGATGAGAAGGTTTCTGAAGCGCAGGCGATTTTGAATTACTTAATGGAAGAAACGGATGTTCCAAGAGAGTCCGTATTGCTCGAAGAAGAGTCGAGAACGACCTATGAGAATCTATTGTTCTCAAAACGATTAGGGGAAACATTCCTCAAAAACCCACGATTCTTATTTGTAACGAATGACTATCATGTTTTTCGAACCAGTACCTATGCTAAGATGATTGGCATGCAAGGGGATGGGCTTGGCTGTACAACGGCGAGCTATTATATTCCTTCTGCTTTCATCCGGGAGTATGTGGCTCTTTGTGTGAAAATGAAATGGATGTTTATCGGGTTTTACCTGCTTCTGGCGATGGCGATTACACTCTCTTACAAAGGAATTTTATGGTAATAGTGAAGCTGCTCTGACATGGTTAGAGTAGCTTTTTTGTATGGAGGGGTTGCCTTTTTATTTGTGCTAAAAGACGGTATAATAAACGTGATAAACTCTGGAGGAACAGAAATGAAGAAAAACGAATTTTATACAGTAACAATCGAGGATTTAACGCATGAAGGACTTGGGGTTGGGAAGGTGGATGGGTTCCCGCTATTTATTGAAAATAGTATTCCTGGAGAAGTCGTTCGTGTGAAGACGATGAAGATTGGAAAAAGCTATGGCTATGCGCGTGTGGAGGAGTGGCTGGAAGTGAGCCCGAATCGCGTGGACGCAAGAGACGCCCTTGGAACACGAGTGGGAACAATGCCGCTGCAACATATGACCTACGAAAGTCAGCTAGCCTTTAAAGAGCAACAAGTGAAAAATGTGATGACAAAAATCGCGAAGATGCCAGAATTAGAAGTACGTCCAACTCTTGGGATGGAGAGTACGCTTGGCTACCGTAACAAGGCACAAATTCCAGTGCGTACGGTAAATGGTCAGTTGACAACAGGCTTCTTCAAGAAGAATTCACATGACTTAATTCCGATGGAAGACTTCCATATTCAAGACCCTGAAATCGACCGCATGATTGTGGCCGTGCGAGATATTTTAAGAAAGTATCCAGTGGTGGCGTATGATGAAGCGAACCATACGGGCGACTTGAAGCATATTATCGTGCGACGAGGTCTGCGTACGAAGCAAGTGATGATTATTTTCGTGACGAGAACAAAGGTGTTACCACAAGCTGAGGCGATTGTCAGAGATATTACAACGGCGCATCCGGAAGTGGTATCTATCGTGCAAAATATCCAACCGAAGCCAACGAATGTCATCATGGGGCGTGAGACGAAGGTGCTATTCGGGGAAGATGTATACGAAGAGAAATTGTTCGAATTCACGTTCAAGATTAGCGCGCGTTCGTTCTTCCAAGTCAATACCGTGCAAACCGAAGTGCTCTATCAACAGGCGATTGACGCTGCGGACTTGAAGGGTGGCGAGACGGTCGTAGATGCGTATTGCGGAATCGGAACGATGAGTTTAGCCTTTGCCCGTGATGCGAAGAAGGTCTATGCCATGGAAATCGTGGATGATGCGATTGTGATGGCGAAGGAAAATGCGAAACTAAACGGTGTGACGAATGTGCACTTTGAAACGGGTGCGGCTGAGAAAATCATGCCACGCTGGAAGGAAGAAGGCATCCAGCCGGATGTCATTGTGGTGGATCCACCACGTAAAGGGCTCGACCTTGCCTTTATCGAAGCGGCGTGTGCAACCGGTCCTGAGCGTATCGTATATGTCAGCTGTAACCCAGCAACGCTTGCTCGTGACCTTGTCCACTTCAAAGAACGAGGCTACGAGGCACAGTATGTGCAACCCGTGGATATGTTCCCAATGACTGCGCACGTGGAGTGTGTAGTGTTGCTACAACGAAAAAGGGTGAAAATCCTTGATTTTAAGCTATGTTGTCAGTCTTTCGAGATGGGAAAGTGAGAATGTAGCGTGTGCATGACGGCTTTTAGCCATGGATATGAACGTGTATGTATGCACAGCTCGTATGATTGAGCATGAAAGCTAGATAATAATGGAGAATACCATGCCACTGGACTTGATTATGGACTTGTCTTAGGGTTCGGCTCCAAGAGTTTAATAGAATTATATGATGGGATTTATTTTAAACAATGACAAATTGGTGTTTGTGGGGGACAATGATGCTGGAAAGAAAACACTGGAAAACTTCATCGGGCGATTGATTCATTGTGGATAGTGGAAATTAATAAACAATCGAGAATCGCTCTTACATATTTACCTCGCCTTACTGCTGATCATAGACTGTTTGACAAACAGATGAAGTCTTTTAAGGATAAGTTCCAGAGTATTGGTGTGGGACCTGCCACCTGGGCATGCTTCGTCATATCCTTTTTGACCTTGATTTTGATTTGTTTTGATGAAAGCAAAATGTGGCTGAATGAAATATTAATCCAATGAAGGATGATCAGCAATGCTAAATTGGACAACAATCAATGGGAGGAGGTTATCTAGGAGCAGGTTGTATGCAGAACTATGTTCTGAAAAACTAGATGGTAACTGTTACAGTTGATTCACCTCCTCTTCAAAGGAGCGGTAGTATACCGTAATAGAGTTATGGTTATTAAAAGGGTAGAAGCAATGCTCTATAGATTTTGTCCATGGAAAACACTTTTGAGACTTAGATTTCGAAGGCGTCATCAACAACTGAATACCCGGAAGAAAATTCAATGTTAAGATATGATGATGGTTTACGATGGAAAACCAGAAAGAGATATTCTCATCTAGTAGGACATGGATATAAAATCTGGCTTAAAAAGCCAGTAGATCACAGCTTATGAAATAAAATCTCACATGGTGGTATGCAGTAAGAAGATCGAGGCATGGTTCTTGTATCCATAAATATTTGCGGAAATCATACCTGAAAGGAAAATATGGGGAGAAACCTGTTGAGTGGATTGAGTAATGCTGGGCATAATTCCAACTACAGAAGTAGACCCAGATGTTGTAAAATAAATTGAGTTCATGAATTTATGACTATTGCTTGATAAATCCTAATTTCTGAGATCCAACCTAACGATTAACTCATGTGTATTAAAAAGGTATGCATGGACATGTTCCTCTCTATGACTGGGAGCTGTTGAGGCTGGTATCACTGCTTGTACAGGCTGAGGTCATGAGTGGAAGTAAAAGGTAGTATGATTGATATTTCCAGCACGATGGAGGAAAACAATGCATCATATTGGGATTTATGTAAGTAATTTAGATAAAACCAAGGAATTCCTATTCGTGGATAATTTAGCATTTTAGGTTTTGAGTTGTTTCAGGAGTAGAAAGATGGATCCTATAAAAAGGACAGAATTTCTATCTGTTTTGTACAGACAAAAGAAAGAGAGTATCTCTTAATACCACGGATATAATAGTGTAATATCGGCTGAATCACCTTGCGTTTTCGTTGTCAAACTAAGGATAAAATCAGATCAGTGGGAAGAATCTTTATTTCAGAAGAGAAATATAGTTTTGCTTTATGACTGATAAATATCTATATGCTGGTGGTGCTGAACATTATGCAATCTATTTTGAAGATGCAGATAGGATTAAAATAGAAATTTGCTTGGATTAACCCGAAAATTTTTCAGTAATGATGAGAAATGGTTAATTTCAGTTTGTAACTATGCGTCACAGATACAGAAGGTTCACATGGCATACTTAGGTTCACTTATTTTATGTTGAGAGGATATCACTACTTGTACGTCTCTGGAGCAGGAGGAGCCAGTAGTGGAATTTTGGAAATTAAATCTACTTCAGTTTAGAATAACTGGACTTCTGTGAGATTGTCTATGATAAATCATAACTACTTGAGTATTCTTTTCTCTGCGCTATAACTTATTACTACATTGTTTTTAATGGTGCTTACCAATTCAAACAGAAATTTCAGGCACAGACTCTTACGTTTTGTCAGTGTTCTGCCAATCATGCACTTTATTTCCATTTTCAGATTACGCACAAAATGGAGGTTTTGTGGAAATCAAAAGCGGGGCTTCGTGCATGGTCTATGAGACAATTTCAGGCCAGCTTTATTTGAAATCTCATCAAATTTTACCTTCCGCAATTAGAGACATATGGGAACTATTCATGGGTCTCTAGTGATTTTGATCTAATCTCCGATTTCATCCTCTCGTCTTTATGCCTTAGCACTGACATGTTGCTGGCGATATGATTTTTGAGAAGATAAAGAGGCATCTAGGAGGATTTGCTAGCTCATACACAGGGTCCAGCTAGAGGTTGCCAGTGAAGTGATTCAACATGCAGTTAAAAGAAACGAAGCTACGAGGGCACAGTACGCATTGCTGACCCGTGGATATGTTCCACGATTGACTGCGCATGTGGGTGTGTAGTTTGTTGAGTGATGCTGAATAATCGTTTCAAAAATCAAGAAGGACTAGGATGTATGTGTTGGGGATTATATGCAAAATCCTTCTTATAAAAGATCTAGTGGCATTTGGGTCGCATAAAGAAGGAAAAGGTGCCGTATCCAAAATAGCTGGATATACTCTAGAAATGCAGAAGATGATTTTGTCCAAGGTAATAAAAGTAGAAATAACGAACATTTAGATGAAGGATTAGCGGTAAACATGAGTCTCTTGTGAAGAATTTCATGACCATTTGTTTCCCATTTAAATCGAGTCGGAATGCACCGACAGCTTGCAGTGGGTTCTTTAGGATTGGGGTTTAGAACGAAAAGAAAATTGCCGTCTCGACATTGTCGTTCGCGTGCGTGACCCTAGGGTTGGAAAACTTGCACTGAATCTCTAAAGATTGCTTGAGCTGGACGAGCTGAATGTAGAAGTGATGAAAGACTTGAGACTGCGTCGTAGTAGATATTCATGAGCGTGAATTCCAAAAGGATAGAGTGGTGTTGAATTTAGAATATCGATACCTTATCTGATTTTGCGGGTTCAGAATCGGATATGGAGCTTATTCAGATTGAAGGCATCACTTTTCGTCTTCGAAGTCTGGAGCGAGTATCTAAGTATTTACAAGCTTCTTCTCAGACTCTATCAAATAATCACAATAACAATAAGGATTTTAAAAAGATCAGTGGCTGGAAAGACATTTGTAAATTATCATATGAAAAGTAGTGAGTTGATAAAGACTGGTTGCTTTTTATTGGTTATTTTAATTTATACTATATTGGCGAGTAATAGAATTAGTAAAAAGAAAAAGGAATTTAAATTATAAGAATGGATGTCGTTTCTTTTGGAAGTGGTGATAATCTTTCCATTCTGCAGTATCATAAAATGATTTTCATTGCCCTTTTTGTTTATGAGTATAAAAGCAGAATATTACCACATATCAGTGTTGCTTTTCTTGTGCAGCTGAGATATCAGCCAAGTAGATATTCGGTCCATGCCAATGTACACCCAAGAAAACGAGAGCAAGTTGAAATGTGATTGATTGCGATGCTACTTCAAACAGGAATGCGCAACATATTGGGCTGATATAAGTATTCAAATGGTGTGAACAAAGTGCAAATTTTGGAGGTGTTTTGTGTCAACAATTAAAATTGAAAACCTCACTTTTTCCATGTGTAGCTATGTCAAACCTGTATTTGAAAATGTATCATTTTCATTTGATACGAACTGGAGAAACAGGGCTGATAGTGGAAGAAATGGAATTGGAAAATCAACACTATTTGAGCTACTGCTAAACCAAAGAAGTATATAAAGGAAAAATCATGCAAAAGTGTTGACTTTATTAAATTTCCACTAATTTAGTGATGCTTAAAATTGGTAGTTGAAGTTATATAAAGAACTAATTTCAGATGAGGAAGAATGGAAATTATTTAGAGAACTTAATTTGCTAAATGTAGATGAGAGTCTTGTTTACAGAAAGTTTGAAACGCTTTCAAAGGAGAACAAACAAAAATCCTCTTAGCTATTTTGTTTACAAGAGAGATGGTTTTTACTTATAGATGAACCAACAAACCATTTAGATATGGACGGAAGAAAAATTGTCGAGTGAATATCTGAAAAATAAAAAGGTTTTTGCTTATATGGCACTGACGTAAATGAGAATTAAATAAAACACCTCCAAGTTGGATTTGGTACAATATTATCAAATGCACATGGAGGTGTCTTTTCTAGTTAAAAACGTGTAGCCTATTCTGTCGATTACAAAGAATAAAGCCGTAGAAATGAAAATTACAGGGATATACTACAAAACAAGTAATGCAGGAGTTAAACATAAAAATGAAACTCAAGTAGAAACATGGTTTAGATGGGTATAAAAATGGTGAAACTCATCATTTCCGCAACAGGTGGGAAAAACAATATTCTTACGAAAAAGGGATGGCTGAACTTTTCAAGAAATCGATCAATTAAAATTAGAATTAAAAAGAAAGAAGTTGAATTAGAAATATTAAAAATACAAAGGAATTGGAAAGGAAAGTGTCGCACTCAAATAGTTGTAAAGTTAGTGGAAGAATTGAAAGATAAATATGCAGGTACATTTAATTTGTTCTTGTCTTAATGTACCTACATCTACTTACTACCGATGGAAAAAGAAAGACTTTTCTCCATCAGTTATTGAGGAAACTATTAGTAAAATTTGTAAGAAAAACAAATTTATTTATGGATACAGAAAGATTAAGTATTTGATTCAGAAGAGAATTAAATCAGATTGTTAATCATAAGGTTGTACAGCGGATTATGCAGAAAAATGGTTTGGAATTGTGCAGTGAAGCCGAAAAAGCTATCAAAAATAGAGTAAACCTTTCTCAATTACTGGCAATACTCTGAATAGAAATTTTTCAGCGGATAAACCTATGCAAAAGTGTGACTACTGATATCACATATTTGCCTTTTTGGTCCTAAACGATTATAGTTTATCTTCCATTATGGATTTACATAATGGAGAAATCATTGCTTATACAATTTCCTCAAAACAGGATACTAAGTTTGTATTGGATACGATTAAATCAAATTGATTTACCTAAGGATGTTCTACTACATAGTGATCAAGGCAGCGTTTATACTTCTGCTGAGATACTACAATTTATGTAAAGAAAAAGGCATTATCCGCAGTATGTCCCGTAAAGGGAGACTCCACGCAGATAATGCACTCATCAACTTCCATTCTTCGCTAAAAGGTGCAGAAGCTTTCTACATAAAGATGAAATAATCTTCATCTTCTATTATAATTCAAATTATGAAAATTACATCAAATATTATAATGAAAAGAATCCAACAAAAATTGGACTACCTGTCTCCGGTTGGATACGAGAGACGGTAGCCTAAGGAATATTTTATTAAATTCTCACTTTTTGGGGTCAGTCCTGCACAAATATATCCTTTTTAATACTCAAAGTCAAAGAATGTTTTTGGCTTTAGGATTTCAGAAAAGGTAGATGAAGAGTGGTATGAATATAAGTTGATTTAGGGTAGTTGTAGATCATTTTATATGTAAATACTGGTCCGTATTTTTGTATATCAAAGAACATCAAATTGAAAATTAACTCCATTAAAAACATATAGGCGTGCGATTAGTGAAAAGCATTAGTGTTTTGGGTGTCAAAAGGAATGTTGAGCTGGAGAGTTTTGGCCTGCTTAGGAGGAATATTTTGAAGTACAAGAGATGTTCAAGGGCGAGCGGGGAACTCATTATTCATACGCGTCATATTGATGAGAATGAGGAGAGTATTATTTACAATGGCGACGAGAGAGGAGCGCTTGACGAAGAGCTTTCTGCGGATGCGGATTTTATCGTTGAAAAAGACTCGCCAAAATGTTTTACCGGAGCGAAGAGTTGAGGCGATTCTTGCACGACCATCCGGTAGATGAGTGAGTGATTACAGGACTGAACGCGGAATATTGTTGTATTTACTGCAATTATCGCGTCAGACAGAGCTATAAGGTGACTATATTGAAGATGCAACGGAGGCGTCAATGGCGGCGACACTTATGAAATGCCAGGGCTCGACCTTGGACTTCGTTGGCTGCGTCTTGGATTGGTCTGGGCAAGTCGAGGTGCTATACTTCGATGAGTTCAAAGAGAGAGGGTAACAGTAGAATTTGATGGAAGCAGGCGAAGTAAAATTTGCCTGCTTCTTTTTAGTTAATGATGGAAGAGTTAAGCTGACATTTTGCTGAAAAATAATTATATTGTATGTAAAGTAAACTTTCCATCTTGAGAGGGTGATGTGATGTGAGAAATAGACTGGAAGAAATTCGAAAAGCAAAAGGAATTACGCAAGAAGAGCTGGCGAATGCGCTTGAAGTTTCACGGCAGACAGTGGGATCGTTAGAGAACGGCAGATACAATCCGTCCATTATCTTGGCATTTAAAATAGCTAGGTTCTTTGATATATCCATTGAAGAGGTATTTATTTACGAGGAGGATGAAAAATGATGACTAATAAAATCTGGTATTTAGGATATGTAATCGGACTTTGTAGTTTGATTCTAGCATTGACTCTCAATTTGAATGAAGCTATCAAAGTGCTGTTGATTTTGTTTTTGCCATCAGCGTATCTGTTTCATATGTGCAACTCACTTACCACTAGACTATTAGAAAAGGACCGTGACTATAAAATTAGCGTGAATGACGAGCGGAATGAAAAAATCAGAGACAAAGTAAATGCAACGATGTCATCTGTTCTTATGCTCCTAATGGGAATTATTGCAGTTGTCTGTATTGCAGTACAAGCGTACTTACCTGCCGCGCTGTTAGCAATTTCGCTAGGGTGTTCTCCTATTTTGATGATTTTTATCAATAAGTACTATGAGAATAAATATTAAACTTGTTATCAAATAATCTCCTATAAGCCATTGAAGCAGAATAGAGAACGTGAGATAATGGAGACTAAGACAGTCATTTTGATTAAAGACATAAAATTTTTGTAACCGCAATCATGTTCTGGTTTGCGACCTTGGAAGAACGATATGGATTATCAAGCAGTACGGAAAAATATACGCTCTATACGAGATGCGCGAGGGATTTTGACAATGCTCCTCATTCTTTGCGTCGCGTTCGCAGTCAGTGACATTCGATGCGAACGAGGGGCGTCCTTGTGATTGTCCTTGGGTTAGCTCTTGCCATCTATTTGATTAATAAATGGTATTTAACCACTGTAGCGAAATTACTGCATACGGATTTGGATTTTTGCATCGTAGGGAACAATATATCGAGGACGAATAAAGGGCCAAAAGAGCGGTCCTCCGATTAGACGCGGCAACGTCAGAGTGTCCTTGGCGTACATGACAGGGGACTTCGAGACGGCGATTCGAAAACCACAGAAATCTTGAGTCGGGATGGACTTCCACCACAATACCGAAACGTCTTGCAAAGCTATCTAATTCGTTCAGTTGTATTGAGTCAGCGGAGTTGAGCCGAGAAGAGCTGAATTCGATGATTGAGGACTGACGATCACAGACCCTACGCTGGCCGAAAAAGACGCAAAAGATGGTGTGTCGCTCTCTGTGACAACGATCGCGCACGAGAGCAACGACTACTTCGAAACGTTAACGAACGAATACAAGTACCCACAGCTAGAAATCATCTACTACAAGGCTTTGAATGCTGCGATTAAAGGCGATACAGAACGGGCAATGGAGCTGCTTAGCCAGCTTGCAGGTGAAGATAAGAGATTGTATGTCGTGAGGATGGGGAAGAAGTTTTTAGAAAGTAAATAAAAAGATTGCTAGAAATATTTTTGGAGGATTTTGAATGAAGGTTCGAAGCTAAAATGACAGCTTTTTATGGAAGGTGCAGATAAGCGCTATGTAATTCCGGTTTATCAAAGAAAGTATGATTGGAAAAACGAAAACTGTCGTCAGCTATACGACGACTTAAAGAAAATAGTGACGGATGGAAGAGAGAGTCATTTCTTTGGTAGTATCGTTTCTGCAGTTGTTCCTAATGGAAGTAAAATTGAATATCATATTATCGATGGACAACAGAGACTGACAACTATCACATTATTACTATTAGCTATCCGTAATCTGGTTGCTCAGGGAAAATTAAAGACAGATGAAGGAAAACTTGATGAACAAATTAGCCAACGTTTTCTTATTTCTCCATGGGCAAATGACGACGATAAGATTAAACTTCGTCCAGTAAAGAGCGATAGAAGTGCGCTTGAAAAATTGTTTGGCGACGAAGAAGATTATGATTATCGTTCAAACTTGACGATAAACTATCTATTTTTCTGCGATATGTTGCTTCAAGAAGAAGTATCTGTAGCAGACTTATATGCAGCTATCGGAAAACTTGAAATCATCAGCATTACTCTGGATCAAGGGGATAATGCACAACTAATTTTTGAAAGTTTAAATTCAACAGGATTAGCTCTAACTGAAGGGGATAAGATTAGAAACTATGTTTTGATGACTCTTCCAGCTCAAGAACAGACAAAATACTACGATACTTATTGGAGCAAGATTGAGAAATGCACTGAGAACGAAGTAAGTAGCTTTATAAGAGATTATTTAAGTATCAAACAACAGATTACTCCTACAGTTAACAATGTTTATAAGGCTTTTAAAAATTATACAGAATCTGTTTCGCTTCCGATTGATGCAATTCTAGAAGATTTACTTTACTATGCAAGATTCTTCGAGAAATTAATTTCTGGTAAGAGCGGATTAGGGGATAAAAAGTTGGATGATTGTTTATATCGTCTGAACCGACTAGAAATTGTAGTAACACGTCCGTTTCTGATGGAAGTATTCAAATTGAATCAGGATGGGAAGTTAACGAATGAGGATGTATTAAAATCTTCCAGATTACTGAGAATTACTTGTTCAGAAGAAATATCTGTGAAGTGCCAACGAATGCATTAAATAAGATCTTCTTAACGCTTAACAAGGAAATTATTCGCTATGATAATACTGCAGAAGAATATGTTTCGAAATTTATTTTTACTTTGCTTTCGAAAAAAGAAAGCGGACGTTTCCCTAACGATGAAGAGTTTAGATTAGCGCTAGCTGAAAAACCAGTGTATTTGATGCGCGGCAAGTATAAAGGGTACTTATTCGAACGTTTTGAAAATTATGGAACGGTTGAAACGAAAGATGTTTATACGCATTTGGATTATAATGTGTATACAATCGAGCACATTATGCCACAACATTTGACTCCTGCTTGGGCTGAAGAGTTAGGCGATGATGTGAAAGAAATCCATGAAATCTGGTTACATCGTTTAGCCAACCTCACATTGACTGGATATAACGCAAACTTGAGCAATAAGACTTTTATTGAAAAGCGTGATGCAAAAGAAGGCGGGTATAAAACTAGTGGTTTAAGAATGAATCAAAAGATTGCCACAAAAGAATCATGGGGATTGAAAGAATTAGAAGAACGTAGTAAAGAAAGTGGTAGATCTTGCTATGGAAATCTGGGCTTATCCTGAATCGAAAATTTGTACCAGTAGAGAAGAGGTTTGATTCTTGTACTTTAGATGATGAGAATTATGACATTACAGGTAGAGATATTGTTAAATATAGTTATCTAACGGTAGAGCAGCCCGTAACAAGCTGGATTGATATGTTTGAACATGTCATCAAATTCTTGCATCAGAAAGATAAGTCGGTACTAATGCCTATTGCATACAGCAGAGAAGGAAATTCCGATTTATCATCGTATATTTCAAACGACGAGAACGATTTACGTAGCGCGTTGAAGATTGATGAGAATTTATTCATCGAAAAGAACACTAGTACCGCATTGAAGATATCCATTTTGCGTAGAATTTTTGCGTTGTATAAAGTGGATCCAATGGATTTAGTATTCTTCCTTAAGGAACCTGAAAAGAAGAATGGTATTGATGATGGACGAATAACTGCAATCGCAGATCTTTTTAAAGAATGGGTAGTATCAAAAGAGAATATTCAAGCTGATTTGAAGAGAAGTAATCGAACATTTACGCGATTTACAACGGAAGGCATGAGTGCTATTCTGCCGGATATTCCAAACGCTCCAAGTGGATGGAATACCGATAATCATTATTTTTATGAAATGGTCAATAGAAATGGGGAGACATCTTATATTCACCTGGCTATCAGTTCAAGAAATAGCACACCTGAGTTCAAATCAATTTGCGACAAGATTAACGAGTATTATCCAGCCAAGAAAGGAAAAGAAGATTGGCAGTGGAGAATTCCGTTTAAGACTTCAAAAATTCAACTCGGAGAGAAACTAGATAAAGAAGACGTTTTTGCTAAATTAGATTCTTGCTTACAGGAAATCTTTGCATTTGAAGTGGACTTGGCCAATAAGTTGAACCAGTCAAATGAAGAAAAACTATAAAACATAAAAGCCAGAGGTTAGATGCAAGCTACCTCTGGTTTGGTTTGCAAAAAAATATACCTTGACAAAATATTTGTCAAGGTATATTATATAGTCATAAGGAGGCTCTTGAGATGGAAGAAATTCAAAAGAATGCCAAGATAATTTATTGTTAATAAGACGAACAGTGGGATGGACCATAGAAGAATTCAGGAGCAAATTGGGGTTACTCGTCAAACGATAAATAATATTGAAAGCGGAAGAAATAAATTGACCAAAACTCAGTATATCGCAATGAGAAGTGTTCTAGATGTTGAGATTGCTAAACACCCAGAAGAAACTGAAATGCTAAGAACTCTTTTAGATATGCTAGTAGATCATCCTGAAAAATTATTCCAAAAAGGATTACGATTATTTGTTAGAAAAAGCAAATATGATGTCACCTTCTATACTAGCTGAGGACATCGACTCGAGCAAATGTTTCAACAGCATGGATGAAGGATGCTAAGAAAATTGGAGTAATTGTTGCAGGGCTTGCAGCTTTCCCATTTGCAGGGTTCCAGTTGTAGAGTGCTGCAATTGGTAGTTAGTTAGCTAAGGCAGTAAAAGAGTACAAGTAAGAAAAATAAAACAATTTATTTAATATAAAAATAACTAATAAAAGATGTATAAAGTAGTCTAAGTTTATTATCTAAAAATAAATGTTAGTATAGGAGAATAAAAAAATGAAAGTATTCATATTAACCGTATTAAGTATATTAATTTTAGTTGCAATTGTGAATTATAAAACAAAAATTCTATTGGAAATATCAAAGCAAATATTAAGTGGAAAGAAATCAACCCGGATATTAAAGAGCTTCAGATGTTGCATAAAGATTATTTTTCAAGATTTGAAGGAATAGAGTCTTAGATAACCTTCTTTTTAAAACTACTAAAAGCTAAATTTAATAAAGTTAAAAGCTAATTATTATGACTATGTAGAGTTCTGCAAGAGTAAAAAGATTCCGTTAAGTTCAGAGCAAGAAAAAATTGCTAGTATGATTGAAGAGACAGAATGGGCAATTATGAACCCAAAAGAATTAATCAATAACTTATTAAAACGCGCTCAAAAAAATTATGATAAAGAGTATGAGAGTATGATGCTTTCAGGAGAAGGTCTCCTAGAAGAAAGACAAAATTCTATTGCCCTTATCTCGGAAATTGAAGAATTAATTAATACTATTGCTCAAAGACCTAAGTCGTTTGATGTCGCATTAGAAGAGATAAAAGTTGAAAAAGTTAAATTTCAAAGTGCTATAGATTTTGCTAATTTGGAAAAAGAGAATCTAAAGAATGGTGCAAAAGGTATGGGTATTGGTGTAGCAGTCGGTGGTGCGGTAGCTGGATTGCTTTCCAACTACTGCTTTATGGATACTACAACATTTGGAACAGCATCTACAGGAACAGCGATTTCTGCATTAAGTGGTGCTGCAGCAACGAATGCAGCTTTAGCATGGTTAGGTGGAGGAGCACTTGCGAGTGGTGGAGCAGGTATGGCTGCAGGTCAAGTATTGTTAGCTTTAGCAGGTCCAATCGGTTGGGGTGTTGCTGCAGGCGGAGTATTGGTAGGCGGTTTTCTTGTCTTTAATAAGAAACTTAAAAATACAAGGGAAAAGAAAGAGAAGAAATTAAGCGAATTAACCAGTTTGCTGAAGGGTTGCAAGAAATTAGATTACAAATTGAGCAAATTAAAAATCAGACTACTTCAATTTATAAAAAAAGCTGGTTAAGAGGAAGAAAAAAATTGCTTGAAATATACTAATGTAGATTATTCAACTTTATCTTTAAACGATAAGGAACAACTTGGGGCCTTAGTAAATAACGCAAAATCACTATCTATGTTACTTGGAAAAACATTAGAGGAGTCTAAATAATCATGTTCGAAAAAATTTTTAAAAGTTCCGAAGATCAGGCTGTCGCTGCTTGGATTAATTATTTAAATCAGATGCGATTAGATCGTTTATTCCAAAGGGTTACAAGAACAAAGATTTAAATTTGAGGCGAAGCTTTAAACTCTTTAAATTCAACGCTAAAACAGGTAAACGATGTTATTATTGAACGAAATCGTGGTGGAGTAAACAGGATGACGGATTTATCGCAGAGGTAGCGGAATGTGGTAGTGAAAATGCACGAAATCTAGTTCAGGGGAAAGAAGGAACATGTAAATGGATAAATGATAATGGGCCATCGGATTTGGCTCGCAATGGTATAGAGATTCAACAAAAATTTTATAATGACCACAGGAACTTATCTTTACAGGCAATTAAAAAACACCTTGAGAAATATCCAGATTATCTCAAAGGGAATAGAAAATATCAAATACCGTCTGATCAATATGAAAAAATTAAATATTTACTTTCAATCTCAGAAGAACAAGCGAATAAAATGCCAACTAAAACTGGGGAGTTTTCTTTAAAACAATGGAAAGCTGTGCATAGTTTTTTTGAAGAAGGTAAGGTGAAGTTAGAGGATATCAGAACCTTCAAAAAGTGGAGTATAAAGATGTTCAAAAAAGTCAAATTAATAAAACGATAGAAACTGAAAAAAATGCAATTAAAAACACAGATAAATCGATTAGAGAAGAGATTTATAACAAAAGTAAACCTACTTTAAAGGAAGGTGCACAGGCTGCTGCTGGTGCTGCTGTCATAGAAGGAGGATATACTTTTGTAAATGCAATCTATAAAAAGAAAAAAGCTGGGAAGGCTATAAAAGAATTTACCAATGATGATTGGATAGAAATTGCAAAAGAAAGTGGAGTTGGGACTCTGAAAGGTGGAACTCGAGGTATAACTATCTATGCTCTAACAAATTATACGGCGACACCTGCCGCAGTTGCTAATGCTTTATGTACTGCATCTTTTGGAATTGCAAATGAAGCTAACAAGTATAGAAATGGAGAGATTAGCCAAGAAGAATTTCTTTGGAATGCTGAATTGTTATCTGTTGAAGTAAGTGTTAGTGCATTATCTTCTGCAATCGGGCAAGTTGTAATACCGATTCCAGTAGTTGGTGCAGTAATAGGAAATGTTGCAGGAACCTTCCTTTATCAAATGGCAAAAGATAATTTGAATAAAAAAGAACAAAGACTAATCAAACAATACTTAAAGGAATTGCAAGAGTACAATGCATTTCTTGATAAGAAACTACAAAATTATATTAGAAATTAGATGTACAGATGAAAGAATACTATAAACTTTTTAGAGATGGCATTTTTCTCCAGATTATGAGATGGCATTTCAAGGTGCAATTAATCTAGCTAGATACTTAGGGTTCCTGAAGAAGAGATTTTTAAAAAAATGAGAAAGATATTGATGTTTATTTTTCAGGAATAGAAAAAAAGGAGATGCGCGAGGGATGAAACATAAAACATATAATATATTAACGAAAATTCCAATTTACGGTTCGTTATTAAAACATTCTTTGAAAAGAGGACAAGTGATATTGTGTAGTCCACTGCTCGAGGAGATAGGGAAAGATGGTCTAAATTCGTATGAAATATTTCAATATCTAGAAGAAAAATATCCAGGAGAAGTTGTAACTAATGCACGATTTGCAGAAGGTTGGGGAGCGTTAGTGAAAAAACAAAAACAGAACTAAACGAAAAAAACAGAGTTCCAAAGAGGAACTCTGTTTTTCAATATTTGCAATTTACACCTTAATATCTGATTTATCCCTTAAAAGACAATCTGATTTAAGGGATAATGATAAAAGTATTGATGTTTTATTTAGCAACCGCCTTCTTGTAGTACAGCTCTAAACCAAGCGCTGCAACTAGCAGCACTGCACCTACTGGTAAGTAGAGGGTTGGGTAGATGGAGCTGGTTCCGTAGATGTCGAAGACTCCTTTTAGGAAGCTGCCGAAGATGAAGGTGAAGACACCCATTTTTGTAGGCTGCTTGTGCGTCTTCTGACTCAGGAAGGTTTTTCGGTCATTTTGCGATGAGTTGGTACCACTCCAAGCACAGGTGGTATCATAAAACAGAAAGTACATGAATAGGAGTAGACTTGGTGGCTGAAGAATTCATATACCGTTCCAACGACCAGTGTTACCACCGTTGCGGCTGTGTAGAATGTCAGTCCTGTTTTTCTTTTTTTATAAAGTGAGACAATGTCACTCACCTCTCTTTCTTCGATGTTTCGACCGTTTGTTGTCGGTTTGTTAATGATTTGTCCGTTAAAAAGTACATGGTTGATGATCCGCCGCCGTCTAAGTTATAAGCGGTTGTGACGTTCAATTCTTTCATAAAATCAGCTAATTGTTTCAACGATAATCCTTTACTTTCGCTAGTACGTCCGTCTGACACCACGAATACATAAGTGTTGTCGTTGATGATTCCGATAGCGGTACGCGGGTTGCTCGCCATGGCTTTCCCAACTTCGTCTGAACTATCTACGGCTATTTTTCCGTTTTCAATCAAGGCTGGGCCAAATGACAAGACTTGCATTGCGCCGTTGTCGACTAATTGTTGCGCTGTGATGTCGCCTTCTTTGATGATGCCGAAGCTTCCGTCCTTGTAGATAACCAAATCTTCTTGGTCGGCACTCTGGCTCTGGCTCCGCAAGAGTTGTCCGTTACGAACGACGTATCCAGCATCTCTAGCGCCGTAGTAGTCTCCGTTAATCGCAAGGACCGCGTTCACGCTTTTTGCGGTCGTTGAAGTCTTCGCGGTTACGTTTCGGCCATACGTTTCGTCGGCCAAGGCGGTCTTAATCGACGCGTTGCCTTTGATTTTCACCGTTGCGACGTGGATTTGCGTGTTGTTTCGCTCGTACGTCTCAATCGTGATGGATTTTGTATCGTCCTCGTAGGCTGTCGCCGTGCTCACGGTTGGCGTTGTAGAGGTACTTGAGCTGCCTGAATTATTCGAGTTCCCCGACGTTCCCGTGCCACTTGCGCTAGTTCCTGTGGCCGTGTTCGTTGCCGCCGCCGTGTCATTACTGAACTTTGCCAGGCTCTTGGAGATGAAGAGCGTATCGGCCACGACCATTCCCGAAGCCCCGATGAGGACTGCCGTATAAGCGGTCGTTAAGATTTTTCTAAGTGATTTTCCTTTTTTGTTATTTGACATAATGCACACCTTTCTCTTGTCCGAAAATGACTTTCTTCTGTACAAACCAGTTAAAGAAGAACATCCCGATTTCGGTGATGATTTTACCAACGAGTGGTCCGATAGCGAAACCGTAGCTAAGGCCCATTAAAATCAATGTGTTCAGCGTTAATGAGAAGCTGGCGAGTAAAATATAGCCGCCGAGTTCTTTTAGAAACGGTTTGTCGCTGGCAAAGACGAACTTCTTATTCACGAAGAAGTTGAATCCTGCGCTGATCACCCTTGCGACCACGTTAGCGGTCACGAGTGGTACGCCGATAAAAATCTGGAAGGCGTAGAGGGTGTAGTCTAGAAAAAACGAGAGAATTGATGATAGGGCGAATTGGAAAATCTCTTTGTAGATTCTGAATGAATCGCGAAGAGGATTAAAGTGTGAGCCCTCATTTTTGTTCTCGTAAATGGTTTGAATTTCTAGCTCGCAGAATGGGCGTTTTTCTTTTGCCCAAACCATCAACACATTCATCTCGTATTCGAAACGTGATCCTGAAATCTCCAGCATTTTTATCTAAATGGGTGCTTGAGAATCCACGTAGGCGGTTTGTGTATCACTAATTTTTCGTGCCGCTTGTGAGTTCGAAAATTTTTCAAAGGTGATTTTGTTTCCGACACGGCTCCTGAGTGGGACGTGGGTTCCGTCGAAGTTTCGTACGCCGAGAACGAGGCTGTCATTCTCAAGAGACGCCCTGGTCGCGATACGAACGATGTCTTCTGGACTGTGTTGCCCGTCTGAATCTGCCGTGACGATGGCCACTTCCTCGTTTGCGTATGTTTCTTTAATGTAGCGATAAGCTGTTTTTAGGCCTTCACCTTTTCCTTTATTTTTCAGGATGCGTTAAAACAGTCGCTCCTGTGAGTTGGTTGAAGATAGGAAGATATTTCTCCCCACTGCCGTCATCGACAACGACTACTTCTAAGTCTTTGGCGATTAGTTGTTGCGTTAAAGGGATTAATTTTTTTCCTCTGGTTCATATGCTGGAATAATGACGATTGTTTTCATGTTTTGTCACAGCTCGCCTGGTTGAGGAGCTTCTCCTTTCCGTTTGGTTAACTATAATTTGCACCATGAACCTAAAACGTACTTAAAAGAGGTGGAAAAATAAAAAAAGCTCAGTAAGATAGAGAGAAAGTATAAAAATCTATCGATAGAATTGAAGAAATGGTAAAAGGAGGAACGGCAATGGCAACAATAGAAAGTGGAGCGAGATTAGGGATTCCGATGGTATTCTTGGTGAGTGGTGGATTTATTGCGACATGTGTGATTGTCATTTTCGTTCGCCGATGGACAGCCGCAAAACAGAGCGGAGGTCCGTTTACGGCACCGTTTCATATCGCAAAAGGAATGTTTTACATTCATGTGGCATTCTGTTTCAAAAAGCGTCGAATTCCTCTATCGTCGATTCGCGGTTCGATTGATTTTATGCGAGGAAGAAGAGGTGGTGGCGCTCGTTATTTCGTCATCATTGAACAAAAAGGACGGCACTACGACCATGTTCTTCATGGGAAAAAGCAAAACCAATGATGCGCTGCTGGAGGAGTTACCTCAAGCTGTGAAGCGGTATCCGATTAAGGTTTCCCTAAAACTAATTTGAAAAAGCAGTACCTATAGTAACATCTCACATTGCACGATGAGTGCATGAGTGCTATAATAGGTACTGTTTTTTATATGGATATGACTTGTTTTCAGAAGATTTACATAAAATGAAAATTATTTACAGTAGAAAGGGGAGAACAGAATGTCTACTCATAAAAAAGTATCACTTTCAGAAGTAAACCAATCGATTGAGACGCTGAAAGAATAATAATTTCTGGCAGAACTTAAAAAGCCTTCTTAGGACCCGGGCGCTTGTAGCAGTAGGGTACATGGACCCAGGTAACTGGATTACCAGCGTGGTCGGAGGGGCTTCGTACAAATATACATTGCTCTTCGTAATCCTTATTTCTTCATTAATCGCAATGCAGTTGCAACAAATGGCAGGAAAACTCGGGATTGTAACGCGTATGGACTTAGCGCAAGCAACAGCTCATCACGCACCAAAATGGCTTCGTCATATTTTATGGGTGATCGTCGAATTAGCACTGATGGCGACAGATTTAGCGGAAGTGCTTGGATCGGCCATCGCCTTGAACCTCTTGTTTGGAATTCCAATTATGGTGGCCATCTTTATCACGGTTCTGGACGTATTCTTGCTTCTTGGAATTATGAAGCTTGGATTTAAGAAAATCGAAGCAATTGTATCAACGTTGATTTTAACAATCCTCTTTAATTTTTCGTGTATTTAGTAGCGTTAGCAGAACCAAGTATCTCAGGAATTTTCACAGGATTCTTACCGACGGCGCAGTTATTCGAACCAACAACTCCTGGACACGATAGCATTTTAACATTGTCACTAGGGATTATCGGGGCAACAGTAATGCCGCATAACTTATACTTGCATTCATCACTCTCACAAACGAGAAAAGTGGATTACACAAATCAAGATAATGTTCGTAAAGCTGTTCGTTTCATGACATGGGACTCAAACATTCAGTTGAGCTTAGCATTCGTCGTGAACTCACTCTTATTAATCTTAGGGGCAGCGTTATTCTTCGGACACGCATCCGAAATCTCAGCCTTCTCGCAAATGTACAATGCATTGCAAGATTCGAAGATTGCTGGAGCGGTCGCAAGTTCGACATTATCGACACTCTTTGCCGTGGCGCTTTTAGCGAGTGGACAAAACTCAACAATTACAGGAACATTGACAGGACAAATCGTGATGGAAGGTTTCTTACATATGAAATTACCACAATGGATTATCCGTCTTGTGACTCGTTTATTCGCCTTACTACCGGTGATCGTCGTAGCGATGTTATTCGGTTCGCAAGAAAAAACATTGGACCAACTCTTGGTTTTACTCACAAGTATTCTTATCAGTGGCGTTACCATTCTCCATCTTCCCATTGATTTACTTCACGTCGAAGAAATCACTCATGGGCGAGTTCACCAACGCCAAATGGAATACCTTCCTTGGATACGCGGTAGCCGTTATCCTAACCATCTTAAACTTCAAGTTAATTTTTTTGATTTATTCTAAAACGAAACAGGGCATCTTCAGTGCTCGTTTTTTTATATTATTTTCCTAAATTTCACAGAGGGTTATATTGTATTTTTTCTGAGAATAGGATAGATTATAAGTGAGAGATGAAACCGCATTCAAGGGTTCGTCTATACGAGTAGAATAGGAGGATAGTTATGAGTTTTTCCATTTCGTGAAGATCCAAATACGGCAACAATCTTGTGCAAACATATTGCAAGAGGAGAAAAAGCCGATTCTATATGTAAGTCATGACGACGATGGCATGTGGCAATTTCTATGCAACCAGGAGCATACTATTGAGGACTTGATGCTAGTGACCTTGAAACACGCCTACGATCTTGATCCGTCAATCGGGGAAATCAAAGACTTACCTCTAGGAAAAAGAGGCTTGGAGGAAAATCCACAAATGCCGTGGAGAACTTAAAGTTGAGGATGAATCGCTGGGTAATCGTAGAAAACGACAGTGAGAGGGAGAAAAGAATGAAGAGTATTTCGAAAACAGTAAAATTAGGACTTTGTGCAGCCGTACTGATTGGCTTAGCAGGTTGCGGACAGACGCAAAAAGAAACTACAACACAGGCCGCTCCAGAGACGACAACCGTAGCGGCACAATCTCAGGAAGCGCCGCAATGGGTTGCGACCTATACCAACATCAGCAATCCTTCAAGTGTGGAGGAAGTGAAGGCGTTGTTGTCTGCGTACTTGGATAAAGAAAGTGTGGAGAAGTTCTTCGAGTTCGTGAATGACTACAATGCGATTGTCGGCGAGACAGGCTTGCAAGGGGGATTTTGCGTCATTTACAAAAACGGAGTATGACGTTGAGAAAATCAGTTCGCTTTGGAATGCGAAGCACGGTGATTTTGTCGGAACAAACTGCCGCATCAATACGTATGCGTTGCTGAAGAATAAGATTACGATTCCGAAGATTGCTGCGGATAGCGAGTTTTTATTTATCGATAATGATGCGATTGACAAGGGACATCTCTTTAGCGCGGATGAAAAAGAAGACTTGAATCGTTTGTTCTCGCGTGTGGAAACGGAAGCCACGACAGACGTGAAGACGCATGCGAAGAAGATGGAACAGTTCCTGTCGCAATTTACTTTTGACGAAAATGCACGTATGCTCTCAGTCGTGATTCACGATAATTTGGACGGGGAATCGCTCTTTATTGGCCACGTGGGAGTCTTAGTGCCAACGGGTGATGGGTTCTTATTTGTCGAAAAGCTCACCTTCGAGGAGCCATACCAAGCGATTAAATTCAAGACGAAAGAAGATGTCTATAAGTATCTTGAAACGAAATATCAAGACTATACCGGAGAAGGGTTAGCGAAGCCATTTATTATGGATAACAACAAATGGGTAGAGATGAAGTAGAAAGGATGTATTCATCTTAGTCATGCAATCTGGAAGTAACGGGAAAAGGTTGCCGGTGGAATTTATGAGGATCGATTCCTAATCAAAAATGTGACAGCTGCCAGAGAAAGTATGCCTGACGCTTCATTGGAAAAACCTTATAAAGGGGCAAAAGAAATGCTTCTGCTGGAAATGTAGAGGATAAGGAGTTCTTAACGAATTTGTTTAAAGCTATCTATGATGAACTGCCCGCTCCGAAACCAAAGAAAAAGTAATAATGCTTGGAGGATACGTCACTTTTTTGGACGATTAGCAGGCATTCCTTTGCATCCATAAAGTAACGATTACACCTATAGCAGTTTCAAAGTGCTATAGGTGTTTTTGACATGTTGAAGAAAATGGGTGAATGGGAATATAACTTTCTCAAGTGATTTGGTATAATGACAGTAGAGATTAAAGGAATTCGAGGCGAAGACAATGAAGCCAGAAGAGTATTCTTGGAATGAAAGGGAACAAAATAGTTATATCAATGGGAAAGAGAACGACAAATCGCATTAGCGCGAGCTTTTTTAAAGAAAGTAGGACACTAAAGATGAACATGAGTATTAGAAAAATTATAGATAAAAAGGAAAAAGAATCGATTTCAAAAGAAGTTTTATATGATCTTCCAGAATGGTTTGGAATGCCAGAAAGTACGCAGGAATATGTCGATGATGCGATGGACAAACCGTTTCTAGCTTGTTTTGTAGAGGATAAGCTCGCAGGATATGTTGTGTTGAATGCTACGAGTGAGGATTGTGCAGATATTTTTGTGATGGGAGTCAAAAAGGAATTTCACCGCCAAGGAATCGGCCAAAAATTGAATGAGGCGTATGAGCAACTAGCTCGGAGTTTAGGGTACACTTATTCCCAAGTGAAGACTGTAAAAATGGGACATTACGAACAGTATGATCGCACGAATCTTTTTTATAAGGCAATGGGGTATAAGGAGTTAGAATGCTTCCCGACTTTGTGGGATGAATGGAATCCGTGTCAAATCTATATTAAATATTTAGGGTCATGAAGCGGAAAATTACAACAGAAAATAGGAAACAGAGGAGAGTTCGATGAAAGTAAAGAAGATAGGAATCGTTAGCTTATCTAGCGGAATAATGGGAGAGAACTTCATTCAGCATGAGCTCAATCTTGGAAAGAAACGTTTAGAAGAGTACGGTGTAGTAGTTGAATTTTTACCCCATGCTTTAAAGGGACTTGAATTTATTAAAGCAGCATCCAGAATGTAGAGCGCAAGACTTGCTAGCTGCATTTCAAGATGACTCGATTGATATGATTTTAACTGCGATTGGCGGGGATGATACGTATCGCCTACTTCCCTTACTTATTTGAACAGGACGCGCTTAAAAAGGTTGCTAAACAGAAGATTTTTTTAGGCTTTTCAGATACAACAATGAATCATTTAACGTTACATAAAGTTGGCATTCAAAGCTTTTATGGACAGGCTTTCTTACCAGATGTATGTGAACTTTCAACGGAAATGCTCCCATATACGAAATCGTATTTTGAGGAATTACTGACAACGGGAAGAATTAAAGAAATTCGCCCAAGTGACATTTGGTATCAGGAGAGAGAAGATTTTAGTGAAAAAGGATTAGGCGTTTCGACGCCAAGTTTTCCAAATCAAGGGTTTGAATTATTAAAAGGAAATGCTCAATTTAGCGGACCGATTCTAGGAGGATGCTTAGAATCAATGTATGATTGTTTCGATTCTTCATTATATGCAGATTCTGTACAGCTTACTCAGAAATATCAGCTATTTCCAACGCTTGAAGACTGGAGTGGAAAAATTCTGTTGCTGGAAACAAGCGGGGAACTACCAAGTGTTGAGTTGTATCGAAAGATGATCCAAGCTTTAAAACAGTATGGAATCTTTGATGTAGTTTCTGGTGTGTTGGTGGGTAAACCTCAAAATGAAATTCATTATGAAGAATACAAAGCAATCCTGCTAGAGGAGCTAGAGGACAAAGAGGTCTCTATTGTTTACAATATGAATGTTGGACATGCTACACCACGCTGTATTGTTCCTTTTGGAGTACATGCTCAAGTTGATGTGGATGCACAAGTAATCCGATTTGATTATAATAAATAGAGTAGAGATTAGAGTTAGAAAAGGGGATAAAAGATGGATTTAAAAGATTTTACAGAAAAAGAGCAAGAACAAATTAAAAAAGGGTTGAGCACAGCGGTGTTGACGGATAAAGAAGCGGCTAAGAAAATTTTAGCGTTAGTGCCAGAAGAATGGATTAAGAAAATTCCGTTCTTAGTCAGAGGTCATGCGACAACAAAAACTGTTCAACGCATCGCGAAAAGGAAAATCCTGAACTTTACGCAGTCGCAAAACAAGAAGGAGAACTTCCTGAAAAAGAACGCGAAGAATTGCGTGAAATCATCACTGGAATTTTCCAACAAAAAATGAACAAACATAATATTAAATAATGACAGTGCCGTGCATGAATTCGTGCATGGCGCTTTGTATTTTTCGCTGGAATACGATACAGTAGGAAGTGAGAGAAAATGAAGCAGGAGAAAGGGAGTAAGAAAATGGAAAGAATTGAACCAGTAGCATTTCAAGCGTTGCATCAAAAAGAGGACCTCGCGATTCTAGACGTTCGTGAAGTGGATGAATTCCAAGCAGGGCATATCGAGGGTGCATTGAATGCGCCGCTAAGCACGTTGGATAAAGAATATGAGCAACTGGATGCGTCTAAACGCTATTATGTGATTTGCCAAGGCGGGATGCGTTCGGAGCGTGCTTGCCAGTTCTTAGAGACAAAAGGTTTTGACGTGGTAAACGTTGAAGGAGGAATGAATCAGTGGAAAGCTTAAAGCAAACGACAGAGGTGCAATTAGTTCCTTTTAATCAAAAGCTTCCTTGAAACGATTTGGAAGAGTGGTTTTTCAACAGACCATCCAGCGTGGACGAAGTTTAACGCGCCGTATTTTAATGACTATCGCAAGTTTGATGATGCGAAAAGTTTTGAAGCAAGCCCGATTGCAGACTTTTTAATGAGTGAAGATTGCAGATGTATTGTAGTTGACGGTCAGCCTGTTGGGATGGTTTCAAAATCATGGGTGGACGAAGCAACACGTTGGCTAGAAATCGGGATTGTGATTTATGACGATCAGTTATGGAGCCGAGGGGTTGCGACTACCGCGCTAACGAAGTGGGTGGATGCCATTTTCCACGAAACTGATGCGCTTGAACATATTGGCATGACGACTTGGAGTGGAAATGGTGCGATGATGACCGTTGCTGAGAAATTAGGGTTCTTAAAAGAGGGCCAAATTCGTAAAGTTCGCTATTATCAAGGGCAGTATTATGATAGTGTGAAGTATGGAGTTTTACGAGAAGAGTGGGCTACAAGAGCATAAGGATAAAGAAAGAGACTAATCCATGTGTGATTAGTCTCTTTTAGTATGTTAATCATTATTTTCCTGGAGTGTTTGGATCTAAGCCAAATGATTGTTCAAAGAAAGGTCTTAAAGTATTGATTGTATCTGCTGTGCCTTCAAGGGCAACTGCATATACTTTTTCACCTTTTTGGAAAACCCATTCGTACATGTATTTTCCGTCCGTAAATACTACTTTTACTAAGAAAGCTTGCTCTCCAGCAAATTTAGCTTTTACTCCCTGTAGTTGTTTCACTTGTTTGTTATTTTCCCAGTTATTATACAAACGGTTGGCAAGTAATTCTGCACCGAATTTCTCATCATCTTTTAGTTTAACGGAATCTTTAGTGTACGCGTTCATTGATAAAATATTGTATTTATCTGGTGAAGAAAACTGGAATTGAGAACCAGTGTGTTTATCTTGGTATGTGGCCCAGTCCTTAGGAACGTTAATATAACCAGATTCTTCACGTCCAACACGTTGAGTATCTTCAAATGATACTTTTTTTTCTGTAGAAGAAGTGCTGGCAGTAGTTGTTGGAGCAGTTGTCGTTGGTGCAGCTGTAGTTACTTCAGTTGTTGGTGCTGCAGCAGTTTCCGCTGTTTTCTTTTCTCCGTTTCCGCAAGCCGCTACCATTAAAGCGGATAGAAGCGTCACAGAGCTCAATAAAATTTTTTTTTTCAAATTGTTTTTTTCTCCTTGATTAGGTTAATACCTGGTTTTTTTATATTATTGTCCAGGAGTTTTTTTGCATTTAAGCCCCAAGATTGTTCAAAAAAACTGGTCTTAACGATTTAACCATGTCTTCTGTTCCTTCGATTGAGACTACGTAAACGATATCCCCTTTTTGGAGAATCCCATTCGAACATAGTTTTACCATCGGAGAATGTTGCTTTTTATTAAGTAAGCTTTTTCTCCCGCAAAATCAGCTTTCACGCCTTGAACACTAGTTTGTTCTTTATCATTTTTCACGCCATTGAGCAAACGATTGGCAATTAACTCTGCGCCAAACGTTTCACCATCATTAAGTTTAACTTTATCTTTAGAATAAGACTCTAGATACATAATATTATATTGATCTGGTGACGAATAATAGAAGTTATCAGGGTTGTTTGAGGCTTTGAATACTACCCAGTCTTTAGGGACGTTGACATAGCCAATATTATCTTTCCCAACACGTTGAGTGTCTTCAAGTGATACTTTTTTTGTCTCTGAAGAAGTCCCAGGAGTTGTTGTTTTAGCAGTAGTCGTTGGAGCAGTAGTTGTTGGTGCAGCTGTAGTTTCTTTAGCGACTTCAGTCGTTGGTGCTGCAGCAGGTTCCGCTGTTTTCTTTTCTCCGTTTCCGCAAGCAGCTACCATTAGAGCAGATAGAAGCGTTACAGAGCTTAATAAAATTTTGTTTTTCATGATGATTGTTCTCCTTAACGAGTTTATTATACTTGTATTATATCACGTGCGAATAAAAAATCAACTAGGAAAATTTTTGGCTAAAAAGAGGGACAATAGAGCATAAGAAAAGAGACTAATCGCATGGATTAGTCTCAGGTATTTAATGATTGATTATTTTCCAGGGGTATTTGGATCTAAGCCCCATGATTGTTCAATCAAGTCAATCATTTTTTGAAGAGTGTTTTTGTCTCCGTCAAAGGCTACTGTATATACTTTATCACCTTTTTGGGAAGATCCAGGTGAAAGAAATATTTTCCATCTTTTGTGAGAGATTGGATGACAAAAAGCATCAATTCCAACCACTTTTGGATTTTCGTACCTTGAATTTTTAGCGATTTCAGAATTGTTTTTGTATGTAGTATATAAACGGTTCGCCACTAACTCTGCGCCCCATGTCTCACCATTCCCAAGTTTTACTTGGTCTTTAGAGTAGCCAGTTAATGTCACAACATTGTATCCATCTGCTGTGTATTGATACTGTTGTGGATTGTTTCCTTGGATTTCTTTGAACTCTACCCAGTCTTTAGGAACATTGACATAACCAGTATCTTCACGTCCGATACGTTTAGTATCTGCAAGTGAAACTTCTTTTTTTTCAGAAGAAGCGCCCGCAGTAGTTGTCGGTGCTGTTGTAGTTGGTGCAGCAGTAGTTACTTCTGTTGTTGGAGCTGTCGTTGTTTCCGTTGCTTTCTTTTCTCCGTTTCCGCAAGCCGCTACCATTAAAGCAGACAGGAGCGTTACAGAGCCTAATAAAATTTTGTTTTTCATCATGATTGTTCTCCTTAGAGTTGTTATAGGTCTATTTTACCATTAATGTGATGGAATTTAAATAATAGCAAAAAGAGTATAAAAATAAGAGACTAATCATAGTGATTAGTCTCAGTAATTAACGATTGATTATTTTCCAGGAGTTTTTGGATCTAAGCCCCATGTTTGTTCAATCAAATCAAACATTTTTTAAAGTGTTTCTTTATTTCCTTCAAAGCTTGTTGAATACACTTTGTCGTCTTTTTGGAAGACCCAGGTGAAGAAATATTTACCATCTTTTGTAAGAATTTGAACTAGAAAAGCATCCATTCCGACCACTTTTCTTTTGGCACCTTGGATTTTTTCGATGCTAGGATTTTTTTGGTATGTACCATATAAACGGTTTGCAACCATTTCTGCACCCCACGTTTCACCTTCGACAGGTTGGTATTTGTCCTTAGTGAAGACGTTTAATGTCACAATATTATATCCATCTAATGCAGCATATTGATACTGATCGCCACCATTGGCAGCTTTGAATTCTACCCAGTCTTTAGGAACGTTGACATAACCCAGTATCTTCGCGTCCGATACGTTGAGTATCTTCAAGTGAAACTTCAGCTGTCTCAGAAGAAGCGCTAGCAGTAGTTGTTGGAGCTGTTGTAGTTGGTGCAGCTGTAGTTGCTTCTGTTGTTGGAGCTGCCGTTGTTTCCGTTGCTTTCTTTTCTCCATTTCCGCAAGCCGCTACCATTAAAGCAGACAGGAGCGTCACAGAACCTAATAAAATTTTGTTTTTCATGATGATTGTTCTCCTTAAAAGTTGTTGTCACAAGGTTATTTTACCATTCTTTAGATTGAATTTAAATAGAGAGTTCATTTTTCTCGAACTGTGAAAAATGTGCGAATCAGTCTCTTTTAGTATTGTCTAGGAAATTTTGAATCTAAGCCCCAAGATTGTTCAAGAATAGGTTTTAATGTTGTGACTGTATTCTCTGTTCCTTCCAGTAAAACGTCATATACTTTTTTTCGCTTCTTTGGAAAACCCATTGGGAACATGTATTTGTCCATCTTTCAATTGAATTTTAATAAGGAAAGCATCCTCGCCAGCAAATTTTGTCTTTTCCTTTTGCGTTTTTTCGACTTTAGGATTGTGTTGCCAGCCTTCATACAAACGATTAGCTAGTAACTCAGCCCCGAAAGTTTCCCCAGCATTGACGGTTAATTGGTCTTTGCCATATCCATTGATTGTAATCATACTGTATGGATCTTTTTGAAGCGTATTGGAATTGAGGGGCCACCGTTTGGGTCTTTGTATTCTACCCAATCTTTAGGAACGTTGAAATAACCGACATCCCTCGCGGCCTACACGTTGAGTGTCTGCAAGTGAAACTTCTTTTGTCTCAGAAGTTCCAGCCGTTGTGTAGTGGTTGTAGTTGTTTCAGTTGTAGTTACTTCTGTTGTTGGAGCCGCAGTTGTTTCAGGTGCATTTCTTTTTCCCTCGTTCCCGCAAGCCGCTACCATTAGTGCAGACAGGATGGTAACAGAACTTAATAAAATTTTTGTTTTTTTCATGATGAGTCTTCTCCTTGAAAGTGAATCTTACATCTGTATTTTTACCAATTTTATTTCTTGTTTTAAAGATACTTTCAAATTTAATAAATGAAAAGCGCAGAGAAAATATACACGGGGAACTCACATTTTTTTCCTATTCACATAAGTGGTTAGATGGATTATAATTGAAAAAGAAACCGCTAATCACCGGCTTTTTTAGATATTCGTGGGGGGATTTAAGAATGAAAAAAAGGCATATTTATTAACATGGAATCCAGATAATTGGAACTGGTCAGATTATAAAGATAAGGTGCAAGTTGTAAAAGAAGGTAAGACAGTCATTGAACCGTGGACGAGTAGTAGTAAGCAGCCAAAGGTAGGGGACCAAGTATTCTTATTAAAAAACAAGGTGGGAATCGTTGCTCACGGACATGTTGAAAAATCTTCATACGACGCACCTCATTACAATGCTGAGAAAGCCCAAGAAGGACTGACAACGAATCATATTGACGTTAAATTTGATTGGCTAATGGATGAAATTGAAAATAATTATATACCGCTTGATTTACTAGAAAGCGTGTTTTCGAAGCAAACATGGAGACCACAATCTTCAGGCATAGAAATCAAAGAGGAATATATAAATGACCTAGAGAAGGTTTATAAACAAGTAAAATTAATTCCAAACTCTCGAATTGATTTTGATGCTTTATATAATTTTTTGAAAAATTATTGTAGAAGAAGATACAGTGATCCTGAAAAAGCAGAAAATCAAAAAGCTGAAATGGAAGAAATAAAAAAAGTTGGTCAAACAGCTTATCAGTGAATTTAATAGATATGGGGAAATGTATTGAGAAAGTTAATCCCTGGTTTATAAAGATGGGAAAAACTCAAACTAGTTTGGCAAAATTTCGGAAAGTCTTATGGGATTACTTTTTTTGGATAGAATTTAAGAAAAGCAGGATACGATGACTTAGTGCATAGTGTTTCTATTTCAATGAATGAATATCCAGAATATGACAAGAGAAAGGGTGTAACTCTATCTGTCAGAGTAGAAGCAAAAGGATTCTCAAAAGTACAGAAAGGATAGTCAGTTTTTTAAAATGCAGAAGTTTATGAAAATTCACAATAGTATTCTTGATTTTCCCTATCAAAAAAACAGGACAACATGTATTATCAAAGCAGCGTAAAAGATCCCGACAAAAGAAAGAAAGAATTGTTCAAAAATTTGGAAATGACGCTGATGAAGTGCATAAATGAACTTGACCAAATTAGATAGTTAAAGTTCAGATTGTTAAGGAAATAATCGGGACCTGTATGATAGAACAGAAACACCCCAGACATTTCTAATGCAAACTGTTCAAGCAATTGCTGAACTAATACCATACTATGAACATATTTTTAGAAGTTAGAGACAAACAGAATTAAAGAAAAGAGGGTAGTTTGATGATTAATGAAAGAACCAGAAACGACATATAATTTGAGAATCAATCAGGAAATGACTATCGCAAAAAAACTCCATATTTATATGGGCCCTCCAGGAACTGGGAAAACATACTATACTGCCTACTATTCAGTTGCAATCTGTGATGATCTATCCATCGAAGAAATTGGAAGAAAAAAATCTTACGAAGAAGTGCTAGAAAGATTTAATGATATTAAAAGAAAGAGGGAAGAATTGCCTTTTACAACCTTTCATCAATCGTATGGTTATGAAGAGTTTATTGAAGGAATTAGACCCGTAATGTCAGGAGAGGAAGAAAAGAAATCAATAGAATATGAAATCGTCCCTGGAGTATTTAAGAAATTCTGTGACGTGGCCGCTCTCGTTGATGATGAACCCTTATATCTTTTATTATTGATGAAATCAATCGAGGGAAATATTTCTAAAATATTTTGGGAGAGCTAATCACTTTGATTGAGGGAACAAAGAGAAAAGGTGAAAGAGAGGAGTTGAGTGCTTTCTTACCATATTCTCAGGAAGAGTTTGGAGTTCCGAAAAATGTTTATATTCTAGGAACAATGAATACTGCTGATAGATCCATTGCATTGATGGATACAGCATTACGTAGAAGATTCAACTTCATAGAAATGATGCCAGATTGCAGAACCATTGAAGATATTGTAATCCGTCAAAACGGGAAAGAAGTTAATATCGGAAATGTCTTAGATATTATCAACCGAAGAATTGAGTTTTTATTTGATAGAGAGCATACTATTGGGCATGCCTTTTTCACTTCTCTGAAAAATGGAGATTCAAACTCAATTGAACGATTAGCGGATATCTTTAAAAACTCAATCATTCCTCTCTTACAAGAGTATTTCTACGATGATTATGAAAGAATCCGTCTTGTGCTGGGTGATAATCATAAAAAAGATGAGCAATTCCAATTTATTAAGAAAATAAACATTGCACCAAAAGAATTATTTGGGGAGTCTATTAGATTAGAAAGTACAGCTGTGTACTCATTGAACGAGGATGCTTTAGGTAAGATTGAAAGTTATCAAGGGATTCTTTTGCCTCAACAAGAGGACTAGTCGGGTGATTGTATGAATGATAAATTATTATCCATTAAAGAGTTTGAGTTTATCACATCGAATGAAAGTTATGCCGAAACAGAAGATAATGTTCGTTACTTAAAAGAAAGATATTTTAATGAACTAGACGATTTTATTAGAAATCAAGAGGGTACAGATGATGAAGGGAACCCTCTAGATTTCCTAAGAGCTAGAACTATCAAAGGAATAGGAAATGTCATTCAAGCAAAGAACTTTGTAGGTCTCATACAGCTAGAAAGCGGATATCAGATTCAGATTCTTCCAAAAGTAGATTTTGGTTCGAACGATACAGGGGAAAATACCGAAGAAGTATTTATAGATATGTTAAGGTCTATGAAAGATTTCCCAGGTAAAGTGTTTAGTTCTGCAAATTTAAGAACAGAGAGTGTTAATCTATATGAGATTTTTATTAATATGTATCTATATCAATTATCGTTACTTACCCGCAAAGGACTGAAATCTGCATATATTTCTCGAGAAGATACGTTGAATGTTTTTAAAGGAAAATTATTGATTAATCGACACCTTAAAGAAAATATTGGGCATGCAGAAAGATTTAGTCTCGCTTTCGATGAATTTAATTTAAATCGACCTGAGAATCGATTGATAAAATCAACGCTATTAAAATTGCAGAAAATCAGTACGAGTTCTAACAACTTAAAATCCATTCGACAACAATTAATCTATTTTGAGTTGGTTGATCCCTCTTGGAATTATGCAAGTGATTTTGACAAAGTTCAGATTGACCGAACTACAAAGGATTATGAAGAAATTCTGGCTTGGAGCAAAGTGTTCTTGATGAATAAGAGTTTCTCGACCTTTTCTGGAGATACTAAGGCACGTGCTTTACTATTCCCGATGGAAAAAGTATTCGAATCATTTGTATCGATGCATATAGTAGATATTTTCGAAAGAGATGAATATTCAGTATCTACTCAGGATACCGGTAGATATTTATTGAAAGAAGAAAACCGCAATATATTTTCGCTAAGACCGGATATAGTTATTCGGGATAAAAATGGGAATACCATTATTATGGATACTAAGTGGAAACGACTATATGATTCTCCACAAGAAAACTATGGTATATCTCAGACAGATATGTATCAAATGTATGCATATTCGAAAAAATATAATGCAAATGAAGTTTGGGTATTATATCCAAGAGTGAATGAGTTAGAGGATAGAATCATTGAATTTAGAGATGAGGATACAAAAATCCATATCTTTTTTGTTGATGTTTTAGAGATTGAAAAGAGTATTAAAGAACTATTGGGAAAAAAATAGAAATTCAAGATTAAATGAATAGAGGGAAGTATGAAAAAAAAGAATGACTTATTCGGATAAGTTTGAAGTAGCAAAAAGCAAAAAAACATTTTTTTGCCCTGAAGAGATACTTAAAAGAAAAATAGTCGGAGTATATGGTTTTTTTGCTGTTAAGGAAGATGAAAATTTTTGTTTCTATATTGGCAAATCTACTAATGTTAAGAGAAGATTATTGAAATCGGGAGAAGGGCATGTATCTAATTATTTAAATGGAAATTATAAAAACATAGTTCCCGAGAAAAATGTATGACTTACAAGAAAAAGGTTATAAAATTGAGGTCAAAATTTTACAGGAAGTTGATTATAAGTCTGAAAAAAATTTACAATTGCAGCACACAGATTAGCTTTGGCAGAGCTTCAAGAGATAGTTAAATATCAAGAGAAGGGGCAGTGTTTAGAGCAACTGCTAGAAGGTGTTGGAGATAAAGAAAGGAAATATTGGGAAACTGCATTTAAAAATATTATGATAAATTAAACAGTATTAGATTGCCTAGTATTTTTCTGTGACATTTATCTAGTTTTTAAAAGATATTGATATTAAAAATGTTAGCTTAAACAACTTTTAAGTGAAGATGTATATTACTATGTGGAACGATTTAAAAGCTAAGAGTAAAATATGAAAATTTTTGCTTGGAATATTGTATACAAAGGAAAGATTCTTGTGGTAGAGTATAAATGTAGTATTAAAAAAATAGTATTGGTGGTATGAGTACATGAGTAGAGATATAAATGAAATGTTGAAATCATTCATTGATAAATTTTTCAATTGAAAATGAGGATTTAGTCTTCGAATTACTGTCGTGTGTTGCAATTTTTGAAGTGTCCCCATATTATGCGATAGATAATTGCTGGAACGTTAATAAAACAAAAGATGGATCTTACAAGACCGATAATAATGATGGGAAGATTGATGGGTATTATATCCAATCTGACAAAGATAAGATAGTTGTTAATTTATTACAGTGCAAAAACACCTCAAAACTTAAGATAGATAAGATTCAAGGTTTTTTTATTCTAGTGCAAAAAAATTATCTTATTGATAAACTTGATAATGAATTGCCTGCTAATTATAAATCTCTAGAAACTATACGAGAGAAAAATAAAAAGAGGAAAAAAATAAATATCCAATGGCTGTTCTTAAATATCAATTGATTATTAGTTCAAATGCAAATAATAATACAATACAAACTTTACAGAAAATGTTTGATGATAACTTTCAAGATAATCAAGCTGTAAAATCAAGGTTTGTGAACTTTAAGAATATTGAAGATAGTCTGAAAAAAATCAGAGGGAAAAATACTTAACTATGAATTAAAAAGATTCAGATGTACGGCTAGAGACAAAAACCACAATTGATTTAATAAAAATATACTAAAAAGCGAAGTAGTAGTTACAGTTCTTTCTGGAAATCAGATAGTTAAATTAATTAATAATGAATTCAAACATAATTTTGAACTTTCAAGATTGTTCTCAGGAAATGTACGAGGGTTTCTTAATTCTACTGATGTTAATAATGATATGAAAAAGACGATAGAAGAACATCCTCTACAGTTTCTGTCAAAAAAATAATGGAGCTGTAATAGTTTGTGATTGTTTAAAAAAATTGACTCGGATAGAAAAATCATTAGTAATTAAAAATCCAATTATTGTTAATGGTCAACAAACCATATCAACAATTTATAAACAGTCTGTAAATCAGAAAAAAATTTGAAAAAAATCGATGTTATGGTAAAATTTATTGCCATTTCAGCAGAAGATAAAGAGGAAATTTTTATTAGATATTGCTAAAGCAAGCAATCAGGCAAATGAAGTTAACCCATTAGATTTACTTAGTAATAGAAGATTGTTCAAACAATTAGTAAAAAGATTTGGGGAGAAAAATGTGTACTTAAAAAGTAAAAGAAGGAGTGTTGTTAAACGAAATATTCTTGAATAATGAGGAATCTATTTCTTTTTATAAATTTATTACAAATTTGGGTTAGTATATATCTTAAGAGACCTGCAGATGCTAAAACAGTAAGAAAGAACATCAATATATTTACTAAAGCTTACGACAAACCAAATAGCAAGCTCAATTTGTTAACTAAGCAAGAAAAATGAAGAGAAACTTTTGAGTATGTTTTTAATTGCTAATGAGGTTTATCAATTTACTCGTAATCAAATAAAAACATACTTCTCAGAAAAAAATATACTATGAACATGCACAATATTTTATATTATATTTATTAAGTGAGATGCAGGATGATATCTGCAAAATCTTCGCCAAAAAGACTTTGAACGGGTAGATAATATTATTAATGATTTAATAATGCAGGCAAGAACTAAGAAAGAAGCAGAAGATAAAGAATTTACGTTAAATAACTATTTTTAAATCATCTCAGCCCCAATTAGATTATCTAAATATTAACAAAAAGAAGAGAAGATAGAGAAAGTAGAAACAGTAGAAACAGCGATTTCTAGGTTGTTGTCGTAAAATACAGAATTAATTTTTGTTTCCTAAGAAAAGATCCCAATTTCTTAAATATGGTAGTTTTTGATAAATCTAAAAAAATTTACGAATAAATTCTCAAAGACCTGGCAGAAATGCCAGGTCTTTTTTTCCATAGTAAAAACTTTTGTGCCAAACTGATAATGGTTTTAATTTGTGATACAATTAATAAAAAAATCAGTGTGTTTAACGAGGTGTTAGAATGGTAGACATCAAGAAAGTCTTAGATGCTTGGCTTATGGTAGAACGTTTGTCAGAGGGAGATATTAATATTAAAGATAAGAATCTTTTATCTCTTTCTAATGCAATCGATAATGATTATCTATTATTGATAGAAAAATAACCTCCCAACTAAAGAGGAGTTTAAGAAAAAAAGGAGGATTTGTAATTTATGTTGATATATTCCCTTCGAAGATGTTGTAAGAAAGGTAATAGTAAATAAAGGTAAGACATACGAAGGAGAGTTTTCTAAATCCTTTAAATTTGGTTTTTCCTTATATTTCAATGCAAATTCAGATTTTTTTACCAGATAAAAACTTTTTGTAACAGTAAGTAGATATATTTTTAGAAAAATAACAAAGTTCCTTCAGCAGAAGAATTCGAGACATACGAAACTGATATTCAGAACAAATTGGATTTTTCTTTGGTCCAATGTTAAGGAAGAAGGGCAGGAATTTAATCAATTTATTGAGTATGTTTTTTTCAAATTTATAAAATCAATGAGGGAAATGTTAGATTCAAAAAAATTGATAATCTTGAGTCTGATATTCAAAACTTACACTCCTTTTTTTACCTTGATTTAATGAAGGTTAGAAATACAGACTCGAAAAAAATGTAAGTAAATATATATTGGGAGAAAAAAATCTAATAGAATAAATCTAGATGTGGAAGAAAAAAAAGTAATCATCAGTATTTTTTTGATATTTTTAGAGCCTTTAAATTATCCTCTAGGAAGATTTCCAAGCAATACACAGTATGCACTCTCTTTAATGCAACAAGTAGCTGTAAATTTATCAATTGGATATGATGTAGAGCATATGCGAAGCGTTAATGGACCTCCTGGGACAGGGAAAACAACATTGTTGAAAGATATTTTTGCAGAATTGGTAGTTCAACAAGCACAAGAAATATTAAAACTTTCAGATAAAGAAATGGTTGGTAACGAAAATACTGTTTACTATAAAAATGCCACAATTGGAATCGTTCCTGATTCAATAGCTGAAAAAAATATTGTAGTGGCCAGTTCAAATAATGGTGCAGTTCAGAATATTGTAAAAGAATTACCTTTGAATAGCGGAATAGATAACGAATTACTACCGCAATTACTCGAAGTGGATTATTTTAATAAGACAGTAAATAACCTTTATAAACAAGAAAGTACGACTTTGAATGAATTTAAAGATGATAATGCTATTGTACAGAATACTTCTTCAGAAAATTTATATTGGGGTTTGTTTTCTCTAGAGGGAGGGAAAAAAGCTAATATTGATTTGATTCTTAGAGCTTTAGATTTAGTGAAGGTTGAGCTTAAGGAGTTTGTTCCGAATTCAAATGTATATAATGATTTTAAAAAACAATTGTCTGAAGTCCAAAGTTACAGGCAGTCTGTGCAAGAACAGTATGAAAATCAAAATAAAAAGATTTCTCAAATGAAAGAATTGGAAGAAACTCTACCTTTGTGTGAAACAAAAATGCACGAAGCAGAGGAAAGATTACAACGTTATAGAAAAAATAATGCTTCTTTAATCCAAGAAAAAGAAAAAGTTGTTCAACTACTCGAGAACGACATTTTAGAGAAAAATCATAATGAAGCGAAATTAAAAGAAAAGTTGGTAAACTTAAATCAAGCTTGGGAATTGCATGGGTTGAAATATTCTTGGTGGAATATTCTTAGATTTTTTTGATAATGAATTTAAAAAAATAAAAAAATCAGTACTTTAGAGAAGAATTGTCTAAGTTGTATATTGACAAAAATATAATTATTGAAGAACGAGATCGCTTAGAAGAAAGTCTAAAAAGATTGCAAGAATGAAATTGAAAAAAATTAAAAATAATATTTTTTTGAATTAGAAGATGAATTTAAACGTCGTGTAACTATGCATAAAGAAAAGTCAAATTCTTATACGGCTTTAAAAAGCAGAATTGAAGAATAGAATGGGATTAAATTTTTCGAAATCCTATGAGGAGTTACAATTGAATAATCCGTGGTTTTCTGAAGAATATAGAAAGATGCAATCTGGATTATTTGTTTCTGCACTTAAAGTTAGAAAACAATTTATTTATGAGAATAGAAAAAACATCAATGGGGCTATTAATATTTGGAAAAATAGAGGTACGCAAGATGAAGCTCTTCTAAATATTGCTTGGCAGTGGATAAATTTTGTAATCCCTGTTATTAGTTCTACTTTTGCAAGTTTTGGAAATATGTTTTCTAGAATGGGGAAAGGTAGCGTTGGGCATCTTTTTATAGATGAAGCTGGCCAAGCTCTACCTCAGGCAAGTGTTGGTGCTATATATAGAAGTAAGCATATAATGGTCGTTGGGGATCCATCGCAAATCAAACCAGTGTTAACCTTGGAACCTAGAGTGTTAAAAGCTATCGGTGAAAAATATGGAGTAGGTGAGCGATATTTATCAGAAGATGCTTCCACACAAACTCTTGTTGATGCTGCTAGTAAGTATGGTTACTATAAAAATAAGGAAAAAACAGAATGGATAGGAATTCCTCTTTGGGTCCATAGAAGATGTCGATATCCAATGTTTGATATATCGAACAATATTTCTTATGGTGGAAAAATGGTTCAAGCGCCAGGGGAGAATTTGAATGGAAAAGCAGATTGGTATGATGTTGGGGGAGAAGCGTACGATAAATATGTTAAAGCGCAAGGTGAACTTCTTGAGAAAAAAATTCTTGAAATAGCAAAAGATAGACCAGAAGTTTGTAACAAGGATGAGAAGGATATTATTTATGTTATAACTCCTTTTAAAAATGTAGCTTATAAATTAGCAGAACAATTAAAGAAGATAAATTTTACTAGAACTGATGAAAACAATAAAGTAACGAATATAGGAACAGTACATACTTTCCAAGGAAAGGAAGCTGAAATAGTATTCTTTGTGTTAGGAGCGGATAGTAAAGTACGGGAGCAGCTCAATGGGCTGTGGGTAATTCGAATCCTAACATTATGAATGTTGCTGTAACTCGTGCAAAAAAAGAGTTCTATGTTATTGGAGACAGAAAATTATACAAGTCTTTACAGAGTGAAGTTGTAGATATAACAGATCGAGAAATAATTAGATTTAATCAACTCTCTAATTAATATACGTAACGTAAGTAATTCATCTTAAACCGGAAAACAGTATTAATTAGACCTGGCAGAAATGTCAGGTCTTTTTCTGTTGTATAGAAAAGTGTAGTTCCAGAAAAGGTGTGGTACAATTAGTAAACCAATAAAAAGGAGGAATAAAAATGAAGGATATTCCGATGACAGATTTTGAAGCAGAAAGACAATATGAAGAAGCTTGCCTACTAAACGAAGCACTCGAAGATGTCGAAGAAGGACGCGTGCTAGATGGGAAAGAGGCGCTCGTGCAATTAAAAGAAAAATATAATCTGTAATAAAAATGAGGACCTAGCAAAATTAATTGCTAGGTCCTTTCGTTTAATCTTCTTTCACTAAATACCCTAATTTGTCGAGGGCATCTTCGATATAGTCAAGGTCTTGTTGGTTTTCGGCTTCCACTAGATGATAATGCACACCGTCTGTTAGAGACGATAGTGGGCGGAAGTCCGATTGGTGGATTTGCTCTAAGAAGTGCTGAACGTCACGGCGGCACGTTAGTTTCACGAGCGTTTGGATTTCACCATAGACGGGATGGTCGATTTGAATGTTTTGGACGCGACCCCCATTGTCGACAATGGCTAGAAGTTCACTCTCGATAGCCTCGGTATCGTGTTTGACCTTGAAGAGGCGATGAACGTACGGCGAACTCTCTTGTTCCTTATAGACATATCCGCGGTTGGTCGATAGAATCGTGGCACCATCAGCGCGTAGAAGCGCGATATCTTGCACGATAATTTGTCGTGTTACGTGGAAATGTTCCGCTAGGCTTTGGCCGTTGAGTGGCTTTGGCGCATTTTTTAGCAGTTTTAGTAGTTCGGCTTTTCGTTCTTTTGGCATAGTGTCCCTCTTTTAACGTCTTTTTTGTAAAACTTTATACACCGCTAGTGCTAATTCATAGTCTACCATACTGTGAATCACTGTACCAAATCCGACTAGGACGAAGAGGACGTAAAACATGCTTTGAAGATCCGTTCCTGAAACGGAGTAGAAAAGCACGCAGGCTAATACTTCGCCGACTGCGTGAATGAGCGCCAATACGAAGTTGAAAATCCATGACGCTTTGCGGTTTTCTAACGTCTTCGGATATTTTTGTAGGAAAAAGGCTCCGAGTGTCGCAAAGAGAATATGCGAAAGTGCGCGGAAAACGATAACGAGTGGGTACGCCCCAGAAATAAAGAATCCATAAGAGGAACCCAGAACGACGAAGATGGCCATCCACGGATTGATAAACATCGCGATAAAGATTGCAACGTGGCTTCCAAGTGTGTACGAAGCTGGTGGAATCACCAATTTTAATGGCATCGCGATAGGAATGAAGATGGCAATCGCGGTTAATAGTGCGGTTAGTGTCATAAAACGAACATTTTTCATCAGAATAAAACTCTCCCTTTTGTTTACTGTATATACAGTAGTATAGTTCTGTGTATACAATAAATCAATAGGAAAACTCAACTTTTTCGCTCACTTTTCGCTCATAATTCGCTTGATTTGATAAAAAAGTACCAGTACAATATAGAAAAGAGAGGTGTGAAAGATGCAACCGAATTTTCAAATTACAGAAAAAATGTTAGTGCTAGTGCACAATATTGCGGAACTCCTGACAAAATATTCGATTGAGAAACGTCCGCTTTTATTGCGTAAGGAAAATCGAATCCGCTCGATTCAATCCTCACTAGCGATTGAAAATAATAGTCTGACGTTAGAACAAGTAACAGATGTGATTGAAGGACGAAGAGTTTTGGGGCCGCCAAAGGATATTCATGAAGTACAAAATGCGTATGAGGCGTATGAGCGTGTATTTTCAATGGAACCCTATCGTGTAGAAGATTTCCTAAAAGCGCATGAACTGTTGACGCAAGAGCTTGTAAAGCATCCAGGTCAGTTTCGATTAAGTGATGTCGGTGTTTATGATGGCAGAGGCCGAGTGGTTCACATAGGTGCTCGTCCGCAATTTGTTCCAGGACTTGTGGAAGAGTTATTCTCCTGGGCAAAGAACAGTGATTTGCTCGATTTAGTGAAATCCTGTCTCGTTCATTTTGAATTGGAGATGATTCATCCGTTTGAAGATGGAAATGGTCGTATGGGGCGATTGTGGCAAAGTTTGATTTTGAGTCGGTGGAATCCGCTATTCGAATGGCTTCCGATTGAGTCTGTGATTCATGCCCATCAGCAAGGCTACTATGACGCACTCGCCATTAGCAACAAGGAAATGATGCGACAGCTTTTGTCGAGTTTATGCTTGAAGTGATTTTAGAAACGCTGGAAGAGGTGAAAGTACAAGACCGTATCGAAGAAGAAAATACGGAGTATATCGTTTTGCCATCCTTAAAACCAAAAGAGCGCGAAGTCTTTGAACAAGTAAAGGCCTATCTTGAACAGTATGGGAATATCGGTAATCAGCAAGCACAAGAACTCACTGGGCTCAGTGCCGCAACCGTTCGACGCTACTTATCGTTGTTTGTCAAAGTTGGGTTGCTGATTTCTAGCGGAAGTACGAAAGGAAAGTTATATTCATTAGGTTCTATTTAGATTCAAACGGTCTCCTCATAACTTCATTTCATCATAAAAACACCCCAAAAGTTAGATTTTCTGTCTAACTTTTGAGGTGCACTTCATAAAAGAGGTTCCTTTTTTCATCTATTGTCTTTTAAAGTGAATAAATAGCTTATTAGAATTAATTTTTTAAAGCGTACATTTGATTTTTAATATACAACTCCATCTCATTAAATGCCTCATCTGTAACCTTTCCATTTTTTTGTTTGGCTAAATATAAATAAAATTGGACAGGTTCTGGCTCGTCCAGGTCAATTAGTTGAATACCGTCCAGTTTTAAAAAATCGACGAGAAGGCCGATAGTGTTTTTCTGCTGGATAAAGTTTTCGAAGCCTTGAATATCGCTAACTTCGGCCAATATATTTGGGATGATTCCGTATGAATTCATAAATTTCCAAAACACTTCATTATGAATGAAATGTTCATTAAAGAGGATAAATTTTTCATGTTCTACTTGCGAGAGATGAACATGAGACTCTTTTGATAGTGGATGTTTTTTCGGAACGGCTAATTTAAACGGGAAAGTTGCGATTTTTTTCAAATCAAGGTTGCTGCTAAAAACTTCTTTACTCGTTCCGAATAAAGCAATATCTAATTTGTTCGAAATAATTTTCTTTGTGATTTCTTTAGAGCCATCTTCTAATAAGCCGATTTCAGTTCCAAAAATTTCTTCTAGCGATGAAATATGTTTTGTTAAATCGAAGAAACGCGAAAGAGCTGCAGTAATCCCGATTTTAATACGTCCATCATGAGCGTTCTTTACTGCCGTTATTCCCATGTCCAGTTGTTGAAGAACATTGAGCGAATATTTTTTAAAAAGTTCGCCTTCTTTAGTAAGAGACACATCTGTATGAGATTGGTTCCGTAGGATAAGCTGCACACCGAGATCTTCTTCTAATGATTTAATGGCGTAGCTGACAGTAGGTTGACTGACTTTGAAAGTTGAAGCTACTTTTGAAAAAGATTTTAAACGGCATAGAGCATTAAAGTATTTGAGTTGTTGAAGTTTCATAAGTAAGACTCCTCATATTTAAAAAAATTATAACACGTCCTCTATTTGACTATGCTAAAAGTTAATCTTTAAAATGTCAATAGGGGCACAGGATGGGGAGATAGAATTTATTGGTGATAAACTTTTCTGTCTCCGTTTTTTTATGCTCTTAAACAAAGCATCAATGGCTTTTAAATACCATTTTGCAGATGACTATTTTATAGGAGGAATCACCATGCGTGGACACCAAATTTTAAATGATCCTTTTAAAAATAAAGGGACAGCATTTACACAAGAGGAACGTCAAGAATTAGGATTGGTAGGATTATTACCACCTTACGTTCAAACGTTAGAAGAACAAGCAGCGCAAACATATGCGCATATGCACCAAAAAGGTAGTGACCTTGAAAAACGTCTTTTCTTGATGGAAATCTTCAATACAAATCGTACGTTATTTTATTACTTATTCTCACAACATTTAGAAGAATTCAACCCAATCGTGTATGATCCAACGATTGCGGACACTATCGAAAACTACAGCGAACTTTTTGTGGATCCTCAATATGCGGCTTACTTAGATATCAATCACCCAGAAAACATTGAAACAACATTAAAAAACGCTGCAGGAGACCGTGAGATTCGTTTAATCGTCGTAACCGATGCGGAAGGAATTCTTGGAATTGGTGACTGGGGTACAAACGGTGTAGATATTTCAGTAGGGAAATTAATGGTCTATACAGGCGCGGCTGGCATCGATCCAGCAAGTGTTCTGCCTTTAGTGATTGATGCTGGTACAAACCGTCAAAGTCTATTAGATGATCCTAACTATTTAGGAAACCGTCATGAACGTGTTCGTGGGGACCGTTACTATGCATTTATCGAGCAATTTGTTGAAACGGCAGAGCGTCTTTTCCCTAAATTATACTTACACTGGGAAGACTTCGGACGTGGCAACGCGGCCAATATTTTAAACAAATACAAAACTCAAATCCCAACTTTCAATGATGATATCCAAGGAACAGGAATTGTAACGCTTGGTGGGGTATTTGCCTCAATGGATATTGCGGGTGAAAAACTAACAGATCAAGTGTACTTATGCTACGGTGGTGGAACTGCAGGGGCAGGGATTGCTTCTCGTGTCCTTCGTGAAATGGTTGTCGACGGTCTAAGCGAAGAAGAAGCCTATAAACGTTTCTTCATGGTGGATAAACAAGGATTGTTATTCGATGATATGGACGATTTAACACCTGAACAACGACCATTTGCGAAAAAACGTAGTGATTTTGCAAATGCAGATCAATTAACAGATCTACTAGAAGTTGTGAAGACTGTTAAACCGACTATCTTAGTTGGAACTTCAACTCAACCAAATACATTTACTAAAGAAATTGTAGAAGCGATGTGTGAAATTACTGAACGTCCAGTTATTTTCCCTCTATCAAACCCTACAAAATTAGCAGAAGCAACTGCTAAAGATCTAATTGAATGGTCAAACGGAAAAGCATTTGTTGCAACTGGAATTCCTTCAGATGATATTGAGTTCAATGGTGTGAACTATGTTATTGGACAAGCGAACAATGCCTTGATTTACCCTGGTCTTGGATTAGGAATGTTGGCTTCTGAGGCGAGTCTGTTAACCGATGAGATGATTGGCGCTGCAGCACATGCGTTAAGTGGTATCGTTGATATTACAAAACCAGGGGCACCTGTATTGCCACCGTTCAAATACGTCAACGAAGTATCATTGCACGTAGCCACTGCTGTAGCGAAGAAGGCACAAGAGCAAGGATTGGTGCGTGCGAAAGAACAAGATATGGAAAAAGCGGTTCGTGATTTCAGATGGACACCAAAATATTAGGAGGGGATGCTGATGTTATTCCTAACATCTCTTGAGTCTATTGTTCCGATTATTGCCCTCATTGTACTTGGGTATTTTCTACAAGTGAAGGGTTGGTTCCATAATGATTTTGGAAATGATTTGTCTAAACTCATTATGAATGTGGCAATGCCAGTATCGATTTTTGTATCCGTATTGAAGTATTTAACTTTAGAAAAGTTGATTAGCTTATCAGGTGGATTGATCTATACGTTTGTTGCTTTTGCTCTAGGCTACATTGTTGCTTTTTTAAGTGTCAAGGTGTTAAACGTTGCGCCAGGGCGAAGAGGAACTGTTATTAATACCTTTGTCAATGCCAATACGATTTTTATTGGTTTGCCGTTAAATATTGCATTATTCGGGGATAATGCATTAGCGTACTTCTTGATTTACTATATTACAAATACGATTTCAACTTGGACATTAGGAGTGTTCTTAATGACAAGTGATAGTAAAGATGGAAAGAAAAAACAAGAATCGCATTTTGATTGGAAGAGATTACTTCCAGCTCCATTACTTGGGTTTATTGTTTCTGTAGTATTTTTAGTAATCAATATTCCACTCCCAAGTTTTGTGTCTAGTACATTGGGATATATCGGAGGGTTAACAACTCCGCTTTCGCTCGTATATATCGGAATAGTGTTAGCGAAAGCAGGAATTAAAACGATTCGATTTGATAAGGATAGTATTGTAGCGCTAATAGGTCGATTTATTGTTGCGCCTGTATTAATGTTTCTAGTCTTGAAATTAATGGCGCCGGGTATGGTAAATGCAGAATATCAAACCTTTATGATTCAGTCTGCTACACCAGCCTTAGCGGTATTGCCAATCTTAGCAAATCAAGGGGATGGAGATGTCGAATTCGCAACGAATATCGTGACTTTAAGTACAGTGCTATTCGTTATTGTCATCCCAATTCTTCAAACCATTATTGGATAACTGGGTTTCCCGGCTAACATGCTGGGACCCTTTTTTTATGGGCAAAAGATTCTTTGTAGTCAGAGTTTTCTTGAAAAAAACAACATTCTACTATACTATTAGAGGGTAGAAATTCAAAGAGCAAGGAGCTTATTATGAAACAAAAATTCGGAATTATTTTAGCAGCCGGTAAAGGGACTCGTATGAAATCTTCCCTTTACAAAGTGATGCATCCAGTTTGCGGGAAACCAATGGTAGAGCACGTTGTCGACCAAGTTGAAAAAACAGGAGCTACTGAAATCGTAGCTATCGTTGGACATGGTGCTGAAATGGTACAAAATCATCTTGGAGACCGTGTTTCTTATGCCGTACAAGCAGAGCAATTAGGAACAGGACATGCGGTGTTACAAGCAGAATCTCTTCTAAAAGGAAAAGAAGGAACAACAATTGTAATTTGTGGAGACACTCCATTATTAACAAGCGAAACTCTTTCAGCTTTAATGGAAGAGCATGAACGTACAGGTGCAAAAGCAACGATTCTGACTGCAATTGCCCAAGATCCAACAGGATACGGTCGTGTGATTCGTGACGCTGACGGTTCTGTTCTAAAAAACGTGGAACAAAAAGACGCAACTCCTGAAGAACAACAAGTCAAAGAAATCAACACGGGTACTTACTGCTTCGATAACGTAGCTCTTTTCAGCGCGTTACACGAAGTTGGTAACGACAACGCTCAAGGCGAGTACTACTTACCAGACGTATTAGAAATCTTGAAGAAACGTGGAGAAGTGGTTTCTGCTTATCCAATGAAAGATTTCGACGAAGGAATGGGCGTGAACGACCGTGTAGCTCTTTCAAAAGCTGAGAAATACATGCGCCTTCGTATCAACGAAGAACATATGCGTAACGGGGTTACTTTAATCGACCCAGAAGCAACTTATATTGAATCGACTGTTCAAATCGGTGCGGACACTGTGATTGAACCAGGTGTTGTCTTAAAAGGTAAAACAGTCATCGGTTCAAACTGCTTCATCGGAGCACATAGTGTGGTTCGTGATAGCGTGTTAGAAGACGGCGTTCGTCTTGTAGCGGCAAACATCGAAGAATCTCATATGAAACTAGACAGCAATGCAGGTCCGTTTGCACACTTACGTCCAAATTCTGTCTTAGGGCGAACGTGTTCATGTAGGAAACTTTGTAGAAGTGAAGAATTCAACACTTGGGGCTGATACAAAAGTAGGTCACTTAACATATATCGGAGATGCGGACCTTGGCGAAGATATTAACGTTGGTTGTGGAACGGTGTTTGTAAACTACGACGGTAAAAATAAACATCGTGCGGCAATCGGGAACCATGTGTTTATCGGATGTAATGCGAATATCGTTGCTCCAGTTACAGTTGGCGATGATGTATTTATCGCTGCAGGATCAACCATTACCGAAGATGTACCAGCAGGAGCGCTTGCGATTGCTCGTTCTCGCCAAGTGAATAAAAGAAAATTACGCTTCAAAAATTACCATCTGCTCAAAAAGACTAAAAAAATTTTTTTCCAAAAAAACTTTTTAGCAAAAAAATATTCAAAAAAATCAAATAAAAAAACGGTATGATAGTACTATAAAATAAACTTCGGGGGTTATCATTGTGGAACATTATTCCGATCCTAATTTAAAAAAATATTCGCTTTAAGCTCAAATCGTCCTTTAGCGGCAAAGATTGCTGAAGAAGTCGGTTTAGAACTTGGTAAAGTTTCTGTTACTCAATTCAGCGATGGCGAAATCAAAATCAATATCGATGAGAGTGTACGTGGTTGCCATGTGTATATCGTTCAATCAACTTCTTATCCAGTAAATGATAACTTAATGGAGTTATTAATCATGGTAGATGCATTACGCCGTGCGAGTGCAAAAACAATTAACATTGTTATTCCTTACTATGGCTACGCTCGCCAAGACCGTAAAGCACAATCTCGTGAACCAATCACAGCAAAATTAGTTGCAAACATGATTACCCAAGCCGGTGCAGACCGTGTGTTAACACTTGATTTACACGCTGCCCAAATTCAAGGGTTCTTCGACATTCCAGTGGACCACTTATTAGGAGCTCCACTTCTTGCGAACCACTTCTTAGAAAACAACTTCAAAGATAAAGATATCGTTGTTGTATCTCCTGACCACGGTGGGGTAACTCGTGCTCGTAAAATGGCTGAGTTCTTACACGCACCTATCGCGATTGTTGATAAACGTCGTCCAAAAGCAAATGTGGCAGAAGTCATGAATATCATCGGTGAAGTAAAAGGGAAAGTTGCCGTATTAATCGACGATATGATTGATACAGCTGGAACAATCACTCTTGCTGCACAAGCGATTAAAGATGCAGGTGCTGAAGAAGTGTACGCTTGCTGTACGCACGCCGTATTATCTGGCCCAGCGTTAGAACGTATTAACAACTCAGTGATTAAAGAAGTTGTTGTAACTGACTCAATCGAAGTCCCTGTAGAAAAAACAGGTGGCAAGATTGTTCAAATCAGCGTTGACCAATTAATGGCGGAAGCGATTCGTCGTATTCACGAAAACCGTTCAGTGAGTCCGTTGTTTATCGAGAAATTCACTATTTTAGATTAATAAAGAATTGTTAAAATAAATGAGCCGAGGCTATGGTCTCGGCTCATTTTTGTTTATACTGAACCTAACATAGAGGAGGTTGCCATGAAACGAAAAGGTTCAAACAGAGCAGGGTGGTTTACCCTTATCTCATTTATTTGTGGGGTGGTTACACTAGTGACGTTTGACGAGATGGATTCATCTGTACATTCTATTGAAAATATGGACGAAATCGGTGCAGCTATTTTAGTGCTATTTTCAGCGATGACCATCGGCGGGATCTTTTGGATGGGAATGAATTATTGGAGAAAAACGCATCAGGAACTTGTGAAGTTGCAATATACATCGGTTTCACCTGAAACGATTGAAGAGTATTACAGAGCCACTGCAAAGGCCGTTCGTAAGGTCGGTGTTTCTGTCATTATGTTTGCATTCATGCTCGGTGTGTTTTCGCAGTTCAATAGCGTTTTTGAAGTGATTGGATTAGCGGTGTTCCTATTTGGAATTTGCATTTGCTTCTTGTCGCTAGCTCCAAAATCACTTGCCAGACAAATTCAGAAACAAACGATTCGATAATATTGGAGGTTTTTAATGAAACTAGAGAAAACAAAGAATATCGCAGAGGCCTTGATGTGGATTGGATTAGTGCCACAATGGATTTTTATGACCAGTCGTGGTGTCCCGGGAGGACTGTTGATTGCCATCTTCATCATGCCGATTCTCATGATTATGACGTTTGTGAGTTTTATGATGTACGTTTTCATTGCGTTAGAAGAAAAATCGGTTAAAGATACTTGGTGGCAACTACTGCTAACAGGTACTTGGCTCACCTTTTTGTTATTGGTCTTCACCGGAGTAATTAGATTGGGATAAAAAGGTTTAGGAGGAAGAGGTTAATGGAAGAACGACGTTTTGAAAAACAACCAGGGTTAGTAAAAATACATAAAGTCGCTACTGTCTTGATGTGGATTTCGTGGGCCCTTTTCTTTGTGGCGATGTTAGGAACGTACAACTTTTTCTTAGCAGGGGAACAACTACTCCTTGTGATGCTGTCTATTATAGCAGTGGCGGAAGTGGGGTTCCTTCTCAGTTTCTCATTGTTTAGTTGGATTTCGTTTAAACTAAAAACAGTGAACGAAACGGGATGGCAGTTACTCTTAACGGGTGGATTCCTTATTACGTACTTTCTGCTTTCGATGAGACTCTTTTATTAAGGGGAATCAAATGCAAGAAGGCGCGGGTTATGGTACAATAATCCGGCAAGAAATAAGTGAACTTAGCGCACGAGTCGCACTCACTATTGGTGATGCAGCTCGTGCTTTTCGATTGAGTTAGAAAAAGTCGTTCACTGAATAGACGATTCAGAAGATTGAAAAAGGAGATTAAGATGAGTTTCAAAATTGGAGATATTCAAATTGACAATAGCGTAGTTGTGGCCCCAATGGCTGGGATTTCAAACTCTGCTTTCCGTGTGACTGTAAAAGAATTTGGTGCCGGTTTAGTAGTTTGCGAAATGATTAGTGACAAAGGGATTCAATTTCGTAATGAGAAAACATTAAGCATGCTTCATATCGAACCAAACGAGTATCCACTCAGCGTTCAAATCATGGGCGGAAATAAAGATACTTTAGTCGAAGCGGCCAAATACGTGGCTGAGAATACAGAAGCTGCCATTATCGATATCAATATGGGATGCCCTGTAAACAAAGTGATTAAGGCAGAAGCTGGTGCAAAATGGTTACTAGATCCAAATAAAGTATACGAAATGGTTGCGGCGGTTGTAGACGCAGTCGATAAGCCTGTGACCGTGAAGATGCGTACAGGATGGGACCACGAGCATTTATATGCGGTTGAAAATGCCCTTGCTGCAGAACGTGCCGGTGCGAGCGCCGTTGCGATGCATGGCCGTACTCGTGTTCAAATGTATGACGGAAAGCCGACTGGGAAATCCTAGGAGAAGTGAAGAAGAACTTAACGCGTATTCCACTAATCGGAAACGGGGATGTTCGCTCTCCAGAAGATGCTAAACGAATGATTGACATTGCAGGCGTGGACGGTGTCATGATTGGACGTGCAGCCTTAGCGAACCCATGGATGATTCGTCAAACAGTTCATTATTTAGAAACAGGCGAATTGCTTCCTGAAAATACCGTTCCAGAAAAAATCGAAATTGCGAAATTACACTTACAACGACTTGCCAACCTGAAAGGTGAAGCAGTCGCAACAAAAGAATTCCGTAAATTAGCAGGTTATTACTTAAAAGGAGTGCCACGTGCCTCTAAAACAAAAGTAGCCATTAATGAAGCTGAGAATTTACAAACAGTAGAAGCGTTATTAGACCAATTCGTGGTAGAACATTTAGAGCGTGAAGAACGTCAAAAACAACGCTTGGCAGAAATTTAAGCAAAAAGCCTTGAAATACTTTCAATAAGGCCTCTTCTTTTGGTACAATAAGGAGAGTTATGAAGAACAAGCAGGGTTCAAAGGAGGAACAAACGTGTCTTTCGAAGTAGAAACACAAGAAACATTAAATGACCAATTACAAGTTCGTCGTGAAAAAATGAGTCAATTACGCGAAAAAGGAATCGATCCTTTCGGTACTGGCTTCAAACAAAAAAATACAACTGAAGAAATCCACAACCAATTTGAAGGAGCTACAAAGGAATCACTTGCTGAAGAAGAGCCTGTAACCGTTCAAATTGCGGGTCGAATGATGACAAAACGTGGAAAAGGGAAAGCAGGTTTTGCCCACATCCAAGATGGCAAAGGCCAAATCCAAATTTACGTACGTAAAGATGCTGTTGGAGATGATGCGTACGAAGTCTTCACAAAAGCAGACTTAGGAGACATCGTTGGTGTTGTAGGGACTGTTATGGTCACAAACACTGGTGAGTTATCTGTTAAAGCAGAACAATTCGTTCATTTAACAAAAGCACTTCGTCCACTTCCTGATAAATATCACGGATTAACAAACGTAGAGCAACAATACCGTCAACGTTACTTAGACTTAATTAGTAACCGTGACAGCTTCGACCGTTTCGTAACCCGTAGTAAAATTATCCGTGAAATCCGTCGTTACTTAGACGACCGCGATTACTTAGAAGTTGAAACTCCAGTACTACACACATTAGCGGGTGGGGCAAATGCTCGTCCATTTATCACACACCACAATGCGTTAGACATGGATTTATACATGCGTATCGCTACAGAATTACACTTAAAACGTTTAGTCGTTGGTGGGATGGAACGCGTTTACGAAATCGGACGTGTATTCCGTAATGAAGGTATTGATACAACTCACAACCCTGAATTTACTTCAATCGAAATCTATACAGCTTACACAGACTACAAAGATGTCATGGATTTAACAGAAGGAATCATCTCAGACGTTGCCAAGAGAGTATTAGGAACAACATTAGTTCCTTATGGCGAACATGAAGTAGAATTAAAAGCTCCATGGAAGAGAATTCATATGGTCGATGCGATTAAAGAAGTAACAGGTGTTGACTTCTGGCCACATATGACAGACGAAGAAGCACGCGCCATTGCGAAAGAAAAAGGCGTGAAAGTCGAAGATTCAATGACGTTTGGACATGTCGTGAACGAATTCTTCGAAACATTCGTTGAAGAAACATTAATTCAACCAACCTTCATCTACGGACATCCAGTGGAAGTATCCCCATTAGCCCGTAAAAACGATGAAGACCCACGCTTCACAGATCGTTTCGAATGCTTCATCTGTACAAAAGAGTACGGAAATGGCTTCACGGAGTTGACTGACCCAATCGATCAACGTGAACGTTTCATGAAACAAGTAGAAGAAAAATCTGCTGGGAACGACGAAGCGCATCCACATGATGAAGACTTCATCCAAGCGTTGGAATATGGTTTATCTCCAACGGGTGGGGTAGGTATCGGAATTGACCGTTTAGTTATGTTACTAACAAACAGCCAATCAATTCGTAACGTTCTATTATTCCCAACGATGAAAAACTTAGACTAATATTGAATTTAGTGCCCCGTTTAAGGTTCGCCTTAGACGGGGTGTTTTTTATTTAACCGCAATTATCATATTTGATAATTATCATATATGATAATTTCGAAAAGTGATTCACGTAAACAGGACAGATTTAGAACACTAAAAGTAACAAATGTTCACAGGGTTGTAGTTGACTTTCCGTACATTTGAATATACTATGAGGGCAAGTTGGAAGAGATAGCTTTTCCAGACTAAATGTTATAGACGATAGAGACCTGCACGCGATTCGAGCATGGCTTGAATAGGGTGCTTTTTTACTAAAGGAGATCTAATGAAATATTTTAAGCAGTTTGGCTGGATTATGATTGTGACCTGTATCGGTGAAATCATGAAATATTACATCCCTCTTCCGATTCCAGCAAGCATCTATGGACTTGTCTTAATGATGACTTTATTAATGACGGGTGTTGTTAAAATTGAAAAAGTGTATCAAGCAGGGACATTTTTAATCGAGATTATGTCACTGATGTTTATCCCGGCTGCCGTTGGAATTATCGAATCGTGGGATCAATTACATCGTATTATTGTGCCAGTATCTATCATCACGATTATTACGACATTTGTAGTAATGATTGTTTCGGGAAAAGTAACGCAATACGTCCTCGAGAAAGGAGCCCAAGATGGTGAATCAACTCGTTCTTAATACAGCAACAATCGGGCTCGTGATTAGTATTATCGGTTTTGAAATTGGTGTATTTTTACGTGACCGTTATAAATGGCCAATCTTCAATCCGCTACTTGTAGCGATTATTTTCGTCATTATCGTATTAAATGTCTTTAATATCGATTATGATAGCTATTATGCGAGTGCGGATAGCTTAAGTTATCTCTTAACGCCCGCAACGGTTTGTTTAGCGATTCCGTTGTATCAACAAATCGAACAATTGAAAAAGCATAAAGGCGCCATCTTTGCAGGAATTAGTGCAGGGGTATTGACGAGTCTATGTACAGTTTGGGTGTTATCATTGCTTTTCCAATTAACGCACGAAGAATACGTAACCTTACTGCCAAAATCAATTACGACAGCCATCGGTATGGGCTTGTCTCAAGAGTCTGGTGGATATGTGACTATTACCGTAGCGGTGATTATTCTTACAGGGGTTCTTGGAAATATGTTCTGTGAAATCATCTGTAAAGTAACAGGCATTACGCATCCGGTCGCAAAAGGGATTGCGATTGGAACGTCTTCTCATGCGATTGGGACAGCACGTGCGATGCAATTAGGGGAAGTTGAAGGTGCGATGAGTGGTTTATCCATCGTAATTTCGGGGATTATTACTCTTATTGGCGCACAAATTTTTGCAGTATTTATTTAAGAAGTGGAGAAAAAGCAGAATTTCTGTTTTTTCTCCTTTTTATTTTGGTTTTTGTCATACAAATTTAATGGAATAGTATTCGAAAAACATATAGTATTTATGCGGATTTAGGGCTATGATGGAGATGCATAAACTTCATATAGAAAAGAGCGAGCGTTATGGAAAAACATTGGTGGCAAGAAGTCGTCGTTTATCAAATTTACCCACGTAGTTTTAAAGATTCAAACGGAGATGGGATTGGCGATTTAAGAGGAATTATTGAAAAACTTGACTATTTACACACGCTAGGAATCGGAGCGATTTGGCTCTCTCCAGTATACAAGTCGCCAAATGATGATAATGGCTATGATATTTCTGACTATGAAGACATTATGGACGAGTTCGGAACGATGACGGATATGGAAGAGTTGATTTCAGAAGCGGATAAGCGCGGTATAAAAATTGTTATGGACCTCGTTGTGAACCATACGTCTGATGAACATCATTGGTTTATTGAGTCAAGAAAAGGAAAAGACAATCCATACCGTGATTACTATGTGTGGGCAGATCCTGCCGAAGATGGCGGAGCACCCACAGATTTACAGTCAGTCTTTTTAGGTAGTGCATGGAAATACGATGAAGCAAGTGGTCAATATTTCTTGCATTTATTTAGTCAAAGACAACCTGATTTGAACTGGGAAAATGAAAAAGTGCGCCGTGAAGTGTATGATATGATGAATTTCTGGATTGATAAGGGCGTTGGCGGATTCCGCATGGACGTGATTGATTTAATCGGGAAGATTCCTTTAGAAGGGATTACGTCAAATGGTCCAAAATTGCATGAATACCTACAAGAAATGAATAAAGCGACATTCGGAGACAAAGATTTATTGACAGTTGGAGAAACATGGGGAGCGACACCCGAAATCGCGAAACTCTATTCAAATCCAGTACGTCATGAATTATCGATGGTCTTCCAGTTTGAGCATTCACTCTTAGATAATGAGCCAGGTAAAGAGAAGTGGGACCTTAAACCGCTCGAGGTAAGTGAATTAAAGGCGGTTCTTTCAAAATGGCAAACGGAACTTGGCGAGGAAGGCTGGAATTCACTATTCTGGAACAATCATGATTTACCAAGAATCGTGTCACGCTGGGGGAACGATAAGGAATATCGAGTACGCAGTGCCAAGGCATTCGCAATTCTGCTACATATGATGAAAGGGACTCCTTATATTTACCAAGGGGAAGAACTTGGATTGACGAATACACCAGTCTCTAGTATTGAAGAGTTGGATGATATCGAGTCGATTAATATGTACCATGATCGTATTGCTAGAGGATTTAGTGTCGAGTCGATTATGGAGTCTCTAAATGCAAAGGGGAGAGACAATGCGCGTAGACCAATTCCGTGGACTGCCGAAGCAAGTGGTGGATTTACGACGGGGACACCTTGGTTAGCTCTCAATCCAAATTACAAAGAGATTAACGTAGAGGCGGAACTCCAAAATCCAGACTCTGTATTCCATACGTATCGAAAACTCATTCAACTTAGAAAAGATCATCCAATCGTGGTTTGGGGTGATTATGAGTTACTTGAGACTCATTCTAATGTGTTCGCATATTATCGCACGCTTGGGGAAGAAAGATGGTTGACGGTCGTGAATTTATCTGATTTTGAGGAAGAAATCTCTGTAGATGCCCGATTTAACAAGGTTTTGGTGACTAATACAGAAGATGAGATTACAGATTTACACGCTTACAAACTTTCTCCATGGCAAGCCTTTGTAGTGGAATTGTCTGGCAATTGAAACAATTTTCATATATAATGTAAGTGCATAAAAATAGGCAGAATAAATTGTGAAATTTTTGTTAATAACTTTTCACAAACAAAGTTGCTAGATACTGTTGCAATAATAATTAAATTTGTGATAATATATATTTTTCATTCTACAAATGTGAAAAAAATATGGTATAATAGTTTGAATAAAAATAAAAGGAGAAAGGGGATGGACGATGAAAGCATTTTTAGTGAAAATACAAGAAGGTTTTAAATCATTAGGTTTAGCGAGTCAATTAGGAATTACGTTAGGCCTATCTTTAGCGATGCTAGCAGGTGTTTACGGTATTTCACAAGCGATGAGTCCGATGCAAAAAGTGACTCAAGTCGTAGAAGTACAAACAAGTGCGCCAGCAAATTCGTCAACTCCTTCAAGTAATACTGAAAAGAAAGCAGTCGCCGAGAAAAAGCAAGAGACAACTCAAGCGCCAACAACTGAAACAGTAACTACTGAAAAACAAGTGGTCACTGAAGAAAAGAACACAAGAGAAGTTCAAGGAAATGTTGCGCAGGCAACTCCAAGCCAAGAACGCAGAAGAGAAGAGTCAGAAAATGGTCCTCAGACAAGAGAAGCAACTCCAACTGAAGCTCCTACAGTTACTTCAAGTTCAGAAACAGTAGCAACACCACCACAACGCTTGAAACCGTTAGGGAATACGGGACAAGAATTTGCAACGTTGGAACAAGCTTTAGCGTGGATGAAAGATCAATTGGACCAATCTTCAAAAGCACAAGAAGCTGGAAAACAAGATTGGGTATACTCTGGAAGAGCTTATGAAATTCCGTGGAGTGATGGGACGAGAACGGCTACTGTAGATTTAACGAAAGTAGCGGTACAAAGACCAGAGCCGTCAACAACAGAAACAACATCTTCTGCAGATACGGTTGCACCGCCTGCAACAGATCATTTATAAAATTGAGCACTTTGGTAGTGATGCCGAAGTGCTTTTTTGGTGCTTATAGGATAGGAAACAAAGCGGGTTTATGATAAAATAAACGTATCTTATTAGAGGAGTGAATGTAAGTGGAAAATAAAGGACGTCGTATTTTAAGCGTTATTATCTCGATTGTGATTATTGCAGTGTATGCATTTTTACGTTTCCAACGTTTTCAAGCAAGACAGGACCGCCAAAAAGCGCAACAAGAACAAGTGAAAAATTCTCAAGTGGTGCAACAAGCCTTGCAAGATAACCAAAATAAATTAAACGAAGCTGCTGCGAAAATTAAACAAGCAGCGGATAGCGTTAAAGACAAAAAACTCAACAACTGAATCAGAAGAGTTGAAGAATGTTGAAATGAATAAAAGAAATCGGAGAAGGATATAACATCGTCAAAAAAGATGGTAAATTCTATATTGTTAAAAACAATGATTTCTCAAAAGCGGTTGAATTAACAGGAGTAACAGAAGTGCTTGTAATCCCTACTACAGAAGAAGGAAAAAACTTAAAATATAATGTACTAGTTGTGAAAAAAGACGGCGAATATCGAGTTGTTGATGAAACAAAAGATGGAAAAGACGTCTTAGTCTTAACAGGTGAAACTATCACTGAAGATACAACATTTGTGTTAAAAGGTGACACATTGTATATCAAATAAAAGGATACGAGAAAAGGCGTTAAGAAACGAATCACTGGAGACAAATAACGCAAGGGACTGCTCGCAGTCGTGCGGCTATTTGTCGAAGTGGACGTCGTTTCTGCCTTTTCGAGTTCAACTAAAGGATGTGAGCAATCGCGTTCAGAAATGGAACGTTGGACCGGAACACCGGAAGGGACGTGAAACGTTCCGCGGATGTTTCGGGAAACGCACGCCATTTCTGCGATTGCGAGCTCAACTTCACACCAGGATGTGAGTCTTCCCATCCAACTACATCAAGATAAAGAAAGGACATCAGCAAATTTGCTGATGTCCTTTTTCGTATTTTATTTAGTATATTGTGATTGCTCACATCTTTATTTTTGCGCCAACATGGTCACAAATCTCATTTTAATACGATTGCCGTTTTCGTCCGTTTTATGGAGTTGACCAAAGTCTTCATTATATTTATGCAATGTCCAGCCTGCGTAGTAGTCTTTCAATTCGCCACTTGCAAATGTTTGGGAAGTTCACTGGACATGGCGCGTCTTCTGTCGACATGGCCGCTACGATGAGGTTGAACCCGCCAGGTGCTGTATGGGATTGCATATTTTCAATCACATCTGGAATTGCATACGGATCTAAGAACATTAGTACCACTGTTGAAATAATGACGTCATAGAGACCTCCAGGAATATCTGCGCTCTCAATATTATAAGGTTGAATATCGATATCAAGCCCTTCTGCTTCCGCAATCTGTGCTAATTTCGCAAGGCTCATCGAGTTGATGTCGAGCGAAGTCACATCGAAGCCTTTTTTCGCCAAGTACAAGCTGTTTCGTCCTTCGCCACTTCCAAGGTCGAGCACCTTTCCTTTTGGGAACTTCGGTGTTGCCTCAATCACTTCTGAGTGTGTGCGCGTGAGGTCGTATTTTTTTGCGAAATAATCTTCAGGCGTGCAATAAAAAGTGAGATAACATTTCAAGTCATCGCTGGCAGGTGAAACGCGGTGCCAAGCTTGAGGTTCAACAAATGGGATTTCGGAATCTTTTGTAAAGAGATGCTGGGCTAAAACATTTCCGTCTTCATCGAGTTCATAGAAGGTAAGCGCGCCTTCTAAAATCGTGAGGTGTGCCCAAGTCCCCACTTTGGTATTATGCATTTTTCTAAACGGCTCTGGTAATGTTTCTGCCGTCCAAGTCGGCATTGTTTTATAAGGAATTAATTCGTGCTCCATAAGAAAGCTCCTTTCGAGGTTGTCATTCTCATTGTACAAGAAAATGAAAGGCTAGAAAAATATTAGCTATTATATAGTAGTTTTAAAACAGATATAACCAAAAGTTATAACCGGCAATAAAAAAGTGTTAATTGACTAGAAGGTGGTTTGCTGGTATCCTATTAACATGTTTATAAAACACGTTGATGAGAAGAGTAAAAGTGGAACTTTTCAGTAGAGAGTCTCGGTTGGTGAAAAGAGACATTAGTGGAAGCTTTGAAGATGGCCTCGGAGTGTTAATCGTCGAATGATTAGATGATTACGGGTAAGCCCGATACAGCTTTCTGTTTTGATTGAAACAGACTGAGATAGTATTTGTGAGAATACTATAAACAAAGGTGGTAACACGAGAATTTGACTCGTCCTTTTGCTAACCCATGTTAGTGAGGGGACGATTTTTGTTTGAGCAAAAGAAAGGAGAACACATGATTAAATTAGAAAATATCGACGTGACCTTTACGCAAGGTAAGAAAGTCGTAAAAGCCGTTCGAAATGTTTCTGTCAATGTGGAAGACGGGGATATCTATGGAATTATCGGATATAGTGGTGCTGGTAAAAGTACTCTAGTTCGTACCATTAACTTACTTCAACGTCCTACAAGTGGAAATGTGGAAGTCAATGGCGTAGATTTATTGAAATTGAAACCAAATGAATTGCGTGACGCACGTAAGAAAATTGGGATGATTTTCCAACACTTCAACTTAATGAATACGTTAAGCGTCTTTGACAATGTGGCTTTCCCGCTGAAAAAAGCGAAGAAACCGCTAGTGGAAGAAGGAGAAACAGCTGTTGATCCAAACGCGGAACCAAAATTGGTGAAGTTAACGAAGAAAGAAATTAAAGAGAAAGTGGATTCTCTCTTACAATTGGTTGGTCTTGAAGATAAAGCAAACAGCTATCCAAGCCAACTTTCTGGGGGACAAAAACAACGTGTGGCGATTGCCCGTGCGTTAGCCAACGACCCAGACGTATTGCTCTGTGACGAAGCGACAAGTGCGCTTGACCCTAAAACAACTTACTCAATCTTAGAGTTATTGAAAAAGGTTAATGAGCAATTAGGAATTACGATTGTGATTATCACGCATGAGATGCAAGTCGTTAAAGAAATTTGTAATAAGGTTGCCGTAATGGAAGACGGTGAAGTGATTGAGCAAGGAACAGTGCTTGATATCTTTACAAACCCACAACGCAACTTAACAAAAGACTTCATTGATACAGCAACTCATATCAACCAAGGAATTGAAACAGTTCTCTCACACGAACAGTTATTGAATCTGAAAGATGGAGATTACTTAGTGAAAATTTCATTCGTAGGTGCTTCAACAGGGGAACCGTTGATTACGAAATTATCGACTCAATTCCAAGTAGCAGCGAATATCTTATTCGCCAACGTGGAAATCATCCAAGAAACTCCAGTAGGAACATTATTGGTTGGGTTGTCAGGCGAACAAGAAAGCATCGAAAATGCACTTTCTTACATTAAAGGACAAGGCGTTTCAGTAGAAGTCTTAGAAGAAAAGGGAGGTGCCTAAGATGAATTTATTAGCCTTTATCGATTTTAAAACTTGGTTCCCAAACATCGATGCTAAAGTATGGTTGGAAATTCAAAAAGCCACACTTGATACATTAATCATGGTTGGGTTAACAGGTTTAATCGCGGGTATCTTAGGGATTGCTTTAGGTGTGACACTAGTTGTTACGCGTGAAGGAAACATCCTTGAAAACAAAGGATTGTACTTGGTACTCGATAAAGTGGTGAACTTATTCCGTTCGATTCCATTTATCATCCTTGCCATGTTACTGATTCCAGTAACTCGTGCAATCGTAGGAACAACCATTGGTATTCCAGGAGCGATTGTTCCGCTAGTATTCGCAACCGTTCCATTCTACTCTCGTCAAGTGCAATTAGCGTTGACCGAAGTAGATAAAGGGGTTATCGAAGCGAGTGAAGCAATGGGATGTACACCGCTAGAAATTATCTTCCGCGTGTACTTAAAAGAAGGCTTGCCTAGCTTAATCCGTGCAAGCTCACTAACAATTATCAGCTTAATTGGTTTAACAACCATGGCCGGAGCGTTTGGTGCCGGCGGTATCGGTAACGTAGCCATCTCACGAGGTTATAACCGATTCCAAGGAGACGTTATCGTGGTAGCCACAATTATCATGTTAATCATCGTCTTCATCTGCCAAGCAATCGGTGACTATTTAGAGAAAAAAGCCACTAAATAAAAACCAGGATGTGAGGAAAAGCGGTTAGAGGCGATGACGGTTCGCAGGTTAGCCGCAAGGGACTTGGAACAAGTCGTGCGGACTAACCTCGAAAGGCTTGAGCCTCTGCTTTTCCGAACTCAACTACACTGAATTCGAGCTTAACAGCCCGAGTTCAACTACCAGGATGCGACCAATCATCCAAAAACAAAAAATCAAACCAACACAAAAAGGGGAAAAACAAAATGAACATTAAAAAATTATTCGTAGCTGCAGCGGCAGCATTAACATTAGCGGCATGTGGAGCTGCACAAACATCAAACTCATCAAGCTCAGCTTCATCAGAAGCAAAACAAGAAAACAAACACGTTAAAATCGGGGTTAACGCTGGTAACCACGAAGTTTGGGACGATGTTATTGCTCGCTTGAAAGAAAAAGAAGGTATTGAAGTTGAATTAGTAGAATTCACTGACTACGTACAACCTAACCAAGCGTTAGAAAACGGCGACGTTGATTTGAACTCTTTCCAAACAATTATTTACTTAGAACGTTTCAATAAAGAACAAGGAACACACATCAAACCAATCGGCTACACTGTAATTGCTCCAATGGGTGTTTACTCTAAGAAAATCAAAAACGTAAGTGAATTAAAAGATGGCGATACAATTGCTATTCCTGAAGATACTTCAAACAACTCACGTGCATTACGTTTACTACACGCAGCTGGCGTAATCAAATTAAAAGATCCTAACAACACTTTAGCAACTAAAGATGATATCGTTGAAATCCTAAAAACATCCAAATCAAAGAATTACCTGCTGGACAAACAGCTCGTGCTTTAGATGATGTTGCTGCTTCATTAATCAACAACGGTTTCGCTGTTGAAGCTGGATTCCAACCAACAAAAGACTCTATCTTTATTGAACAAATTACTGATTCTTCACAACCTTACTACAACGTAATCGCTGCTAAAGAAGGTAACGAAAACAATGAAGTTTACAAAAAAATCGTAGAATACTACCAATCACCAGAAACAGCTAAGAAAATTGAAGAAGTTTCAAAAGGTGCTAACGTACCAGTTTGGGAAAAAGCTACTTTAAAATAACAAAACCTTAAGAGGCGTGCTAAGCATGCCTCTTTATTCAATGAAAGAAGGCAAAGACGATGAGCGAAATTAAACAAAAAGCACAAGCGTTAAACGAATATCTTGTCGCAACAAGAAGACATTTTCACGAAAACCCAGAATCAAGCTTAAAAGAGTACGATACTGCTGCCTACATTCAAAAAGAATTAACTGCGTTTGGAATCCCATTTGAAAAAGTGGCTGAAACAGGAACTTTAGCCATTATTAAAGGGGGCAAAGGCGAAGGAAAGACAGTTTTACTTCGTGCCGATATCGATGCGCTAGAACTTCCTGACTGCACTGGTAAACCTTATGCGTCTAAACGTCCTGGGTTAAACCATGCTTGTGGACATGATGCGCATACGACAATGGGTCTAGGAACGGCTAGAGTCTTGAATGAATTGAAAGATTCGTTTGCAGGAACTGTCTTAATCGCGTTCCAACCTGCAGAAGAAATCGGTGCGGGAGCGAAGCAATTTGTCGCTTCTGGAAAAATCGATAATATCGATGAATCTTTTGCGATTCACGTAAATTCAGGACTACCCGTTGGATCGTTTGCGGTGGAAGGTGGACCAGTGAATGCTTCATGTGATATTTTTAAAATCAAAATCACAGGAAAGAGCGCGCACGTTGGACGTCCTCATTTAGGGCATGACGCGCTAGTAACAGCCAGTGAAGTTGTTGTTGCGTTGCAAACCATTGTCGCTCGAGAAGTGAATCCAATCGACCGTGCTGTTGTCGGAGTTGGTAAATTAAATGCGGGAACTCGTTACAATATCGTTGCCAACGACGCTGAAATCGAAGGGACGATTCGTGCATTTAGCCACGAAACACGTGCTCATTTGAAAGAAGCGGTAACACGTATCGCTAAAGGAATTGCTGAACTCAATCGTTGCGAATTTGAAATCGATTGGTATGATGCGGCAGCTCCAGTGATTAACACTCCAGAGCTAGCAGAAGAATTCCAAAAGGTAGTTTCGAAAGTAGAAGGAATCGACAACCTAATCACAAAATACGAATCATCTATGGGTGCCGATGACTTTGCGGATTACGTAGTGAATAAACCTGGTGTTTATGGCTTACTTGGTAGCCAATCTGGAGAAGAGACAGCTTATGGGCATCACCATGAAAAATTCGATATCGATGAGCGAGTATTAGCGCTTGGTGTTGAAATTGAAGTGAAGTATTTCTTAAGCAGACTTGCTTAAAAATGAGTGGGAAGGGTCGAAATGTTTTTCGGCCTCTTTTTCATTTTAAAACGTTAAAAAACTATAATATTTATTGAAATGTAATAGGCAAGAAAGAAGCCGTATGCTATAATTCTTTTGTGTCTGAAAATAGAACAGTTGTTTTTCAGAAAGAGATTTTAAAAAGGTGCTCGGGAGCGGATTATGAAACCATTATTAGAACAATTAGAACTAAATACGAAACAAGATAAAGTTGTTTACCGACACGATTTAATGCCGGAAGAAGAGTTGACAGCAAGCCTTGTCTGGGAGTATTCAGATAAGCTAGCGGCGTACTTACATGAAACGTACAAAGGAAATAAATCTCCAATCGTGGTTTATGGTCATAAGCATCCATTTATGTTGGTGTACTTCTTGGCTTGTGTAAAATCAGGTCATGCCTATTGTCCAGTTGATGTGAATACACCAATTGACCGCGTTGAAGATATTATCGCAACCGTTAAGAGCCCAGTCGTGCTCGTGAGTGAAGAAATTTCACTAGATGCACCAACATTGACAGTTCCTGAAGCTAAAAAAGTGATTGCTTCAACAACGGAACGTATTTCAAAAGAGCATTATGTTCAAGGGGAAGATATTTTCTATATTATCTTTACTTCGGGAAGTACAGGGAAGCCAAAAGGAGTTTCAATTACTTACAATAACTTGAACCACTTCTTAGATTGGTATACGGGTTATTACAAAGAGAAAGGACCTCAAGTTTTCCTAGGTCATCCTCCGTTCTCATTTGATTTATCAGTGATGTCACTTTGGCCAGCGCTTTATATGCATGCGCCACTTGTTCAAATTGATAAAGAGCACTTGCAAGATTTCAAAGTGTTATTTAAAACATTAGAAGTGTCTAAAGCAACGGTGTGGATTTCAACGCCATCGTTTGCGGAAATGTGCTTAGTGGATCCAAGTTTCAACCAAGATTTGCTTCCTGAATTAGAACAGTTCGTGTTCTGCGGAGAGAAGTTATTCAGTACAACCGTTGAAAAATTAATGGAACGATTCCCACGCGCAGAAGTGGTAAACACATATGGCCCAACGGAATCGACGGTTATGGTCACTTGGATGCCATTAACAAGAGAATTGTTAGAGAAGTATCCAGATAATCTACCAGTGGGTGTGATTAAGCCTGGAACAACCGTGTTAATTGATGGTCCAGAAAGCGGAGAAATCATCATTTACGGAAATACAGTGGCAAAAGGTTATTATGAAAACCCTGAAATGAATGCGAAACATTTCTTTGAAGTGGATGGTGATCGTGCATACCGTACAGGGGACGTGGGACATTTCGAAGGAGATTTATTATTCTGCGAAGGACGAATCGATTTCCAAATCAAATTACACGGTCACCGTATTGAGTTGGAAGATATCGACAATAACTTATTGAAGAATCCGAAAATTCGTCAGGCCGCAACGGTTCCTTCGATGGCGGATGGAAAAGTAAAATCGATTACGTCATTTGTCGTGTATAATGAACCAATCGAAAAACGTTTTGAAACAGTTAAACTCGTGAAAAAAGAATTGGCGCAACATGTGCCGGAATATATGATTCCAAAGAAAGTCGTCTTCTTAGACGAAATGCCGTTGAACAATAACGGGAAAATTGATAAAAAACAATTAAAGGAGCTTGTGTAGTCGATGCATTATTTTGAAGGTCTCTCTTTCTTCATGACGCTAGGACTCGTATTAATCGTAGCGTTCATATTAAATGTCTTTCAAAAATCTACGTATTATCTATCATTACTATTCTCAGTAGTGATGGTCTATTTCGTGTTTATTAAAACGCCGGACCAACTGATTGCGCTATTGGGATTTGTAGTGTTAGGGTACATTTTGATGCAGATGACCTCTAAGCTGAAGGAACGCAAGAAGACAATGCCGATGATGGTGTTGTTAGCGGGATTGCCGTTAATTGTGGTGAAAGTTTTACCTGTGTTTCATGTGAATGGATTTGGATTTTTAGGAATTTCTTATATGACCTTCAAATTAGTCCAAATCATTATTGAGATGTATGACGGGTTGATTGAAAAACCAATGTCTGTTCTCGATTACACGCATTTCTTGTTATTTTTCCCAGCGCTTAGTTCTGGGCCGATTGACCGTAGCCGACGTTTTATGGACGATTGGCATAAACAAAGAAGTCGGGCGGAGTACTTAGAACTGGCAGGCACAGGTATTTTTAGGTTAGTTTTAGGTTTATTCTATAAATTGGTATTATCTGGAATGGTATTCCAACATATGAATGGACCAATGGGGAAAGACGTGACCTATCTCATCGGGTATATGTATCTTTACACCGCGTACTTGTTCTTTGACTTTGCTGGATACAGTTTAATGGCGGTAGGGGCAAGTAATATTCTTGGTGTCGAGACGCCGATGAACTTTAACTTCCCATTTATCAGTATCGACATTAAAGATTTCTGGAACAGATGGCATATTACGTTATCGACATGGCTACGTGACTTTGTGTTCTCGCGTGTTGTAATGCGATTCATGCGTAAGAAAGTCTTCAAGAAGAGACTGACGACGGCGATGGTTGCCTATATGATCAATATGACCTTCATGGGATTTTGGCATGGGGTGACGCTGGACTACATCATCTACGGTGTGTATCACGGAGTGCTGATGGCGGCGTTCGAATGGTATCAGAAGAAGTCGAAGTTTTATAAGAAAAATAAGAATAAGACATGGTATAAAATCACAAGCTGGCTCATTACGATGCATTTAGTAATGTTAGGATTCTTGATTTTTTCAGGAAAACCATTATTATGGATAAGTAAATTAATTTCAATGCAATAGGAGGGATTTCCGTGGAAGAAAGAATTTTAGAAATTTTAGAAGAAATTTGCGAAGATGAAGTAGTATACGAAGATAAAGACATCAACTTAAAAGAAGAAGGGTTAATGGATTCATTAGCATTCGTTGAACTACTTGTTCGCTTAGAAGAGTTTGGTATCGAAGTGGCTCCAACAGAAGTGACTTACGAAGAAATCGATACTCCAAATAAAATTATTAAATACGTTTCAGAACGTGTTGGTTAATTTAAAATCGTAAAAGGCGCTTCCTGTCGAGTAGGAGGCGCCTTTTTGCGTATTTAGAATTTAATATTTAATAGTTCGTTTACTTCGGTATAAGCGGATTGGATTCGCTCAAGCGTTTCTTTATCGACGGTATGCTCTAGAGGGCCGCCTGGCATATAGTTTTCAGCGAGAAAGACTTGATAGTCGTAAGCAGGTCCTTCCATAAAGCTACGGTCGATTTCGGTCCGTGAAACCCATGTTGGGTGAGCTTTAACGCTTGTAAGAGTCGTCTTTCCGTTTTCTTTTTCAATAGTGATATCCATAATCACGCCACGTTCGGTCCAGATGTTTTCTAAGGTTTCGACGCGTTGGTTAGAAAGGAGGTTCCCCATTGAGTAGATGATGAATTTCTTTTCGCCGTCTTTTGTGATGGTTTCGGTTGGTTCGATTACATGTGGATGTCCGCCGAAAACCACATCGGCACCCCATTCAATCATTTGGTGATACGTATCAATTTGTCCTTGTGTTGGATGAAGGTGATATTCTTCTCCCATTTGTGGCAATACAATCGTAATGTCGGCAATTTCTTCAGCACGTTGGATGAGCTGCTTCACTCTTTGCATATTCAAATCGTAAAGGTGATTGTTGTATTCTTCGTCGGTGAGAGTGGCTTCGATTCCGTTGAATCCATACGCGAATCCAAGAATAGCGACTTTAATGCCATTGACTTCTTTTACAAGAATGCCTTCAGAGGGGTCGACTTTTACTCCGAAAATATCAAGTCCGTTTTTACGAAAAGCATTGGCTGTGTATTTCAACCCTTCGATGCCTGTATCGAGGATGTGGTTATGCGCTAAGTCGAGTACATCGTATCCGGCGTCCTTAATACTCTGAATCACTTCTTCGGGCGCGTTAAAAATCGGATAACCAGCAAGAGGTTCGTTTGGATTGATGGTTCCTTCGAAATCCCCAATCGCAAGATCTGCGCTGGATACGAGTGGGGTAATTTGTTCGTAGTCATTTTTGAAATCGTATGATGTCCCATCAAATGCACTTCCATAAACAATATCGTGATAGAGCATATCCCCACTTGCGGTGATGCGAGCAACTTGCTTATTCGTTGGTGAAGACTGAGGTTTATTTGGTGTAGCGGCAGCCTCTTGATTTAGTTCAGCCGATGTCTGTGGTGCTTGAACGGTCTCTACGCTTTCTTGCGCGGAGGGACGAGTAAGGAATCCTGCTGTAATCGTAAACACAGATAAGATACAAACCCCATAAAATTCCATTCGCTTAATTTTGTCATTCTGTGAATTGCCTCTCATATATTCCCCTCCAATACCTGTTGTAACTGTATTATACCCCGAATTAATTCCTATTTAAATAGTAATTTTGGATTATGAAGAAATAAATAATTTAATCACAATCCCTCTAGAATTACTCGATGGATAGCTATATAATTTAGTTAAAGGCAGTAGTTGATAGTTTTTTTATAGGAAATCGTTATAGGAAGGGTGTAGGGTGATGGATAAGTCAAATAGGTTTCTGCTAAGAATTTTCTGTTGTTTTGCTGCTTTGATTATTTTAGTTCTAGTGCGGTTTAGAGTAGCTAGTGTGTATGGAGATACGGTAACCTCGATTCATTCTAGAGACGAGATTGTTCATCTAGAAGAAGAAATTCTTAATATGTCTCGCGATGGGGACGAACATATAGAAGCGGTTGATTTTGAACATGCGGTCGAGACGTACTATGACGTACCGCTGTTTAAAGAGGAAAAGAATCTAGATAGCGAAGAAATTGAACGTATCATAACTGATAGTAACTATAAATGGGTGGTTCCGATAAAGAATCCTTCATTGGAGAAAGAGGCGCATCTTTATATAGGAGGCCCAGCCAATTCGTCGGAAATAGAGACCAAAGTGAAACAGGGATATCTGACAAAAGAAGAAGGAGAAAAACTGATTCAGTCACAAGGAAAATGGACAGTTGCATATGTGAGCACTTATGAAAAAAATAAGCATTCGGTTTTGAAAGTGGCACAGGAAGTGATTGCCAGAGAGAACTTGAATGTTGAAAAGATTTTTGTTTGTTGTGCCAAAAAGAACTACAAATTCCGGTAGTGCTTATAAAAGTTGACGGGGACTACCAAGTGATGTTTCATGAGTTTCCTTTAGTAGAAGGAGGTATCTCAAATGTAAAAGGTGAGTTATCTCTGGATCGGTTCTATCCGTTTAACGAGGCTAAAGAAGTAGTGCGCGAGTTTGCTAGGGAACATCAGCTAGTTTCGACGAATGGCGATGCAAGACCGAATGGTGTTGTCCTTCCGTGGAAAAGAGTCTTCCATTGTTATGGTGGGAATAGCTGTTGCTGGATTCATCCTTTATAAACTGTTTCGAAAAAAAGAGAGCGCAACCAAAGTATGATAAACCTTAAGAAACTGTAATAAAACCACAAAGGGTGGAAAAATGAAAGAAAATAAGTTATAATAAGACCGTTAAAAATAAATGCTGTAAGCATCAAGGAGGAACTAAAACATGAGTCGTTTAGTAAGCATGACTGAAATGTTACAAAAAGCTAAAGAAGGTAAATACGCTGTTGGTCAATTCAACATCAACAACTTAGAATGGACACAAGCAGTATTAACAGCAGCTCAAGAAGCTAACTCACCAATTATCTTAGGTGTATCTGAAGGCGCTGGTAAATACATGGGTGGTCCTACAGTTGTTTCTGCTATGGTAAATGCATTATTAGATGCAATGAACATCACTGTTCCAGTAGCATTACACTTAGACCACGGTTCTTCAGTAGAAGTATGTAAACAATACATCGACGCTGGATTCAGCTCAGTAATGTTTGACCACTCTCACTTCCCAATCGATGAAAACATCGAATTAACTAAGGAAGTTGTAGAATATGCACATCCAAAAGGAGTTTCAGTTGAAGCTGAAGTAGGTACTGTAGGTGGTACTGAAGATGGCGTAACTGGCGGAATCAACTACGCTGACTTAAACGAATGTGTACGTATGGTTAAAGAAGCTAAAATTGATGCATTAGCAGCAGCTTTAGGTTCAGTTCACGGAACTTACTCAGGCGAACCAGTTTTAGGTTTCGATGAAATGTTAGCTATCTCAGAAGCTACAGGGGCTCCATTAGTATTACACGGTGGATCAGGTATCCCAGAATACCAAATCAAAAAAGCAATCGAACGTGGACATGCTAAAATCAACGTTAACACTGAATTACAACAACAATGGACAGCAGCAGTTCGTGCTAAATTAAATGCAGACGCTGGTGTTTATGACCCACGTAAAATTATAAAACCTGGTTTCGATGCAATCGTTAAGATTACAAAAGAAACAATGGACATCTTCGGTTCAACAGGAAAAGCTTAATAATCACTATTTTGAGGCAGGCGATTTCGCCTGTCTCTTTTTAATTAGACCAATAAATATCCACTGGCTAAGCCGGTGGATATTTATTTGAGCAAAATAATACTATAAAAGAGCAATATTATCATATGTGATAATTATCATATATGATAATTTTAAGGTGTGGAGGTGGGAGGAATGAAGCGCAAGTTTAAAATCGAAAGAGATATGGTAGATAAGCTAGATGAATATTCATACGAAGAAAAGGTAAAATATGCAGCTATATTAAAAATACTGCAAGAAGATGGGTTAACAGAAGAGATGATTCAAAAATGGGGTCGATGGTATAAAGGAAAACACGGATTGCTAATAACCCTTTCAAAAAATGTTAAGGAGGAGATGGACGATGGGGACGTACCTAACTTCAAAACTTTGCAAGCTTTCATCAGAATATCCGACGTTTGAGTATGATTTAGAAAAGGAAATGATGATGCAGCGAGTTGCGTTACAAATGACTAAATTACAAACAGTGACAGGACTTTCTTTGGACGAATTTGCAAAAGAAGTCGATCTTAAATCATCAAATCTTTCTAGATTGCAGAGCGGAGACCATAATCCAACTATTCTTACTCTGTTGGATTTAGCTTATCGATGTGGATATGATGTAGAAGTGAAAGTAAAAAAGAAAAAACTGCCTAAGTAGCATTACAAAATTACAATTGTTCACAGAAAAAATCTCTTAGAGCATAGCAATTTAACTCCTAAATTTGTTTTTATAAGTGTAAGACTTATTAGATTATGAATAGAAATGAGGAGGAAAAATTATGACACATCATACATTTGTTGAGAAGAAACTGCATTTACGATTCAAAGGGAGTGACAGAAAAACAAAGAACCTGATTATTTCACGTCCTAAGGATAAATTGAAGAAGGATTCAGCTAATATAGCAATGGAGAGTATTATAGGAGCTAATCTTTTTGAAAAAGACGGAGTTCAATTGTATGAAGGCCGAAGAGATGCTTATTATAAGACGCGGAGAGTGGACGTCTTTCTTTAACAACAATAAATAATCGAATAAATATCCACTGGCTAAGCCGGTGGATATTTATTTGTGGAGTAAGTTTCTTCTATATAGATTGTACCGAATAAAAGGGAACATTTTCTCTTAAGAAAATTCTTGACGTGTTGAAGGAGAAATGCTATTCTATTAGAGGTGCTTTTATACCTGATTCCTGATAAGTAATCAAATCAGTCGTGCTGACTGGTAAGAAGGCCATTTTATGAGACAGTGATGTCTTTTAATTTTTAACAAAAAATGGTCCGCCCGGAAGTGTGGACCAAGAAGAACCCGTTAGGGAAGGAGGAAGAGCTTAATGCCAACTATTAACCAATTAGTCCGTAAACCTCGTAAATCAGCAGTTGAGAAATCAGCTTCTCCAGCGTTAGGTAAAGGCTATAACAGTTTCAAAAAATCACAAACGAATACAAACTCTCCACAAAAACGTGGTGTATGTACTCGTGTAGGTACTATGACACCTAAAAAACCTAACTCAGCGTTACGTAAATATGCCCGTGTACGTTTATCTAACTTAATCGAAGTAACTGCGTACATTCCAGGTATCGGTCACAACTTACAAGAACACAGCGTTGTGTTAATCCGTGGTGGACGTGTAAAAAGACTTACCAGGGTACGTTACCATATCATTCGTGGTGCTTTAGACACTGCAGGAGTTAACAACCGTATGCAAGGTCGTTCTAAATACGGTACTAAACGTCCTAAAAAATAATTTTAAAAAATAAAACACTCATTAAATGAAAGGAGGATTATAAATGCCTCGTAAAGGTCCTGTCGCAAAACGTGATGTTTTACCTGATCCAATTTATAATTCAAAATTAGTTACTCGTTTAATCAACCGTTTAATGGTAGATGGAAAACGTGGTAAAAGCTGCAACAATCTTATATAACGCATTTGATATCGTTAAAGAAAAAAACTGGAAACGATCAATGGAAGTTTTTCGAACAAGCAATGAAAAACATTATGCCTGTTCTTGAAGTTAAAGCTCGTCGTGTAGGGGGTTCTAACTATCAAGTTCCTGTTGAAGTTCGTCCAGACCGTCGTACTACATTAGGTTTACGTTGGTTAGTAAACTACTCACGTCTACGTGGTGAAGACACAATGGAAGTTCGTTTAGCTAAAGAAATTATGGATGCTGCGAACAACACTGGTGCTTCTGTTAAGAAACGTGAAGATACACATAAAATGGCTGAAGCGAACAAAGCGTTTGCTCACTATCGTTGGTAAGATTAAAAAGGTTTTTCAACCTTTTTGGTCTCACTTATTGTTAGAAATATAGAAAGAGGTGTAGAACGAAGATGGCAAAAAGAGAATTCTCTCTTGAAAATACTCGTAATATTGGTATCATGGCCCACATCGATGCAGGTAAAACTACAACGACTGAGCGTGTACTTTATTACACTGGTAAAATCCACAAAATTGGTGAAACTCACGAAGGAGCTTCACAAATGGACTGGATGGAACAAGAACAAGAACGTGGTATCACTATTACATCAGCTGCTACAACAGCACAATGGAAAGGTCACCGTATCAACATCATCGACACTCCAGGGCACGTGGACTTCACAGTTGAAGTAGAACGTTCTCTACGTGTATTAGATGGTGCGGTAGCTGTACTTGATGCTCAATCTGGGGTAGAACCTCAAACAGAAACTGTATGGCGTCAAGCTACAACATACGGAGTTCCACGTATCGTATTTGCAAACAAAATGGATAAAATCGGTGCTGACTTCTTATATTCAGTACGTACAATCCACGAACGTTTACAAGCGAATGCACACCCAATTCAATTACCAATCGGAGCTGAAGACAACTTCACTGGTATCATTGACTTAATCAAAATGAAAGCTGAAATCTATACAAATGACTTAGGTACAGATATCCAAGAAACAGATATCCCTGAAGATTTACAAGATTTAGCTGAAGAATGGCGTGAAAAAAATTAGTGGAAGCAGTTGCTGAAACTGACGAAGCTTTAATGGAACGCTATTTAGAAGGTGAAGAAATTTCAGAAGCTGAATTAAAAAGCAGCTATCCGTAAAAGCTACATGTGCGGTAGAATTCTACCCAGTATTATGTGGTTCTGCCTTCAAAAAAACAAAAGGGGTACAATTAATGTTAGATGCAGTAGTTGACTACTTACCATCTCCATTAGATGTTCCTTCAATTAAAGGGGTAGACCCTAACACAGACCAAGAAGTAGAACGTCATTCATCTGATGAAGAACCATTCTCAGCATTGGCCTTCAAAGTTATGACTGACCCATTCGTAGGTCGTTTAACATTCTTCCGTGTGTACTCTGGTACTTTACAATCAGGTTCATACGTTAAGAACTCAACGAAAGGTAAACGTGAACGTGTAGGACGTATCCTACAAATGCACGCGAACTCTCGTCAAGAAATTCCAGAAGTATTCTCAGGAGACATCGCTGCTGCAGTTGGTCTTAAAGATACAACTACAGGGGACACATTATGTGACGAAAAAGCTGAAGTTATCTTAGAATCAATGGAATTCCCTGATCCAGTTATCGAGGTTGCTATTGAACCTAAATCAAAAGCTGACCAAGATAAAATGGGTATTGCTTTACAAAAACTTGCAGAAGAAGATCCAACATTCCGTGCTTACACTAACCAAGAAACTGGTGAAACAGTTATCGCTGGTATGGGTGAGTTACACTTGGATATCATCGTTGACCGTATGCGTCGTGAGTTCAAAGTAGAAGCTAACGTAGGTGCTCCTCAAGTATCTTACCGTGAAACATTCCGTGCTTCTACACAAGCTGAAGGTAAATTCGTTCGTCAATCAGGTGGTAAAGGTCAATACGGTCACGTATGGATTGAATTTACTCCTAACGAAGAAGGTGCTGGATTCGAATTCGAAAACGCTATTGTCGGTGGGGTAGTTCCTCGTGAATACATCCCTGCAGTTGAAGCTGGATTGAAAGACGCTATGGAAAACGGGGTATTAGCTGGTTATCCATTAGTTGACATCAAAGCTAAACTTTACGATGGATCATACCATGATGTCGATTCATCTGAAACAGCCTTCAAAGTTGCCGCTTCTATGGCATTGAAAGCTGCTGCTAAGAAAGCTCAACCTGCTATCTTAGAACCTATGATGGCTGTTGAAATTACAGTTCCTGAAGAATACTTCGGAGATGTAATGGGACACGTTAACGCTCGTCGTGGACGTGTTGAAGGTTCTGAAGTTCGTGGTAATGCACAAATCGTTAAAGGTATGATTCCTTTATCAGAAATGTTCGGTTACGCAACTACATTACGTTCTGCAACACAAGGTCGTGGTACTTTCAGTATGACATTTGACCACTATGAAGATGTTCCTAAGAGCATTGCAGAAGAAATCATTAAGAAAAAAACGGCGGTAACGGAGAATAATCTCTAGCACTGCATCCTATCAAATGAACTGAATCGACTGGTTATGTCAGTCATAACCAGTTGATTTTTAAGAGAGTTCTTTGGTATAATTACAATCGGTAGATACTGTTATAGAATCTAACAAAAACTCAATTATTAGGAGGAATCATTTAAATGGCAAAAGAAAAAAATTTGACCGTTCAAAAACCACACGTTAACATTGGTACAATCGGCCACGTTGACCACGGTAAAACAACATTAACTGCTGCTATTACAACTGTATTAGCTAAGAAAGGTTTCGCGCAAGCTCAAGATTACGGTTCAATCGATAAAAGCTCCAGAAGAACGCGAACGTGGTATCACAATCAACACAGCTCACGTTGAGTACGAAACTGACACTCGTCACTACGCTCACGTTGACTGCCCAGGACACGCGGACTACGTTAAAAAAACATGATCACTGGTGCTGCTCAAATGGACGGTGCTATCTTAGTAGTATCTGCAGCTGACGGCCCAATGCCACAAACACGTGAACACATCTTATTATCACGTCAAGTAGGTGTTCCTTACATCGTTGTATTCTTAAACAAAAGTTGACATGGTTGACGATGAAGAATTATTAGAATTAGTAGAAATGGAAGTTCGTGACTTATTATCAGAATACGATTTCCCAGGCGATGACACTCCAGTTGTTTCAGGTTCTGCTTTACGCGCTTTAGAAGGCGACGCTTCATACGAAGAAAAAATCTTAGAATTAATGGCTGCAGTTGACGAATACATCCCAACTCCAGAACGTGACGTTGACAAACCATTCATGATGCCAGTCGAAGACGTGTTCTCAATCACAGGTCGTGGTACTGTTGCTACAGGTCGTGTTGAACGTGGACAAGTTCGTGTTGGTGACGAAGTTGAAATCGTTGGTATTTCAGAAGAAACTTCTAAAACAACTGTTACAGGTGTTGAAATGTTCCGTAAATTGTTAGACTATGCTGAAGCAGGGGATAACATTGGTACATTATTACGTGGTGTTACACGTGACAACATCGAACGTGGACAAGTTCTTGCTAAACCAGGAACAATCACTCCACATACTAAATTCAAAGCTGAAGTTTACGTATTAACTAAAGAAGAAGGTGGACGTCACACTCCATTCTTCACAAACTACCGTCCTCAATTCTACTTCCGTACAACAGACATCACTGGTGTTTGCTTGTTACCAGAAGGCGTTGAAATGGTAATGCCTGGTGACAACGTAACTATGGAAGTTGAATTAATTCACCCAGTTGCTATCGAAAACGGTACTAAATTCTCTATCCGTGAAGGTGGACGTACAGTAGGTGCTGGTTCAGTAGCTTCTATCGAAAAAAATAATTTTTTTCTTAAAAATTGATTTTTCAAGACTATCCAATTTTGGATAGTCTTTTTTATTAAAATTTTTTAAATTAAAATGTCAGACAATTGAAAGCGAAAAACAAAAATCAAAGCGAAACGTCAAAATCGTTGATATAACAACGTTTGTAAAGGGTTTAAAACAAAATGGAACACACGGGCGCGTGTGCATAAATAAATGTTGTTAAATCAACGGTTTTCGCTTGCAATCAAAAAGAATC